>JAAUYK010084551.1_pt1 | contig 28949 bp, 25 predicted proteins | sample 7278021 | NCBI WGS metagenome assembly JAAUYK01 (sample SAMN14350223, study PRJNA611818) | marine sediment metagenome | isolation source: surface marine sediment (1.8m) | place: French Polynesia: Moorea | collected 2018-08
ACATTAAGCATTAGCATACAGTTACTTATCTGTGAGATCCCACTAAACTATTATGAAGTTCCTGGCCAACGGAATTTTGGGGTTTTATCATGAGAGTTAGAACTTAAGACGATATTTTGATAAAGATGGTGTCCATTGTATTATGGTTCGCTAAAATTTGCCGTAATTATTCAATTTTGTCTGCTCTCAGTTCTGACTTTCTAGCACTATCTTCAGGGAGGGCGCGCCCCAACCTAAGACGATGGGGTACTTCACGATTTGTGATACCCTAGAAAAGGAAGGACTGCCCTGTTGGTGACTGCCAATAAAGTTTTTTGATCTATGCTTTGAGTTTAAGGGCGTTAACCAGCTATCGTGGTAGTAAACCGAGCTTGTACTCGGAAACAGAAACGATAAGCGGTCGATACCCACCTGGTTCTTCCAGGTCATAAACTGAGGTAAAACGGCACGGCGGTTTTTCAGATTATTCTAAATGTCAAGGTTTCCAGACATTCACTTCAGGGAAGCCAGACAAAAACTTAAAATTAACCTAAAATTAAAGAAACCCTAACCATTTTAGTCATTGAGACAAGAAGAACATCGTTGCAAAAATCGGGGTTTTCCCGTTAGCGTTACCAAACTAGATCAGGGGATAACGGTTGTCCATCAGAATCTTTCTGTTACCCCAGTAACTGTGGTAGATGTTTGGATTAAAGCAGGAACAAGGGTTGAACCCCAACAGTGGGGAGGGACTGCCCATTTCCTAGAACACATGATCTTCAAAGGAAGCAAAATAATCCATCCAGGAAAATTTGATGAGATCATAGAACAAAATGGGGGTATAACCAACGCTTTTACCAGTCATGACTACGCACATTTTTTCTTGACTGTAGGTAGCGATCGCTTGAAGCAAACCATACCATATTTAGGGGAAATTTTACTACAAGCAGCCATCCCCGAGGAAGAATTTAGACGAGAAAGGGATGTAATTTTAGAAGAAATACGCTCATCCAATGATAATCCCGATTGGATCTGCTTTCAAAGCCTTTGTGAAACATTATACCAACAGCACCCCTACGGAAAATCAATTTTGGGTCAGGAAACCCAACTCAAACAATATTCAACCCATCAGTTACGGTGTTTTCATCGAACCCATTACCAACCCGAAAATATCACAGTGGTGGTAGTGGGAGATATTGACAAAAACGCCGCTTTATGCTTAGTAGATAAAGCTTTTTCCAACTTTAGTCGGCCGTGGGAATGTCCTCCCCATCAAATTAACTCAGAACCCCCTCTAACAGAAATTAGGCGCAATCATATCTACTCTCCTAGATTAAGCCAAGGACGCTTATTAATGGGGTGGATAGGACCCGGAATCAATCAATTAGAAGAAGGGTTAGGATTAGACTTATTATCAGTTATTTTAGGGGGTAGTAGAACATCTCGTCTAGTCCAAGAATTACGAGAAGACCAACAACTGGTAATGGATATTGAAAGTTCTTTTTCCTTGCAAGAAGATTCCAGTTTGTTTACCATTGGAGCATGGTTAAATCCCCAAAATATGTCTCAAGTTGAAGAAATTATCTGCGATCGATTAAGACAATTACAACAAGAACCGATACCAATAGCAGAATTAAACAAAGCTAAAAAATTGCTCTGTCATGACTACATTTTTTCCACAGAAACCCCCAGTCAATTAGCAGGATTATACGGTTATTATCAAACCTTAGCCCATGCTGAATTAGCCCTAACTTATCCTAGCTTAATTCAACAATATAGTGCAGAAAAATTACAAGACCTTGCTGCCCAATATTTGTCTCCAAAACGGTATGGTATTACTATTATGGAACCCTGCTAATTAATTAAACAAAAATTACTCAATAATGCACAAATCTTCTCTTGTTTCCACCACCCAATATATCCATCGTTTACAGTTAGATAATGGCATCATTTTAATCGTTCGAGAAAATCCCACCGCCGACCTAGTTTCAGGGCGTTTTTTCTGGAAAAAAGCGGGTAATTTGTGGGAAAATCCCGAAAAAGCAGGTATTTTTCACTTACTGGCAACTGTAATCACCAAAGGAACCGAAACTATGACCTCTCTTGACATTGCAGAGGCCATTGAATCAATGGGTGCCGGTTTAGGGGGGGATACCGCATCAGATTATTTTATGATGAGTATCAAAACAGTTTCAGGAGACTTTGAGAAGATATTAAACCTATTAGCAGAAATTCTGCGCTCTCCTACTTTTCCAGAAGAAGAAATTGCCCTAGAAAAACAGTTAATTTGTCAAACTATTCGCTCTCAAAAAGAACAACCTTTTAACGTTGCTTTTAAACATTTACGAGAAACAATATATGGAGAACATCCCTACGGACGCTCGATTTTAGGCACAGAAGAAAGCGTTTGTCAAGTTGGTCGAGAAGACTTACAAGAGTGTCATTTTCAACATTTTCGTCCCGATAATTTAATTATTAGTTTATCAGGAAATATCACCTTAGATCAGGCTGTTCAATTAATTGAGAAAAGTTTTGGAACATGGGAAAATCCTTCCGAAAGTTTAACTCTTAATTCCCTTCCTATGTTAACAGTTTCTCCTTCTAAAATAGTCAATCATCAAGCAACACAACAAGCGATCATTATGCTAGGTTATTTAACCGTGGGTGTTGATCATGTTGATTATCCTGTTTTAAAACTATTAAGTACCTATTTAGGCAATGGTTTATCCAGTCGTTTATTTGTAGAATTAAGGGAAAAGAAAGGACTTGCTTATGATGTTTCTGCCTTTTTCCCCACTCGTTTACAACCCTCTAATTTCGTTACTTATATCGGAACTGCTCCTCATAATACCAACATTGCTATTGAGGGATTACAACAGGAAACAGAAAGATTATCCGAAGTAGAATTAAGCCCAGAAGAACTACAAATTACCAAAAACAAGTTACTAGGACAATATGCTTTAGGTAAACAAACTAATGCAGAAGTTGCCCATTTATACGGGTGGTATGAAACTTTAGGGTTAGGGATTGAATTTGACAAAAAATTTCCAGAACTTATTAATAATATTAGTTCGGAAATGGTGCAGAAAGTAGCAAAACATTATTTATTATCCCCTTATCTTTCTTTAGTTACACCAGAAAAAATTATGAATTAAGGGTTAACCGAGAGTTCTAGATCTCCAACGATTAACGCTAGTTAAAAATTGATCTAATCTTTTCGGTAATTTGAATTCTAGACCCAAAAACTTATAAGGTAATTCCCCTACGACGTAGTATTTTTTAGATATTTTCATATCTTTGGGTAATTCCAATCCTAAACTTTTAAAACTAGCAACACAATTTTCTGTAATCTCCCCTCGACTGCTACTCTCACCATAAATTCCTATATTTTTTTCGAGAAAATAGCATTTTTCTCCCGGTAATTTAGGATGGTTAAAAGAATCCATTTCTTTACCAAGAAATGCTCTATCGGGAAAACCTAAGAAGATTCTTCTTAAGACTTTTGCTCTCAAAAATTGGTGCATCCAGATAGATTTGATCTCAGATTGCTCTGTAAAAACAGTTTCTCTAAGAATCTGTTTATTAGGAGTGTATAGTTGGCCATCTTCTTTAAGAAATTTATCGCTTTTCCAATAACCTTGTTTAGTATTTCTGATAAAGTTAACTTGCACGACTTGAGGATCTTCAATATTTTTAATAAACTCATAGAGGTCTTTGCCCTTATCTTCTTGCATACGAATAGGATATCTATCATCCATACACCAATAAATCCATTCATCATCGGGAATATCTTCGATTAATTTTAAGACCGTTGGTCTAATCAAACTAACTTTTTTCGGTCCCGATGGACTTTCTACCGAATAAGCCATTTTGCAGCTATCAGTTTGTAGCAATTCTACCTTATTTCTATACTGCTTAAAGTCAGGTAAAAATTCGGCTTCCCCATAAGGGACTCTAAAGGTAAAGGGATGATTTGACCATCTTTTTTCGTAACTAAGAATGGTGTGAGCAGCAAATTTGAGATATTTATCACAGCTTAAAACAATAGCTTTCATAGTTAATAAAATTGGCAAATAAACTGAGGTATCGTCAATATTCAACACAAATATTGTCGTCTATCTAAATATAAACCCTCTGAGGATTTTTGGCTAGAGTTTTCCCTCAATTATCCCCCATTTTTTTATTGAAAGTTCTCATAAGCTTCTACAATTTTTTGAACCAAAGGATGACGCACTACATCCGCTTGAGAAAAGTAACAAAAAGCAATGTCCTCCACTGACTTTAAAATTTTAGTGGCAACCACTAAACCAGACGCTTGATGTCCAGGTAAGTCGGTTTGAGTAATGTCTCCTGTTACCACCATTTTTGAGCCAAACCCCAAACGAGTCAATACCATTTTTAATTGTGCTGGAGTGGTATTTTGTGCCTCATCAACTATGACAAACGCATTGCTTAAAGTACGTCCTCTCATATAAGCTAAAGGTGCAACTTCTATTTGTCCTCTTTCCATCAAATCAGGGATTCTTTGGGGGTCGATAAACTCATATAAAGCATCGTATAAAGGTCTTAAAAAAGGATTAACCTTTTGTTGTAAATCTCCAGGTAAAAACCCCAATTTTTCCCCTGCTTCTACTGCCGGACGGGTTAAAATTAAGCGTTCACATTCATCATTTAATAACGCCCTAACAGCTAAAACAGCAGCTAAAAAAGTCTTTCCAGTTCCCGCCGGACCAATACAAAAAGTAACATCATGTTTTTGGATAGCTTTAACATATTGTTTTTGTCGAAAGGTTTTCGCACGAATGACTTCCCCTCGACGGGTTGTTGCTAAAATAGACTTCTGTAAGTCTTGATATTCTTCCATGCGTCCCGTGTCTAACGCTTGAAACGCCGTCATTAGATCAGGACGAGAAATAGTTTTTGCTTCTTCCCAATAAGGTTTTAGCGATCGCAATACTTTCATCACCCTTTGTACAGGTTTTTCTTGTCCATAAACCCTTAATTCTTGACCCCGTAAGACTAAGTTAGCCCCAGTATGACGAGAGAGGAATTTTAAGTTTTCTTCGGCCACTCCAGCTAGGGCGATCGCACTTTCATGAGTGGGTAATTGAAGGGTTTGGGAAGTTTCGGTCATTTATTAAAGTTAATGATTTTTGCAGTAATAAGGTTTTGACTACTATTATCAATGATAGTTAATAATTGAACATTTTGGCCACTTAATAGCAGTTTTCAATTGAGTGTATCAATATTTCTATTGAGTGAGTGTGGGGAGTCTTGACATTTTCATGTTTAATCTATGCAAATGAAAACTGCTACAAGTTTTTAAGGGTATCAATCACAGATTACTAAAATTTCTACTGATTAAGAGAAAAACAAAAAAAAAGTTAATTTTTTTCAAGACAAGCAGAAGGCAGAATTATCATCGAGTCAACGGAATAGTATTGAGCAAAAAAGTATAATTTTAAAACTGAGAAAATCATGAAATTTGTTGATGAATATCGTAACGCGGATCTAGCTCAAAAGTATGTCCAAGAGATCACAGAAGTTATCACTAAACCTTGGACAATTATGGAAATTTGTGGTGGACAAACTCATTCGATTGTTAAATACGGGATTGATCGCTTATTACCTTCTGAAATAACCTTAATTCACGGTCCTGGTTGTCCCGTTTGTGTTACTCCGATTGAATTGATAGATTGTGCTTTAAAAATAGCGAGTATTTCTAATGTTATTTTTTGTTCTTTTGGAGATATGTTACGAGTACCTGGAAGCGAAAAAGATTTATTAACTATCAAAGCATCAGGGGGAGATGTTCGCATTGTTTACTCACCCTTAGATAGTTTAAAAATTGCCCAAGAAAATCCAGATAAAGAAGTTGTTTTTTTTGCTGTTGGCTTTGAAACAACTACTCCAGGTACAGCCATGGCAGTTTATCAGGCGAAACAACAAGGAATCAAGAACTTTTCTTTATTAGTTTCTCATGTCTTAGTTCCACCAGCCATGTCAGCCCTTTTATCGTCTCCCAATTGTGTAGTACAAGGATTTTTAGCAGCCGGTCATGTTTGTACAGTTATGGGATACGAAGCCTATAAACCTATCGCCCAAAAATACAAAGTACCTATCGTTGTGACAGGATTTGAACCTATCGATGTTTTACAAGGAATTTATCATTGTATTCAACAATTAGAAACAGGAAAATATGATTGTAAAAATCAATATGTTCGCTCCGTAAAATCTCAGGGTAATGCTTTAGCGCAACAACTCATTCAAGAAGTTTTTGAAGTAGTTCCCCGTCGTTGGCGAGGTATTGGAGAAATAGGAGAAAGTGGGTTAGGATTACGCCCAGAATACGCCTTATATGATGCCTTAAAACGCTTTGAAAGCCCTTTATCCTCTTTGACTCCATCCACTGCCCCACAAGTCTGTATTAGCGGTGAAATCATGCAAGGGTACAAAAAACCTAACGATTGTCCCGCTTTCGGAACCCAATGTACACCAGAAAACCCTCTGGGTGCGCCTATGGTATCCTCAGAAGGACCTTGTGCAGCCTATTACCGCTATCGAAGTCATCAGCAACCGGTGTTGAGACGGGGAGACGGGGAGACGGGGAGACGGGGAGACGGGGAGACGGGGAGACGGGGAGACGGGGAGACGGGGAGACTGGGAGACTGGGGAGCAGAATATTAAAAATAAACTAATTTCCCCCTCTGCTTCCTCTGCTTCCTCTGCCCCCTCTGCCTCCCTCAACTAAGATTTTTTAACTTTGCAGACACGCCCTAGTCTTCCCACACTCCCCTACTCCGAACTCCGAACTCCGAACTCCGAACTCAGGTTCCCACACTCCCCAAACCCCCGATTTATGAAAAAAATATTACAAAATATTAAGAAACAATAGTGAATGTCAACACAATGCCAGAGAATAGATGGGTCAGGTTGCTTGATCATGGATCAAGTTAAGCGATCCAATTGCAACCCGATTTCGTATAAGATGTAACCATTAGAGCATCTAGTTCAAATTATTGGGAGGAATCCATCCATGAGTATTGTCACGAAATCCATCGTGAATGCTGATGCAGAAGCTCGCTACCTCAGCCCTGGCGAACTCGATAGAATCAAAGCTTTTGTAACCGGCGGTTCTGCTCGTTTACGCATTGCGCAAACTTTAACTGATTCACGGGAAAGAATCATTAAAGAAGCCGGCAATCGTTTATTCCAAAAGCGTCCTGATGTTGTTTCTCCTGGTGGAAACGCTTACGGCGAAGAAATGACCGCTACCTGTCTTCGTGACATGGACTACTATCTCCGTTTAATCACTTACGGAATCGTTTCTGGTGATGTTACCCCCATCGAAGAAATTGGTTTAGTAGGTGTACAGGAAATGTACAAATCTTTGGGAACCTCCATTGAAGCAGTTGCCCAAAGTGTACAGGAGATGAAAGAAGTATCAACCGCAATGATGTCTGCTGATGATGCAGCAGAAGCTGGTACTTACTTCGATTATGTTATCGGTGCGATGAGCTAAGACGAGTCAAAAACACTCGTATTATCTCGGCCATCCCCAATAATTGTTAAGACTGTTGAAGACTAGGCAAGATTAAGGAAGCAAAACTATGCAAGACGCAATTACCTCTGTAATTAACTCCGCCGATGTTCAAGGAAAGTACCTTGAACCTTCTGCGATGGACAAACTGACAAGCTATTTCGCTACCGGAGAACTTCGTGTTCGTGCGGCTAGTGTGATTAGTGCTAACGCTGCTGCTATTGTTAAAGAAGCAGTAGCTACCTCCTTACTGTACTCCGATGTTACCCGTCCTGGCGGTAATATGTACACCACTCGTCGTTACGCTGCTTGTATTCGTGACCTCGACTACTATCTCCGTTACTCTACCTACGCTATGTTAGCGGGTGACCCTTCCATCCTCGATGAGCGTGTTCTTAATGGATTAAAAGAAACCTACAACTCCTTGGGTGTTCCCATTCCTAGCACTGTTCAAGCTATTCAAGCTATGAAAGAAGTAACTGCTGGTTTAGTTGGTGCAGATGCAGGCAAAGAAATGGGTGTTTATTTTGACTACATTTGCTCTGGCTTAAGCTAGAACCACTGAGAGGAACAACCAACTAAAGGTTGTTGAAAAAGAGGTTCGGGAAGTCTAGAGTGAGTGCTAGCTGGTTAAAGGCTTAATCTTTGCTGCTAAAGATGGGTTTTGACGATCTAGTATTGACTCTTGACTCCCGAACTTTGTTGTATGAGAATTTTTCAGGAAATTTAGGAGAACTTGACCCATGCGAATGTTTAAAGTCACCGCTTGTGTTCCTAGTCAAACGAGAATTCGGACTCAGCGAGAATTACAAAATACCTTTTTTACAAAATTGGTTCCTTACGATAATTGGTTTCGCGAACAACAACGCATCATGAAAATGGGCGGTAAAATCGTCAAAGTCGAATTAGCCACGGGAAAACCAGGAACAAATACTGGATTAATGTAGATAATAGCAATTTATCTCACAATTTATCGGTATTTTTCTTAAATTTAGAACCCATAGGTACACTTAGCCTATGGGTTTCTTATTTTTCTGGGGAAATGGTAGGCAAAGGGAAAAATTTGGGCATCCTGATAAAGAATAGTAAAACCATTAAGGGATCGTTTTCTGGTTGTAACAACCAACAAATCTGAGTTCGGTCTTAGGATTTCGGAGTTCAGAGTGAGGTAATTTTCAAGGTTTTTATGGGGGATACAGACTTCCAGTGCTACGACTTATGGAAATTTTGCCTTACGTCGAACTTAGGTAACCAACCGACAGGATATAAGAAATGTTATCTGACCTGAATGTCATTATTAAATTCTAATTCAAGCTTATCATTAACCACCCATGTCTAATCACTCTCAAGACTCCTTAAATTGTGAAGCCACCCTCATTGGTCAACAAGTACCTGATTGTGAGGCTACCATTGTTGGTGATGAATCTTCCCCACCAGAATTTACGCCAAAAACCAATTCTATTTTACAGGAAACACCATCTAATACAATTGTCACCCTGGTTAATAAATTTCTAGCCAAAGCAGTTGAAAAAAAAGCTACTTCTATTCAGATTGAACCGGAGGCTAATTTTCTCAGCATTCGCTATGGTAAGGCCGAGATTCTCAAACCCCTCGTTGATCCCTTACCCAAAAAATTAACCTCGCGTATTTTATCTCGGTTAAAGTTGATGGCCGAGTTGGACGTTAACCAATCTCAAACTCCACAAAAAGGCCGTATTCGCAAACGGGGAGGGGGTCGGACTATCCATTTTTTCCTACAAACCCAGCCCAGTTTTTATGGGGAAAAAATTACAATTCGTGTGGTGGATAGTGCTGTTAAACCTCCCAATTTAGAAACCCTGATTTCTGATGCAGTGGTCAGAAAATCTCTCGAAGAAATAATGCAGAGTTCTTCGGGATTATTATTAGTTACCAATACTGATAAAAAAGCCCCTACACCCCTTCTTTATAGTTTATTCTCTGAAAATATGGCTAACCCATCAGCCATGGCCACTGTAGAAGAATCTATCAGTTATCTTCTCTCTGGTATGAGTCAAACTGAGATCGATGTTGATCAAGAAAAAGATTATCATACGGTGTTACAATCCCTTCTAGGACAAGAGAAAGAGCGTATTTTGGTAGATCATCTTTCTAATCCATCGGTGGCTCGTATGGTGGCAGAAATGGCGGATAACGAACGTTTTGTTCTCGCCAGTCTCAATGCTGAAGATGGAATCAGTGCCATTACTTTATTAAGGGAAATGGTGACTCCAAGTTTATTAGCAGATAGCTTAATAGGGGTTCTTCATCAACAGACTATTCCTCGTTTATGTCCTGCTTGCCGTATGATTGATGAACCCACGGTGGATGAATTAGCTCAATTGGGAATTTCTGAGGCTAACAAGGCTGAAAATACCTTTTATAAAGCTCGTTGTCTCGAGGAAACAGAAAGAGAAAAGATGAGACAAAAAGGTAGACTTTGCCGTCAATGCAACGGTGACGGATACGATGGTTACATCCAATTATACGAATTCCATACCATCACTCCTGCTTTAAAAACAGCCATTGCTCAAGGTGCTGATCTCGAGCAACTCAAGGAAATCGCGCGAAGGGATCAACCATCTTCTTTGAAAAGTGAAGCTCTTTCATTGCTTGAAGATGGGGAAATTGGTTTAAAAGAATTTGCTCGTTTATGTCCCTATCAGGTTGATTCCTCAACCCCCCCAGAAATCTCTACTCCTTCACCAATAGAGGTAACTCAGCGTCTGGAAAAAATGGAAACATTGTTAATGACTTTGACTCAAGAATTACATCACCTCAAACAATCGTTAAAAGGCACTGATAGTTCTTCAAACCCGAAAACATCACCACAGAGATCATCTTTTGAACAAGTAGTAAAAGCGGCTCAAATTAATAAGCATATGGCCGCAGATATTGATCTTTGTAAAGAAACAATTACTGCCAGTTCCAATTTATACGAAGAATTGGAAGATCCTGGAGATTGGGAAGCTTTAAAACAAGAATTAGATTCCAACAAGGAAACCATTGTTACAGCAGATTTATCTTCCCCGGAAGAGATGAACGCAGATGATTTTAAATCAATTCCTGATCCCTGGTCTTGAAAAAATAAGAAAAGTTTGACCCATTTAGAAACCCCAACTTTTGAAAAGTTGGGGTAATTTGTAAACTTCAGAGTTTAATAATTCTAAATTCTGATTGACCAAACATTGAACATTGAACATTGAACATTTTAGTTTCAAGCCTACTTCCAAACGAATGATAAATGATAAATGATAAATGAAATGAAAGAAAAGGTAGAGTTTTTTGCTTTTTACTTCTACCTTTTTACTTCTAAATTTTAGTCTCTATTCCCTCAAAAATTAGAGAAAATTAAGCACTGATGACACTGCCTAAAGCGCGTCCCATATTCGCAGGGTTCATGGCATCAACGGCTGCTGTAGGTTCATAACCACAATGTACCATACAGTCGGCACATTTAGGGTTTCCACTAGCACGACCATAGTTTTCCCATTGGGTTTCTTCCATTAATTCGTTGAAGGTTTGATAATGTCCTTCATTGAGAAGATAACAGGGTTTTTGCCATCCTAAAACGCTATAACTAGGACTTCCCCAAGGGGTACATTCATAGTCTTTTTCTCCTAAGAGAAAATCTAAAAAGAGGGGATTATGGTTGAAGTTCCATTTCTTTTTACCTAACTTCCAAGGCATTAAAATTTCTCGGAATAACTTTTTAGTTTCTTCCCGTTTTAAGAAGTTATCTTGATCCGGGGCCCACTCATAACTATAGCCAGGAGAAATCATCATTCCATCGGTTCCCAAAGTGTCTAAGAAATCAAAAAATTCCTGCATTTCTTTGGGGTCGGTTCCTTCAAAAACGGTGGTGTTTGTAGTTACCCGAAAACCTTTGGCTTTGGCTGCTTTTATTCCTGCGATCGCTTTATCAAAAACTCCTTTGCGATCAACACATTTATCATGATGTTCTTTCAATCCATCTAAATGCACACTGAAGCAAAAATAAGGGGAGGGTTCAAACTTATGTAAACTCTTTTCTAAGAGAATGGCGTTGGTACAAAGATAGACAAATTTTTTCCTTTCTACTAACCCTTTAACAATCTCATCAATTTGAGGATGCAGTAAGGGTTCACCACCAGGAATAGATACCACCGGCGCACCACATTCTTCTACTGCGTTAAAGCATTCTTCGGGGGTTAGATTACGGGCTAAAATATCTGTAGGATGTTGAATTTTTCCGCATCCAGAACAGGCTAAATTGCAACGGAATAAGGGTTCTAGCATCAATACTAGAGGGAAGCGTTTACGACCCTTGAAACGTTGACTTATGATATAAGTCCCTACGCTGAGAGCTTGTTTTAATTGAACGGCCATAGATTTCTCTTCACACCATGTAATTTTTTGTTATTATAGTCTTTCTATTGGGTTATCTGTGGAATTTAAGAAAATTTCTCTAGTTGAAAATCTTTTTGATACATTCATAATATTTACTAATTCTCTAAAATGTATTATATTTGTATTCTTGATAATCTGTTTTTGAGCCACAATTCCTAAAAAAAGTAACTAATTATACAAAAAAACGATAAAACTATCTTAAATCTTAAGAAATAATTGCAAATTATATTCATTAAGCAACGAGATAATCAGGAGTCTAGACCATGCTACTTTTTTATGTTATTATGGGTAACAGTCAGGATATTATGGGGAAGGTGTGGGCTATGTAATAAGGCTGGCCTGATCTATTGAAATAATTTTTACTATATTAATAAGCGATCGCTAATGAACTGATTTTTGCACTATTTAAAACAAAAAAATATCAATCGCTTATTTAAACTTGGTCGTAGTGACCACCAATAGCGAAAATATAGATATAGTTATCATCAAACTTATAAATTAATCTATCTTTTTGAGATAATCTTCTTGACCAAAAACCACTAAGATTATGTTTTAAGGGTTCAGGTTTTCCTGTGCCAACAGTAGGCTCTCCTCTTAACATCTCTTTAAGTAATTTACAAAGATTTGTATGTAGTTTTTTGTCTTTTTGTCTTAATTCCTCATAAGCTAACCATGTTTTTCCTTCAAATACTAATGATCTCATCTAATTCTTCATCCGTTGGTGAGTAACCTTTTCTCTTGTTATGAGTTATGGCTGAATCAGCAATTTGTTGCATTAAACTACTATTTTGTAGGACATAAAGGGTTTCTTGTTGTTGTTCCCAGTCTTCAGCACTAATAACAATAAAATCTTGTCCATTATTTCCCTTGACTTTAAGGGGGAGATGTTTGCTAATTACTTGTTCGATAAACTGTTTTATATTGGCTTGAAATTGATTAACATTTACAGAATTCATTTGTTAATCTCTCATGGGGATTATTTCTTTTTATTATACCCTTTTTATTAGTGATCAGCTATCGGTGATTAGGTGTTCAATAACTAGCAAATTTATGTAACAAATGCTTGCTTTATATTGACTTGACATAGTATTCTATACATAGTGGAAAATGGTGCGTCCTATACTGTGATTTAAAATGAATGCAATCGATGTAGATGAAGCAAGAAAGCAACTTTTACAGTTATTAACGAGAGTAGAAAAAGGTGAAGAGATTATTATTGTTAATGAAGGAAAACCTGTAGCTTTACTAACTGCTTATCCTAACTCTCAACAAAGCGATCGCATTCCTGGACGTTTACGAGGTCAATGTACTGTTCCCGATAATTTTTATCAAACAGATGAAGAATTAATATCTTTGTTTGAAGGAGTAGAAGATTGAGATTTTTGTTAGATACTCACTGTTGGTTATGGTGGTTGTTTGAACCAGAAAAATTAAGTGATACAGCACAAGCAACTATTAGAAATAAGAATAATCAACTTTATCTATCTGTTGCAAGTATTTGGGAAATTGGCATAAAAGTTAAAATAGGTAAGTTAAATATATCACAACCATTAGAGATTTTTATTCCTCAACAAATGCAAGCTGATGGGTTAGAAGCTTTATTAATTACACCAAATCATGCAATAAAAGCTGCTAATCTTCCTTTACATCATAAAGATCCTTTTGATCAGCCTTTTGATAGAAAAAACGCGGTGAGGATAAACAGGGATATAAGATAAGTTACGGCGACTGTAACGAATGGCAAGTTTTCTGGCAAGGATAAAAATATATTCTTCGTATATATCAATATTCCAGTTTTTGATTAATTGCGGCAATATTTCTGGACTGCCGATGTTTTCTAATGCTTTTACTGCATTCTCTTTAACGTCACTATCAGAGTCACTCAAAGCTTCAATTAAGGGCTTAACTGCTGTTTCACTGCCTATTTTTCCTAATGCTTTTGCTGCATTGCTTCTAGCGTCACTATCAGAGTCACTCAAAGCTTCAATTAGTGCATTAACTGCTGTTTCACTGCCTATTTTTCCTAATGCTTCTGCTGCATTGCTTCTAACGTCACTATCAGAGTCACTCAAAGCTTCAATTAGTGCATTAACTACTGCTTCACTGCCTATTTTTCCTAATGCTTCTGCTGCATTCTTTTTAACGTCACTATCAGAGTCACTCAAAGCTTCAATTAATGAGTTAACTGCTGTTTCACTACCTATTTTTCCCAATGAAATAAGCACCGATGTAATAAACTCTACATCTGGATACTTTAGCCAAAACTTAGAAGTATCATCAATTATACCCTGTACTAAAGCGTCATTTTGAGTTTCATTGTTTACTTTATTAAAACATTCCGCTAAACAAGAACCAGATAATAATAACATTGTCTTGAATATATCATCTTTGTCTTGGCGCAGTTTCTTTAATAAAGGGATGGGATTTTTTAACAAACCTGCCACTAATATAATGGTTTCGTGCCAATCATATTCCCAAAAATGAGCTTGAATCAATTTTAATCCTTGTTTTTCATTTTTTTCTATTTTTTCTTGTAAATAAGAAGCAGTGAAATACTCTTGAAAAGTACGATGTAAAAATAAATATTGATTACCTTCTGCTGATAGGTTTTGAATTATTCCATCTTCTTCTGTTAATTCTTTAATTAAATCTGTTGCTGTTTTTGGTTTAAACTCTCTCTTATCTGTGTTGTTTAAATATTGATCAATTTTACTAGATAATTCCTTCCCAGAAAAAACTTCTTGATTTTGACAACTAAACTCATAAGCTAAATATTCTAATAAACTCAGTTTAGCAATAACCCAACCTTCGTCTGATAACTTTCTTTGATTATCCTTTGACCATTGACTTAAAATATAGTTAACTGCTTTTTGATAAACTTGTGTCCGTCGTGCAGGTAAAATTAAACCTTTGCTTTGATATAAACTACATAATAAGGATAATAATAAGGGATTTTGTGCTAAACCTTGTATTTGGGGTTTATTTTTTAACTCATTAATTAACCCATCTGCGGAAACTGTCTCATCTTCTATTTTTCCTGCTGCATGATTAAACCAAGTTTTGATATATTCTGCTGTTTTTTCATCATCAAAAGGAACAATTTCAACCTCTTTACCTCCATCAATAAAGTTTCCTGCATATCCCACAATACGAGACGTACAAATAAGCTGACAAGGATAGTTTTTGACAAATCTATTTATTTTTTTAGTTAAGGATATTCTCTCATTTTTCGGTACTTCATCCAACGCATCCAATAACAATAAACATTTTCCTTGTTTTAGCTTTTCTTTTAAATAGTATTCAATTTGATTAATAATTTCTGGATAGTCTTTTCTAAGAATGTTGGGAATAATATCAATAATTTCGCCTTCTTCTATTGCTAATTCTGATAAACGAATGAATAAGGGAAAAACTAGATAATCAATTGACTTATTTTCTATATTTTCTAATTCTTCTTGAACTTTGATAACAGTTTCATTTTTTAATAAGGTGGATTTTCCCATACCTGGATCAGCAAGTACCATGATTTTTTTATGCTCTTTTTTTGCTTCTTCCCAGTGAACTTTAACTGTTTTAGTTTCTTCTATTATTCCCTTAGTAGCATAAGCATCTTTTGAATCTAAATCAAAGATACCATAATTCCTAATAGTTTCAATTTCATGGGTAAACCGTCTTTCTAATGTAACTTGAATAGGAATATATTGATCTAGTAATTTAACTGGTTTCTGAGTATGAAACAGTTTTAAATCTTGATATTTTTCTTGTATTTGTTGTAAAAATTGACGATAGAAATTTTGTAATTCTTGTGGAGTTAGATTAGGTTCTTGCTTTCAGTCAGGTGTAGTGCCATAATAGTTTTTTGTCGACATATCAAAAGTTTGCTGAATATTAGCATTAGGCCCAGTAGAAGTAACACTACCGTGACCTGTTTGCTTGATATTATTTATTATTTGTCTTGCTTCTGGATTTTCTTGTATCATTTTACCTAATTTTTCGAGTTCTTTTTTTATTTCATCATCACTATTAGCTATTTCCTTAATAACCTCTGCTTCCATAACCTCTTGTGAGTTACTACTATCTTCTAACTTAGCTACCTTATCAGGAAACTTACTCTGTATTAACTTTAAGACGTTATTAGCTTGATTTAAACCAATATCAACCAACTTATCACTGGTTTTTGCAACTATTTTTTTACCCGCTTTATCCAAGGTTTGAGTTTTCAAAAGTGTCAAGAAAGCTGTTATACCGCTAGTGAATAATTCCATATTCATCCCAATATCGAATATTTAGGATAAGTATAGCATAATCTTAATGATGACGAAAAATATAGCAGAAATTTTTAGGCGATCGCTAAACATTCAAAAAATATTAATCATCTTAATATCAATATAAGATAATTGATAATAACTTATAACAACAAGCAGGATGCTTGTGTTATATTTTAAATAATTAGTTTTCTATCAAAATATTATCCCGTTCAAATTGATTTTCAAAATCATCAACAGGGTTTTCTCTAATTTCTATTTCATCTTGAATAGGATCAATATCAGTTGGTGAAGTTGGCAATTTTTCCTGAACACTAGGAATTTCCTCTTCTTCAATTACTGGATTCATTCCTTGATTAACTTTTTGAATTTGTGCTAGAAAATGTCCTTGATTATGATTAAGAGAACGAGCTAAAATTAACCCTTCTTGGAAAGCAAATAAAGCAGGTTCATATTGCTCGTTTTCTAGATAAATCTCCCCAATTTTGTCATAAGCTTTCATCAAACCGTAATAATTATAAGATAATTGTTCCACTTGAATTAAGCGTTGATAAATCTCTAAAGCATACTCCTCTTGTTCGTATTCGGTGTATAAACTAGCCAATTTTGTTAATGCGTTGGCTGCCGAACCAAACTGTTGTAAAGACCAAGCTAAAGCATAAGCTTCTTGATAATTTTGACTAGCTAATTCTGGTTGATCTAATGCTTGATAATCTTGACCAATTTCGATTTTTAAAGGAGGGACAAGCTCAATGTTTTGACTAGCAAGATAACTATCTACTAATCTTTGTTTAATATTCACTGAATTATTGGGTTGTAAAGAAGCAGTATAAATTTCCGCTAATGCTTGTAAATATAAACCTTCTTCGTAAGTATTTTGTTCTAGTTCTGCTATGTTTAATAACTCCTCATAAATAACGGCCGCCCTGGGATAATCAAACTTAGCTAAATAGAGTCTTCCTAATCCTTGTAATGCTTCTTTTTCCGTAAAAGGAGTATCATTTTCCCTAGCATAGTCTAAAACTTTTAGATAAACAATAATCGAATTATCCAAACTATGTAACTTAGCGTAAGCATTAGCTAAAGCAATCAAAAATTTTGGACTTAGAGGATCTTCTTGTTCCGATAATTCTTGTAATTCAACTATTCTCTGACTAATAATTTGTACATCTTCAGTCCTAGTTTTATTCCAAGCAACTTCCCCAACTCTTCCTAAAGCATTAACTTCTTCTATTCTTCCTAAAACTCTTCTTAATCTTAATTCTCGATACCAAATTTCAAAAGCAAGATTATCATTACCAGCATTTGATTCTTCTTGTGCTTTTTGGTTTAATTTATCTAGTTCTCTTCTCAATCTTTTTTGTTCCAATGGAGTCAAAGGACGAGGAACAGGAGGAAGTAAAGGATCATCTAAAGGTAATTCTAAAGGGTTTAATTCTAGTTCCGGTAGGGATAACGCACTATGATTAAACCGTACAAAATCACCAGCATAAACAATAACAGTTAGAATAACTAAAACAGAAAACTTATTAATAGAATTACGAAAATAAAACATAATTTTCCTCACCAAAATTTAAATTAAGAGTCAACTTAACCCATAACTGTTCACCGAACACTCATCTAAGGTAACATTTGAAGGAGAAATATGTTACCCGGATATTAACGTGAGGAAAATTGTTAATCTGATCCTAGCTTTAACCGTCATCATCGGTTTATCTGCTTGCAGTACAATGCCCCAAATTCAAGCAGAAGAAAGACTATTTCCCCCCATTAGCCTAGAATTTCTAGATAAATACGAAATACCAACCCAAACTTTCCAGGAAACTCCCATAGGTGGATTATCAGCCATTACTTACCATAAACAAAAAGATCGCTTCTATGCCTTATCTGACGATCGCTCCCAACTATCTCCTGCTCGATTTTATACCCTGAAAATAGATATTTCCAGCAATAACGAGCAAATTGCCAAAATACAAGGAGTAACGGTGGAAAATGTCACCACTCTCCAAAACGAAATAGGACAAAATTACTCATCCCAAACCATCGATCCAGAAGGCATTTCCTTGTCTCCTAGAGGCACTGTATTTATTTCTAGTGAGGGAATACCTAAAGACGAAATTAACCCCTTTATCGGCGAATTTAACTCGACTACAGGACAACTTCAAGAGCAGATACCTCTCCCAAAAAGATATCTCATAGCCACAGATACCGACAGTGAACCCAGAGGAGTAGAAGAAAATTTAGGCTTTGAACCCTTAACCATCAGTTCCACCAGTACCCTCAAAGATGACCCCTTTCGCCTTTTCACAGCAACCGAAAGTTCATTGAAACAGGACACCTCCACAACCCCTCCCCTCAACATTCCTGTGCGTCTCCTGCACTATGTGATTAGTCCCGTGGGTTCTCCGGTCATAGTTGCCGAACATTTATACTTATTAGATGAAACCCCCAAAGGTGCGGTTTCTAATGGGTTAACAGAATTACTCGCTTTGCCCAAGGAAGGTTCTTGGTTAAGTTTAGAGCGAACCTTTGGAGTGTTTGGTTTTGGGGCAAAATTATTTCAAGTAGTTAATAGTGGTGCCTCTGATACATCAACTACTCTCAGTTTTCAAGAGGGAACAAATAACACTAACCCCCTCAGAAAAAAGCTATTATTAGACTTAGAAACCTTGGACATTGAGTTAGATAACTTAGAAGGAATGACCCTCGGACCAAGATTAGCAGATGGAAGTAAAACCCTATTTTTAATCAGTGATGATAACTTTAATGCCGAGCAAACCACTCAACTGTTATTATTTAAACTAAGTTAAGAAATGAAATTTACCCAGGATTCCTCCATCTTGTACATACTAAAAGAACAACTAAAAAAATTACCCATTTTTTAGTTTGGGAACTTTCATTGGAACTAACAATCAATAAAAAATATCAGCCCTATCTATGTCTAATATATCACCTTCCCGTAACGAAAGTGAGATATTAGAGAAATATGTGGGAATACTAATCTCAGACATCGTAAAACGGCACAAAACTTAAGATGTTATCATCCACCTCCTTCTCTCAACCCGCTACTTCACACCGTCGTATTGTTATTGGTGACGTTCATGGTCATTATGATGCTCTGAATCTTCTTTTAGAAGCCATCTCCCCCAACTCCGAGGATCAAGTCTATTTTTTGGGGGACTTAATCGATCGCGGTACCCAGAGTTCTCAAGTGGTAGAATTCGTGATCAAAAATAAGTACCACTGTATTCTAGGAAACCACGAACATATGCTACTGGAAACCATTGGGAAAGGGGATGTTAATACTCATCAACTGCAAGGATGGCTTTATGGAGGGGGTTACTCCACCCTAGTCAGCTACGACCATCATATCCCTCAAGAGCATATAGACTGGATGAAAGCTTTGCCCACCTATTTAGATTTAGGGGATGTCTGGTTAGTGCATGGAGGGATCGATCCCAATATGCCTTTGGAAGAGCAAACCGCACAACAGTTTTGTTGGGTAAGGGACGATTTTCATGCCATGGAGAAACCCTATTTTGAGGATAAACTGGTGATTATCGGTCATACTATTACCTTTACCTTTCCTGGGGTGTTAGCAGGTAAATTAGTTGCCGGAGAAGGATGGTTAGATATTGATACCGGTGCTTACCATAACCAAAGTGGTTGGTTAACCGCATTAGATTTGAACACAGAAACAGTTTATCAAGTCCATCGTAAACATCATACCAAGCGCATTTTACCCCTAATTGAAGCAGTAGTTAAAATTGACCCTTGTGTGGTCAGAGCAAAGCGATCTAGACTAAGAGTATCCTGAATATAAATCTTAAAATTTCCCTAATAGTGAAAAAATCGGTGATTGATCCATAGACACTAAGGTTAGAATGAAAAAGCTATCTTAACTTGAGTTGTTTTTGTCGGATTCTTCAACAGAAAATAAAACAAGTTGGGATGCTTCGCCACAACCTAATATGGCATAATAATAAATTGTCCGAAACTGTAATTTATATGAAAGTCACCCAGGAAAAACTACCCGATAGTCAAATTGGCCTAGAAATTGAAATTCCCGCCGAAACTGGCAAAAAAGCCTATGAAACCGAGGTTAAAACCTTAGCCCGTACCGCCAATATTCCTGGGTTTCGTAAAGGAAAAGTTCCTCGTCCCATTCTGCTGCAACGGTTAGGAAACCGCTATATTAAAGGGGTTACTTTAGAAAAGTTAGTCCAAACAAACGTAGAAAAAGCCTTAAAACAAGAATCAATTGAATCCATCGGTCAACCTGTCTTACGCACTGGTTTAGAGGAACTGGTGGACAAATTTAAACCAGGGGAAGCGTTAACATTCTCTGTTGCCGTAGATGTCCCTCCCACCATAGAATTGGGAGATTATCAAAGCCTTTCTGTCAAAGCAGAAGAAACCGTCTATGATCCTCAACAGTTAGAAGACTGGTTGAAAGAAAGACAAGAACAATTAGCCACCCTCGTTCCCGTCGAAGATCGTGGTGCCGAGATGGGAGATGTTGCTATTGTAGATTATAAAGGTGTATCTACCTCTGAAGGTTCCGAAGAGGGAGAAGCGATCGAAGGAGTAGAAGGTACAGACTTGGAGGTTGATCTCGCACCAGGAAAGTTTATTGAAGGGATGGTAGAAGGTATTGTGGGTATGAAACCCGAAGAAACCAAGGAATTACCCCTAACTTTTCCTGATGATTATCCGAGAGAAGATTTAGCAGGAAAACCAGTCACATTTACCATTACTGTCAAAGAATTAAAAGCCAAAGAATTACCGGAATTAGACGATGATTTTGCTGATGAAGTGAGTGACGAGTACGAAACCATTGCTGAATTAAGAGAGTCCTTAGAAAAGCAATTTAAAGAGTCAGCAGAAAACGAAACTAAACAGAGTGTTCATAATGCCATTCTTTCAGAATTAAGTGAAATCTCTACAGCAGACCTTCCTGATACTTTAGTGCAAGATGAAGTGACTAAAGTTCTGACGCAAACGGCGATGCAACTCGAACAAATGGGAATCGATTTAGCACAATACTTCACTCAAGAAAACTTACCGAAAATACGGGAAAATTCTCGCCCTGAAGCTGTAGAAAAATTGAAAAAAGCTCTAATTCTACAAGAAATTGCCAAAGCAGAGTCTATTACTTTAGAAGAGGCAGAAATAGAAGAAAGAAGTAATGAAATTAAGAAGCAATTGGAAGGACAAGAAGTTGATCCTGATAAATTACGAACAGTAGTAGAAGAAGAATTAATTACCGAAAAAACTCTCGATTGGTTACAAGAAAAATCTACGGTGGAATTAGTTCCTAAAGGAAGCTTAGAAGAAGAAAATAAAGCTGAGTCTGAAACAGAAGAAACAGCATCGGAACAAACAATAGATGTAGAGGTAGAAGAACAAGAATAATTACTGAAAACTCTTCTTGATACTCCCTGTGGTTTTAACTACAGGGAGTCTAAATTTTTCTATTTTGTTAGTAAGGCTTAATGTTAGGATAAAATTAAAATATAGATTAAATTAGATTGAATAATTATTGATGACTACCACACCTATTTTACCCTTAAGTCTTGAAGAATTTCTCAAGAAAACTAATATTGATGAATCTCCTGCGTGGGAATATATTAATGGAGATTTAAGACAAAAACCTATGCCTCAAACCCATCATAGTCGATTACAATTAAAATTAGCCAGTGCCATAGAGTTAGTCGCTGAAACCAGTCAAGTTGCTCTTGCTTTTCCTGAATTACGCTGTACTTTTGGCGTTCGTTCTGTGGTTCCTGATATTGCAGTTGTGTATTGGGATAAAATACCCTTAAATAATGCAGGAGAACCAGAAAATAGTGCTATTTTTTTCGCACCTGACTGGACAATAGAAATTCTTTCTCCGAATCAAAAATCAACCAAAGTTATTGATAATATTTTATACTGTTTAGAACATGGTAGTCAGTTAGGTTGGTTAATTGATCCCGATGAAAAATCAATTTTGGTCTTCCAACCTCAACAAACTCCTAAAATTTATAAAGCTGATCTATCTAATAATGAAACACCTCAAGAAACTTTACCTATCTTAGATAAAATAGAATTAGATTTAACAGCGAATAAAATTTTTAGCTGGTTACAAATGAAAGTAAAATAATTAATTATGATTGATTACAACAAAATTATTGCCACTGAATTATCTTTACAACAGCAACAAGTTAAACATTCTCTTGAGTTATTAATGGAAGGTGCAACGGTTCCTTTTATTGCACGTTATCGTAAGGAAAAAACAGGATCACTAGACGAAACTCAATTAAGAGATATTTGGGAACGTTATAATTATTTAAGCGAGTTAGAGAAGCGCAAAGAAACGATTTTAGAAGCGATTAAAAATCAAGATAAATTAACAGATAAATTACAAAAAAAGATAGAATTTTGTTTATTAAAAACAGAACTAGAAGATTTATATTTACCCTATAAACCTAAACGACGTACTAAAGCGACTATAGCAAGAGAAAAAGGTTTAGAAGGTTTAGCAAAATCGATAAAATCTCTCAATGTTCCTAATGCAAAAACCCAATCTTTAGAAGAAATAGCAGAAGATTATATTTCAGAAGAAAAAGGAGTTAAAAATCTTGAACAAGCATTGCAAGGTGCATCAGATATTTTAGCTGAAGAAGTAGCCGAAAAAGCTAATTTACGAGCTTACTTAAGAGACTATTTGATGAAAGAAAGTGTTTTTATTTCTAGTATCAAAAAAGATTATCCCGAGGGCAGTACCAAATATGAAATGTATCGTAATTTTCAAGCTAGTGTAACTAAAATAGCTCCTCATAATGTTTTAGCTTTGTTTAGAGGAGAGGCAGAAAAAATAATTTCTCTTAGGATTGATTTTGATGAAAACTATATTACTACTTATTTAGAAAACAAAGAAATAATAGCAAAAAATAAGTCTATACAAGCTTTTTATAAATCAATGCTTAAAGACTCATTTAACAGATTAATTAAACCTTCTTTACTCAGAGAAGTGAGGGCAGATAGAAAAAATTGGGCTGATCTTGAATCAATCAAAACCTTTGAAATTAACTTAAGAGAATTACTATTATCTCCCCCCGCAGGTATGCAACCAACTTTAGCTATTGATCCAGGTTTTCGTACTGGTTGTAAAGTCGCTATTTTATCAGAAACAGGACAATTCTTAGAGTATCAAGCTATCTTTCCTCATAGTGGAGAAACTAAACAAAAAGAAGCCAAAAATAGTTTAATAAATTTAATAAAAAAACATAAAATAGAATTAATAGCCATTGGAAATGGTACCGCTTCTCGGGAAACAGATCAATTTGTTGGCGAAGTAATTAAACCATTAGAAAATAAACCCATAAAAGTTATTGTAAATGAGTCAGGTGCGTCTATTTATTCAGCAAGTGATCTAGCAAGAGAAGAGTTTCCAAACTTAGATATTACTGTCAGAGGTGCCATTAGTATTGGTAGAAGATTACAAGATCCCTTAGCAGAATTAGTGAAAATTGATCCTAAATCCATTGGTGTGGGACAATATCAACACGATGTAGAGCAAAAACTCTTAAAAAAGAATCTAGAAGAAACAGTAGAAAGTTGTGTTAATTATGTGGGTGTTGATCTCAATACTGCATCTAAACAACTATTAACCTTTGTGTCAGGAATAACCCCAACTATTGCTAATAATATTGTTAGTTATCGGGATAAAAATGGCATATTTAAAAATAGAAAAGAACTGTTAAAAGTTGCCAAACTAGGTCCCAAAGCTTATGAACAAGCAGCAGGTTTCTTAAGAATTAGAGGCGGAAAAAATCCCTTAGATAATACCGCAGTTCATCCTGAAAGTTATAACTTGGTAGAAACAATTATCAAACAATTAGGAGTTTCTTTATCTGAGCTAAATAACATTAGTTCTCGTTTAAAATCTTTGGATTTAAACACCTTTGTAACCGATACCATTGGTTTACCAACCTTAGAAGATGTTATTGCAGAATTAGAAAAACCAGGACGAGATCCTAGAGAAGAATTTAAGTATGCAACCTTCAAAGAAGGGGTAACAGAAATTAGTGATTTAACCGAAGGAATGATCCTAGAAGGTGTTATTACCAATGTAGTAAAATTTGGTGCATTCATTGATATTGGAGTACATCAAGACGGGTTAATTCATATCTCTCAACTTGCTAATTATTTTGTTAACGATACCAACGAAGTTGTCAAAGTAGGAGAAGTTGTCAAAGTGAAAGTATTAGAAATAGATGAAAAATTAAAACGGGTTAGTTTATCAATGAAAGAAGTATAATTAATTGCGATCGCTTATAATATTATTGTTTAATTTCAGCAACTTGACTTATATAGCGATCTGTAATGATATGTGAGAAGAAACAATATATCATGACATAATAGTATTATTTCCCTATGAATAAGTCCTTGTAGGAGTTTAAAACTGTTAAACCCTGATCCTAACTAATTTTCTGACCACTGAAACCTCAATACTACTCGGATAAGTTGAAAAAGTTGATGAAATAGGGAGTATGGGGAGTGTGGGAGGTGTGGGAGATTTGGGGAGAATTAAGCAATATATAATGTTTTCTCTTCCCTCCCTTCCCCATCCCTGTCTCAACAGATAATTTTATTAACCGAGCAGTATTGACTGAAACCTGATTGTTATATCTCCAATTATTATGTATTATTTTGATTATGAATAAATTAAGAAAAATCTTATCTTTTAGTGGTTGGCGATTAATTTTTTTAAGTTTATTGATTCTAATTTTAATAGGAATTCCTTTTAAAAATGTAGCTCAAAATTCTTCCTTGGAAATGCTACAAAAATCTCCGATTATTGTCGATGGTAATGTATTATTTAAAGTTGGTTCTTTACCCAACTTTAGTGCAGAACAAAGAGCCGAAATTATCAATATAGCTTTAGCAGAAGAAGTCATTTCTTCTGAACCAATAAAAATAGTTATTGTTCAAGATTTACAACAAACAGTTATTCGTAATAAAACCACAGATCGTCATTTATTAAGCGTAACAGAAGTAGATGTTATCGAAGGAATCAATAGTTTTGAACAAGCTACTATTTGGAAAAATCACTTAACTCAAGCTTTAGAAAGAGGTCAATTTGAACGAAGTTCAGGGTATGTTAGTCAAGCTATTTTATTAAGTTTAGGAATTATTTTACTAACAATTATTATACATGGTGTATTAATTTATTTAGGTATTTGGGGAGAAAAAAGATGGTTTCGTGATTGGAACAGAAACTCGGCTAATTTTTATTTAAGTAAAGCATTAATAAAATCATGTTGGCGCATTTTTCTCTTACTTAGTCCACTAATTTTATGGTTTAGTGGAATTCTTCATATTTCTTCTTTATTTCCTCAAGCTAGAAGTCAAGTTTATCAAATAAGAATGTTGTTAGTAGAACCAATCTTTAGTTTCGGACAAAAAAGTTATTCTGCGCTGCAATTACTCTTGCTTTTAGCTTTGACTGTAAGTTTATGGTTCTTAGTTAAAGGGTTAGTTTTCTTAATTAAATCCTATTTGTTAAGTCGTTTAGGAGCAAATCGAAATATTCAAGAAGTTGTAGGAACATTAACCCAATACGTCTTACTATTTTTAGGATTAATTATTTTATTGCAACTGTGGGGATTGGATCTCAGTGCATTAGCTATCATTGCTAGTGTTTTAGGGGTAGGAATTGGTTTTGGACTACAAAATATTGCTAATAATTTTATCAGTGGTTTAATTATCATTTTAGAAAGACCAATTCAAGTAGGAGATTTTATTAAATTAGGGGATTTAGTGGGAACAGTTCAAAGTGTTGGTGCGAGAAGTACCCAGATCAAAACTTGGGATGGTGTTTCGATTATTGTTCCTAATTCCCGTTTTTTGGAAAGTGAAGTAATTAATTGGTCCCACGGAGATTCAACTTCAGCTATTCGTCTTCCTATTGGAGTTGCTTATGGTTCAGATATTAAACTGGTTAGAGTTGCGTTATTAAAAGCAGCAAGAGAACATAAAGAGATATTAGTTACCCCCCGACCCAAAGTTTTATTTCAAGAGTTTGGAGAAAGTTCTTTAAACTTTGAATTAAGAGTGTGGTTATTAGAACCTAGACATCAATTTCGTATTAAAAGTGAACTCAATTATGCTATAGAAAAAAACTTGCGTGATTATGGGATTGAAATTCCATTTCCTCAACGGGACCTTAATCTAAAATCATCTCATTTTAAACATTTGATTGCCAATATATTACCAACCCCCGATGTAACAAATTCTCCTCAATCAAAATCTGATCAAGAAGTTGACCAATATTTAATAAGTTCTCTTAATGACTATGAATTAGACCCCTTAGAAGACCGATTAACAGACAACGAAATTAACGCATTAGTCAAACAAATGCGTTCTGATAATGGTATTAGTATCGAAGACCGTCGTTATCGTCTCAATATTTATCCAACTTGTTTTATTGGTTCAGAAGCTGTTAATTGGTTCGTTAAACATTATAACTATACCAGAGAAGAAGCTATTGAATTAGGTCAAATTTTAGTGGAAAGAGGAATCATTCATCATGTATTAGAGCAACATCCCTTTAAAGATAGTTATTTGTTCTATCGTTTTTGTGATGATGAAAAGTAGGGATTTGCGATTAAACCCCAAACATGATATAATATGGAACGTTAAAGCAAGGCTTCTAAAGTTGCCCCTACAACTCGATGGTCTTCATCCTCTCGCAATTGCACCAATGCAGCTTTGGCTTGAGGAGTATCAAAATAGCCCAAAACTCTAGCAACCTGCTTTCTAATGGCTACTATGTCACTGCTGCATAGGTCAAGCAGTACATTTATGGCCTCTGGTTCCAGTGAAGTTCCCTTTAAGTTTTGCAAATAAGAGATTGAAGCTAATTTGACCGTTAGATCATCCCCTTCCAGTCCCCATAAGGAAAGCTTGAGAAAGTCATCTGGAGAAGCCATTTCAGCTAAAGCTGCAAATATACTTTGCCTCAGTAACCAATGAGATTCTTTTCTAAACAGTTCCACTAAATAGGGAATTGATTTTTCTCCATATTTAGACAAAGAATTAGCCGCTTCCGCTTTAACATTGGGATCTGCATCATTATCAATCAAACTGAGCAGTATGTCAAAACCCTCATCAGTCATTTTATACCCTAAACCCATGGCCACATAGGAACGAATCACAAACTCTTTGTCGTCTATTCTTTGTTTGAGTAAGGGGACAACCACATCTGCCGGGTAATTTCTTAACTCTATTATAGCTTTGATCCGATTTTGAGGATCGGTACTATCCAGGAACGTTTTGATCTCATTTATTTGCATGATTTTATAACTCTACCATTAGGGATTATGTTAAGTTGTATAACTTAATGTAAAGCATTGTTACAATTATAACGTTAAACTTTCTGTATTTTTAGTCAAGGGATGAAAAAACCTAATTTAATGAGTTAACATGAACTAATCAAAATGATTTCAGTGCAACAACAATTACAAGAGTTTCTCTTAACTGAGTTAAAGAATTTAGATAGATTGAAGTTTCCTACTCTTATATCAAAGGAAACTCCTATTTCCTTGTTCCGTTTACCTACAATTAAATCTATCACCTATCGTTGTGCGATCGCTTTTAAATTATACCCTGATTCTCCCTTCACTGTTGCAGAAAGCATTTTTAACACCCTCAAACAACCTTTAACAACACAACCAGACTTATGCTTAAATTTTACCGTCAAACTTCTTGATCAAGGTTGGTTAGACTTTACACTATGCGATCGCAGTTTATCACGTTGGTTACAATCTTGGGCAAACTTTTCCTATGCTCAGAAAAATTCGAGTATTAAATCAACCAACCATGATAATTCCTGGATTATTCAGTACACCTATGCTCGTTGTTGTGCTTTACTACGACTAGGAGAACAAGAAGGACTGATAAAACTAAAAAATCCGCAATTTCACCCTTATACATGGTCATTGTTAACCCCTAGTCCCATTCCTTTTGTTAACTTACAATTAAACGAAATTGAGCGATCGCTTATTTCTCAAATCATCACCACAGTAGATCGTTTAGGCAATGATTCAAAAGTTAAGGAAATCAAATTAGCACTAAAATTAAGTGATTCCTTTCTCAACTTTGAACGTTACTGTCGCATTTTTGGAGAAATAAGCCGAAATAAACCACAATTATCCCAAGCAAGACTTGGTTTAGTTGCTATCACCCATATTTTGCTGCAAGGGTTATGGTTATCACAGATAGAACAACCACTTTGTAACAGACTGTAAAACAATGTAAGAAATCCAAAATAAATCTTAAGTAACATGACAAAAGATAAACCTTGCTATATATTTATATGTAGTGTGAGGAGCGAACCAGACAAGAGAACCGAGACGAAACACGGAAAGTCGTCGGTTCTCTTTCTGATCTGGGGGATAAAAGCTTTTAACTTTAAGGTCGGGCTAAGTCCCACGCTATAAACGAGGGGGAAGCATGGAACCCCAGGTGAGTACCCCCAAGGTTTTAGTGTGTGGATACAGCCCGACCAATATATTAACGTGGGACAGCACAACCTTGCTTAGAGCATTTATGTTACCACTTTATCATCTTTGTGCTAACATAATCTTATGACTCTAACCCTCAACTACTCGTACCGAATCTACCCTGATAGCAAACAAGAGGCAATATTGAACGAATGGCTGGAAATTTGTCGCCGTTCTTATAACTATGCTTTGCGGGAGCTTAAAGAC
>JAAUYK010008720.1_pt1 | contig 28812 bp, 27 predicted proteins | sample 7278021 | NCBI WGS metagenome assembly JAAUYK01 (sample SAMN14350223, study PRJNA611818) | marine sediment metagenome | isolation source: surface marine sediment (1.8m) | place: French Polynesia: Moorea | collected 2018-08
GCAAGGTTGTGCTTTGCACGTTAATATATTGGTCAAAATTCATCCCCATCTAAAATTTGGGTATTCTTTTAGAATTTATAGATGGGGACTTCTTTTGACATCCCTGTTAAATATCATACGCAATAGGACGCAGATTTTGTCCAAAAACTTGATGATTAAAGGAAACATTTCGTAAATCTTCTCCCCGTCATTTCATTTATCATTTATCATTCGTTTGGAAGTAGGCTTGAAACCTCTCCCAAACTTCTTTCTCCCTAAAGGGAGAGCCTTGAAACCAAAATGAAAGATGTTCAATGTTCAATGTTTCGTCACCCCCTCTCCTCGTCAGCAGCATTTATTGAGGAGGAGTCTCAGAAGGAGTTTCTTCTGATGGTGTGGTTTCTGTGGTTGGCACTGATAAATCTGGTTCGGGTTCTTTAACTTCAGGGGAAGGAATAAAGAACAAAGCAAAAGCTGCCACCACTAAACTAGCAATGCCTAAAGTAGCAGGAACGGCCCTTTGTGCCAAGGGTTCATCTGGGGGACGATAACGACGGGATAAGGGTTTTAATTGTAGGGTTAAGTTGGGTAAGGTAACACCATCAGCTACAAATTGGTCGATTGCTTCAACTAAATCAAATAATTGCACCGTTGTTAAGTTTATTTCTACAGGATTATCTGTTTGAGAGGAAGGATACCAAGTTAAGCGATGAAGATGTTGCCCTGGGACACTCTCAAGGTTAATCTTATCTTCTTCTGATAAACTCTGAACAGGATGAGGAATACCACTCAGGTACCCTTGAGCATATTCACTGACAGTTTTTACTAAATTTTCTAGTAAACTAGAACCCCCCTGGAGTTTCTGGGAAATTCCCAAAAATCGACATTCAGTATTGACTAAAATCGATAGTACAGGCCGAGGATCACTATTATCTGTTGGAGTATTATTCGTTAGCCCTTGCAACACAAGGGTACAATTGGGCAAATTATACTGACGTTGAATATTCACGCAACCTCCCCATCAAATAAACTAATCCAAAACCGTTGCATTCCGGCAGTGCCTGTACAAAATAATAGCTGCTTAAGCAAAAATAGGGCAAGTTCGTTTAACTGCTTTTCTGAACTCAAATAAACCGATACTTTAGCCCGACGAGAGTTCATTCGACTGCGAAAATGAGCTCGGAATTGATCTAAATATTCGGCTAAAAGAAAATGACAAGTCACCGGTAAGCCTTTTTCGTGCATTTGCTGTTCTGCCAGTAACAATTGACGAATTTGCACGGTTAAGGGTTTCACTCGATAATTAGCAATGATTACTAAGGCTTTAGCTTGTTCTATGCTTAAACTATCACGGGTATAAGCTCGTCGCCAAGGATTAGTAGAACGCAATCGCCAGAGGGCAATGCGATTTTTGATGATTTTCTCCAGATTAAAATGTTTGACAGTTGCTAACATTTGCTCTGATGCACCCAATTCTAATGCTTCAAGAGCAAGTAGTAAAAGGTCGATGTGTTGTTGAATACGACCAGCACACCGTTGTCCAGAAATGGTAAAATCTGGTAAAGTATCTAAGATAATAGGTTTTGATTCAACAGAAGAATTAGAATCGGCCATTACAATTAAAAGTTGCACTCATCTACCATAGCATCCGATATGATAGCTTAAATTGAATCAAAATTGTAAATATTAGTAAATTAGTAAATCTGGCTGGCTCGACTTTTTTAAAAAATTTAGACATAAGTGTAGCACCCTAACTTATCATAGCATAAAAAATAAAAAATTTGTAGTACGTTTCTCAAAGCCCCATTATCTCGTTGGTAATTAGGCTCAATTGTTATCAAAATTTAACTTTGTTGACCAATATTGGTGTTATAGGATACACTTTTTTAAACAAAAATACAGTTATTAGAATTAAACTTACAAGTATATTACAGAGTAATTATTACTAAACCAACTGATAATTTTAGTTATTTGATTTTAAGCAAGATTGACTTATGAATAAACTCTTACCTAGTAAGCTTTTTCTGTTTCGAGAAAATCATTTTATTAATCCAAGTATTTGTTTGCTATTATCTGTCATATTTGCAGAAGATATGGAGGCAAAATTAGCATGGCAAAGTCTTAGAAATGAGGTTGAAAAAGACTCTTTATCTTCTGCAAATTATAAAGTTTTTTCACTTCTAATTTCTCGTCTATGTCAATTAGAAATTGAAGATGAACTTATTCCTAAACTGAAGGGAGTTGCACGTTACTCTTGGGTTAAAAATCAAATAAAAGTTCAGGTAATAGCAACATTAATTGAACAACTGCAAAAAAATCAGATCCCGTTTACTTTGTTAAATAATATTGGCTTGTTACTATTTTTATATCAAGATAGTATTAAACTTAATGTTTCTAATATAGCCCTTTTGGTTGCTCCTGATGATGTTTTAAAAACAATTGATATGTTAGAAAAAGAGGGATGGAAACCGAAAGGATTTATTTGCGAAGCTTTACTGGAAGAATTTAGTTTTACCAGACTTGAAAATGAGAATGTTAGTCAAGATATAAAAATAATTGAACTTTTTTGGAAAATGGAGAGTAAAAATAGTTATCATATCATTTCATCGGAATACATTTTTAAGCAAGAACTGGAGGTAATAGAATTTAATAATCATCAAGTTTCTGTATTAAATGCAACTTATCAACTATATTATCTATTATCTATTCTCGGAGACGATGTAAACGTAGCAAGTTGGAGTGTCAATTTTGTTAACTTATTAAAAAATAATCATTATTTAATCGATTGGAATAAAATATCGTACTTACTGAAAGCTAATAATATTCATCTTATTTTGAAAAAGCATAAAATCATAAAAATGCTCAATTTTTTAGAGCAGTTTCATCAGAATAAAAAGCTTGATAAGACTATAGATGAGATTTTAATTACCCCCTCCGATAAATTTGAATTTTGGTTACGAAAGTATAAAAAAATAAATCCATTTTTCCAACGCTTAAATTATCGTTATGAACGATACACAAGAACAGATATTTATAAAAAAAATAATCTGTCAAAACTACGAGGATTTTTCATCTATTTGAAAAGAGAATGGAGACTTAATTCTTATTGGGAACTACCCCAACAAATACTTACTCGTTCATCTAAATATTTAAGGAAATTTGTCAAAGGTTAATAATGAAAATTCTTCATGTTATTCAACAACTATCTTGTGGGGGTGCTGCTAGGGCTATGTTATCCCTAATTAAGTATTGTAGCTTAGATTCTCGTTTTAAACACCAGATTCTTTCTTTATTACCCCCTAATCTTTCTGGTTTTCAAAACGAACAATTAACTGGCCTTCAAGATAAGATTATAGAAGGAAATGAAACTGAAATAAAACAAATAATAGAAGAAGCAGATATTGTTCAAGTCCATTTTTGGAATAGTCCCGAAATGTATGAATTTTTGGCTTCTTCTTTGCCACCTCATCGACTAATAATCTGGTTACATATTGCAGGAAATACTCCTCCTCATATCCTTCCTAAAATGCTGATTAATAATTCAGACAAAGTGATTGCTTCTAGTCCTTATACTCTAGAAATTCAATCTCTTGCTAGTCTAAAAGAGTCAGTTAAATTAGAAAAGATAAAGTCCATTTATTCTATTAGTGATTTTGCGCGTTTAGAGAATTTTGCATCTCAAGAACATCAAGAATTTGTTGTTGGTTATTTAGGAACAACTAACCCAGTTAAAATTCATCCGAATTATATACAAATGAATGGTGATATCAATATTCCTAATATTAGATTTTTAGTTGCTGGTGATGAAACAGGGTGTTTACAACTACAAAAACAAGCTGAAAAATTAAACGTATCTGATAAATTTGAATTTCTAGGATACATTAAAAATATTAAGTCCTTTTTAGAAAGAATAGATGTTTTTGGTTATCCTTTATGTCCTAATAATTATTCTACGGTTGAATTAGTCTTACAAGAAGTTATGTGGGTGGGTATTCCTCCTGTTATTTTTGCTTATGGGGGCGCACAAAGAACTGTTATTCATCAAGAAACAGGTTTAATTGTTCATTCAGAAAAAGAATATCAAGAAGCAATTTTATATCTTTATGAAAATCCTCAAGAAAGAAAAAGATTGGGCGATAATGCTAAAATATATGCACAAAAAAACTTTGCTCATGATTTAATTATGGGACAATGGAAGCAGCTTTATCAAGAAACAATAGAATTGCCTAAAACCCTTCATCAACTTTCGTTTAATTCCGATGTAGGATCTGACATTTTCAGACAAACTTTAGACAAATATGCTGATCCCTTTTGCAAAAGTTTAAGCAGTGATAACATTCAAGAACTTTTAGAGTCTGATAGCATAATTGCTTCCTCTTCACCTGTTTTATATAATATTAGTGGAGGAGGAATTTTGCATTATCAACGTTACTATTCTAAAGACGCTTATTTATCGTTTTGGGGGGGATTAGTTTGGCAAAAACAAGGGCAAAATATTAGAGCGATCGCTTATTTTAAAAAAGCCATACAATTAGGATTTCCTCACTGGAGAATTCATTGGTATTTAGCCAAAGCATTTGAAAAAGTTAAAGCTTTTGATTTAATGAAAACATCTTTACAAGAAGTTATTAATGCTGATCCCTCTTTCGGAGAGGCCAAGAATATGTTAGATTATTATTCTTAAAATACAAATAAAGACAATATTTTAAAAAATTATGAGCAAATATAAGAGCAAAATATTGTTTTTAATAAATTTCAATATATCGAAGCTATTCCTTTGTTTTTAGAACTTACTTTCCCAAAAAGTGATATACAAGAAATTGTGAAAAAACATGATATTATACCTTCAAGAGAAAATCCTTTTTCTCGTATTCGCAAAGTTACTCCTGGAGACTATAAAGCAAAATTAAAACCTGATACTATTTCTCATCTTAATGATATATTTAGTCACACTTTGAGGAAATATAATTATGACTAACATTGATCTTGGTTTATCTCACCCGAAACTGTCTATAAGTGCCATTATTCCTGTCTATAACGGGGAAAAATATTTAGGAGAAGCAATTAACAGTATTTTGACACAAACTTATCCCATTTCTGAAATTATTGTCATGGATGATGGTTCAACCGATCAAACGGCTGAGGTTGTTAAAACATTCCCATCCATTCGCTATTATTATCAAACTAATCAAGGAAGTGCAGTGGCCAGAAATGAAGCGATTAAATTAGCAAAGGGTAACTATTTAGCCTTTTTGGATGCTGATGATCTTTGGTTACCTAATAAGTTAGAGTTGCAAGTCAAAACCTTTCAACAAAACTCAGAGATTGAGATGGTTTCTGGTTACGTTCAACAATTTATTAGTCCCGAATTATCTGAAACTATTAAACAGGAAATTTCTTGTCCACAACAACCAATGGTGGGAACTTTGATGTCAGCTTTATTAATTAAAAAACAGGCTTTTTTCAAGGTAGGCGAGTTTGATGTTAACACAGTTGTAGGAGAATTTATGGATTGGTATAAAAGGGCAATGGATTTAAAGATCCAAATAGTCATGCTTCCAGATACAATTATGAAAAGGCGAATTCATAAAACCAATAAAGGAATTAAACAACGTCAGCAAGCTATTTCAGAATACTTAATGATCGTCAGAAAGTCTATTGCTCAAAAACGAAATTTAAACCAGTAAACTATGACTAATAATAATCTATCCTCAAAACTGATAATCTTTGATGTCGGAACCTATGGACATCATTCCAGTTACTTCAAATATTTATTAACCTATTATTATGAACAGAACTTATCCCAGACTCTAGATATTGTTGTCTCTCCTAAATTTATCAAAAATCATAATGATGTTGTTCAATTAGTTAACATTTATAAGTTAGAAAATGTTAGATTTATTCCCATTACAGAAGCAGAAGAAGATCAGCTAAAAATAGCTAGAGAAAATCTCGGTTTAGATATGATTCGCTTTTTAGGAAATAATCAAAATGATACCTCTTATGCAACTTTAGAATTAAAATTATTTAATCATTATGCTGAGAAAACTCAAGCGAGTCAATCTATGATTATGTATTTAGATGATCAGCGAATGTTAGTTGCTTCTCAGATGAATTTTTTCTGTCCATTTTCAGGGATTTATTTTACCCCGAGATTTCATTATAAGGTTGATAATAATCAATTTGATGCAAAAATAGAAAAAACCAATCAACTACGACAAAAAATGATTATAAAACGTTTCTTAGATCATCCTCAATTGCATAATTTATTTTGTCTTGATACTTTTGCAGTTCAAGAAATTAAATCTAAATTTAAAACTGATAAAATTAGCTATTTACCTGATCCAGTATCAAAAAAATATCAAGAAATAGACAATAAAGTTTTAAGAAAAAAATATCAAATTAGTCAAGAGAAAGTTATTTTTCTTTTATTTGGTTCATTGAGTGAAAGAAAAGGAATGAATCAACTTTTAAAGTCTATTTTGTTACTATCGGATCAAGAATGTCAACAAATTTGTTTAATTTTAGCAGGAAAAATTAATAATTTAGAAACACAAAATGTAGAGTTATTACAAGAAAGAATTAACTATGTCCAAGATAAAAAACCGATACAATTGATTCAGGATAATCAGTTTATTCCCGATGCAAAACTGTCTGAATATTTTCAATTAACAGATATTGTGTTAATAACTTATCCTCGTCATGTAGGAATGAGTGGGGTTTTATTATTAGCATCTGCTTATGAGAAACCCGTTTTAGCTTCCAATTATGGTTTAGTGGGTAAACTGGTTAATAATCATCATCTAGGGATTACCATAAACGCAACTAACCCCGAAGAAATTGCAAATGGAATTAAAAACTATCTAAACAACAGCAAAACCATTAATTTTGAGACAATTTCAGCGCAACAATTTTCTCAAGAACATTCACCTGAAAAATTTAGTAATATTCTTCTTCAGAATTAAATAATGGATAATTCATAGTTGACGTTTCTTGATTTTTAACTGATATTTAATGCTTTCTAAATTTCTCCTTTTTTCTTGATTTTTTATTTTCTCTTTCTCTTGACTCTTAAAAGGAAATTTATACACAAAATATTCTATATCTTTCTGGAACTTTTTTCCAATTAAATTGATTAAATCTGGAGTATAATGCTCAAAATATGATTGGGAAGTAATCGGGTTTTTATTAATAAAAGGTAAGGGTCTTTGAGGGAGATTAAGATGATAACAAATTTTCTGAAAATCCAAGTTTATATTTTCAAATCTGCCTATAAAATCGACAATAACTTTGTCTAAATTTGGAGAAATTAAATAATCTTTTTGACAAGGTTGTGGATCATTATCTAAAACATTATAAACATACTCAGAAAAACATTTACACTGACTTACTTTAGAGTAACTAGGATGAAAAGGCGCACGCAATATATAATTATATAAAGAAAATTGATGCTCCCACGGATTTCTAACAAAGGCAAATTTGAACATTTTATTATATTGAATCTCTCCCAGTTTATCTTGAATCATTTGCGCTGTAGCATGACTAGGAAACTTCTGAGATAGAGTTTTTTCTTCTTCCGTGAGGTACTCGTTTAGATATTGCGTAATACTAGATCCTGCAGTTTTGGGAATATGAATAAAAATAAAATTATGTTTAAAAGAAATTTGCATAAAATCAAAAAGATAAGCTTAGTTAACTGTTTCTTCGCTGTCTTAATTTCTGTTTGACTAACTCAAGGGTAAATTCTTTACGCCATAAACCACTCCAATGATGAATTGCATAGGTTTCTGGAGATATTTGTTGACGAAAATCTTTATTTTTTAAATAATCTTGCCGTGACGCTTTTATGGTAAGAGGATAAAAATAATTGCTAGGTAAAATCGTCATTGTTTCTGGGTGTGGATAACTATTATAAGCACGAGTAACTAAATACACAGAAACAGCATCTAAAACGTCAGGAGATTCTTGATATTTAAGCAAATAATCAAACAAATGTTTCCAGAAAGGATGGAGAGGTTGAGAAGCAATTAAAGCATCACAAACTAGCTTATCAAAACCCCGACTAAGACTCCCCGGTGTCTCAAGATGATCAGGGGGTTCTAAACCAAATACCAGTTGTTTATCAGCTAATAATTGATCAAAATTTTGTAAACATTCAAAATCGAGATCAACATATAATCCACCATAATGATACATAATAAAATGCCGAACAGCATTGGCCTTTTTAATACCTCGATCATAATTATCATAAATGGGTAAAAACCATGAATAATGTTCTGCAATTAAATTACGGTTATCTTCATCTGTCCAGAAACGATACTCCCAGTCTGGATGATGTTCCTTCCATGTTTGTTGTAAACTATAAAACTCGGAGGGAATATCAGGGGTTTTCCATGTTTGGTGAATAATTTTAGGAATAGTAGAAGTTTGATTCATGATGATTATCTAATTATTGATTATTTTTTGTGGCTTAATTTTTTGACAAGATAGTTAGGAGCTTTTTTAATTACTTCATAACGGTTTGACTCGATTATTTCTTCCATTAATTTACACACTTCAGAGTCTGACTTATCTGAAGAATCATCAAACAAAATAAAGCCATCAATTTCCAAATAACGATCTACATTTTCAAAATCACGAGCAGCATAATCATAACTATGATTGCCATCAATATAAGCAAAACTAATCGATTCTCCTAATTTAATTGAACGTTCAAAAATATCTTGAACAACTTCCCCTTTTTCCCAATATTTAAAAAATGTATCTGAATTAGATTCAATAGCATAGGGAAGATCGTGTTTACTAAAAAATAAGACATTTCGTATAAAGTTTTCCTTGATATAATTACTATAATCCTGACAAGTAAGATAGGGATGATCAGCAATTTTTTCTTCAGGATGTCCAGCATTAAAGTCCCAAGGATCGCTACAAATCACCTTATTTTCTTGTTTATATTTGGATTTTAAATAGATAATTAAATTAGTCGATAAACCTGAAAATGAGCCAATTTCAACAATTGGTGAATCACTAGGTAAATGGGAAATAGCATAATCAAAACACCAAATATTACCTATTAGTAACATTCCTGCGTTTCCTGCTCTTAGTTTTTCGATAAAATCATCTGAATTAAGAACTTTTTTCTTAATTAATTCTTGAATTGTTGTTCTTTGATGAGGTTTCATTTTAATAATATCAGGTAGAATTAAATGATTAGGCAGAAAGAAGTTTTAAAATAGTCTCAGGAATTTGCTCCATTTTTGTTCCTAAAGCTAATTGATAACAGGGAACTTTTTGAACTAATTTAGACATAAAATTTAAAGCATTTTGGTTAGCTCCTGGTAACTGGAAAATGGTACTAATAGAAAGAGCAATTAAAGCTTTCCCTGCCGAAATAGGTATAAGGTGAGTGTCTGGTTTTCCCGTTACATAGGGAATTAAAATTGCTTTTAAAGGAAACTCATTAATCACTTTTTCAGGAAAATGTTCATGAACAAATAATAAAGCTTTTTCCGTATCTAAGCGATCGCTATTACGAATTTTAGAGGCTAATTGAGGAAATCTCACTAAATCTTCTTTTCCTTTTAATTTAGCAGTATTATATAAACTGTAAACATGAGGCTGAGGATTTAGCTGTACCAGGGAATAATCGTCACTAGCGTAGGATAAACCAGAATTTAAGCAGGTTAAAGCCGTTGTCGATTTTCCACTTCCCCCTTTTCCTGCCATTAATACCCCACCTTCTTTGGTTCCTACTGCACCTGCGTGAACGTATTGTAACTGACGCTGACTTAGCCACCAATGAAGAATAACCCTCAAACTAGCCCCCATTTCATAATAAGGAGTCTCTTGAGCATCTTCTACCCAATAATAAGCCACATTTTGGGCTAAATCGAGAACACTTAAACGATTAGGATAGGGATAAAAAGCTGTTTTGAGGAAATCACCGCTATAATTATCTATTTCACCCCGTTTATCCTCATATTTCCACCATTTACTACCCAAAAGTGTGACTAAACTAGATAAAAGTAAGGGTAGAGAAGTGTCAGTGGAAATGCTATCCCATAAATGAATGGTTAAATCAGGATTTTGGGTTTCCTCCGTCATTAAATGGGCAATAGAGGGCTTTACAAAAGGAATCAGGACATTTCCAGCAAATTTTAAGCAGATTTTATATTGTCCAATTTCTATGTAGCAGGAGTGACTTCCTGATACTGCTTGTTCGGCCCTTTGAAACCCTTGGGATACTAGATTTAAGTATGCTAAACGATCCTTGTTATCAGTTGTCAAATTTACTTCACGCTGAATCATCGAAAAAAATGGGTTTGAAACCCCGTATTAGAATGACGGCTTTACATTTCAGTGGCTTTAGGTTTCACATTTGAGATAGCCACTAAAACCTCAAATTGTGAGTGAAACTCCCAGCATAGAATCTATTTTAGTTGTGCGCCAAAGTGTAAAAACTGCTATAGTTTAGACGGGAGTATTTTATAATATCATAATGCGGTCATTTTTCAATAATTTCACTCAAATTTTCCGTAGTGATTTGGAACCTAAATCACCAGAATTTAAACAGTTATTTCCTAAAAATGTAAAGATTGAGAGGGTCGCTCAAGGATTTGAATTTACCGAAGGTCCCATTTGGTTAAAGGAAGAAAGCTGTTTACTATTTAGTGACATTCCAGCCAATAAAATTTATCAGTTAACTACCGATGGTAAGGTGAAGATTTTTAGAGAGCCTAGCAATAAATCCAACGGTTTAACGAGAGATCTTCAAGGAAGATTAATTGCCTGTGAACATGAAACAAGAAGAGTAACTAGAACCGAAACCGATGGCTCGATTACTATCATAGCGAATCAATTTGAAGGTAAAAAATTGAATAGTCCTAATGACGTTGTTGTGCGTAGTGATGGTTTGATTTACTTTACTGATCCTCCCTACGGTATTTCATTAGAACAACAAGAACAACCACATCAAGGAGTGTATTGCTGGTCTCCTAATACTAATAATATAACTTTGGTAGCAAAAGATTTTCAACGACCCAATGGTTTAGCCTTTTCAAAAGATGAAAGTTTACTATATATTGATGATTCAGAATGCCATCATTTACGAGTTTTTCGGGTAGAAGAAAACGGTTTATTAAGTGAGCATAAAACTGCCTATAATTTGAAAATAAATCAGCCCGGCTGTCCAGATGGCATGAAAGTTGATCAAGAAGATAATATATATTGTACTGGTGCAGGAGGGATTTGGGTGTTTAATGCTCAAGGGGATCATTTAGGATGGATTAAGCTACCAGAAATACCAGCTAATTGTGCTTGGGGAGATGCTGATTGGCAAAGTTTATATATTACGGCTCGTACCTCGGTTTACAAAATACGAGTTAATATACCAGGAATTAGTCTATGAATTTAACAGAAAGCTTAATTGCGTTAATAAACTTTTTGATTGATTTTTTGTAATCTTTTGTAAGATTTAAAAGCTTTTTTGCTGGAATTATAAATTGATTCATAAAAAAGCGAGAAGCAGCAGAAGGTATTTTTACAGACTCAGGATCAAGGTTCAGTCTAATTAAATGTTGTCGAACTGTTTCTCTTAGATTATCTTGAGGATAAAAACCCAATATTTTTCGAGTTAATCTCAAATTATAGTAATCTTTTGCGCCTTGAGAGAATCCATTAACAACAGCAAAACTGATATCTTCCACTGAAACACAAGCCTGAAATAATCTTTTACAGTCTTCAACACTAATTAATGCTTGAGAACCTCGTTCAATCTGTTCTGAGTTAGTAGGGATTCTAGGATACCATCCTAAACGGATACAAATAACAGAAATATTGTGGTTAGTGGCATATACTTGACCTAAATTTTCTCCGTAGAGTTTACTTACTGCATAATGAGTCTTTGGCCAATTATGAAACTTAGGATGTAAAGGTTGAGAAGGTTTTTTAAGTCCCTTGTCATATCCTCCATAAGTCATCATTGAACTGGCAAAAATGATCTTTTTAATATTTTTACTTTTAGCTACTTCAAAAATATTTAAAGTTCCTTGAATATTATTTTTTAAGATTACCATAGGATGATCTTCTTGAGGAATCGCTGCTAAATGAATTAAGATATCCGCAGGTGGTAATTTTTGCTTAAGCATTTGCTCATCAGAAATGTCGATAATTTCCACAGGAAACCGAGGATGAGGCTGTTGATCGAACAAAATCAGTTGATACTTTTCTCTCAAAACCTCCACTACTGCTTCTCCTACCGTCCCTGAAGCACCAGTAATAATAATTTTTTTCATTTTTTGGTTCAGTGCCAAATTGTACAAACCATGCTATCATTTAACGTCTACTTAAGCAAAAATTAATATACAGGAGTAAAAATGTCAGAACGCTATCAAATCAATAGTCCTAATGTTGTCCATGAAACGTTAGATGGAGAGGTCGTTATCATCCATCTTGAACAGGGGACTTACTATAGTTTTTTAAAGAGTGGTATTGATATTTGGAGTGGTATTGAAAGAGAGCTTTCTGTTGATCAACTAACAGAAGAACTTTGCCAGAAATATGAAGGTGAGTCTTCAACCATTCGGTTAGCAATTGAGCAATTTCTTACTCGTCTTAAAGAAGAAGATTTGATCACGGTTAGTAATCTAAAAACATTAAAAGAAACTACCACTCTAGAACAAGCAAAAAGCAACGAAAAAACCATTTTTGAAGAACCACTTTTAGAAGTGTATACTGATATGCAAGACTTGTTATTATTAGATCCAATTCATGAAGTAAGCGACGAAGGTTGGCCAAATGCTAAAATGGATGATGTTGCTTAATTATTAATAGTAATTTGAGTCGAAAGGCTTGAGTAAGTCAAGCCTTTTTACAAAGATAAGAAATTTTTTTCAAACATCATCCTCTGTTCATGTCACTAACTAATATCACCTCTTTAGAAGAAGATCGGGTTAATTATTTTAAACTGGTCTATGGTGTTTTTTTACAGGCTATATCAAAGACGAAACTGATTAAATATTATATTCAATTTGATTGTTTTGTTATTTGCCTCCAATTTGCAGGAGATAGATTATTTCAGCAAATGACCCCTGCATTTGCCCATTTAAAAACTAAATCTGTGAGTCATCCCCACTTTACAATATGTCTATGGGATGATGTAAGTACAGCAACAACTTTACCTATTTTAATTAGGGATCTTTTAGAACTACTTCATCAAAAAACATGGGATTTCGTTGCCCCAAGAGGTGAAATTAGGAACTACCACGATGAGCGAATTTACAGTGGAATTCATTTTAATCCTGATAATTTAAACTTACTAGATCAACAAGAAAGTTTAGGACTTTTTTGGATAGAAGATGCTAATAAGTTACCTTATTATGAACAAGGATCTCCCCTGAGAATGCTCTTAGCATGGTGGCTGCAAAAACATCGTTATCAATATGTTCATGCAGGGGCTATTGGCAAAAATGAGCAAGGTATTTTAATGCTAGGAAAAGGAGGAAGTGGTAAATCAACCACTACCTTATCTTGTTTGCAAGACTCTTTTTCTTATGCAAGTGATGATTACTGTGCTGTTAGCTTAGAGCCTATCCCCACGGTTCATAGTTTATATAATACTGCTAAATTAAGACAATTAGAAGAGCTACAAAAATTCTATAAACTGCACAATAAATCCAACCTTTTAGACATTATAGAAGCTGAAAAATCTGTTGTTTTTTTATCTAATTTATTTGCTGAAAAAATAGTAAAAAAATTTACTTTAAAAGCAACTCTTCTCCTATCTATTAGTCATCACCAAAATGCTAAACTGCAAAAAATTAGTCCAGCTAAAGCTTTGAAAAATTTTGCACCTTCTAGTATTTTACAAGTTCCCTATGCTAATCAAGATTCACTCACTTTGTTATCTAAATTACTGAAGAAAATACCCTGTTATGAATTAGAATTGAGCCAAGATTTTCAAGAAAATGTTAAACTGATTGACCAATTATTTAATGACGAAATATCATGAATGCCTCCCAAGTTAATACGATTTTTAACTATTTAAGAGAAACATTACACTTAGGAAAAGCTTTAGGGCTAATCTGGAAAAGTTCACCACGTTGGACTCTCGCTCGGGGCTTACTGATTTTTGTACAAGAGGGTTTACCTTTAATTGTTATTTATCTCAACAAAATCTTGATAGATGTCATTAGTAAACAAATAAAAACTGGACAAGAAAACATCGATTATCAGTCTTTCTTAACACCTATTATTGCTATTATATTTGTTTCTTTATTAATCACTTTATTTAACTCTTTAGGGAATATAATCAAAAAATTTCAATCTAAGTTAGTAATTGAATATGTTAATGATATTTTACACTCAAAAGCGATAGAAATGGATCTGGAATATTACGAAGATCCAGAATATTATAATATGTTAGCCCGCGCCACCAAACAATCAGCCTCTCGTTGTAATAGTTTAATTGAGCGTTTAGTTGAATCAAGTCGAAATTTATTAGGTTTAACTACCATTGGTGGAATACTTGTCCTTTTTGATTGGCGACTTCCTTTGCTCATTCTAATTACAGTAATTCCCCGAATCTATATCCGCTTTAAAATGACAAAAAAGGTTTATGAGTGGGAGCAAAAACGAACAGGTACTCAAAGATTAGCTAACTACTATGGTAGATTAATGACTAATGATAGTTATGTGAAAGAAATTCGTATTTTTGATTTAGGTCATTTGTTCAAAGAACGATTCTTAAAATTAAAAAAACGTCTGATTAGAGAAGAACTTAATATTAGTTTAGAATGGGCTAAAATTAATGTTTTTACTGAAAGTGTTTCAGTTTTAGTAATTTGGGGAGTTTATGGTTTTATTGCTTATCAAGCGTTTCAAGGAAAACTAACATTGGGAGATTTGGTGATGTATCATCAATTTTTCCAGAGAGCTTATGGTTCACTTTGGAAAATTTTTGGCAGTTTAAGCGGATTATATGAGGATAATTTATACTTAAATAATTTTTATGAATTCCTCTCTCTTCAGCCTAAAATGAAAGAACCTCTTAATCCTTGTCAAATTCCCAAGCAAATACAAAAAGGCTTTAACTTTCACAATGTATCTTTTCAGTATCCCCATAGTTATCGGTCTGCTCTTAAAGAGATTAACTTACAAATTCGTCCGGGGGAAGTGATTGCTTTAGTCGGAGAAAATGGTTCAGGAAAAACCACTTTAATTAAATTACTTTGTCGTCTCTATGACCCAACTAAAGGAAAAATTACCTTGGATGGAGTTGATTTAAAGGATTTTTCTGTGAGAGAATTACGTCGTCAATTTAGCGTCATCTTTCAAGATTATGTCAAATACCACCTCAGTGTTAAGGAAAATATTTGGTTTGGTAACATTGACTATTCTCTTGATAATCCTAAAATTAATGAAGTTGCCCGTTATTCAGGAATTGATGAAGTGATTCAAAAATTTCCTCAAAAATATGAAACAATCTTGGGTAAACAATTACAAAAAGGAGAAGAATTAAGTATTGGACAATGGCAAAAATTAGTGATTGCAAGAGCTTGTCTTAGAGATTCACAACTGATTATTTTAGATGAACCTACCAGTGCTTTAGACCCTAAAGCAGAAGCTCAAATATTTCAAAAATTTCGTGAACTTTTACAAGGACGTTCTGCTATTTTGATTACTCATCGATTATCAACGGTGAAGATGGCAGATTATATTTATGTTTTAAAAGACGGTAATTTAATAGAAGAAGGAACCCATAAAAGTTTAATAGCTGATTCTGGTTATTATGCTCATCTTTTTGAAACTCAAGCCAAAAATTATCGGGAATAATTATAATGAATCTCCCGTTTTCCAAACGGGAGAGCAACACAGTTTTGATTAACGAACCACAAGGATTAAAGTAGCAATCAATAAAGCAACTGAGGCAGCCGGAACCATTAAAATTACTTTTCGATAGACAGAAGCACTACTGTCTATTATAGCACTACGCATTTTAGTTAGGACATTGATAAACCTTAAAATCCTTTTCTGGCCTACTTTTGCCTTTTGCCTTTTGCCTTTTGACTTTCGCGTAGCGGTATAGCACTACGAGCAGTACCATCAGGCATTAAAACTATTTTTCAATACTACGCAGGTTTTACTGCTAAATATTCCTTATATGGGGGAATCCATCCCCCCATACTCCCTGGGTACAGTTTTCGACGATAACTGGTCACTGTTCACTGTTCTATCACTTCAAACTCTACCTCTTCAAGAGACAATAAAATTGATTCAGGACGATAATTCAACGGATTTTGCTCTAATCTGACCAACCACCGTCCTTTCTTTTCTTTTGCTTCGATAAGTCCTTCAAAACCTCTAGCATAGTCAGGGTAAATAATACGCACGACCATTCCAATGCAGATGGTAACCATATTTTTCTCCATAATATAAAAACGTCAAGTTAAGATTAACTTTAAGTTAAGTCTAAATTAAAAAAAGATATTGTACAACAAAATTATTGATAAAGTTTATCAAAAAAACGGACAGTTATGCACAATTGACTACCAAGGGTATAATTTGTCAAGAATTCGTAATCAAAATTATTTTTATGTTGATCTCAAACAAGTATAAATTTATTTTTATCCATATTCACAAAACCGGGGGAACCAGTATAAAATCTGCTCTGCGATCGCGGATACCTCTTACCGATGTTTTAATAAGTCACCTTTTTTCTGGTAATACTAGAGCTAAAGATGTCGTGTATAATTATCAATTAATGCAAAAAAGTTATAATGTCAAAAAAACACATTCTTTTCAAGCTGTAAATAAATTACAAGAAAAAGTTAAGAGTAATTTCTTCTCCCGTCCTTTTTCTCTAGATAACTATTTTAAATTTGCTTTTGTCCGTAATCCTTGGACTCATCAAGCGTCACTTTATCATCATATTCTTAGGGATACTAAGCATTTTCAACATGAAGCAGTTAGCAAAGCAGGCAATTTTGAAAACTATATTGACTGGTTAGTTCATGACTCAAATCAGACTCAACAAAAGGAGTTTATCACTGATTATAATGGTGAAGTAATTATTGATTTTGTTGGTCGTTTTGAGAACATAGAAGTTGATTTTCAGACTATTTGTAAAACCCTAAACTTAGATATAAAACTTCCTCATGTTAATCGCAATCCCCATGCTAAAAAAGATTATAGAGATTATTATACAAAAGAAACTCAGAAGATGTTGTATGATTATTTTCGAGAAGATATAGAATTTTTTGGCTATTCTTTCCCTGAAAAATCTTGATTTTAATTATTATTTATTATTTACTTTTAAAGTATTTATTTAAAAGCATTTGAGCAAAATTTTCGGGGGAATGCTCCTCTACTAACTGCTGCATTTTATGATAATTACACAAAGATTCAGGTGCAGTTTTTAAGCAGTGTTGTAAAGCCTCAGCAATAGCTTTTGGAACGACTGCATCCACTGTTAATCCTAATTGATAGCGACGGGTTATTTCTCCCATTAAACCAAAGTTAGAACTTAATACCGGTTTACCTGAGATCGCTGCTAAAAAGAGAATTCCACTCATTCCTGCATGACGAGGATAAGCTGTTAAGATTACATCTGCTAGTTTAAAGTAACTGAGGACTTCTTGATCAGGGATAAACTCATATTTCTCAATAATTTGAACAGGTTTTTGTTCTCGTACTAAATTGACTCGTGACTTTAATAAATTAATGTCTGTATTAGGTTCAGCTTGTCCCACTACTAAGAGACAAATTTGTTGACAAAGTTCAGGAGATAACAAGAGAATTGCTTGCAGAATTTCATAAATTCCTTTGCGTTTGCCCAGAGAACCAAATAAAAGAAAAACTTGACGCTCAGTATCTATATTTAAGTGAGTAATAGTAGATACTTCTGACTTTTGTTTACGAACTAGATCTGGCAAAAAAACAACTTTATCAGTCTTATTTTGCCGATTCATTTCCTCAGTTGCAAAGGGATCTAAACAAAATAAAGTGTCTAATTGAGCATGACGTAAAAAGCGGGCAATAATCAGTTTCTGTTGCAGATAATAAGCTTGACGAATTTTATCAGGTGGATGTTCTGGAAACTTGGGATAATGAAACTGAGGAGTAAAATAAATACCCGAAAAAGGACAAGGAAAATCAGCCTTTGCTGCATTCAATAAGCGACCATCATCTAAATAAAGAATGATGGCATGATCTACATTTAAAACCTCAGCATAGTGGCGAAATAGATCAAATTCAATTTCAAAACCAGAATTAGATTTTTGAGACTGTAATAAATCAAAAAACTTCACTCCTAGCTTAGATTTTGCTGTATCAAATTGTTCCTGTTCTGTCTCAGTAATAGCTATGCAGTTGACTTGTGCTTTTTTAGCTAATTCCACCACATCCGAGTGTCTCTGGAAAAAGTGCCGAGATACCACTATTTCTAACTCAAAATCCCAAGACTGCTGATTAAAATACTCGATAATACAGCGAAGATAACTGGGATGATGTCCATAGCTTCCTAAGTCAAAAAGTAATTGTTTTTCCGGCATTTTAGAACAGAAAATAGAAAAAGATAACAATAAAATATAAGTACCTGGACAAAAATAAACGTTACAGTTGAGAAGAGGCAGGAGGCAGGAGGCAGGAGGCAGAAGTAAGGCTAAAGCTATGTTTACATAAGTTAATACAGTGCTGTTTACTTATGTCAGACTACTTATAATTAGTCGGTGATATTTTTCAGGTACAATAACAACACCATGAGCCAAGCCACTTTTTTGTTACTAACACCTGATTTTAAACCGTTAACAGGTGGAATTGCCGAGTATTTACATCAACTTTGGCAAAACATTGCCCAGAGTTATCCTGCTATGGTGATCTCTTCCGTTCCCGTATCAGAGACTTGGGAACATGATTATACACTACAGGTTATTCCTTCGGACTCGACACCCAGAAACCCAAGCTTAGAAATGCTGCGGATTAAAAAACGAACAGCCTTTTTAAAAGGGATGATAGCTGAATTATCGGATAATTTGCAAGTTTTTATCGGTGTTTGGAACGTTGAAACCCATTTTTGGTGCGAACTCTTGCAAAATTTGGAAATTCCTTACTCCGTTTTTGCTTATGGTTTAGAGTTGTTTTCTCCCGTTTATAACCGCTTCCAAAACTGGCGAGAAAAGGACTTAAAACAAGCTAAGGCTATTTATGGGGTGAGTTTACCCACTTGTCAATTAGTGGAAACCATTGTTGGCGAAGAAACCCCTGTTCATGTTGCTTATCCTGGGGTTAATGCCATCTCTAATTATGAAGCTATAATCTCCTTAGCTAAGGATCTCAGAGAACAGTTTCATTTACAAGATCAGTTGGTTTTATTAACGGTAGCAAGGCTAATTCCTCGTAAGGGTGTTGATTTTGTCTTAAAAAGTTTGCCAAAATTATTAGCTGAATTTCCCCATGTTCATTACTTTATCATTGGTTCCGGAAAGGAAAAAGAGGCTTTACAAAAGCTGACTCAATCGCTACAACTTAATCAAGTCTATTTTATGGGTCAGGTGGATGAGTTGACAAAACAGGCATTTTATGAACTGTGTGACTTATTTGTGATGCCCAACCGAACATTAGCACAGACGGACTGGGAAGGCTTTGGCATAGTTTTCCTTGAAGCTGCCTTAGCAGGGAAACCCTCCATTGGTGGGGATAATGGAGGGGTTAAGGATGCAGTGATGGCAGACGTGACAGGGTTATTGGTGGACACCAGCGAAGCAGAACCCACCTATCAAGCTATTCGTCAACTTTTACTGGATCAACCCCTACGCTTAAAAATGGGACAGGCGGCCTTAGAACGAGTACAACAAGACTTTACTTGGGAGGCGATCGCACCTCGTTTTCTCGAACAACATCTAATTTTGCCGTAAACTGCTTATGACCCGTTGCTGATAACCTCTTAATCCCTGATGCTCGGGATGGCGTTTGAGGGCTTGTTGAAGGGCAATAAGGGCGTAGGTTTTGCGGTTCATCTCTAACAACCGATCTATGACATTTAGTAAGGTATCTGGGTCAGGTTGACCTATACTCCAAGCAAAATGACGGTCAACATAGTTTTGATCCACTGCCACTGTTTCAGGATGATGCAAGGGGAACTCTAAGGAATAATTCTGCTGAGTCATCTGTAAAATAGAATTGGTTTTCGTGTGTAACGCCTTTTCCCCTACTCCGGAGTGAGTTACTAAATTCATCGCCGGAATAATAGATAGTCCACCCTTAGCTAACTGCGCTAATGACCATTGATAGTCCCAAGTATCCAAACGGTTTAGGGTTTGTTGACAGCGCAAAGCGAAATAATCAACTTGTTGAGTATCACCTAGTAATTGAGCGATCGCATCTCTAATCCTTTGCTCTTGCCATTGGCGCATCTCATAATCATAATATTGCCATGATCGCTGCCAACTGCCCCAACCCCAACTACTCCCATAGTAAGAAAAATGATAACTTTGTTCTGAGCAACGCCAACGACTTAAACGGTTATGACCACAAATTTGAGTAACTCGTTGATCATCAGCATAATGATCCAGCAACACTTCACAAAAGCGGAAAAAACTGGGATCGGGTAAACAATCATCTTCCAAAAAAATAGCTCTAGGAACTTGAGAGAACACCCAACTGACTCCAGAAGCAATGCGCCTACCACATCCTAAGTTTTCCTCAGCATAGTTGCGAATTACGTCACATTCCCAATCAATGTTTTCAACCATCGCCTGAGTTGCAGCACATTGGGCTTGATCTTCGGGATGGTTAGGGCGACAACCATCAGCAATAATGAATAAAATAGGGGGTTTTACCCTGCGAATTACCTCAAAGACTTGCTTAGTGGCTTCTGGTCGGTTAAAAATAAACAAAGCAACGGGAGTCTGTAGTTGCCACATTGTATTTATATCTGGTTAAGTTTAAACATGGCCAAACCTTTTGTCAGCGTTCTTGTTACGGTTAGAAATGGGGAGCGTTATCTGTCCCAAGCCTTAGAAAGTATCATGGCGCAAACCTATGACCATTATGAAATCATTCTAGTCGATGGTCAGTCAGAAGATAAAACGGCAGCGATCGCAAAATCCTATCCTCTCCGTTACCTTCAACAAGAAAGCCTTGGACTTGCCCCAGGTCGTAATACAGGAATATTAGCTGCTCAAGGTGAACTGATCGCTTTTTTGGACCACGATGATCTCTGGAGTCCTCAAAAGCTAGAAACTCAAGTGAAATATCTAGAAAATTCCGATTTTCAAGGAAGCGTTGCCCAACTACAATTTTTCTTAGAAGCTAGTTATTCTCTTCGCCCTGGTTTTAAACAGGAGTCCCTCGAGCAACCGCAAGTTGGCTACACTCCTGGAACTTTAATGGTAAGACGGGAAATCTTCCAAACAGTGGGCTTATTTGATCCACAATATGATATCGGTTGTGATGCAGACTGGTTTGCCCGACTGAAAGATAGTAACATTGCCATAAAAATCCTTGATGACGTTCTTCTCCGTAAACGTCTCCACCATACTAACCTCTCTAATAACGTCAGAGTGAGTAAGCAGGAGTTATTTCAAGTGGTTCGGGCTTCTATTGAACGTCAGCGTAACCTTTGTTAGTGATGATTCGCATTCTCCACATTATTCCTCAACTTTCTGGTGCGGGTCCCACTCGTTCCTTATTAGCTGCGATTAAATATGCTCGTCAGCCTAACCTACCCCAACAGCATCGGGTGATTACCCTAGAATCTCAAGCCTATCCCATCGCCCTCATCTCAGCAAAACGTTTAGGAGTGACTGTCATCCGTCAACCTAACCCCTCTACCCTAAACGCAGAAATTGAGAATGCAGATATAGTGCAAGTTCATTTCTGGAACCATCCTCGACTATATGAGTTACTACAAAAAGATTTACCACCGAACCGTTTACTATTGTGGCTCAAAATTGTCGGCCACCAGCCTCCTCAGATTGTCAGCCCAGAGTTAGTAAAATTGGCGGATCTGCTGGTTCCTACCAGTCCTGAGACTCTTAAGCTTCCAGTTATGCGAAATTACGCCACCTCTGTTGTCCCAGGAATCGCTGATTTTGAACGACTACATCAGATATCTTTGTTACCCCATAGTGGTTTTAACGTTGGTTATATTGGGACGACTAACTTTAGTAAAATGCACCCTCAATATATATCGATGCACGCAGGGCTTAATATTCCTGACTTACAGGTAATTGTCTGTGGAGGCAAAAACCCAGAACTTGAACAACAAGCTCAAGAGTATGGCATCATTGAGAAGTTTCAGTTTCGGGGCTATGTCGAAAATATTAAAACTGTTTTAGCCCAACTAGATGTTTTTGGATATCCTCTTTGTGCTGAAACCTATGCTACCAGTGAAAAAAGTTTACAAGAGGCGATGTATGCAGGAATTCCGCCGGTTGTCTTTCCCTATGGAGGAGTCAAACATATTGTCGAAGATGGGAAAACAGGTTTACTGGTCAGCAGTTTAGAAGCATACCAAAAGGCTATTACTTACCTTTACAATCATCCCCAAGAAAGACAACGCTTAGGTAAAAATGCTCGTCAGTTTATCCAAAGCAACTTTTCTCCAGAAAAAGCAGTAACCCAGTTGGCGACACTTTATAATCAATTACTAACACAACCAAAGCATCAGCGAAAACTGTCAGGTTTTTCTGCTACTCCTGCCCAAAAATTTATTTTTAGTTTAGGAACAACAGCAGAAGAATTTGCTCAAAGCTATCAAGATGATAATCTAGATATTCTCTTAGCTGCGGATCAAAAAATTGCTTCTGCTTCTACCTTACTCGCTCAGGGAGAGGGCGGTGTGGTGCAATACCGCAACTATTATCCCAATGACTGTTTTTTAAGGTTTTGGTCTGGTTTAATTTTACACAAACAAGGGAAGAAACAAAGTGCGATCGCTGAATGGCAAGCTGCTATCAAACTGGGTTTTCCTCACCCTCGTATTCATGATTATCTTGCCCAAGCTGTTTAATTTTTCATTATTAATATGATTTCAAGTACAAATTTTTTCAATCATTTTCTTTCTTTAAAAATAAAAAAATCTCTTCCAGAAATTAGATTATTATTAGCAGGATGTTCTCCCAATTTTCCTGAATTACTGCATCAAAATAAACAAGAATTGTTGGTGAAAGATTTGAATTGGGAATTTTTACTTAATTTTGCCAATTATCATCAACTTAAGTATTTATTTTATCATAATTGTAAGTCAAATAATCTTGATATTATTCCATCTTCATTTTTATTAACTTTACAGAGAGATGTGAGGATTAATACTATTCGCAACTTAAAATTAACTCAAGAACTTAATAAGCTAATAAAAATCTTTAAAGAGGCCGATCTTGCCATTCTTCCCTATAAAGGAACTTTATTATCTGCTGCTTTATACCCGGACTTATCTGTGCGGTATTGCCATGATATCGATTTATTGGTCGCATCTGAAAAGTTTGAATCAGCTAGAAATATATTATTAAGTTTAGGTTATCAGTCAAAGTCTCAGTATAAATGGGAAGAAAGTTTTGTCCATCCCAGGACAGAAATAGAAGTGGATCTTCATCATCAACTAACACCTTCTTTTTTTGTTTATGACTTAAATTTTTCAGAACTTTGGCATCATAAAAAGTCGATTAAAGTTGCAGGAATAGAGTTAGATTCACTATCACCTGAAGATTTACTAACTGTACTATGTATTCAATTTACTAAGGATACATGGGAAAGACAGGGAAAGCTAATTAAAATATTTGATTTTGCTTATTTTTTGAGATCCTATTCTCATCTAGATTGGCAACAAGAATTCAGAAAACTCTCCTCTTTAGGATTGAAAAATCCTTTTCTCTTTTGTCGTCTAATGAGTCAGCAAGTATGTTTTTATGATCTCTCATTTGAAACTGCTTTTCCCTCAGTGATTTATCTTTATGCTTTAATGATTTATCAACATTTAATTCAATTTCCACCTCTAAAATCTGAACAAAAAAATATAGTAGAAAGATTGATTGATAAAATGATGTTTTAACTGCGTCTCCCCACACTTCCCACACTTCACACACTCCCCACACTTCCCACACTTCCCAAGAAACCGGCCGTAAGGTGAAAGGCTAAACTAATTTTTAACAATAGCACCAAAATCTGCTAAAACTCTTCCGTGATTACGGAGAACTCCTAACAAATTTAACCTATTCCGTTTTACATTTTGGTTTTCATCCATCACTAACACACTATTTTCTCCGTCGAAAAATTCACTAACTTTGGGAACAATATCCAGTAACCCTTCTGTTAATAACTGGTAGTTTCTCTCATCTTGTGCTTTAGTTGTTTTAGAAACTAAAGTAACTAAAGCATCAAATAATTCCTGTTCAGAAGACTTTTCAAATAACTCAGTACGCACCACTTTACCGGGATCTAATTCTGTATATTCTAAGTCTCCTTTCGCTGCTAAACGGGTTGAGCGATTGATTGTTTCATAGATTTTATCTAAGATGCCATTGTGACGAATTTCTTGTAAAAATTCTGCCCGTTCTTTGACATCTAAAACGTTTTGTAATGCCCTCTCTGTATAGTCAGCATCCGCTTCACCTGAAACGGCATTAACTAAGTCATAATCAATGTTGAAATCGTCTTGTAATAGGGTTTGTATTCGTTGGATAAAGAAGGTTTGTAATGCTTCTAGGGGAGACTGTTTATCACCATGATCTGCCATAAATGCTTGACAACCTTGTAATAATAATTGAGATAAATTAATGGGTAATTGAGCTTCCCAGGTAACCGCAATAATAGCATTAGCAGCGCGTCTTAGGGCAAAGGGATCACCTGAACCTTTCGGGATCATTCCTAAACCAAAAATACTAATTAAGGTATCTAAGCGATCGGCAATGCCTACTACTTGACCGGTTAAGGTTTTCGGCATGATATCATTAGCCCCACGGGGTAAATAATGCTCAAAAATACCTTGGGCAACTTGTTCTGATTCTCCACTAGCTAAGGCGTATTTTTGCCCCATTACTCCTTGTAATTCGGGGAATTCATAGACCATTTGCGTCACTAAATCAGCCTTACATAAAAGGGCTGTACTGTCAATTTCTTCTTGTTCTTTTTCACTAATTTCTAACTGTTCGGAAATTTGTTGCGCCATGTCCATGATGCGATCGACTTTGTAGCGCATGGTTCCTAATTCTTTTTGGAAGGTGACGTTTTCTAGTTGAGGTAAATAACTATCTAAGGGTTCGTCACAATCAGAGGTATAAAAGAATTGTGCATCGGCTAATCTAGCACGAATTACTCTTTCATTTCCTTGAGCTATAATATCTTTTTTATTGGGATCTCCATTAGCAATGGTGATGAAATTAGGGAGTAGTTCTTGGTCTGATTTTTTCACAGCAAAATATCGCTGATGTTTAACCATTACTGTGATAATGACTTCGGTGGGAAGGTTTAAAAATTCTGGATCAAACTTGCCAGTAACGGCAGTAGGATATTCTACTAAGTTGATCACTTCTGTTAATAAGTCTTCAGGAAGATCGGCTTTTCCTGTTAATTGTTGGGAGATATTTTCTATGTCTTTTTCGATAATTTGCTGACGCTGTTTAGGGTCAACTTCTACGTAAGCAGATCGCAAGGTTTCTACATAGTCAGATGCTTGTGTAATAGTAACTGTATCTGGGTGTAAAATTCGATGACCCCTTGATAGGCGATCGCTAGTTATAGTGCTATCTCCGTTAACAATTTCTAGGGGTAATATTTCCTGATCACACAAGGCTACTAACCAACGAATGGGGCGAGAAAATCTTAATTCTCCATTGCCCCAACGCATGAAGCGTCTGCCTTCTAAGCTATTAATCCAAGTAGTAATTAATTCTTGTAAAATTTCTTTTGTTTGTCTTCCTTGAATCTTTTTTTCGATAAAAACAAAGTCCCCTTTATCGGTGGGACGAATTTCTAGATCATCAATATTTACTTCCTGTTTACGGGCAAAACCTTCTGCTGCTTTGGTGGGTTTTCCATCTTTAAATGCTGCTTTTGCAGGTGGACCTTTGATGATTTCTTCTCGATCTTTTTGTTTTTCTGGAAGTCCAGAAATTAATATTGCCAGTCTTCTGGGAGTACCATAAACTGCTAGGTTATCGGGGGTTAAAAAGTTTTCTTCTAAACTGTTAGGAATGATCTTTTGCCATTGAGCGATCGCTTCATCAATAAAATCTGCTGGTAATTCTTCTGTACCGACTTCCAATAAAAAGAACATATTGACTTCAATTTGCTAAGTTAAAATAGATTATGGAGACACATATCTTCTTATCATATCATTATTGGCTTTTCGGATCTATAAAATTTTTATTTTTAAGATATTTTTTACTTTTTTATTGATAGATTTTAATTAGTAGGATAGGATTAACCTATCCTGAATTGATACCTAAAAAACACCTAAAAGGACAGCAGTGGTAAACAACATAAACATTGCTAGGACAATCATAAAGATTGTGAAATAGGGTGCGTGGTTAATCTTTTCTAGGTATTCGTGCTTTTTGCGATCTTTTTCGCTTAAGGGCTTAAAATACATATCGTGCATGATATCACCTCTCTATTTTACTTATCTCAAGGTTGAAGATGACCTTTCTTTCTTCTTAAACTTGCCAGTAAATTAAGTCTGTTATTGCCTACTTTGAACGAGATTTAGATTCAATGTACACTGATTAATGATTAGACTCACAACTCAATTATTTTTGTGCTGAAATGTCATCAACTTATGACTTCATTTTAAACCCATAAACTTTAATTAGACGTTAATATTTGTTACAAAATTGTCTAAATATTAGTGAGTCACGGACATTGCTGTATCTAAATGTTTGATTAAAGTTGCTTCAGATAAAGGCCCTTTTAGATGACTCCAGGGTAATATTTGCTCTGTTTTCCAGTTATCATGAACATAATAATCTAACGGTGGTAATTGTCCTTTTAACTCCTTGAAAGCGCGTTTATAACTTCCTAATGAGTCCCCGTATGATCGGGTTAATTGTAACAATTTACTAAGACGGCGATCGCCTCTTGAAATTAATGCTTGAATTACAGACCAATTATAGCTTTCTGGGCGAAATTCTATGCCTTTTTTACCCAGTTGTTTCTCTAAATATTTGAGTCTTTTTTTTGCTATTTTATTTACTCCAAACCATTGAAAGGGAGTGTGAGATTTAGGGACAAAAGTGCTACAACCAAAGGTTAATCTTAATCCTGGGGCTGCTTTTTTTATTGCTTCTAACATGATAATAGTTTGTTCAATATCTTCTTCATTTTCTTCTGTAATTCCTACCATTCCATAGAGTTTTATGTTTTTTAATCCTCCATTTTTTGCGTTAATTGCTGCTTGAATTATTTCTTCATTTTCTAATTTTTTGTTAATAATTCTTCTGATTTTATCGGAACCACTTTCAACAGCAATAGTTACTGATTTTGTTTGGCGATCGCTTAATATTTTTGCTAATTTTTCGCTTAAAGTATTGGTCCTAACGGAAGCAATACTAACTCTAATATTTTCATATTTTGGTTGATAAAGATAATCTAATAATTCGTTAAATTCGGGATGTTGTGTAACAGATGCACCTAATAAACCGATTCTATTAGTTACTTGTAAACCTTTTTCAATCGCTGGTATTAAAGATGATTCTAAACTTGCAGTACGAAAGGGTAAAGTTAGATAACTTGCTAGACAAAAACGACACATTTCGGGACAACTTCTGACCACTTCTACCATGTAAATGTTTTCCCAAGCTGCTTTTTCTGTTACGACAGTAGAAGCGGATAAAATATTACCTTTATAGGTTTGTTTTTCAACAGTTGAAGGTATATTATCATCAATAGGTTTAATAGATGTTATATCACCGTCAGGACTGCTATAATTAACTTCATACAAACTGGGAACATAAATCCCTGGAATAGTGGCTAAATATTTTAATTTTGTTTCTCTGTCTTCGTATCTAACAGTTTTATAAGCATTGATAAAATCACTAATTAAATTTTCTCCATCTCCTAATAAAATGATGTCGAAAAAATCAGCGAAGGGTTCAGGGTTAGCGGTTAAAACAGGACCACCACCAAAGACTAGAGGATGATTATTATTGCGTTTACTTGCTAGAAAAGGAATAGTCAAAGATTCTAAAAGATTGAGAATATTAACATAATCTAATTCCCAAGAAAAAGAAAAACCTAATAATTCTGGTTTTTGGGGTAATGTTTCTTGAATATCCGTAAATAAGCGACTAACATTAACATCAGAACGAGTAGCAAAAGTTGCCCATATAAGTTGATAACCTAAGCTAGTAATTCCCACATTATAGTCATTAGGAAAGGCAAAGATTAAAGGAATAGCATCATTATCAGGAGAGACAGGATTAAATAATAATTTTTCTTGGCTAAAATCAGTCATTAGTTACTAAATTTTTTAGTTATTAAGTCTATGTTTAAATTAAGTAGGTGTGTGTCATTCAATATAAAAGTTAGTAGTCAAGGTTTTATCCTTAATTCTGACTATCTTTATTTTCCTAAAGAACTAACTACAAACTTACATTTTTGGGGTAGTCTATTATGAGTAGTTAAAGTTTAATTTTTGCCTCATTTTCTATTAGAATAACCCATAAATAAATTAACCAATATTTGTAGCAGTCTTAATCTTTAAAGCTAAGGCAAATATTTTTGTACAACAGTCCAACCGCTTAAACTAACCATAGCAAAGCCAACAAATAAGATAATATTAGTCCCAATATGTAACCAGCGCATTCTCGGTTTTTCTGGACTAATTTGTGTAGCAACAGTAGC
>JAAUYK010092790.1_pt1 | contig 28733 bp, 26 predicted proteins | sample 7278021 | NCBI WGS metagenome assembly JAAUYK01 (sample SAMN14350223, study PRJNA611818) | marine sediment metagenome | isolation source: surface marine sediment (1.8m) | place: French Polynesia: Moorea | collected 2018-08
CCCAGCTTGTCCGAGCATTAATACCAGTTTATCAATGTTAAATGTGTCAATATCTCCATTAATGAGGTTGTTAATTTTTGGTTGTGTTTCTCCAAAAAATTCAGCCGCTTGGCTTTGTGTCCATTCTTTCTCTTTAATGAACTGACATAAATCTAACATTAATTCTGCTCTGATGGCCAGATTGGTAGCTTGAGGAGTATCAAAACCCAAATCTTCAAAGACGTTATTACTGCCTTTTGTAACTATAATTTCATTGTTTTTACTCATCCCTATAAAGCTAAATTTGCTAACTTTTTTAGTTCATTTATTCGTTTAATAAAGCTTCAACAAATTCGTAACTAGAAAAAGGTCTTAAATCTTCAATTCCTTCTCCTACACCAATAAAACGAATGGGTAAATCTAATTGTTGGGCAACGGCTAAAGCAACACCACCTTTTGCGGTTCCATCTAATTTTGTTAAAACCACTCCACTTAAGTTAGCTGCTTCCGAAAAAACTTGCGCTTGACGTAACCCATTTTGTCCTAAAGTTGCGTCCAAAACTAACAAAGATTCTACTTGCGCTTTCTCCGCTTTCTTATCAATAATACGACGAATTTTTGCTAACTCTGCCATCAAATTCTTTTTATTTTGTAGCCTTCCTGCGGTATCTACTAATAATAAATCAGCTTGACGGGCCTGTGCAGCAGAAATACCATCAAATACTACTGCTGCCGGGTCTGTATTTTTGCCTGGGTTAGCAATAACGGGGGTGTTGGTTCTTTCCCCCCAAACTTGCACTTGTTGAACGGCAGCAGCGCGAAAGGTATCGGCAGCAGCAATAATACAATTGTAGCCAGATTGTTGCGCTAAATGGGATAATTTACCGATAGTGGTGGTTTTTCCTGCACCATTGACCCCTGTTAATAACCAAATATTCAAAATGCCTTTTTCCGGGGCAAAACCAGGGTTAACTACTTTTTGCAAGGGACGGTCTAACATATCCCGTAAAATGCTTTTTAGGTATTCTAGGGCCTGTTCTGGGGGCAAAGCTTCTTCTAATAGTTTATTCTGTAGGGTAGAAATAATGTGATCTGTGGCTTCGAGACCGGTATCTGCTTGTAATAACAGGGCTTCGATCTCCATTACAGCATCTTCGTTGAGGGGCCCTTGACCAACAATAGATTTCAGTTGGTTGACCAAACCGCGACGACTTTTCCCTAACCCTTGACGCAGCCGCTTTAACCAGTTAATTTCTTCTTGGGAAACATCATCGGGGGCCCGACCTTGTGCAGCTAATACTTTAGCAGACCAAACAAACTCTTCATCGAAGGTTAAGGGGGTTGTTTCTTCAACTGTTGCTGTTTCTAATGCTGTTTCTTTGAGGGCCTCTAAGCGATCGGATTTTTTCATCCAAGCCGGAACTTCCTCTTTTTCTGTCTCTGTGGCAGCTTCAACAACTTCCTGGGGTTGGGGTTCAAGATCGGGGGTAACGTCCTCCTGTGTGGTTTCTGGAGGGGTTTCTGTGGATGGTTGCGAAGGGGTTGCAGTTTGAGTTTGTTGAATATTTTTATAAGCGGTTTTTGCCCAAGCTAAATAGTCTTCTTGGGTGGTTTCTTGGCTAGAAGTCTCGGTTTTAGTCTCGGTTTCAGGGGTGGTTACTTGTTCGGTGGGTTCTGAAACGGGTTCGGAGTCTGCTTTTTTATTTTTACGGCGAAACCAATTAAACATAGTAATACAATTTAGTTCTATTTAGATTATTTTAAGATAAAATGCAGCAGTTATCAGTTATCAGTTATGAGTTATGAGTTATCAGTGACCAGTTATCAGTTATCAGTTATCAGTTTTTGTTGTTTATTTTTGGTTCTAAGGGAACTAGAAATTTCTTTAATTTTTTACTTATAAAAAGGGATGCGATCGCAGTTTAACGAAGTCAGAAGTTACTCTCTACGTAGGGCGCACTATGGCACAAAAGTTATTTTTGAAACAGATATTTATGCTACCTTTCAAAACTATTCGCCTCAAAATTTGAGGTTTCATACCTAATAATTTTCTATGATTAACTAATAAGTCGGTTATAATAAAAAGGAATCCCCTAGCAGTAACTAGAGGACAGCAAAAATTTCAATATATTAAGAGTATAACTCATGAATGACAAAACCGCCGTTACTTATGACCTAGCAGAATTACTCAAGCGTATTGAGGACAAAATCGATAGGAACTATGAACAGCTTAATCAGAAAATTGATAATAACTATGAACGGCTTAATCAGAAACTTGATAGTAACTATGAACAGCTTAATCAAAAAATTGATAGTAACCAAAAAGAGACAAATGAGAAGTTTAAAGAGGTAAATACCAAGTTAGAAAATGTAAACAACAAGGTAAACAATATTGAGGTTAAACTGGCTACAATTGACACAGAAGTTAAAAAGCTTAATGAAGATGTCAGGGAATTAAAAGGTTCAACTAAGGCACAAATCTGGACATTAATTGGAATTTTAGTAACGGCAGTTAGTGGCTTTCTTGTAGCTGTGGCTAGATTCGTTTTCTATCCCATATCCTAATCAAAAAGGTTGAATTATAGACAGTAGCGTGGGCAAATTATAGGTTGATTTTAACAACTCATAATATAGAAAAATTTGCCCATCTGACAAAACTTATTGTTTATTTTTTCTTTAACCAAAAATTGCTTATATTGTAAGCCCTAAAAATGTAACTATTTGAGGCAATATACTATGACAAGCGGTGCATAATTTGGTAGCAGGACCTAAACCTTTGGCTAGGGTTTCTAATAATTTAACGGCGCGAGTTGCTTTCTTTTGTAATCCTTGATCTTCGTGATTTTGACTAGCTTTAGCAATAGTTTTTACTTTATTAGCTGCCTCTACTTTTTCGTCTTCGTCTAGTTCATTTTCTGTTTCAATGGCCTGCATTAATTGTTTTAATAAGGCTTTTAATTGTTCATTTTCCTTATTATTACCCTCGGGAATTTGATTAATCGTGTTATTAACATCCCGGATAATTTCCCCTAAGTTTAAAACCCCAGAGTTGTTAATATCACGAATAGTAGTATTTTTACTATTATTAGGACTGTTATACATGGCTTTTGCCTCTACATTAATGGGACGACTGACTTGAGTTTTTACTATTTCCATCATATCAATACTTTGTTGACGATAGATAGTAATTTCAGTTTCTTTTGCTTCTAGTTGGGCTTTATATTTGGCTTCTACTGCTTCGAGTTTAAGCTGATCAACCTCATTAAAATCTTGATCTATCTTTTCTTTACTTTGCTGCCGATAGATAGTAATTTCAGTTTCTTTTGCTTCTAGTTGGGCTTTATATTTAGCTTCTACTGCTTCGAGTTTAAGCTGATAAATATCATTAAAATCTTGATGTATCTTTTCTTTATGAGCATCGGGAGGAACTTTCACTTTAACCACAAAAACCCCATCCCCTTTATTTTCAATACTGGAAACTTCTAAGGGTGTATCTTCGCTTTCTACTTGTACCGTTTTCATGGTTTCTATAAAGGCTTTGCAGTCAATGCCATTCTCAAAAATTAGGTTAACGGTATCAAATACTTCTTCAAATAATTTAGTAAATTCTCCTGGGTTAAACTCCCCACTACTGGGTTGACGTTCTTTTTCATTGTTTAAAAGATAAACATATTGACTGTCAATATTATCGAGGATAGTTGTAGCATCAATATTCCAATTTTCTAGACAAGCACCGGTTAAATAAGCACTGTTAAAATTAGTGTGAACTGCATTGACTTCCGTTAAATTAGCATGAGATAAATTTGCATATTCAAAAGTTGCTTCACTGATATCTGCATTTTTTAAGTTAGCTCTTTGTAAGTTAGCTTCTTTGAGATATGCTCCCCTTAAGTCAGCTTTGCTTAAATCTTTTTCTTCTCCACTACTAGGGTTAATTAATAAGTCTCTAACTGTTGGATTTTCTAATAAGGTATTTCCCGGTCTAGCTAAGTTTAATTTAACAGTATCTTTGAAACAAGTTCGAGTCAATATAGCTTGGTTGAAGTTGACATTTTTTAGGGTTGCTCCGGTGAAGTCAGCATCAGTTACTGTTGCGCTATAGAAAGAAGTTCCACCCAGAGCAGCAAAAGCAATGACAATCTTTCGTAACCAAGGATCTCTCGTTTCATCTTTGAGGGTACGATCACCCAGATAACAGGCAAATAGGGTTAACGCTACGGCAAAGGCTAAGGCGAAGGCTACGGCGAAGGCTCCGGGTCTGGCTTCGGCTTCGACTAAAGCGAAGGCTAAGGCGAAGGCTACGGCTACGGCTCCGGCTCCGGCTACGGCTACGGCTCCGGCTACGGTTACGGCTAGGGCGAAGGCGAAGGCTTCGGCGAAGGCGAAAGCTTCGGCGAAGGCTCCGGTTCTGGCTACGGTGAAGGCGAAGGTGAAAGCTATGGCTACGGCTCCGGCTACGGCTAAAAATACTACTCCCCCTCCCATATTTTTACGAAAATTAATAATAGAAAAGATAATTATAGTAATTAAACCTGTCCATCCTGATACTTTATTCTCAGGACCAGAATTGAAGATATCAGATACAACATATCCTAATAAAGCTGAGAAAAAACTAGATATTATAATTAACACCAAAACAACTAATAATAAAATAATCACCCATCGTTTTTGTAGTCCAGCTTTTGCCCCAATAAACTTGGTATTAGTGAGGTTTGCTTTACTAAAATTGGCACTTTGTATCTTACAGTCACTAAAATCTGCACCTGATAAATTTTGTCCCTTAAAATTTACTCCCCGTAGGTTTTTACCTTGGAAGTTTCTTTCTCCGTTTTTGTATTGTTCAATTACATCAGTAGCTTTCATGATGACTGACAGGGAGAGTTTAATATCTTGATTATATTTTACAAAGAAACTATATTCACATCGAGAGCAAAAAGCTAATCTTAAGATTCTCAGATTTTAATCAAAAATGCTACACTATAAATATTCTTAGTCAAATCAACAGAATTATTCAAGTAATCATCATGAAATTAAAAGTTACAGAAAAAGGTGTATTTATTCCTAAAGAATTATTAGGAGATAGTCAAGAAGTAGAAGTTACCCAAGAAGATGAAAAAATTATTATTACTGTGGTAAAAAATAGACCTTCTATTTGGGATTTAGGGAAAAACCCTGTAAAATGTGATGTCGATGATGCTGCTATTAATCATGATATTTATCTATATTAATTTATGAAAAATACTTACTTTTTAGATACCAGTTATCTTATTGCTTTGGAAATTGAAAATGAGCAATCTCATCAACAAGTATTACAACACTGGTTAACTTTAGTTATTTCCAAACCATTTCTAATTACAACAACCTATATATTTGATGAAGTGGTGACTTTTTTTAATAGTCGTAATCTTCATGAGGAAGCTATTAAAATTGGTTCTAATTTATTGGAGAGTCCAGAAATAGAAGTGATTGAAGTTGACCGAAATTTATTTTATCAAGGTTGGTACTATTTCCAAAAGCATCAAGATAAATCTTATTCTTTGACAGATTGTTTATCTTTTGTAGTTATGGAAAATAGAAATTTGTCAACAGCTTTAACCTTAGATAATCATTTCGTTCAAGCTGGTTTTCAATGCTTACCTTAGCTGAGTATCTAATTTTTCAACACTTCCTGAATCATAAAATTAGCCTGGGAACCATAACCACCACCAAACAAATTAAAGTGGTTTAAAATGTGATAAAGATTATACAAAGTTTTGCGTTTTTTATACCCTTTATCTAAGGGAAATACCTCATTATATCCCCGATGAAAAGCAGCCGGAAACCCTCCAAAAAGTTCGGTCATGGCAATATCAACCTCGCGATCGCCGTAATAAGTGGCTGGATCTAAAATTACAGGTTCTCCTGCGTCTGTAACTGCTACATTTCCTGACCATAAGTCACCGTGAACTAAGGAAGGTTGAGGATTAATTTCTGATAAAATTTGTCTTACTTTATCTACAACTTGATTATAGTTACCGAAGTTTCCTCCTTTTCTATTGGCTAATTTTAATTGAAAACCAATACGATGCTCTGCAAAAAAATCAGACCATTTATCTGTCCAATTATTAACTTGTGGTGTGGAACCAATGGTATTGTTTTGACTCCAGCCAAATTTATTTTCTCCTTGATATTGGTGCATTTTTGCCAAATCTCTGCCCATTTCTTCCCAGGCAGTATTATTAGAACTTCCAAATTCTAACCATTCTAAAACAATATAACTAGAACGTTCTGTCATTCCCCAACATACGGGTTTAGGCACTCGAATAGTTTGGCTTTGTGCCATTTCTTTTAGTCCCAATGCTTCGGCGGCAAACATTTCAACTTTGGAGGCGTGATTGATTTTTACAAAGTATTTAATATCAGAACCAATCAAGCAATAACCCTGATTAATACAGCCACCACTTACTGATTTTTGCCTTTCAACTGTAAAGGTTTTTCCTGTTGTTTGACTGATATGCTCACAAATTTTTGTCCACATTATTTTTGACCTGAATTAATTAACCGATTGATAGTTTACAGTGAGAGATAAATTATTGCTAGTTTATTAATTGATAGCTAGAGTTCGATCTAAAAAAATTGGTAGATAACTAGCAAAACTAACAATTATAAAAACCTAATAATTTACTTACTAAAATAATAACTCCGAACCCCGAACTCCGAACCCCGAACTCCGAACTCCGAACTCCGAACTCCGAACTCTAATTAGTAACAACTGTCACCCCATAAGCATGAGGATTAAGATATTTTTGTGCTGCATTTTTAATATCATCGGTGGTTAAGGATTGAATGATTTGAGGATAAGATAAAGCAGGGTTTAATGATTCCATTTGCGAGTAATAATACCCGTAAAGATTGGTGCGATCGCTTGGTCTTTCATTATGAAAAATAAAGCGATTAACTGCTTGTCTTTTGATGCGATTTAATTCTTCTTGTTTGATAGATTCTTGTTGAATATTTTGCAAATGTTCAATGATTATTTTTTCTACTTCTGGAATATTCTCTTTTTTTAGTTTGGCAGCAATATAAAACATTCCTTGAACTTTTTGGGTCATATTACTAACACTAATATGAGAGACTAAATTTTTATCTTCTCGTAAGTCTTGAAATAAACGAGAGGTTTTACCTTTTCCTAAAATAGAAGCTAAAACATCCAACCCATAAGTTTCCTGTAAATCTAATAAACCAGGAACTTTCCACATCATAATTAATCGTGATTGTTGTAGTTGTTCGTCTTCATATTCTTGGCGAATAATCTCTTGAAAAGGTGACTCGGGAGACACAGGAAAACTAAAGTTTTGTAAGGAATCAGAAACTTGTTTTTGTTGATAATAAGTCTTCTCGAAACTATCAGCAACAATATCAATTAATTGCTTAACCGGAAGATTTCCCACTGCTACTGCTGTGACTGAGTTAGGTTGATAACAACTCCCATGAAAATCACGCATTTGTTGTGATTTTAACCCTTCAATCACTGCTGCTGGACCCAACACGGGACGACGATAGGGTAAACTTTCAAAACAGGTTTCCATTGCGCGATAAAAAGTACGACGAGTGGGATTATCATGGGAACGACGTATCTCTTCTAAAACCACCATTTTTTCCCGTCCAAAGGCACCCTCTTCAATGATAGGATTAAAGATAACATCCAACTGTAACGGCACTAAATCGGCAAAATCATTGGGCGCACTGGTAATATAAAAATGGGTGTACTCTTGCGATGTAGCTGCATTAGTCACAGCACCTCTTTGTTCGATGCGTTGTTCAAATTCGCCATTTTTTAGGTTTGGAGTGCCTTTAAAGACCATATGCTCCAGGAAATGAGCCATTCCGTTGATATCATTGGACTCTAAGGCAGATCCTACTTTTAGCCAGACGTTGAGGTTAACTGCATCTACGGGCATTTGCTCTGCTATAATGGTTAACCCGTTGGCTAGATTAACAATGGTGGGTGTCTGGGAAACCGATGAGTCTGCAATGGAAGATAACATAGAGATAGTGTTGTTGATTAAATCTGTTAGTTATATTTTAGTAAAGTCCATCAACTTTAATCAAATCGACAGTTACAGTACATAAATATTTAATTGCTTTTAATTATGTCCAATGCTTTCAATTTACCGCTTTTACTGCTTATTGATGGTCATTCTTTAGCTTTTCGTGCTTATTATGCTTTTGCGAAAGCGAGAAGGGGTCCGTTAAGAACTTCTACTGGTATTCCTACCAGTATTTGTTTTGGTTTTCTTAATTCTTTAATTCAGGTGATTAAGTTAGAAAAGCCTGAATATATTGCTATTGCTTTTGATAGTAGTGAACCAACTTTTCGCCACGAAGCTGATGTTAATTATAAGGCAGATAGGAAAGAAACACCGGAGGATTTTATTCCGGATATTGAGAATTTACAACGGTTATTAGAAGCGTTAAATGTCACTATTATAACTGCCCCTGGATACGAAGCTGATGATGTGTTGGGAACTGTGGCAACGCAAGGAACAGAAAGGGGTTATCGAGTAAAAATTGTTAGTGGCGATCGCGATCTTTTTCAATTGGTTAATGATGAAAAAAATCTCAGTGTTTTGTATTTAGAAAGAAATGCGGTAAAAAGTTCGTCTGGTGAAGGTTATACGGAGTTTAATGTTGATGGTGTGACGGAAAAAATGGGTATTAAACCTACACAAGTTATTGATTATAAGGCGTTATGTGGTGATAAGTCTGATAACATTCCTGGAATTAGGGGAATAGGAGATAAAACGGCAGTTAAACTGTTAAGGGAGTATGGAAGTTTAGAGGGAGTTTATAACAATATTGAATCTATAAAAGGAGCAAATAACAAGAAATTAAAGGAAGGTAAAAAAGATGCAGAACATTCTCAATTTTTGGCAAAAATTGTTACCGATGCGCCCTTAGATTTTGAAATAGAAACTTGTGAGTTGAAAGGTTTTAATTTTGATGCAGTTAAACCTATCTTAGAAAACTTAGAACTGAAAAAGTTTATCAAAGAGATTAATCAATTACAAGAAAGTTTTGGCGGCAATATTACTTTAGAAATTCATGAGACAATTAATACAAGTGAAACCCATCAACTTTCACTTTTTGCTGATGTATCAACTGAAATTGAACCTATTAATAACATTGAAGAAGAAAAAAAAGAATCTTTAATTAACCCTCAGATTATTACAGAAATAGAACAGCTAGAAGAATTAGTCAATAAACTTTCAACCTTTACTAATGCTGATATTCCTGTTGCTTGGGACACAGAAACAACAGCATTAAACCCGAGAGAAGCTGATTTAGTTGGTATTGGTTGCTGTTGGGGAAATAATACTAATGATATTGCTTATATTCCCATTGCACATAAACAAGGAAAACAACTAACAAAAGAACAAGTTTTAGATAGATTACGACCTATTTTAGAAGATAGCAACTATCCAAAAGTTTTCCAGAATACTAAATTTGATCGTCTCATTTTTAAACATCAGGGAATTAACTTAGACGGAATAGTTTTTGATACTATGTTAGCCAGTTATGTTTTGCATCCTGAGAAGAGTCATAAATTAAGTGAGTTATGCGAACAATATTTAGAGGATATTACTTCCCTTGACTATAAAGACTTAGGAATAGGAAAAAAACAAACGATCGCCGATTTAGATATTGAAAAAGTGGCCGAATATTGTGGAATGGATGCTTATGCAACATTCTTGTTAGTAGAACCCTTAAAAAATGAATTAAAACCCGTTCCTATCCTAGAAAAACTATTATTAGAAGTAGAACAACCCCTAGAAGCTGTCTTAGCTATCATGGAAGATACAGGAATTATTATTGATACAGAATATTTAGGGAAATTATCCAAACAACTTGAACAAGAATTATTAACTTTAGAAGAGAACGCTTATGAAGCAGCAGGAGAAACATTTAACTTAGGATCACCCAAACAATTAGGACATATTTTATTCGAGAAATTAGAACTAAACCGTAAAAAATCAAGGAAAACAAAAACAGGTTATTCTACCGATCATGCAACCCTAGAAAAATTAAAAGGGGATCACCCCATTATCGATTATATTTTAGAATACCGTACCTTATCTAAACTAAAATCTACCTATATTGATGCGTTACCCGAATTAGTAGATAAAACAGATAAACGAATACACACCAATTTTAACCAGTCTGTAACCAGCACAGGAAGACTCTCCTCTTCTAACCCTAACTTACAAAATATCCCCATCAGAACAGAATTTTCTCGTCAAATAAGACAAGCATTTATCCCCCAACAAGACTGGTTATTAGTTTCCGCAGATTATTCCCAAATTGAACTAAGAATATTAGCCCATTTAAGTCAAGAATCTGTCTTATTAAACGCTTATCAAAATGCAGAAGATGTTCATAGTGTCACAGCAAAACTATTATTTGAAAAAGAAGAAATAACACCCCAAGAACGAACTTTAGGTAAAACAATTAACTTTGGTGTTATCTATGGAATGGGTTCCCAACGCTTTGCCAGAGAAGTAGGAGTAACCGCAGCAGAAGGAAAAGAATTTATCAATAAATATCGTCAAAGATATGCAAAAGTATTTGACTATTTAGAGAGTATGAAAAAAGAAGCGATCGCCAAAGGATACGTTACCACAATTTTAGGAAGAAGACGTTACTTTAACTTTTTTGATGATAATTTATACTATTTTCGTGGACATGATCCCAAAACAATTGATCTAAATCAAATCAAGATAAATTATAATGATTCCCAACTATTAAGGGCAGCAGCAAATGCACCAATACAAGGATCAAGCGCAGATATTATTAAAATAGCGATGGTAAAAATACAAGAAATTTTAAACAACTATCAAGCCAACTTATTACTACAAGTACATGATGAATTAGTATTTGAAATACCACCCCAAGAATGGCAAGAATTAGAGAATATAATTAAAAAAACTATGGAAAATGCTGTTAATTTAACTGTTCCTTTGCTAGTAGAAATTAATGCCGGTAAAAACTGGATGGAAGCTAAATAAAATTAAGATTTAATACAAGTTATGAATAGCAAGAAAAGAAAAATTTCCTAATAATAAAGATCCCTTAATTCGTGAGGTAATGAAATATCTAAAAGCAGAAAATAATAGTTTGCAGGATATCTCAGAGACAAAATTTTTATTTATACATATTTCTCAATCTTTTTTTGTTGAAGTTAGACCCTATCAAGATGATTATGGATTACATTGGTTAGTAATTAATGTTCTACCAGAGTCGGACTTTATCCTTAATTATGTGTAATCTCGATTATTTTGGATTTTATAACAATTTTTTATGGACATCAAATGGGTGATGATTGTTAAAAAAAAATTGCTCGAATTCTAGAAAATTATGAAATAATAGAAATATGAGACAGTAGTATATAATAAATAATAAAGAGAATATGGTTAACACAACGATACAACCCTCCCGTCATCCCTTAGCAGAATATATCTATCGCTTGGAAAATGGACAAGCATTACTCAAAGACTCACCCCAAAACGTTATAGAAGTGGTGGGTATTCTTAAAAGTTATGGAATTATTTTAGATGAATATTCTCGCAACTTAATTTATATTGCAGATCATCAATTTCTAATTTTATTTCCCTTCTTTAAATACTTCAATGGAGAATTTTCTCTTAATAAATTACTTCGCCATTGGAACCATAATAGAACCAATTTTGAATATGCAGAATACTGTATGAAAGCAATGATGTGGCATGGAGGAGGTGAATTAGATACTTATTTAGATACCCCTGAATTTAGAGACAATATAGAAAAGGTTATTCAAGCTAAATTTAAACATAATTTTTTCATGTTAACCCTGCATAAAATATTTCCAGAATTCCTTCCCGAACACATGAGAATGATGTCTTATTATAGTGGTTTGGGACAATTTTGGCGAGTGATGGCCGATATATTTTTAGACCTTTCTGATCGCTACGATAACGGTGAAATTAAATCCATTCCTGATGTAGTTCAACACATATTAGATGGTTTAGTTAAAGATGCAGGAAAACCAATTACTTATCAAGTAAAAATTAAAGCAAAAGTCTATGAAGTGCTACCAAAACAAGCAGAATTAACCTTTTTAATGGATACTGCTGTACCTTATGTAGAATCAATCTTTTTTAGAGGAACCCCTTTCCCCGGAACCATTTCTTATAACGCCCAATCCTACCAAATACCCTCAGAACAAGCAATTTTTACCTACGGTGCCTTATACGCTGACCCTTTACCCGTCGGTGGTGCAGGAATTCCTCCTACTTTATTAATGCAGGATATGAGACACCATTTACCCGAATATTTACACGAAATTTACCGCCACAGTTTTAGACAAGAAGATGACTTATTGGTACAAATTTGTCAAACATTTCAAAAGTCAATGTTTTGTGTAACAACTGCTGCCATTAAAGGGTTAGCACCTCATCCTTTAGATACCACAAATCTTGAAGAACAAAAAGAAAATAGAGCTTATTTAGAAGGGTGGATGGATAGATTTAAAACTTCACAAATTCTCACTGTTAATCAATAATAAAGTAGGGTGGGCAGTGCATCGCCCTACACATAAAATCTATTAACTTGGTAATTAAAACTTATGGATTAGTTACAGAAATCAAATGAAAAACGGTATACAAGATAACCAATTTAAGAGATAATTAACAAGAGAGGAGAATTTAAACTAAGTAGAAATAGCTATTTTTTCCCATGAAAAAATTAATTGAAGGACTACAAAAATTCCAAAGTGGTTATTTTCGTTCTCACCGCGAACTATTTGAAGAATTATCCCAAGGACAACACCCTCGTATTCTTTTTATTACTTGTTCCGACTCTCGCGTTGATCCTAATTTAATCACACAAGCAGACGTTGGGGACATTTTTGTTATTCGTAATGCAGGCAATATTATTCCTCCTTTTGGTGCAGCAAATGGTGGAGAAGGTGCAGCCATAGAATATGCGATTTCTGCATTAGATATTCAACAAGTAATTGTCTGTGGCCATTCCCATTGTGGTGCCATGAAAGGGCTGTTAAAATTGAATAGTTTGCAAGAAAAAATGCCCTTAGTTTATGATTGGTTAAAACACGCAGAAGCTACTCGCAGACTGGTTAAAGAGAATTATAGTCATTTAGAAGGAGAAGAACTATTAGAAGTCACCGTTGCAGAAAATGTCTTAACCCAACTAGAAAACTTACAAACTTATCCTATTATTCATTCTCGTCTGCATCAAAGAAATTTAACCTTACATGGTTGGATTTATCGCATTGAAACAGGAGAAGTTCTAGAATATGATCGAGCATCCCATGATTTTATTGCCCCTCAAAGTTCAATTATAGATACCGAACCGGAATATAGTTTCCATCCGAACTCTCATGTTCCTGAGTCTACACCCTTTAAACGTCCTGCAACCACCCTAGCAAGCAGTAACGGTAAAAATGGTCATAATGGGTCTTCTCAAAATGGTCATAATAGGTCTTCTTTACCAGGATATGAACAGTTTAGCCCAGAACAAGCAGAACGCATTTATCGGGGTTCTCATTAACAAGATCAAGCAGCGTAGGGGTCAAGGGCCCTTGACCAAACATTGAACATTGAACATTAAACATTAAACATTGAACATTTTGGTTTCAAGCCTCTTCCTTTAGGGAGAAAGAAGTTTGGGAGAGGTTTCAAGCCTACTTCCAAACGAATGATAAATGATAAATGTTAAATGATAAATGAAATGACCCCTAAAGGTGTTATCAAAATTGTTCACCTTGATTTTTTCTTAACCCATAATGCACTTAATCCTAACAGCCCTAAACCTAAAGTTGCCGTGGGTTCCGGCACTTGAGTTGCTATTAAAAATTGTCCTAGTTCCTCACCAGAATTAGGAACATCGAGAACTTCTGTCCTGGTACGAGTAAAAAAAGCAATATCTAAGTGTGGTCTTGCTCCTCTTGTAAACCCTTCAGGTAAGTCAGGAAACTCATTACCCCAGTCTGTTAAGTGTACATGGGGACTTGGTTCATTATCGGGGAATAAGTTAGCCATAGCATTGGGTGCTGAAAAGAAATTAAGCCCTACTGTTTTTTCACCACCAATACTAATACCATCCTCAGCATCCGACGCTCCTGTTTGTAAAATTTCCTGAGTATTAGTATCAAAATTAAAGTTAAAATCGGGAGATGTGAGATGATTATCTAAGAATTCCTTAAAAATATTACCATTAGGATCAATAAAAGCAATATCAAAGGAAGTTAAATCATCTTCATTAATCATTCCATCCCCACCAACTGCGTTTTCATCGTAACTAAAACTTCCCTTCAGTTGATAGCCTGCAGTTTGTCCAGTCCAATGCAAATTAAAGGTAATAGCTTCTGCTGAACCAGCAGAAATTAAGCCCAAACTTAAGAAAGTCGCTGCAAACAAACCAATACTTTTTTGCTTCATTGGTTACTTATTCTCTGAAATTGTATTATCCATTGACTCTATGGTTCTAGCAAAATTATTTCAGTCATTCCACAGACAGATTGTCAAACTTAATCATTACAAAAAATCACTTAAGAGAAAGATTTATTAGAGATTATACGCTATCATAGGAAGACTATCGGTTCTAATATAAATTACCTATTAGAAGTAATGGGGAAAGTTCGGTGTAAATCCGTCGCTGTCCCGCAACTGTGATGAGACCTTCAAACGTCTCTTAGTCAGAATGCCCGCCGATTAATCAACCCACGTTCATCAATTATCTGCGAGGTACAGATTGTGGTTCATATCATTTCTCTGGGGAGATATTATTCTTATTCTCCCATACTTCCCTACGCTCAAACTATTAACTTTTCTTGCTTTAAGCAATCTTAGTTGAATTGATTGAGAGTAATTTACTAAAAAATTGTGCAAAAATCAATTACTGACTTGTTTTCTGGGAAATATACTAGCAAATCTGTTCCTTAAAGATATCCTTAACTGATTATCAAACAGGAATATTGTTGATCGTGCCTAACAAAAATCTAAATAAATAGAGAAAAATTAATGCAGAAAATCAGTGTTTTTTCTAAAATCGGCTTGACAGTATTGACCTTGAATTTAACCTTATTTAATAGTCAAGCAAATGCTCAAGAGTTTTCAGGTTTTGCTAATGATCCTGGTACAATAGACTCAGGAATACCTGGATTTGTAGGAAGTGATGGACTAGGGATTGTTTCTGATAATAACATCGTTAATCCAATTTTTGAAGCCTGGGCAACAGGATTTATTAACTATCTACCTGCCCCTGGTGTTGAACCCCGATTCCAAACTCCAGAAAATACATTAGGACCTGTAACAGCAGTATCTGTTGATATTGCTTCTTTAGGAGAATTAACAGAACAACAAATTACGGATGGAGTATCACCAGGACAGATTACTTTAACTTTTGATCGAGCAATTATTAATGGTGATGGAGCCGATTTTGCTGTTTTTGAAAATGGATTTGGCTTTGCTGATACGGGTAATTTATTTGCCGAATTAGCCTATGTTGAAGTTTCAACAAATGGCATTGATTTTATTCGCTTTCCCAGTATTTCTAGAACAGAAAATCCTGTTGATCCTATAGGAGTAATTGACCCGACAAGGGTTTTTAACCTAGCAGGAAAGCACGTCAATAACGGGGTCGTTGTACCTGATGATTTTATTCTAAATTCTTGGGGAACTCCTTTTGATTTGGATGTTTTAAGCGATTTTTCCCTAGTACAAACAGGTGTGGTTGATCTCGATAACATTAACTTTGTTCGCATTGTGGATATTCCTGGGAATGGAGCATTTTTAGATTCAGAAAACCGTCCCATTTTTGACCCTTTCCCAACACCTCCTGGTCCAGGAGGATTTGATTTAGAAGCAATAGGTATTATTAATGGTGAACCTGTCCCCGAACCAACTTCTATTGTTGCTATCCTTGTCAGCGTAATGTTAGGATTCACTCGCCGACGCAACTAAGTCGTTGCAATGAGACTTATAGTAGTTTCAAATAAGTTTGAGACATAGTAGTGTGAGCAGGATGCTCACTATTGTGACAACATAACTACTTACTATTGCGACGATACAATAGATACGTTTTGTCTCATTTCTATTGGAATTAACTATAAAGGTACAAAAAGTTTCCTAACTAATTTTTGTACTGCTATCAAATTGAAGTGGGGGGAGAAACTTCTGACTCCAACCCCACCTTAAATATCATTAATATTGATAAATTCTCTTCAGCCAACTACTTCCCAATCTTCGTATGATAAACCTTCAATACGTCCAAATTCCCTAATATTATGAGTTACAAGAGTTAAATTATTAGCGATCGCAATGGCAGCAATTTGTAAATCATAACCACCGATAGGAGTTCCTTTTTGTTCTAAGTCTGCTCGAATAACTCCATAAATTTCTGCCGATTTATCATCAAAAGGAAGAGAGACAAAACGGCTAAAAAATTGACGTTGTTTATTAATATTTTCCTCTCTTTTACGACTTTTCATTGCGCCATAAAACAACTCAGATTTAACCACAGAACAAACTGCAATATCACTAGCTTATAAACTATCTAAACGAGTTTTTACGCTAGAATCTGCAAACTTTAAATAGACAATACAAGTGTTACTATCAAGTAAATATATCATTCTAATTCCTCTCTCATAGGATAGTCCCCTTGAGGGTGTCTAACAAATGTCTCGTCATCTATAGAACCTGCTGTTTTCTCAATAAAATCATGCCATTCTAACTGACTAACATTATCCTCTAAATTTTCCTTAATTAATTCCTTTCTCAAAATAAACTCAATTTCATCTGTTAAACTGCGACCATGAGAAGTTGCTTGAGTTTCTAACTTTTCTAAAATTTCAGGGTCAAGATTATTAAGAATAATAGTCATAACGTTAATACTCCCTCAAAAAAATATCATTAATATTATTAATTTTAACTAAAATCTAATTACCTATTTTGGCCTGATTCATGTTATAATAACTCCTAAGATCCTGATTAACATTTTCAGGAACCAAATGAGAAACAGAGCCACCAAACTGCGCAATTTCTTTAACCGTACTACTGCTTAAAAAACTATACTCTTTACTGGTAGCCAAGAAAATAGTTTGCACCTCTTGAGCTAGGGTTTTATTAGTATGAGCCATTTGTAACTCTTTTTCAAAATCAGACAACACCCGTAAACCCCTCAACAATACCTGAGCGTTGCGTAGTTTGGCATAATCGACAGTTAAACCCGTATAACTATCCACCTCAACCCCGGGTAAATGTTGCGTACACTCAGTAATCTGCTCAATCCTTTTTTTCACAGAAAACAACGGTTTTTTACTGGGGTTATACATGATTGTCACGATCACCTTTTCAAACAAGACAACCCCTCGCTCAATGATATCAAGATGACCAAGGGTAATGGGATCAAAACTTCCTGGATAAATAGCTATCATTTTCCCAACTCGATTGATAAAATTTCAACAAGTCAGAAGTCAACTCACACAGAGCTACCAGTCCTTAACATCTCCCAGGAGGAGATAGGTTTAGATAAGTTCCGAAGCCGTCGCACAGAAATTAAAACCATTCAAAAAACTTCTGACTTCTGACTTCCTACTTCTGACTTCAAGCGAAGCGATTATGGGGGCGGAGAGACTTGAACTCTCACGATCTCGCGATCAACGGATTTTCATTCTCTTGCAGCTTTCGCTACTGCATCATCTGAGCTTTGAGAATTGGACTCTCCCTTTACCCTCAGCTTAATCTGTTAGGGTAGCTCCCGTCGAGTCTCTGCACCTTCTAAACTCTTTCGGGTTTAGCTTGGCTCAGGATTGCCTTATCTATTAAACTAGACGTAGGTTTCCCTGAGTTTGAGAGCTTACACTTGAAAGATTTCTCTAACAAGGCTCAATTTTCCTTAAGTCCGTAGCGTCTACCATTCCGCCACGCCCCCGTCAGGTCAGAAACTAAATTAGTTTTTTTCACCGACAATTATTTATCTTAGCACAAGATTCTCTTTTGGTGAAGAATTTTTGAATTTTTTTTTAAAAGATTAGTATTTTTACTGGCTAATGCCCTTTTATATCGGTTGTTTTGGCATTTTCTTAAGAAAAAATTTAATGAGATACCCGAACTCTGATAGACTTTTGACTAAGGTTTAAATTTCAGACCACGCCTAAGAACATAAGATAAGCAGATAGGGAGGACGTACCTTGGAAAGCACACTAGGTTTAGAAATTATTGAAGTTGTCGAACAAGCGGCGATCGCTTCAGCAAAATGGATGGGTAAAGGCGAGAAAAATACTGCTGACGAAGTCGCAGTAGAAGCCATGCGCGAAAGAATGAACAAAATTCATATGCGTGGCCGGATCGTCATTGGAGAAGGGGAACGGGATGATGCTCCCATGCTCTATATCGGTGAAGAAGTTGGCATTTGTACCCAGGAAAATGCCAAAGCTTACTGTAACCCAGAAGAATTGATTGAAATTGACATTGCTGTTGATCCCTGTGAAGGAACCAACTTGGTTGCTTACGGACAAAACGGTTCTATGGCAGTTTTGGCTATCTCCGAAAAAGGTGGTTTATTCGCTGCTCCTGACTTCTACATGAAGAAGTTAGCCGCCCCTCCTGCAGCTAAAGGTCACGTTGACATTAATAAATCAGCTACCGAAAACCTACAAATCTTAGGAGACTGCCTAGAACGTAACGTTGAGGAATTAGTAGTTGTGGTGATGGATCGTCCTCGTCACAAAGAATTAATTCAAGAAATTCGTACTGCTGGCGCAAGAGTTCGTCTCATCAGCGATGGTGACGTTTCTGCTGCTATTTCCTGTGGCTTTGCTGGAACCAACATCCACGCCTTAATGGGTATTGGTGCTGCTCCTGAAGGTGTAATTTCCGCGGCTGCCATGCGTTGTTTAGGCGGTCACTTCCAAGGACAATTAATTTATGATCCTGAAGTCGTCAAAACCGGTTTAATCGGAGAAAGCCGTGAAGGAAACTTGGCTCGTCTTAAAGAGATGGGTATCGAAGATCCTGATCGCGTTTACACCGATAGCGAGTTAGCCAGTGGTGAAACCGTACTGTTTGCTGCTTGTGGTATTACTCCTGGAACTTTGATGGAAGGGGTTCGTTTCTTCAACGGTGGTGCCAGAACCCAAAGTTTGGTTATCTCCAGTCAGTCTCAGACAGCTCGTTTTGTTGATACCATCCATATTCAAGAACAGCCTAAGTATATCGAACTCAAGTAAGAGGTTTTTCAAGATGGGAAATAAAATCCTATCTTGATCCCCTAAAACCCCGAGTTCCCATCAGTCAAAGACCAATGGGAACTCGGGGGTTAAATTCTTTTTGGCGGGTCTCTGGTTGAAACCTAACTGCCGGAAGGAACTCCAGCCTAAGTTAGATCCAAGGGGACTTAACTTCTAGAGTACAGCCCCGGCGCACAGCCGGCTAACTTCAACCAAGAGACCCACGATTTTACTACTACTATCTGACATGGGCATCACCTCCTGTTTTTCCTGAACGGATATTACTTTATGTTTAACTGTGCCTAGTCTAACGCAAGGTTCCGGGAAAAATCAAGGGTAGAACGAAAAAATTTTTCAGCTATCTGCGGACAACCCCAAAAATGTAGATGTACATAGGAAGCATGAAGATTATAACAGTGCCATCCTTCGCCATAACTGAGGGTATTCTTCTGCCAACTCGATAGATTAAATAAAGGTTGAGAAGGCAAAATGGTTAACTCAGAACGGTGAAACTCATGACCCCAAACGGTTTCCCCTTCATTCAACAGAAAATTAGAACCAGTGGCGATCGCTTGTCTATATCCTAGTGTTAATTTTTTGCCCATTTTAGCGGTGGTGGGCAAAATACCAACCATTGGCCAAGTTTTGCCTTCAAAATCAACAATTTTTTCACACAGATACATTAAGCCCCCACATTCAGCGTAGGTGGGCATTCCTTTGATAATTACTTGTTTAACTGTATCTAAAGCTTTTTTGTTTCTAGATAACGCCTCAGCAAACATTTCGGGAAACCCACCCCCAAAATATAAACCAGCAGTATCTTTGGGTAAGTTCTCATCTTCTAGAGGACTCCAGTAACATAGTTTCGCCCCTAACTGTTCTAAAATCTCTAGATTATCAGGGTAATAAAAATTAAAGGCTTTATCTTTGGCGATCGCTATTTTTGGGGAGGGTGTGGGACTGGGAGACTGGGGGACGGGGAGACTGGGGGACGGGGAGACTGGGTGAGGGGGGGACGGGGAGACGGGGGGACGAAGAGACTGGGTGAGGTAGGGTAGGAGTTGTTCCCAGTTAAAACAAGTTTGGGCTAAATGGGCTAATCTATCAAAGAAATGATCTAATTCTGGGAGTTCCTGGGTCGGGACTAAACCTAAATGGCGATCAGCTATGGTTAAGGCTTCTTGACGATTAATTACTCCGAAAATTTCAATATTAAGGGGTTTAAGAGCGTTTTTCAGTAAGGTTAAATGGCGATCGCTTCCTACCCTATTTAAAATGACTCCCACAAGGTTAATATTGGGATCAAGAAATTTGTATCCATAAGCGATCGCAGCTACCGATCCCGATAAACGACTACAATCAAGAACTAACACCACAGGAATCTCTAAAATTCTGGCAATATGCGCCGTACTTCCATAATCTTGACATAAACTTTCTTTTGCACCTTCTGCCTCCTGCCCCCTGCCTTCTGCCTCCTTAAAAGGAACCCCATCAAATAAACCCATCACCCCTTCAATAACGGCATAGTCAACCCCTTGAGTATGTTTAGCAAAACAGGATTTAACATAACTGACAGAGGTAAGAATGGGGTCTAAATTACGGCAGGGACGACCTGTGATATAACTATGAAACATGGGGTCAATATAATCTGGCCCCACTTTAAAAGATTGCACCTTGGCGGATTTTTGTCTCAAAAAAGCGAGTAGTGCTAAGGTAATAGTGGTCTTTCCTGTGCCACTGCGATCGCCAGCAATAATTATTGTCACGTTTTATTAAACAGATAACTGGGCAAATTGTTGTTAATTTTAGCTAATTGAGTAATAATCGGCAAAAATAACCGTAAATATTCCCTCTTACTAATCTTAATCTAAATGTTACCCTGGAAAACAGGGTGTATAAAAAAAATTGTCACCGTGACAGTTATTATCAGCAAAACAGGCTATAATAAACTTAATACTTTTGTACTGCTATTGTTGTGTAAGAATTAGGATAGAGGGATTAATGGCTGCAATTACGAACAATCCAGATAAAGAAAAGGCATTAGGCTTAGTTCTCAACCAAATTGAGCGAAATTTCGGTAAAGGTTCCATCATGCGTCTGGGAGACGCAGCCAGGATGAAGGTAGAAACCATTTCTACTGGGGCTTTAACCTTAGATTTAGCTTTGGGGGGTGGGCTGCCTATGGGAAGAATTGTCGAAATTTACGGGCCAGAAAGTTCTGGGAAAACTACTTTAGCCCTTCATGCGATCGCAGAGGTACAAAAAGCAGGGGGTGTGGCTGCCTTTGTGGATGCGGAACACGCTTTAGATCCTACTTATTCCTCGGCTTTGGGAGTAGATATTGATAACTTATTAGTGGCGCAACCAGATACTGGGGAATCTGCTTTAGAAATCGTTGATCAATTAGTGCGATCGGCGGCGGTGGATGTAGTGGTGATTGACTCTGTTGCTGCTTTGGTTCCCCGTGCAGAAATTGAAGGGGAAATGGGGGATACTCAAGTAGGTTTACAGGCTCGTTTAATGAGTAAAGCCTTGCGTAAAATTGCTGGAAACATCGGTAAATCAGGGTGTGTGGTCATTTTCCTAAACCAGTTACGGCAAAAAATTGGGGTCACTTATGGTAGTCCGGAAGTTACTACTGGGGGAACGGCACTGAAATTTTATGCTTCGGTGCGTTTAGATATTCGTCGTATTCAAACTCTGAAAAAAGGTAGTGAGGGGGAATATGGAATCCGTGCCAAGGTAAAAGTTGCTAAAAATAAAGTTGCTCCTCCGTTCCGTATTTCTGAATTTGATATCATTTTCGGCAAGGGAATCTCTCAAATGGGCTGTATGTTAGATTTAGCGGAACAATGTGATGTGGTTGTTCGTAAAGGTGCTTGGTATAGTTACAACGGGGACAATATTTCTCAAGGGAGAGATAATGCAGTCAAATATTTAGAAGAAAATCCCAAAATTGCTGAAACTATTGAACAACAAGTACGTGAAAAATTAGAGTTGGGATCTTTAAGCTTTGCTATTTCCCAAGGAGATGAAAACGAAGAGGAAAAAGCGGAAAAAGGAGAAAAAAAGAAATAGAGACAATGTAGAATTTAGGATTTTGATGTTTCTAAATTCTACATTTTTTTCTCTAACAATCGTAGGGTGGGCAAGTTCAAGAATTATTTAAACTGATAAAACAAATAAAATACTTGCCCACCGCACAAAATTGCTACAAAATTTAACAATAACTAATTAAACTGATGTCATATAATATAAAAATAAAATTTTAAAAATTGCGAAAAAATGGGAACCAAAGCAGAAGAATTAATAAAATTAGCTAGAAAAAATTATCTATATTTATCTGAAGCTGAACTTAAACTTCTTAGAAAGGTCGCAGAAGGTGAAGAAGCAGATTATCTTTCTCGCGATCAGACAGAAAATGACCCACAAAAAGGATATACTTGGGGTCAAAAAAGAAGTCCTAATATTGATGTTATTATTTGGCTTTGTACAGATAAAGAAGCTATTGAATGTTTAACTCATAAAGGAATTAGTATTACTGGAGCAAAAATTGATGGTTGTCTTGATTTAGATTTTATTGATCTTGATGTTCCTTTGATTTTTCGTAGGTGTTACTTTTCACAGGGAATAAAACTTAGGTGTGCAAGGGTTAAACTTCTTGATTTTTCGCAGTCTTATATCGCTTCAAGTGAATATGCAATTTTTGCTCAGAATGCACATATTAAAAGCAATATATTTTTGAGAGATGGTTTTCAAGCCAACGGACAAGTCTGTTTTTATGGAGCTACTATTGAGGGAAGTCTTGACTGTAGAAAAGGTATCTTTAAGAACTATAAAGAATATGCTATCTATGCTGAACAAGCACAGATTAAGTTCGATGTTTTCTTGTCTGATGGTTTTAAAGCTGATGGAGAAGTCTCATTTTATTCAGCTACTATTGAAGGCAATCTTCAATGTATTAATAGTCAGTTTCAAAAATTATACTTACCATCGAAGTATGCACCTCTTACTTGGACTTTTTTTAAAAAAAGACCCATAATTGATATTAGATGGCTTAAGCTATTGTTTAAGCTTTTTGAGATTTTATATAAGAGCAATTTAGTAATTAATGCTGAACTTACTATAATTAACGGTTATGTCCTCTTAAGTGATGGTTTCCAAGCTACAGGAATAGTGAGATTTTTCAATGCACGTATTAATGGAACTTTTTCCTTGCGCAAAATAAAAAATCCTGAAAATATGGTACTTGATCTGAGTTTTGCCAAAATAGATATTCTTGAAGATGACCCAGATAGTTGGCCTGAACAAAATAACCTGTTTCTGGAAGGATTAGTATATGAGACGATTAATAATAATGTTCTATCTAAAAGTAACTCAGGAAAATCACGACTTGAATGGATACGTCGTCAAAATCTTTCTCAAGATTTTTCTCCCCAACCATACGAACAATTAGCAAAAGTGCTTCTGTTGAGTGGATATAAGAACAAAGCTGTAGATATATTAATTGCTAAACAAAACGATCTCCGTAAATATGGCGATTACAGTCATTTGCGTCGGCTATGGCTTCGTATTCTCAATAGAACTATTGCTCACGGATACAAACCTAAGCGTGTATTCTGGTATATAACGCCTTTGATCTTGGTTGGATTCTTTTGTTTTTCATGTGGAGACTCAAACAATTTAATGACTCCATCTAATAACATTGAGCCTTTTAATCATACCAGTGATGAAGAGATTTTAGACAATTATCCAAAGTATAAAAATATCTTGGGAAATAATTCAGATTTTCAAGAACTTTCAATAAATTATCCAAAATTTAATGCTTTAATGTATTCTGTTGATGCTTTTGTGCCAATTATTAATTTTCATCAACAAGATTATTGGCTTCCTAATGCTAATAAGGGAGATAATATCAACTTCCTCATAATAACTATTCCACTAAATACAGGCAGTCTATTACGCTGGTATTTATGGTTTCATATTGTGATGGGATGGTTTCTAAGTTCATTATGGGTAGCAGGGTTTACGGGACTGGTACGTCGTTTAGAATAACATTGTGTAGTTATTTCTAGGAAAATTGATCAAGAAAATAAGCAAAGTTTAATACTTTTTGCTATTATATAAACTCTAATTTTTTTTAGAGTATAATAGTTAGAAATATATTGTATTTAGTCTTCTGAATTATTCTACATTCTACATTTTTTGAAAACTTCTTTTTAGGTTTTGGAACACCATAACTCCTCCTGTAACTAACATCCAAACAACACCCAAACCATTAAATAATACATAAAAAGGTTCTAAAGTATGTCCTAAATATTCTCCTTCATGAATACTCATTAAAAAATGTACTTGATCTCTTGATAGTCCAAACCAATCTTTAGAAAGACGATAAATAACTCCCGTAGATACAGTCATCATCAAGGGAAGCATTACAATAGGTGCTAAGGTACTATGCCATTTTCTAATCTGATTTAGTTTCATTGATACAACCTATTTAATATTGATAGTTAACCATAGAAGTTAGGTTTCAGTTGTGAAAAAATAACCTTTCTGGGTTTAACAGTGTTAAACCCCTACAAGGACGCATTTGTAGGGACATAAAGTATTATGTCCTGATATACTGTAGCTTTTCACATATCATTACTGATTACTATATAAAGTTTAACGTTTAACTAACTGATCCAATTCTTGATTGGTGTGTTTTTTAAACTGTTGAACTAAGATACCATATTTAGGGGCAAAAATCATAGCTATGACAAATAATAATGTTAATAAAACTACGATGCTGCCTCCTGTAGAAACATCCAGATGATAACTTATATAAGTTCCAAAGACACAGGAAAAAACACTACTAACCACAGAAATAATTAACATATAATCAAAGCGATCGCTTAATAAATAGCCAATAGAGCCAGGAGTTACTAACATAGAAATAACTAAAATAATGCCGGCGGTTTGTAAGGCCGCTACAATAGTTAAAGCTAAGACACAAAGCAAGGTATAATACATCATTTGAGTATTCAAACCAATAGCTTTCGCATGGTTAGGATCGAAACAAAATAACAGTAAATCTTTACGTCGTAAAAGAATAACAACTAAGGTAATAATTCCGGCGATTAAAGTTTGAATAATGTCTAGTGTAGAAATACCCAAAACATTACCAAAAAGAATATGAAATAAATCAATATTACTAGGAATTTTTGTAACTAGAACTAACCCAAAAGCAAAAAATCCTGTAAAAACAATGCCGATCACTGCATCTTCTTTTAGTCGAGTATTAGACTTAATATAACCAATAGCAACAGTTGCTCCAAAACCGAATAAAAATGCTCCGATCGCAAACGGTATATTCATGGCATAAGCTATCACTACCCCAGGTACAACCGCGTGGGAAATAGCATCTCCCATCAGTGACCAACCTTTGAGGGTAATATAACAAGAAAGTACCGCACAAACTAAACCAACAAAGGCACTTACCCAAATAGCTTGCACCAAAAAACCATATTGCAAAGGTTCAGTAAACCAGTTCAAAATATTAGTTAGTATTAAATAATTCAAGCATTTACCTCGCAATGACAATTGTTAATTATTAATTGTTAATTATTAATTATTAAAGGCAATCCTCCAAAGGTCATTTCTAAGTTTTCTTCGGTAAAAGTTTCTTCAGTAGTACCAGAAGCTAAAATAGTTTGATTGAGGAGAATAGTGCGATCGCAGAAGGTAGAAATAGACATCAAATCATGGGTAGAAACTAAAATAGTGTGTCCTTCTTCTCTTAACTGAATCATCAGATCGATAATACGTTTTTCTGTCTTCACATCTACCCCGGTAAACGGTTCATCCAACAAAATAACTTTACCTTCTTGCGCCAAGGCCCTAGCTAAAAACGCCCGTTTTTTCTGCCCTCCAGATAGTTCCCCGATCTGACGATGACGAAACTCACTCATCCCCACTCTTTCTAAACTTTCCATCACAATTCTCTTATCTTTCGCACTGGGAATGCGTAACAGGTTCATATAACCATAACGTCCCATCATTACCACCTCAAAGACACTAACAGGAAAATTCCAGTCTACTTCGTCTGCTTGGGGTACATAGGCCATCCATTGCCGTTTCTGGGCTTTTTTGACGGAAGTTCCTCCCACCAAAACCTGTCCTTGACTGGGAGAGAGAAACCCCATGATTGATTTAAACAGGGTGGACTTACCGCAACCATTGGGACCGACTAAAGCGGTAATAGAACCGGCTTCTACTGTGCAACTGGCGTTATATAAGGCGAGTTTAGCGTTGTTGTAGGTAACAGTGAGGTTATCTATGCTGATATCGAGAGATTGAGTGGTTGCTAACATGATGGTGTGTTCAAATGGTTGGCAAGGAAGATGATGAAAAACTATTGCGTTGTGGTCAGAGTTCGGAGTTAGGAGTTCGGAATTATGATTTTGGGAAAGACATTATCTATGGTTGGCAGAAAAGATGATTAAAAACTATTGCGTTGAGATCAGAGTTAAGGAAATTTATCAATAACTTGTCAAAATTAGGAGTCTCAAATGTTTATTTTCTTATTTAAAAAAACTCAACTCCGAACTCCGAACTCAGGTTATTGCGTTTTAGTACCAGCGAGTAACCCATTGGAGATAACCCGCGCATCGTATTCTAGTAAGTCTAAAAAGGTGGGGACTGGGCCTTCTTCGGTGGAAAGGGAGTCAACGTAAAGGTTGCCTCCAAACCTCGCGCCGGTGGTTTTGGCCACTTGTTTTTGTCCTTCGTCGCTGACGGTACTTTCACAAAAAATAGTGGGAACTTGATTGCTTTTGACTTTATCAATGACGGTTTTTACCTGTTTGGGGGTAAACTGTTGTTCTGCATTGATGGGCCAGATATATATCTCTTTTAAGTTATAGTCACGGGCTAAATATGAAAATGCACCCTCGCAACTTACTAAATATCGCTGATTTTCGGTAAGTTGTTCGAGATCACTTTGTAATGCTTCGTCAATGGCTTTAAGCTTGTCACTATAAGCCGCAGCATTGGCGTTGTATGTCTCAGCATTATCGGGATCTAGTTCTACAAATGCTTGACGAATATTCTCTACATAGACTAAAGCATTTTTGGGAGACATCCAAGCGTGGGGGTTGGGTTTGTCTGCGTAGGGACCTTCTGCGATGGCTATGGGTTCGATCCCTTCTGTTAATATCACGGAGGGTACGTCTTGAACATTGCCTAAAAACTTCTCAAACCAACGCTCCAAATTCATGCCATTATATAAAATTAGGTCAGCGTCTTGGGCTTTGGTAATATCGCTAGGGGTTGGCTCATAACCGTGTATTTCTGCACCAATACGAGTAATTGATTGTACGTCTAATTTATCCCCCGCTACGTTTTGAGCGATGTCTGCTAGAACCGTGAAAGTGGTTAATACTTTCTTTTTTCCTTGATTATCGGCCGCTAACTCTGTGGGTTGGCTGTTGTCTGTTTGCCTAGAAGGATCAGCAACTTCACTAGAACTACAAGCAATTAAACCCACCCCTAATATTAAACTCAGGGTCAGGGTAATGCTCCTTGAATAGAACATAAATATTATGAAAATTAATAGGTATTTTTCATAATCTTATCATAATTGTCTCATGATTATTTCACAATTAGTTAAAATTGATCTTTTTCTGGGGTTCTTGAAGAAGAACGACTCCAGGTTTTCCAACCCACCTGAAACCCTCGCAGTAAGCGACGGCTTTGGGTTTGGACGTTTTTAATCTGTGTTTGAGTTTGATTAAGACGATTATCCACTTGTTTAACCACATCTGAGGCACTTTTGACACCACTATCGATCTCATCGGTTAATTCGGTGATTTCTAGCCCTGTGAGGCGAATAGAGTGCAAGGTGGGGGGAAATTCTTTATGCAGGGTATTAAACAATTTATCGGCACTACGGGCTGCCCTGGCTATTTCTTGTAAGACAGGGATGGCTGCGATTAAAACTGCCGTTAAACTGACTGCCATTAAAATAAGAGAGCAACTAAGCCAAAATAGGGGATCGCTGGTCATCGAAAAATTGGGTAGAAACCCCGTCCTCTCTTGGTCGGTCTGAGATGCGGAAGTAAATTCCGCCTCATCCGACCGCTTGTAGGACGGCTTTACTCTTTTAGTATAGCATTCTCACAAATAGTGTGTTAAACTGTGACACATGACAGAACGTGCCTATCGATTCAGGTTTTACCCAACCCCCTCGCAAGAAAACCTTTTGCGACGGACAATGGGGTGTGTTCGCTTGGTGTACAACAAAGCATTAGCGGTACGCACCGAAGGTTGGTATGAAAAACAGGAACGAATAGGCTACAGCCAAACATCAAGCCTATTAACTGAGTGGAAAAAGCTTGAAGACTTAGCCTGCATTATTCATGAAGAAAAAACAAAACCTAAAAAATAAGAAATTGGCATCAAAAATTATTTTTTATGAAATGGATTTTTTAAAAATCGTGAATTCGGCTAA
>JAAUYK010105777.1_pt1 | contig 28732 bp, 16 predicted proteins | sample 7278021 | NCBI WGS metagenome assembly JAAUYK01 (sample SAMN14350223, study PRJNA611818) | marine sediment metagenome | isolation source: surface marine sediment (1.8m) | place: French Polynesia: Moorea | collected 2018-08
CTCCTCCTCCTCCTCTCCGTTGTCGCCCAGGCTCTTCCTCTTCCCTGCCGCCGCCATCGTGTTGTCGGCCGCCGGCTTATACTGCAGCACCTCGCTCTTGTTCTCGTACTTGTCGAACTTTGCGGCCTGCTTGCCGGTGCCGGAGATCTTGTAGGAGTGTCCGCCCTCCAGCTGCCTGATGCGCTCCTCCAGCTTGGCGCGGTGCTCGACGCCAAGGTCGCTGTTGGTCTCTTCGCCGAGGGCGTCCACCCTGCTGGCCAGGGCCGACTTCGCCGCCAGCATCCTGGACACTTTTCCCTTCAGCTTGGTGCTCGCACCGCCCACCATCTGCGCGTGGTAGATGAGGCCGTACTTGGGCGTGTCGTGGTTCGTCTTCAGCGCTTTGAACAGGGCCTTCTCGGAGCCGAGGATCTGCACGGTGGAGGCAGGGTGCTTGGCCAGGTTGAGGAGGGACCCGGCGTGGGAGATGAGGCGCGCGCCCACCAGCTCGCCCACGAGGATCGTCAGGTTGGGCGCCATGGCCAACATGCGGTTCTTGAGGTACTCGTACAGCTGAGCCCTGTAATCGTGGATTTCGAGCACCTGCTGGCACAGGTGCTTGATGTTGAGGATGTCCATGTCGCTGATCTCGGTACCCATCGAGATTTCGGCGGCCTCCTTCACGCTAGCCTCAACGTCCTCGGGCAGGATGTCGGACAGGTCCGTGGCTCCGGCGTTCGTCCGTTCGCCCATCAGCTGCACGGTGCGGATGTAGGCGATGTTGTCCGTGATGATCTTGCCCATCTCGGGAAAGTGCCAGCCGTACCACTCGCGGCACCGCATCACGTAGTTGTTCAGCTCCTTGTCGAGGTCGTCGAGCAGGGAGACGGCCTGCACAATCATCGTGTCGATCTTGTCGGGGCTGAACTTCAGCTTGTATCTGGAGAGGGAGTGGGCGAGGCCGAGCGACATCGCGGTCATCTCCTTGTCGGGGAGGCCGGAGACGAGGCCGCCGATCTGGGACCGGATGCAGCGCATCAGCTCCGCCACCTTGCTGTCGTAGACGCACTGCAGCTCCAGCTTGGACTGGATCGCGTTGCCGAGCTTGGCGTCGGCCACAGCCAACTTCTCAGAGGCGTCCTTCGCGACCACCTTTTTCAGGAGCTTCTTAAGCCCCTTGGACATTTTGCCCTCCACGGCGGCGGTCGCGGACGACAGGGCGTCAGTGGTGTCCTCGAACTTGTCGAACATCTGCAGCTTGACCACCTTCTTCGCAGAGTTGAGATCCTCGAAGTCCTTGTACAGGTTGTCCGACTGTTGCAGCTTCTTCTCATCTTTCAGCTTGAAGATGGCGAACCCCGCGGGGGTCTCGAACAGGACCAGCATGGTGCTGAATCTAATCCGGTTCCACTCTGCGCCTGCGGAAGTCCGGAAGATTATAACGGTCTTTATACAGTGGCGTGGCGAGAAGAACTATGGAAATGGGACCAAGTCCAACGCGAACGCGTGCGTCGTGCCGAAAGAAACAACAACGCGGTTTGTGTATGTTGCCATTTACCAGTTGGCCATAGGAAAAAGTACCCAACACCTGCACTTTAGCACTGACGGGGACAATAATATCTAGAGAAACAACACTGCGCACATGTGTACTATACGCTAATTTGATCGAAATACCGTAGTGTGTATCGGCTATGATGACCCTCGTTATGGATTTTGGAGAGTGCCTTTAACACAAAGGGGGTATATTTTTCGATCTGGTCACTGGCTAACCCACGTGGTCAACTGATGTTCGGCAGTCCAAGACCAGGTGCTGTGGATCTTTCTCTAGCGGCAAAAATTAAACTGGTGCCACCGGAAGAATTTTAGACTCTAAAATTTAGACTAATTATGATTAGTGATTAACAGATCAAGATTAACCCATACGAACTTCGACGTTCGTTGAATTAGGAACATATTAAGCTAGTTCTTCTACGTCGACTCCGAGAAGCTTGAACTGCTCCTCCACTCTTCCCCATTTCCTTTCATGCTTCTCCCTGACGTCCTCGTCGGAGAAGTCCTTCTTCTCCCTTTTGTCCTTCTTGTTCTTGGACACGTCGACATCGGCATCGGCTTGCCATTTCGCGACCGCTTTGTAAATGGAGTAGCCTCCGACCGCCGCCGCCGTCACCGTCACCAGCACGTTGATCAGCAGTCCGGGGTAGAGGACGGCAGGGTGGCAGTAGGACCAAGACCAATCGGGATTCCACGGCTAATGAAATGAATGGAAATAGGTATGAAACGGGGCATTAAAGCGATACCTCAATTCGTGTTTAATTACGCTCATTGGCTCACCTGAACTTCGAACTCGTTGAACGCCCTCGTGATCGCGGCGTAGTGCTGGACGCTGATGGCGACGACGGCGGCCAGGGCGATGAGGACGACGAGCATTCCGAATGCGCCTGTGCAGACCCCGGTGCAGAAGTCGGCCTCGTCGCGGCAGCGGCACCCGAACAGCGCCCTGGCCACGCCGCCGCTGTAGACGGCGAGCGCGACGCCCAATCCGATGACGGCGTACGACAGGTAGGCCGTGCTGGAGTAGAGGTCGCCGTCGCCGGCCGGGCAAGATGGCGCCGGCTCGGAGTCGTTGTTGTACGATTCGCAGAGGACGTAGAGGAGGAGGCCGAGGAGGAGGAGAGAGACGCCGGAGGAGATCTCGGCCTTGCGGACGACCGGAGGCGGAGGAGGGCGGACGGAGCGCGACATCGCATACCAATCGAAACCGCTCGGACTCTCCACTCTCCAGTCTCGACTCTCTGGTCTGGGCTCAATTAAGAATTAACTGAGTTTTAACTCATCTGGATCACTTCACTTCAACTAACTAAAATAGTGAAACCGAGTTCTGAAAAAAATCTTGTAATGTTTACGTACTCTATTATTAATTTCTCATAGTATATAGTACGTATTATCTATCCCGTCAACGATAATTAACTATGACATGCGAATAACAATTTAAACGAGGCGCGGCATCGTGTCACGGCACAATTGTGATTTTGTCATTTGAGTACTCTTCCCATATGCACTTAAGTGCTCGAGTCGATATCCAAGAACGGATTCATTCCATTTCAGTAGAATTTTTTAATGGCCTGGTGATCTTTGTAGGCCTCTATTCTGCCGAGATTCTTCCACCATTCGGGCAGCATGGAGTGCGCAATCAGGTCGAACCATGGTGTGATGCCCGTCCCGCCGGCCTTGTCGTTTGCCGCCCTAATGAACTCCCCGAGGTCCTCCCTTCTCACGTACTCGGTCGCCATAACCTCGTTCGGGTTCGAACGCACCGTCATGCCGGCGGGAAGCTGACGCAGCAGGAGGATATAGTCCAGCTACAATACGAGGTATAGTACGTATTTGATTCTGCATCCGCATAATCTAGTGGTACTCTCTCTAACCTCGTGTTCTTGCCAGCGTCCGCCCGACGACGGCGCTCTGTACAGGATGCGCGTCAGATACTCGATGTGTTCGACGGGGCACTCGTCCGGCTCGACGCCCAGCTCGCTCTTGATCCTCCTCTGCGCCGCTCGCTTGGCGCCCATGCCGTCCGCGACCTCTTTCTCGTCGGGCACGGCCAGCGGGTGGCTGCAGCAGGTGTTCGTCCACAAAGCTGGACACGTACGCGAAGCAAATTTACGTAGATCATATTCGGTCGTATTAGCGGCCAATCATACCTGGAAAGGTGATTTTCTCCTTGGATCTTTGCTGCATGAGCAATTCGTCCTTGTCGTTAAAGACGAACAGTGAGAACGCCCTGTGCAGTGGACTGTTTCCGGAGGCGTCGCGCATGTGGCACTCCCTCTTGCTCGCCTGCCCGACGGCCACGTCATTCTCGTCCACCAGTATACACGGCTCCTGGAGCAACGCCTCCTGAATTAATTATAGAGTTTTTAGTAGGCACGTCTTCATTCCTGATTTAGTCCTATGCCTGATAGGGGTCCAGGACTTGCGGCGACGAAGACGAGGAGAAACTTACGCCCCGAGGAATTAGGAGTCGGGTGGATGAGCGGAGAGCTGCTGGCAGCATGACGGCTGAAAAAAGAATTGAGCAACTTCATCAGTCAAAGTTAATTAGCAGGTACAAAGATGGGAGATTCGACCTATTAGATTATTATTACAAAAGTATGAATAATACGATTACAAAGAGATTATCAGTTTATCACAGTTGGTTAGCACTGGTGGTTAATGGAAACTTCCGTTCAGCCTCAGAGAGGAATACCAACGTGTATCTACAGTTCGTCTCTTAGTTTGGTTGTGGAAAGAGATTCTTTGTTCCTCGATGGCGAGGTGTCTTTCATAACTTTGTTCTGCCTGACCAATTCGGCAGCCTCGTCGATCTTTCGCACAAATTCGGCCTCATCGAATGCGTAGTTCATGAACTTGGCGTGTCCCCTGTGCGGATTCCGCGCGTCCTTGTCCTCCTCCGGAAACACTAGATCGGGATTATCCCAGGACACCCTGTGCACGCCCCGCAGTCTGGCCAGGTCCGTGTAGCAGCCGGGGTCTCCGCAGTCGTACAGCTCGAAGACGCACGCCCAGTCGGGCAGGAAGAGCAGGTGCGTCAGGCCGGCGCCGTGCATGCCCACCAAGATGTCCGTGTTCCTCACTTCCTGCATCTGCACCACGAAGGTCGGGTGGGCGTGGGTGAAGTGCGCGAGGCGGACGTCGTAGCGTCCGGTGGCTGTGAGTGCGGAGACTAGGGAGTTTTCGTTGAGCACCCGGCGATACTTGGTCCGACGCGAGAGCATTGTGACGCGGAGCCGTCTAGCGTCGATTGGCGCGCTGCGATGGACCCCGAGGCGGTACGTGACGAACTCCGAGAAGGCCTGGAAGAGACCCGAGTTCCGGCAGCCGTCAATGATCGGCGTGTTGTAGAATAGTCCGAATGGCATCCGAGGCAACAGAGGCATGAGAAGGTTTTTGAAGCAGACCGTCTTCTCCTCGAAGGAATCCAAGTTGAGGATGGGATTGACGGTGAACGCATTGAACACGTCTTCGAAGGAAGACTGGTAATCCAGATTCTCCCACACCAGGATGTTTACGTCCAAGTCGAAGGAGTCCTTATGGAACGTCGAGTTGATTAAGAGCGAAGCGTATAGGTTGAAGAAGTCACAAAAGTGGTGGTACATGCTGACCGTGGCGTCCAGCTTCATGACGATTGTCGGGGCAGAGATGAACACGTCGCAGAGTGGGCTGTCAGAGCCGTCAACCGGCGTCTTCGTTTCGACGAAGTTTCTAAGCTCGGGGGCCCACGACTGAAGCGGTGCCATGTACTCAAAGTTGTCTCTGAGAGGGCCCTTCTTCAGGCGACATTTGCCTCCTATCTCTCCCTCTGCGAGCACGTCCATGCTGTACTTGAGGTTATTTTTGGCGCCGCCGGCGCGCACACTCACGCCGGAGAAGTTGAGGAACAGGTTTCGACCGGTGCAAAATTGCAAATTCTCTGAGCACGTCAGCGACGAGTCGAACTGACTCCTCGGCTCGCAAAAGTTTGTCAGCGAGTCTACGAACGCCTTGACGTAACCGAAGTCAGCCGCCTCGAAGAAGGCCTCCTCGGCCGGCTTGCCTGTCAGGGGGTCGACGCTGTCCTCGTCGTCGCACACGATGTGGGAGAGCGCGACGCTCTTGGAGCAGTGCGGCTCGTATCCCCAGCAATGACTGGAAGCAGAGGACTTCGGGTACTGCTTCTTGATGTGCGACTGCGGCAGGAAGCGCGGATCGGCGCCGACGAAGGCGATTAGTTGCGCCTGAAGGAGCAACGCAATGAGGAGACTCATTGCAGCCGGATTGAAACCGTCTTCCCTCCAGGGCAGAGCCATCTTTAAGTTGAGGAAACTCGATAAGATATCTTGGAGCTATAGTCATATAGCCAAGGAAGGCACAATTTCACGTTGCCCGATGGCAACCACTGACCACCATTATGTACGAATAGAATCGTAGATTCAATTACACTTGGTCGAACGGAACGGCCGGTAGCGAGACGTCGCGTCGTTCGCGTACACTACAATGCAATACATATTGCCACCTGCAGCTATACTTAAAATGCTAGCTAGCTAGACGCTACAGGTCTTTCGTCTGATGGTATCGTTTCTGTTTCTGTTCGCCCTAAACTCACAAATACAATGCGTATTTATATTTGTACGCGGCTTGCTCCAGGTCAACGTACACCTTTGTCACCAGGTGGTATAGTGGCTAGGGGTATACTGACTGATTCTGAGCCACACAGACACAGGTATATTATATATTATATATATCACCATGCAACCTCGCCGCGCCGGCGCTCCCTAGCTGTCGCAAAGTGGCAACTGGCAAACTGCAAGCAAGAAGAGAAGCAATCGCGCACCGTACGCAGTGCACGCGACGCGACGCGACGCGTGCAGCGTCGGGGTTATCGAGTGTCAAATCGCGTCACATGTACGTATTCAATAGTGCTGCGAAAATACTGTATGTGCTGCCTACTAGCGACAAATCGATGGATGGCAAGCGGGCTGCTAACTGCTGGAAATTTGGAAAAGCGTACAATTGACTTTCGGCCAGCAAGTTTGTCATTCGACAAATTTCCAGGGAGCGTTCCCGTCAACTCTGCAGCTTCCCTACAACTTCAATCAGCTGGAGAATGGAATGGATTGGATCGAGACTCGAGAGGGAGAGAGAAAGAGAGACTACGGCACGGCGTCAGAGAGTCGAGTCGAGGAAAATAATCGACCTCGACGTCGCAGCGACGGTCGCTCGCGGTCCTGCCGCCGTCCATCGACCTAAAGACCTCATACTTCAAGACGTCAACCAAACCAAAGAATAAACCCTTCATTTCCGTACCAATAGGTAGCAGGGTGAATAACGTCCTCTTAATTTCTACTGTCAACGTATGCGCTATATCGGTGCTGCGTTAAAATTTGACTCTCTCTCTCTCTCTCTCTCTCTCTCTCTCTCTCTCTTATCTCTTGGCCAGTGTTAGAAACGACGAAGATAAGCAATTGCATCGAACGGTGCAAATTTTCCAAGGCTCCATCTTGGGCCTGTCCTTTATTTCCACCACTACCGGTCTGACAGACAAGACGACCCTTTCATTCTCTCAGACCTTGTCCCCGAAATTTCAGGTTCACGGCCACTGTTGTGCGCCCATAAGTCCCTGCCTTGCCCGTGCACCCACACCCAGAGGTCAGATCCAGACGCGATCACTCGGAATGGAGAGTGAATTCAGGAAAAGAGACGACGACGACAGAGAGGAGGAGGGGGAGGACTCGTCAGGAGGGACGAATGCGGGACATGAGGGATCCGAGACCGACGAAGCGGAAAGAGGAGACGTCGTCATCGGTGTGGGAGGGGAGGAAGACGACGCTCAGGAGGAGGAGGTGCTCGTGATCGAAGAGGTCGACGGCGCGGCAGCCGCGTTCAACGACAGAAGTCTGCCCGAATGCGCAAAGATAACGCTCAGATCCGTCACGGAGAAAGCCCTGAGCCGCGACTTGGCCGAATGCAGCCTTCGTGAAGGGGACGGCAGCAGCAAGACGGGCATTTACTCCGACTCCGAGGCCGAGGCCGAAGGCGGAGCGTCGGCCTCGGGGGTCGGAGCAGCGCCCTCGAATTTCCAGGCGAACGCGGGGCAAAAACTAACGCTACTATTGAACTAGAACTACATTCCGAGTCCGTGGAGCCCGGCCACGGCGGCGGCGGTAGCGGTAGCGGCAGGGACGAGGTCGGGCTCGGGCTCGGGAGCAGCCGTCAACTTTGACTCTGCCTCCGGAGGCGCCGGTGCGGGCGCGGGCGCGGGCGTGCTGCCGCGCTTCAATCTGTCTCCCTTGAACGGCATTCGGCCGAGGACAAGGGCCAACCATTCGCCCTCGAACGTCGTTGGAACATCAGGTCCGGCGAGCGGCGTCCGATCCTCTTCGCCGCCTCCTCCAATCAAGATCGGTCCTTCGCCGTCGTCACCTTCCTCGGACAACGCTGCAGCCTCGTCGTCGGCTTCAGCCTCTCGGGACGCGACGCAGACGAAGCACGGCCTCGGAGACATGTACAACTGGCAGGCCACGAAAGGCACCACCAGGGAGAGACTCACTTTCATGTTTAACAATGACCTACTGGCCGACGTATACTTCATCGTCGGGAAGGACAGCTCGCAGCAGAGGATTCCAGCGCATAAGTTCATTCTGTCGATAGGTAAGAAATATTATTATGCTCTTTTAAATGCCCAAGTACATAACTTATTGTACGCTCGTTTTGATTCAGGCTCCGCAGTATTCGACGCCATGTTCAATTCTTCATTCCCATCGGACGAGACCGAGATCGTTCTTCCCGACGTCGAACCCGCATCCTTCCTGGCATTGCTGCGCTTCCTCTACACCGACGACGTGCAAATCGGTCCGGAGACGGTGATGACAACGCTGTACACGGCGAAGAAATATGCCGTTCCGTCTCTGGAGCAGCATTGTGTCGATTTTCTAAAGCACAACCTATCCGCGGATAACGCCTTCATGCTGCTCACACAGGCCCGACTCTTTGACGAGCCCCAGTTGGCGGCTCTCTGCCTCGAGACCATTGACAAGTACACTCAGGAGGCTTTGAACGCCGAGGGCTTCGCCGACATAGACATCGAGACGCTCAGCTCCGTGCTAGATAGAGATTCCCTTAGAATTAAGGAGTCCAAACTCTTTGCTGCCTTGCTCAGGTAATGCGCAATGCTTTATTATTACTTTTACGAGTAAAGTTAAGAAAAAACCTATCTCCTACAGGTGGGCAGAGGCGGAATGCCTGCGTCAAAATATGCCTACGGTGGCTGACGATAAGCGCATGGTGCTGGGGAAGGTGCTGAACAAGATTCGCTTCCCTCTCATGTCGGTCGAGGAATTTGCTCAAGGTCCAGCGCAGTCGGGAATCCTCACAGACAAGTAATAGCAATGTTTAACCCAGTCAGTAAGCCATGTTCCTGTATTCACTTACTGCCCTGCAGGGAGACTGTATCGCTCTTCCTCTACTTCACCGTGAATCCGAAGCCCACCGTGGCCTTCCTCGACGTGCCCCGCTGCTCCATGACCGGTAAGGAGCAGACCGTGAACCGCTTCCAGCAGATCGAGAGCCGCTGGGGATACTCCGGCACGTCGGACAAGATCCGGTTCATCGTCGACCGGCGCATCTTTGTCGTGGGCTTCGGCCTCTACGGGAGCATCCACGGCCCGTTCGAGTACCAGGTGGTCGTTCAGCTCAGTCACACCGGCTCGGGAAGGATTCTGGGCTCGAACGACTGCACGTACCTTTCCGACGGGACCAACGCCACCTTCAGGGTGATGTTTAAGGAACCGATGGAGATCATGCCCAACACAAACTACACGGCCACAGCAACCATCAAAGTAGGCATAAATACACGCAGTTACTAGTAACTATACGGACTACGTATAACCCAAAGTTGTACGTTGGCTATACTTGTGTCACGTAAGTACTCGTACTAAGTACGTATAGGTAATACTAAGTTATATTTTTTTCAGGGCCTCGATTCGCACTACGGGACCAAGGGCCTGCGGAAAGTGTGGGTTGATTGTCCCCAAGGCGGGGCGGGCAAGGTCACCTTCCAGTTCTCCTACGCCGCCGGCAACAACAACGGGACCTCGGTTGAGGACGGCCAGATTCCGGAGATCATCTTTTACACGTAAATTCGTGCGTGCGTTATGTAACGTTATGGTAAAGTATTGGTCGCCGCTTGCTCGCTACACAAGATACTTTTAAGACAAATTGTCAGATGTGCCGTTTTAGTCACGATGTCCAGTGGACATGATTTATACTTTGGCGCTATACATAACCGAGGCAAGGATTCAAGGAACACGAATACAAGCATAATAGTAATACGTTGTTTACGTGAACTTTGTACGCAACGTGCGCCCGCTAAATGCGTTTCACGGCATGGGTCGATGTCGATCGAGCGTCGAGTCGACGACCGGGCTGGCCTCGTATAGCAGACGGCCGGACACGCTCGCCATGTTGAACCTGTCGCTGAAACGTGACGGCCACGCCGGCCAAACTGTCAGGCAGCACCAAACAAACCAAACTTCGTCTTGTGTGACCAATATACTGTGTGATGTACTACGTATAGCCCGAAGTTGCAAAGGTTGATCATACAATGTCCAGTTCTAAGGCAATTTCCATTAATAGCACTCTGAGTTCTCCCCTAAAGTTTAGATTTGATGTCGTTCGGCTACTTTCTTCCATGTCTTCCTGGTCACCACGTTGCAGACGACGCACTCTGTTGTGATTCACTCACGGACCACCTTATGAAGGGCAGCTGTTTGAGGCTGGTCCTGGACCTGATGCTCTGCACTGCCGATTCCGCCGGAAAACATCTTATTGCGGTCAGCCCCAGCCAGTCGAAATCCACGCTTGTAATGAGCGACGGACGACACGACAAACCTGGGGACGACGCACGAGGCATACGACAGTACGACTTGAACAGTGCGACGGACAGATAGACAGACGGACTCTAAAAGACTAGACAGAAAGCCAGTTTAGCTGTTTAGGTCGAGGAGAAGAGAAGAACAGAGAGGAAGAGAAGGACGGAAGGAAGACGAAAAGAGAGGGAAAGAAAAGAAAGGAAGGAGCAGAGAGATCACCAACCATTGCAACCAACCAACGTGGGAGGGAGCCAAGCCGCCCCCGTCACGAATGGTTCATAGTTTCGATACCCCAAGCCAAGGAAGGGCCCAAGGCCAGTGAAGGACATCCTCGAGTGGAACCGAGAGGCCTTGCACTCCCTTCGTCGCCTGTGAGCGAGTGAGCACCGTGGCCATGATTAGTGGACGTTAGGGCTCCCGGCCAGCCAGCCAGCTATGCCGGCGTCCACCATGGAGCCCATCACGGGCGTCCTGAGGAACGCCTTCGGACTAGGAAAGGGCGGCGGAGGCGGTGGTGCGCAGTCCCAGTCCTCCTCCGGGCCGTCGTCGCTCGAGTCCGGTCTGCACGCCGTGACCAAGAAATCGCTGCTGGCGCCGGTCGCTTTTGACGCGCCCGTCGTGGCCAGGCAGCAGCAGCAACAGGAGCTGTCGGCCGCCGGATCGACGTCGGCGTCCCCGGCGCCCAAGTACATCCTCCTCAATCCGGGCTATGGGAAGGCCAAGAGCGAGCAGCAGGGGGAAAAGCGAGGTATCTTGGCGAATGGCACCAAAAACGGAGACGGGGAGTCGAGCGAGCCAGCGGCACCGCCCAAGCCAAAGGTAGGATAAATGGATAATTATAAAGTAGCCATAAATCAAGCCATCTTCGAGACTTCAAGAAACTTTACTTGTTCATCCGTCCGAGACACTTGTCCCTAGCCACATAAATAATGCACACCGGTTAGACCCGCGAAAACGCGCGGACGTCACTGAAAGAGAAAGCAAAGAGGCAGAGCGCTTCAGCGTCTTTTATGTGTTGCAGATTACGTTTTTCCCACTGAGCTCCGTGGAGGTTGGCTACAAGTCATCTCGAGTCCCCGGCGCCGGAATGTTCAACATGGGCAATACCTGCTACCTCAACTCCACCCTGCAAGCCCTGTTCCACACTCCTGCCCTCTTCAACTATCTCACCTCGGGGTCGCACTCGAAGCAATGTAAGAGCGGCGGCGGCGGCGGAAACGGCTTTTACCCCCCGTCGACGCCGTGCATGATTTGCGCGCTCACCCTGACCCTCAGAGAGACGCTACACGTAGGGGTCATGAGGCCGAACAAAATATACGACAGGCTGAAGATTATTTGCAAGCACATGGTGCACGGAAGACAGGAGGATGCACATGAGTTCCTAAGGTGAGCCGTGAGCGTCCTAAATACGTAGACTGCGAGTTTGGTTTTATTTAACTCTATGCATGATATTCGCAGATACCTGATCGAGGCCCTGCAGCGATCCTTCCTCCAATCGGTGCACGCGTCCAAGAACTTGGACAATCCGTCGAAGGAGACCACCCCGTTCAACCAGATCTTTGGCGGCTACCTCCGACAGGACGTCACGTGTCTTAGGTGCAAAAACGTCTCCATCACGTTTCAGCACTTCATGGACGTGCTGCTCGACATCCGGCAGGCGTCCAACGTGCAGGACGCCCTCGACCACTACTTCCGTGCCGAACGTATCGGCGGCAGCGGCGATAGCGGCGACCAGACGCAGAACATGTACAAGTGTGAAAAGTGCAAGATGAGAGTGCCCGCGAGGAAGAAGTGCTTCATCGAGAGGCCTCCCGTAGTCCTGTGCATCCAGCTCAAGAGATTCAATCTGATGGGAGGGAAGATCAGCAAGCCGGTGTCGCTGAGCAGGTTTATTGAGGCCCAAGGATACGTGAAGAAAAAGGAGCCGTCCGCCCGCCCCCTTCCGCCGCTGCGCTACAAGCTCGTATCGATGATCACCCACGTGGGGCCGTCGCCCAACTGCGGACACTACACCGCGATCGGGGAGGCCGGTGCTGGACACCTCTACCAATTCGACGACAGCTCCGTCAGGCAGATCTCTCAGGGCCAGGCCCTGAACACTGCCAGCTACGTGGTCTTCTACGAGATGAGTCGGCAGACAAAACAGGCCTGGATTGACGGCGAAACGAGCCATTTGCCGGCATCTGAGGTTAACGGCGGAGCGAATCAGCAGCACCGGTTTAACAAGCCCGCGACTGTGACGTCGGGTAACGTTGTGACCAACGGCCACACAGGGGCTCCCTCCCCCGCGCCTTCGGCCAAGACCATGATTGGACCTCAGCTGCCTAACAGAATCGGAGTCGTGCGGTCTCAGGCCAAGTCCAGTAGCGGTATCCGAGGGCTGGTTCCCTATGGCACGGACCCCGACGACACTCCGAGCGAGGGCGAGGACGAAGATGAAAAGCCGAAGCCGCCTAATGGCAACGGGAGTGGAGCGGCTTCCCGAGACTCTCCTCGTCCTTCGCCCCACTTGTCGAGGGCTAGTCCCCTAAGCGGATTCGTTCCCCGGTCTGTCCAAATGAACGCCCTCAAGAGGAACAGCAGTCACAGCGAGCCGCGTCCGGCGACGCCGAACACCCAGGTGGCCGCGGCGAAGGCCTTTCAGGAGGCGGCGCGAAGCGCGTCCCGTTCGTCGGTGTCGCCGGCGGCCGAAAATGGTGCCAACGTCAAATCGACGTCGGGTCAGTGGAAGGTCACCGACCAGGAGACTCACAACCCCTCCGTCAACAGCGACAATTCCACCGGTTCGACGTCCAGCTGGACAGTCACCCAGCAGAAGCCGGCCTCTGCTTCCGGGAACGTACCTCAAGTGCCGCGGCCACCGCCAGTCCCACTACTAGCTGAAAGCAAGTCTGTCCAGAGACCAGATAAGTCGGAGCAGAGAAGCCTTCTCAAGTCCTCGAATCTGCCGCCGCAGAACCAATCCGCCATCCCTCTCTCCGTTCGCCTGAATGCGAACGGGGGCCTCGGCAGTCCCGAGAGGTCTCTGAAGCGAGGCAACAGCATAGAGGAGTATGAGGCCGATCTGGACCGGGGCAGGACGAAGAAGGTGAAGAAGCACAGGGAGGGCGACGAAGGCGCGTCCGCTTACGGCAATCCATTTCAAAACTACCAGAACAGGTCGAATTCCTCTGGCGGAGGAGATAGAAAGTACGACCGCAGTCGGTCTTCTGGCAGCGGCAGCGGCAGCGGCAGCGGCCGCTCGTCAAGCGCCTCGAACCGCTCCTGGAGCGGGAGTAGCAGCGGCGGCGGCGGCGGATACAACTCTTGGCCGCACCGCGACCACAGCTACAACGCCGACCACCGGGGGTTCGGCGGCGGCGGCGGCGACCGGCACCACAACGGGGGTGGCGGAGGCGGCCCTCGTCGGAGCTACTCCCACAGTTCTCTGAGTAGTCAGGCCGATTTCTACCGGGACAGCAGGCATTCCCACCACCAAAAGAATAGGTACCACAACAGTTACGGTCGCGGCCGCGGCAACGGTGGACGGCCCTATCAGCAGCAACAGCATTACCGGGACTATCGTGGATACAGAGACTACAAACGGTGAACTTGTGATATGATGGATTGAGTGCCGGCCGCGGCCGCGTGTGTGCGTGCTTGCGCGTGCGACATCGGTTGGTCAGGGCAGGGAGGGAGGCAGCCGAACTGATCTCGAATGAAATGCGCGTGCGATCGACCGACCAATCGACCGAAACAGCAACTTTGTTCCTTAATCTTTACTTTTCTAAAGCGCCCTATTTGTCGTTGCTTGAAGAGGGGGCAACGATATCTGCGCCTATTCTCCCATTTTGCTACGTTGCAGCATCCCTCCATAAGCACACAAAGTCCGGCCGGTCGGCGAGCAATGTGTGTACGTACGTACGTCATATATATATACTACTAGTGGATCGCCACTCCACGCTAGAATTCATACATGCAGTGGCGGCCCGTTTTGTTAGAACTTACCTGCTATATCGAACAGGAATCAGACATGGTTGAATAAGGGCAAACCATCCGAGTGTACAAGTACACAGGACGATGCTGTATACTGTAGTTAAGAGCAATTAAGAAGATGCGTACTGTGCTTATTAAGCGTTAAAGATCATGTCCCTCCGGCCTCGTCTCGTCTCGTCGCCAACATTGAGGAGCCAGCCCATCGGATAGGCCGGCCCGGTCTGACAATGAATAATTGCGAAGTTTAGGTTTGTGTCAACTGCAGATTCTGGTTTATGGTTTGTTGTCCTTGCCGCCAAATAGTTTGATATAACGAATATATCCCATTCGATGACACTATTCTTGCTCTCTCGTTCGAGATAATACTTGGGTCACGTACTACGTTGACAGTAGTACGTACTTTGTAGTACAGTCAGTATAGTAGTACTAGGACGTAATTTACGCGATGTGCACATAATTAGTCCATCCATGTAGCACGTGTTCACTGCCTGGCTGATTACGTTGTATACGATTCCTCGTCATCATAGTTCTCATCTTGGCTTGCTTCCAGTTCGGTTCCTTCCGGAGCAGGCACTTTCTGCTCCGTCGTCTCACTTCCATACGCCTTGAGGTCTCGTCCGGTGAACGGATTGGACACAAGCTTCTGCATCATGCCGGGAATGGAGGAGACAAAGTCGAGCAGGTCCTTGTCCATCTTGGGAAGCTTCGGCTTCTTCTTATAGTTGGAACCGATCGGACGGGGCGGGTGTGGCAGCGGGTGGTGCGCAGTCCGCGGCCGCTTCAGCTTCTGCGGCTTGGGAAGTCTCTTGCCTCGCATGTGGGGCGGCGGGACGACCCCGACGGGAGGAGGAGGCGGGGGTGGCTTCGCCTTAGAATTCTTTGGTGGTTTGGGTGGCGGCGGAGCCGTGTGAGGCGTTGAACCTGCCTTGCGAGGAAAATCTGGATCCTGATCTGTTTCAGGAAGATCCCGGAGCAAAGACTCAATTGGTCTGTGCGCCTGGATGAAGACGTTCGGGAAGTCACCACTGCCGCCATCTTTTGTAGCCTTCGGTTTCTTCACCCCGTCGTCGAACTTGGGAAACTTGTCGAATCCCGGTTTGAATGGCGCTCCCGGAGGCCGGTCGTCGTGCTGGCCGGGGAAGAGGACCAGGTCGTCCTGCGGGTACTCGTCGTACAGCGCCGACAGGTAGTCGTAGTCGTCGGACGAGAGGCCGAACAAGGGAGTGGGCTCCTTCGGGAACGGCGCCGGAGGCGGCGGGTCAACTGCAGTCGCCGGCCGATCTCGGCCCTCGGGCGACGGAGGCCCGGCTTTGTGGGGCGGAGGTCTGGGCCGGTTCTTGGCTGCCAAGTCCTTCCCGTCGGTGAGGCCGTAGTAGAGGGGCTCGTCGAACATGGACGGATCGAGGAGCGACACGTCGTAATCGTCGAACATGGACGGATCGAGGAGCGACACGTCGTAATCGTCGAAGATGTCCGGATCGAAGTTCAGGTTCGCTGCCGACCCGCTTGACGAGGAGGAGGAAGACGCGTGGAGGAGGCCCAGGGAGCCGGGGCGCTTCGATTCAACTGGCTTCAGCGTGGGTCTGTGTGGCGAGGGAGACGAGTAGGTGACTGGCGGCAGAGGGAAGCGCTTCGGTGGCAAAGGCACTGGCGGCGACGGAGGCTTGGGCCTGAACCCCGCAGGAGGCTTGCCGAACACGGGCTTCGACTTCACCTTGATATTCGCCGGCTGGACGAAATTGTGCGGCACGATCGTCGACTTGGGCCGCACGGTGAATGGCTGCTTCGGGAGCGAAGATGCCGACCCGATTATTCTAGTTGGGCCAGTTGTAGGTCGGAAAGTCTGGCGGTAATTGGGGACTGGGGTAGGCTTCGCCGGAAAAGCGTTCGGCCCGAAGAGACTTGGCCGCGAGAATAAAGAGCTGGATGGCGCCTTATTATCGTCAAATGTGGGGTATCGAAGCGTGAAGGGCTCAAGGGAGACTGGTTTCTTCGTCGGACGCACCGTGAACGGCTTCAACGTCGGTCTGTGCGTGTCGATAGAGAAAGGTTTCGACTCCGGTTCCGGCCTTGACGAGGTCGGTCGCACCGTGAAGGGCTGAGGCTTTTTGAGCTTTGCCCTCAGTGCGGCCAACTGCGAGCTTCCCGTGCCGCTGGGCGGGCGGGCGTTGAACGAGTGCTTTTGCAGCGGCGGCGGCGGCGGTAAGAACTGAAGGGGAGATTGAGCCGGTCTGTAAGGTCGATGAGGCGGGATAGTCGTCTTAATTGCATTCGCCTTTTTCTTGTATCCCAAAGGAAACTTGAAGCTTTGGAAGGATGATGCTGGACCAGCAGGTTTTGGCAGGCGGTGCGGAGGCGGCCTCCCTGTCGGCTTGCTATTCATGGGTCTCTGAGGAAAGGCCTTTGTCCCCGTGTTTGTAGGCCGCACCGTGAACGGTGTCTTGTGTCCGCCGCTGCCGCCGAAGAACGGCTTCAGTGTGGGGTGGGTGGGTCGCTCCGTCATGACAGAAATCGGCTTGCCCGTCGGCCGCACGCGAACAGTGAACGGCTCCGGTCGCGGATGCGGCGTGGTCTTTACGGAAGAGTACTTGAGGCGCTCCTCCTCGTCTGCGCTGAACAAGCTGCCGCCGTTGAAGTAGTTCTTGTACGGATCGTCGAATGGCCTCGGAATCATCTTCTTTCCCTCGTCAGCGGGGCCGAGGTTAATGTGAGACACACCGCTGTCGAATCCGCTTCCGATGTTGAGCACTTCCAGGGGCTTCTTTAGGATATCCTTGCCGAAGTCAACAAACGATTGTTCCTGCTCGTGGCCCTCCGTGGTTGTAGCCTTTTCCATATCCTTGAGCTTCTGTCTCAAGTCGATGAGAGCTTGGCTAGTCTCGAACTCAATTTTTTCAGCGTCCCCAGACGGTATTTTGAACGACGTGCCACGGATCCCACCGTCGACAACGCCGCCTTCTTCTCCCATAGTGAACCCGAAATCCTGACTTGGGAATCCGACGTTGCTGCTGGGGACGACTTTAAGGCCGCCGCCTCCGGAACTGCTTCCCTTTTTGGAGCCTCCCATGCTCTGGAACGTGAACGAGGTGGCTCCATTTCCGACCGGCAGGCTAGGAGGTTTCACCGGCGCCTGCGTTGTCGGCGGCCGTCCCGCTGAGGGAGCCAGATGACTCTTCGTGGACTCGAACACGTCGGCCATATTGGCCACAACGCGCTGGAACGTCATGTCCGGACGGTTAGTCTCGGGGCCTTGATGGAACGTCATCACCGGCCGCGGAGGCCGCGACTTCATGTCTTGTGCAAACTCTGTCGTCATTGCCGGCGGCCGTGGGGGTGGCTTCGTGAAGTCCTCGTGCATTATGGAGGGCATGGGAGGCCGCCGGGTAAAGTCCTCGGTCATCATCAGCTGATGAATGTCTGGCATGGTCATGTCCGGAAGGTTGACGCCCAGGGGCATCGTCAGGTCGGGCCTGGGCATGGTCACCGGCCGAGGCGGCATTGCAGGGGGACGCGACGGCTTCGGCGGGGGACGCGGTGGCTTGGTCGGAGGACGAGATGGACGCGTTTGCGGCAGGAATGTCTGCGGCGGTCGAAACATCGGACTTCCCTTTCCTGCAGCGCCGTCGTCGCCTTCGTCAGCGGCGTCGTTTCCACCCTCCATCGCATGTTGAGCCATCATGGAGTTGAAAAAGTTTGTGTTATGCCTGATTCCACCCATGGCGAAGCTCATGAATGAAGTGGGCGAGACCCCGTCTTTTCCGCCACTAACGCTAGTCAAAGGCGAAAACGGACTTGGGGCCTGCGATGCAGTCTCCTTATTCACTGGAGGTACTCTCATGGTGGTCTCATCCATGGGAGAGACCGGCGCCTCCGCCGAGGTGCCTTCAGAACTACTACTCGTCGTGGTCGTTTGAGGCTTGAACGTCTGCTTCATGGTCGGTCGACGACGCCTCGTAAAGGCATTCAAAGGCGGCGTCATGGGCATGCGCGTATTCCCGCTGTTTTCATTCTCTTTCTCCTGTTCCCTGAGGTCATTATTCGACCCCGGCATGGGTCGGCCAGATGTCATGGACTTGATGATATTCTTCCTCATCTCATTCATCTTCGTCGTTGAAGGCTTCGAATTTCCCCCAGCCGGAGAATTCGGTCTTGGTCGACGAATCCGGGTTGTCGGCATTCTCTTGCTGCCCTCTTTCATGGTGACCTTTGGCTTCTTTTCGGGCGCCAGTTCGGCCAGCATCATGAGCTCTTCCAACTGGCGCACGGCGTTCATTTCTTCGAGCATCTGCTCTAGGTCCATGTCACTGTCAGAGAGCTCAGATGTTGGCGAGGGCGTCGGCTCATCCTTCATGTCGGTCTGACTCGGCGTCGAAGCGTAGGGTGTCTTGCTCGGATAGTGGGGAAACTTTTCATCCGAAATAGTGCTCGTGGCCGGAGACTCAGTCGTGGCAGGCATGGCCACGTCCATAGCTGGACGCCTCCTCAGCTCGTTCTTTTTCTTCTTCATCATCTGCTCCTTCAGCTTAGTCCTCATTGTCCCGAGCTTCGCCTTGACGCCGTCCTTAAGCCCAAACTCGGTCATCGACATCATGGCGGAGAGGCTTTCGTCGTCCGTTGGCAGGCCCATGGACATCAGGGTAAAGTCTTGCAGCGGGTCTCCCCCTCCTCCTCCGACCGGGGATTCGTTGTCATCTTCCATTTCTTGTCCACCCATGAACTTGAGCACCATGTCCAGATTGTTCGGGGTCGGTTGTGGGGCTCGGTTGCCATTCCTGCTCCCTCGCGCGCCGCTCGACCTCGGAGGCGTCGGCCTCGTACGCACTCGTCTAGGAGACTTCGTGGTCGTAGAGAGGGTCGTCGTCATTGTCTGAGCTGTCGTGGTAGTGCTCGTTGGACGTCGTCTAGTTGGTCTTGGAGTCATAGTCGTAGTAGTAGTCGTGCTTGGGGTTGTCGATAATGGAGTCGTCGAGGTAGAGTCAGGCGGCGTCGATGTGCTCGCTGTAGTGGAGGCAGGACTCATCGAAGGAGCTTCAGTTGACTGTAAGTTTTGCCTGAAATTATGCCAAGGAGAAGGAATTGTTTCTATTAAGCACGCATTGCTTGCTACATACGTACTGTACATGTCACTTACTTCATAAACATTTCTTCTTTCGTTGGAAGCAACTCTTGGAGCCTCTTAATTTCTTCCTCCTCATTTAGTAGGGCCACAGGGTCGAACGACGGCACTCTGTTGGCATTCAAGTTAGGCACCGCAGGAAATGACGTCGTTGATGCCAAGGACGTTGGTTTTGGAGTTCTAATTGATTTGGCAAAAATAAAGTGGTTGGATTAGTACAACAACGGTCACATAGCAAGAAATTTCGCACTAAAACCGACCTCGATCTGTTACGGTGTCTTTTCGGAATTGTGGCTCTGTGCGGCACAGCGGGAAAAGACGTGGTTGAAGCCCAAGATGTGGGCTTCGGAGTCGAGGGCAGCCTGGAAAAGAGCCTCTCGTCAAGTTACTTCGCGTTACCCTACTTTTAGCCAAGGAAACGAAACGTACCTCTGGAATTTAGCGCCGCCTCTTCTCTTATGGGCGTTTTTCCTCTGCGTCGGCCGATTGGTGGTCCGTCCGGGTACGGCTGGAAAGGAGGTGGTCGACGCCCACGAAGTCGGTCCTGGTGTTAGAGCCATGGTTGCGGGCAAAGGCGCCGGCCGCTTCACTGGCACCACCTTCTTCTTCAACATCTTCTTCACGCCCTTGCCTTTCATCTCCATGAATTTCTGCAGTTCCGTGAGCGACATCTCTTTCATCTTGACCATGTCGAGCGGCCGCTGCTGCGGTTTTGCGCCGCCCTCAGCCACTTTGATCAACTCGAACGGCGCCGTCGTCGTGCCGGAAGATGTTGACAAGCTTGTGGATGAGGTGGGTCGTCTGCCCCGGAAGCCGGCTGGCGGACGACGACGCCTCCCAGAATCGGAGTTAGTAGTAGTGTGACTTTGACCGTCGACACTTTGCGTAGTCGTCTTCTTGGGCGTCGTTTTCCGAAACATGAAGTGGTTAACAGCTTTAACAGTGGACTCGACCGTCGCCTCTGTCGACGTGGTTCCCTTCGCCGTACTAGTTGTCGGTCTCTCCTGTAGCCGGGGTCTTCCTGCAGTAGCTGTCGGAACATCGACCCCCACTACGATCACCTCTTCGGTGTCGACCTTTTTAAAATCCGACGGTTTTACTCGGACGGGGACGTTAAACAGTCCCGGGACGGACGGTAATTTAGTTTTAGTCGCGGCCACGAGAGTTTCGTTCTTTCTCCGCCTCTTGACGCCGTACTTCTTTCGCATGAAAGGCTTGTATCGCCGCTTCCCGTTGACCGGAGCTCTCACCGTGGTCGCCTTCGTGTTGAAGGCCGGCGGCAGCACGCTCACTGCCGTCGCATCCGGCGGGCGCGCTCTTTGCTGTTGCCCGCCAAAGTGGTACACGGGACGCAGCTCATGGATCGGTTCCGGGCAGTCGAGCGGGTTCGAACACACGATCGTGGGGTGCTCGACTCGCCAGTTGTGGAGCTTCGTCGGCGCGGAGGAGGACCGCGGCTTCTGGCCTTGCTTCCAGTTCAGCCTCATCACGTCCTTCTCGTCTTTGGCGCCCTTCCTCCTAGGCTTCACTCGCATCCTCACCCCGGCCCCAGGCTTCGCCCTCCTAGTATTCTCTTCGTTGCGCTTGCCGACGTCGAAGTCCATGAAAATCTCCACACCGTCGTCGATGGTCCGGTGTTCCATTGGGAGGTCTGCCGAAGACAAAGTAGTGGTAATCCTGGCGGCGACCGGCGCCACGGGGGTTGTCGACAACGTCGTCGTCGTCGTCGTTTTCGCCTTCTTCGACCTGGCTCTCTTGGTCGTCGTCTCGACCGTTGTCCTCGCCGTCGTGGTCTTCGTCCTTGGCGACGGCGACGTCACTTTCGCCCTCCTCGTCGTCGTTTCTTTGACCCGCTTCGTCGAAATCTCCTTGGCCGCCGCCACCTTCTCTTTCGAGCGCGTCCTCTTCCTTTGCCTCTTCTCCGCCCTGTCCTCCTCAGAGCTGGCCTTGCCCCCCGTAGTTTTACGCTCCTTCTTCAGGCCCGTATCCATGCGTTGATTGCCTATAAACGACGTTCAATTAGCACCGATCCCATGTACGAGTAGCTGTACAGATGGAATTTATTTAACGAAAACTCACTGGTTACTTGCGGCTGGGAGTCGTCAATGAGTTTGAACAGGAGCTCGGACGTGGACACCAAGCTGTTAGACAGCATCCCGAAGGGACTGGATATGGAGCCGAGGCCGAGGAGGCGAGATTCCCGCGGACGAGGAGAGGAGGCTGCCCGAAGCGAGGCGGGGACTGGAAGCTCCTCGGCGGATGGCCGACCGGCTTCCGGCGACGACGCTCCTGAGGCGACTGATGATAACAGTTGCGTGGGGCGAGTATGAAGACGAGATCGAATGGAGGCGGCGCGGTTGCGGTGATTCCCCCTCCACGCTCGATACGCAGATGAAGAAGAAAGATTGCTAAAAATATAAATAAAACAGTTCACACGTATTATGTGTATATAAATATCATGTACACACATACGCGTACGCGGTCGTACAATATATCATTTGATGTGCGCATGAAAAGCTTAGAGAAGCCTTGAATGATTCTCGTGGCTGTGTCTACGGACCGTTTTAATTCGCCTTTCGTAGTTTGCCAGCATTGAAAACGTCCTCCGAGATCTACTTTGACGTGATTCACGAAGTTTCCCAGACTGAAGGAGATGGCCGAAAGCACCCGAAACAAGCGGATCGCAGCTATAGTATAGTACTACACGTCCTCGTGCATACCGCGACAGAATTAAATTCTGACGCACGCGTATTTGTACGTGTTCTGCAGCAGGCAGAGTGGACCAGAAGTCCATATATAATTTTAACAGATGGCGCCCTGCCTGCCTGCCTCCGCCGAGCTGACGGACGGACGGACGGAAGCGACACGCAGACTCCGGCGCCACGCCAGGTGGGCAAGTTCGTTTGGGAAAGGAGGGGAAAATACGGGTTCCACTTGCAGTCCCACCGATCGACCGAATGGTGACTTTTTGTCACTGATTGGACAGAGAGAGGGGGCAACTGGCCTCATATGGTGTGACATGGGACATGTGAGCGAGCAGAGGATCTAGGTCCAAGTGCGGGACTCAAAACAAAAGTCTGCCATGATCGAAGGTGCGCGTACGTCAGCCATATGTCGTTTGCAATTTCAGAACCCGATTCTGGGGCCATACCTGTCACAGACTCGCTGGGCGGGACAAGCCTAGCTGAATTACATCCGGTCTTGAAAAGTGCTTGTATTGCTATTCGGGTACGTAAAGGTTTACGATATTCGCCAGTGGCCGGAATGGGAAGTTGTTACCAGTCGTCTGATGGAAGCAGGTAGCTAGTCTAGTAGGATGCTCGAGCATCTCTGTAGCAGCTCGACGACGAGAGAAAGGACACCTGCTTAGTTAATTCTCGAGACCGCCGAGCGATGGAGTAAAGGGTTCCGCCGCGCCGCTCTCTATCGCTAAAGACGTACAGGCAGGCAGCGCGATCATCAGGATTCGATTCTCTCTCACTTGCGCAAATTATTCCTCAGACCGACGCAGCGCAGCAGCATCCTGCCCGCGCGTCTCGATCGCTCGCTGGCTCGCACCTGTAGGACATGTTCGATCGCCAAAGCAAGAATTATGTGTCCTGCAGGTGCTGCAGGGCTGCATCAGATGCGCTCGCTATGTGTGCTAATCGAATCCATCCGATCTGTGCGCTCCGATTGAGTGAGTGCAGTGGCGGCGGCAAAGTTGCAGAAAATCCTTCCTTCCTATCCTCCTTCAACCGGACGCCTTTCATTGGTTGCATCACTTTGAATTGGGTGACGGCCTCGATTCGGCCGGCCGCGACGCGACGCCAGCTTTTCTTATGGACTTATTGTTTGCGCCCGCTTTTGTCATGGCGGCCGGCAATGCGACAGAGTCAATGAATGCTTCCTGCCGCCGTATTGCCGCTTCTGTTCATTATTTTTCTTCCTTTCCCAATGGAACCCGTAGTGATATCGTTTCGTAAATGCTCGATTCAGTGAGTGCTTGCCCAACAAGTCTTTGGTTGGAATAGATATCACGGATCATAGTGGCTCTTGGGTTAAAATGGCCTCGGATAGGACTCAGGAGGGGGCAATTTAATTTTTTTGCCCCACGGATACTCCAGGTGCAGTGGATGCAGCATATAGTCATATTTCCTTGTTTGCAAGTACTGTGCCGCACGCTACACGTACATTCTGAAGCAAGTAACCTACTCGTATTTTGGGGGAAACTACGATAGTCTGCTACGTACATCTGCTGGATCCCTATGCATGTTACCGCATATTACACAGTCGTGCACGTGTCGCATACTACGTAGAGGTATGTAAAGAACGTAACCTGAGTACATCTGTCTAGTCTTTAAACTTTGAAACTAACCCCACACACTTGCTGTCCAACTCCTCCTTGGTCTGGCTCTGGCCGACGACAGAAGTCAGAACGCGAACGCCGACCGAGCGACGCGACAGCGGCTGGCTGCAAGGCGCGAAGCTGGTCGACTGGCAAACGAACGAACAGTAGTAATTTCGTAATTCTAAGCAAGACTGATAAGCTAGGTAGGGCTAGGCTCCTTCTTTTCTCTCGTTGCCATATGGCCCAATGGGACAGTTTGCTCTGGATCCTCCTCCTCCTTAGCGGCCGCCAGTTGCGTGGCGAGAAGAGAACGCACATCTGTAGTGTAGCGTTGTTTGCGTTCGCTGGACGGACGTCCGTACGCATTGGCATAATAACTGGCGCAATCGCGTACGGCCAACAAGCAGAGTAGAGCATCAGTGACATATTACGCGAGTCGCGGATGCGTATCGAATGGCTCTTGTCAATCAACGCATCCCGCCCGCCCGCCCGCTGACTGAGAGCGAGCGAGCGAGGGGCCCGTACGCAATACTGCTACGTACAGTTTGGCTACAGCGCGTACGCTACACGTGCGTACGTCCTGCCTAGCTCGGAATTACCATTGATCCCATTAGAACCGCAGCTTTCATAATTGCCTTTCACGCTGCCTGTGCAACTGTGCGAAGGTGCGCATTTAGAAACACTCTGGGGAAGGGGAGGGGGGGGGGGGGAGGAAGTGTAATCATCCTTCATCCTAGCCAGCTACTAATTCTTCGTAGATAGTCCCGCACAAACGCGTACGCACGTCTTCAGCCCCGCCCCGGCCGTCGCGCCGCGTTAGCCGCGTCATTGGTCTCACTAAATTTACACCTCGGCGTCGGCGGCGATATTTCGCCACGCGTCTCAGATCCGTTTCCACCCCTCGATCGGTCCCCTTCACTTGGGCCTTCTTTCTCTCACCCATTAGTAACTTTCCGCCGCTGCGATCGACGACATGGCGATCTGTCATTGCCTAGCTGCATGCCGCCGCCGACTTCTAGAGAGATCGCAAAACGGCGCCGAAGGCGATCCAACTGCATGCGGCACAGCAGAAAGAGGGAGGGAGGAGGAGGAGGGAGGGAGCTAGAGAGACGATTCAATCAAAAGAGGATTTAGACGGGCCTCCGGCCGTCGCGCTCGCCGCGGTCCTCACTCGCTACTTTATTTCCTAATGGAGCTGGCCGCCTCGCTCGGACTATACCCGAAGGGCGGCAAGTGGAAGGGAACAATCGAACCGACGGACGGAAGGACACCCGTCCGCTTTCCACCCTGATGAGATTGTTAGTAGTACTCCCGATGTTTCGCAATGGAGAGAGGAAGCGATTGACGACACGTCGAGCATTTGTCGTTGCTCGAGAGCGGCATTTCAAGTCGGCGGCTATTTATATGGCAGGAAGGCAGGCAATTTCGGCCTTTATTGCACCTGTTTAATTGCCCGATACCGCACCCTGCTTTCATCACTCTCGACGCAAATACAGGACATTTTGACCTGTCAACGAGATGAACAAATAGCAAAGATAGAACAAGGGCAGTATATCCAGTAGTTTCTCTTGTTTTTGGCATATTGTCGTTGCCTAGAATACTTACGTACAAGAGGGTTGATGTTCTTCAAAGCCGACCGGACCCTCCTGACGTACGCGTACGTACGAACGGCGTGAATTACCTTGATGACAAGTTTGCATGCCGGCCGGCTGCTGGCCAGACGGACGCCGCCGACGGAGACCGGATACAGAATCGTCCGTCAAAACCCTTTAAGCTTATATGTCCTCTTATCTATGCTGGCATCTTAATTACTTCCGGAGACGTACGTATGATTCAGGATTTAAGCGCATGCTTAACTCCAGGCGCTGGCTATTTATCCAGGGTTGGAAAATGCGTTTTACTTTTAATGAGCCGGCCGGCCGGGCGCAGTGGCGTAAAAGTAATGAGGGCCATTGCTTATAATGGCTTTGGGAGCGGCACGGCGCGGCGGCCGCGCAACATCTGCATGCACGTAATAAGAGAGCTGCTGGAAGAGCGGGTATACATACGTAGGTGGTTTCTTAGCTTAGGTTACTAATTAGACTTTTTATAGTTCTTGCGGTCAATTGCAGTGCCGTCTTCGCGGTCGACTGAAGATCGCTCGTTCGATGGATACAATTTAAACGACTCGCGATCCCTGGTGGCGCTTCTCCTCCTTCGGCTAATTTCTGCCGACCGACCGATATGAGTTAGTTCGTCGGCTCGGCCTTCCACCATAAAGTTTATTTGGTCAGCAGATGCCGTTCGTCTGTGCGTACTGTTCGTAGGAGTCGCTGGGCCGGTTCGTCATCGCGACGTGCGCCAAGTGAGTGAGCGAGCGAGCGAGCGCCAAGGGCACCATTTTGATACCATATACCGCCGGCGATTAGAGCGAACTTTCCCAGCCGGGAATGCAATTAGTTGAGTAATGCACTTCGTTCGCTACTTCACTTCACTACTGGCTGGGTAAAGTCAGTCAGAGCGGGCGGGGCGGGCAGGCACCTTGCTCGGCTCTCTCGCTCGATCAATGTGCCCAGCGAATCGCCCGCCCGCCGGACAGACACATTGTACGTATAGACAGACAGACAGGCAGCGGGGTGCGAGTATTTCAAGAGCAATAGGCGTTCACGTCCGGCCCGGCCTCACTGACGCAATTCCAATTACCATAATTGGGCGTACCGCAAAGTTTCGCCCGCTGCTGGCCACTCTCAGCCTGCTGCGGACATGCCGACAGGCTGGTTGAGGGCGATCGGCCAGTTTCCTATTTAATTCTTAAGGAAGAGGGCGCCGCATACGTAAATTGGGACGCGAGAGGAACGTTGGCATCACGATCCGTGCTTTCGTTTTTTAAGGGCGGCGCTGCTCCTGTCTGACCATCCGTCTCGAAGGCCGGAACTGCGTCCGTGAGTGTCTCATGTTTTGGGAGATAGCGAGCGAGGTGAGTAATTGCGCCGATGGCCGTCACGATTATCTTGATCATCTTTACAGTAAATTTGACATTCCTGGCAGCGAACGAGGCTAGATTGCCATCTGGTCGTTGGACTGAGGCTTCATGTGTTTTTTCTTCCTCTCCCCGCTGTATCGACGGACGACATCTGCTCGTACGTATGTCCTGCGCACTTAAGTCTAGCTGTGACTCGCTGGCCTCTCATTAACGAAATTAATTATGCGAAAGAGTGGAGGCCGGTCGCAAATGAAAGCATCATGGACGGCCGTCAAAATCGACATGGGGGCAAAATCTTAGTGCATGGCTCCACGCACGGATGCATTAGCCGTCGAATCTGTCATTCAGTCGGTCTCGTTACTCGTTGGCGCTCTTTCGCAACTCTGGCGGAACGCTTTTCTGCTGCTGCTGCCGCTGCCGCTGCCACCCTCAAACAATTGGCGAACGGACGAACGGCGACCGATCGAGGGAGGCAGCTAGCTAGCTAGGCATTGAAGGGGGAGCCCGGGGAGCTAGTCAGCGAAGAGCAGCAGATTGACGGACGGACGGCCACGTACGCCATTGATTCCCTGAACTTTGACGACCGGCCGAGAAGAATTAAGTTCGAGCAGCTAGTTCTTTTGGCAATCTTTCGCCGCTCACACCGCTTCTTGGCCTACTGGCCAGATTGGGAGCTAAAACGGGAAAATCGTGAGAGCCTCATCAAAGCGGTCGGCAGCGGCCAATCTGTGAAACACTCTCATCATGCGCGGGACGATCGAGATACGGGCTTAACTGGGAAGGTCCGATTTAAAAAGCTTCGGAACCTCCGTACCGGCGGCATCTTCCACGTCCGTAATGAATGGTCCTTAACGAATGGTCTTTTTGTTTCCTTCGTCAGTTCGCTCGCTCGCTCGCTCGCTCGCTCTCCTTTTCTCTTACCTTTTTCTCGCTCCCTCTGTGAAACTGCAGCAGTGTGAGAAGACGAGCAGGAGACACAGCACAATTGATATCACATTGCGACCCGCAGAGGACGTGCTACTTCCCCACCGACGGCACCACCGCTCTTTGTCTCTAGCGGTCCACGGCGGACACTCGTCAGTTCCGCGACGGCCGAGAACCGGCATGTCGACAAAATGGTCCTCAACAGTCATGCTCGTCACTTTTTGAGACCCGCTTAGTCCCGGCCTTTGGACGGCCGTGATGTCCCCGATCACCCTTTCCCCGCCGTCATCGCGCCCGTCTTTGTTCCAAAAGTGGCACTAGATTAGTATCCTCTTTCTTGCAACTTCCTTACGACTGGCTGTCTCGACATGGTCGGCGTCCGGCCGGATGACCAATTCTAACGACTGCTTACACCACACTGACTGACTTGCTTGGTGAGGATGCCCGCGGTGTGCGTCAGACTAAATTTTCACCGTGCCAGCCGCCGCCTCCGCCGCCGCCATTGCGTGCTGCTGTAACGTTACGCGGACCGTCGCTCGCTCGCTCGCTCGCTCGGCGCGCGTTCGACCGACCGACCGACCGCCTCATGCAGTCCATCCGTCCGATCGCCACCGCCTTTTACAAGTCGGCCAGTGACGCAGGCGGACGGACGGACGGCGGCGTTAAGTATTACGCGTACTACTGTCCTTACCTCCCTGTGTCCGTCCCTACCTCGCAGCATCTGCCGGAATCTGCGTGCTCTCGCCGCCGACGGCGACGCTTGACTTCCTCCCGCCATTTCTGTCCGATCTTGACTTTTAGGATTCACAGAAACGCAGCAAAACGCGATATACGATTAATGGTATAACTGTAACTCCTCGCAAATAGCGTTCTTAAATGAAAATAAAATTCAAAGGTACAACTAGAATATGGGCTATGCAGTCTGCGAAGTTTATGCCAGACTTTTTAGCAGACATTTCCCCCAATTTCCCCAGGTGACATCTGTGCGGACCGAAATTTGCGCCTGAATAAGTGCTAGTGAGAAAGAAAGAAAGAAAGAA
>JAAUYK010211967.1_pt1 | contig 28674 bp, 24 predicted proteins | sample 7278021 | NCBI WGS metagenome assembly JAAUYK01 (sample SAMN14350223, study PRJNA611818) | marine sediment metagenome | isolation source: surface marine sediment (1.8m) | place: French Polynesia: Moorea | collected 2018-08
CCCGGGACGCGGGCCGCGGCCTCCGGGACTATCCCCGCGCGGCGGGCTCCTCAGGCCCGGCCTGCGCGGCTTCGCCTCGGATGAACGCGGCGCACAGCGCGGGCGTGAACGTGACGTCCACCAGCCAGGCGAGCGCCAGCGTGGCGGCGCCGAGCAGGCCGAACTCGGCCTGGTTGCGCAGCGAGCTGCCGCCGATCACCAGCAGTCCCACGCACACGACGAGGGTGGTGCAGGTGACCGCTCGACCCACGTCGACCAGCGCCTCGGCGGCGGCCGTCTCGCGGGGCCGCCCCGCCCGGAGCGCGCGGCGGTACGCGACCAGCAGGTGCAGCGTGTCGTCCACCGCCACGCCCAGCACGATGGAGCCCATCAGCGCCGTGGCGTTGTTGAGGGTCACGCCCGTCGCTCCCATGGCGCCGAAGTACAGCGCCACGGGCAGCAGGTTCGGGACCAGCGCGTAGAGCCCGAGCCGCAGCGAGCGGAAGTACGCCACCAGCAGCAGTCCGATCATCCCGGAGGCCGCCAGCAGCGACAGCGCCTGGCCACGGGTGATCGCATGGGCGGCGCGGGTCAGCAGGATCGCGTTCCCGGTCGTGCGCCCGCGGAGATCGGGCGGTAGCGCGGCGAGCCGTGCGTCGATGCGCCGGGCCAGCGCGTCGAATTCAGAGGTCTCGGTCGCGGTGGAGCGGACCAGGATGGTCGCCACCCGGTGCGGCGGATCGATCAGCACGTCGAGCTCTTCGTTGGCGCCGAAGAGCAGGAGCTGGGCGACCAGGTTGCGGGAGTCCGGGAGCGACGGCACGCCTCCGGTCTCCTCTCCGAGCGCCGCGTGGATCACCTCGAGGTACTGCACCACGGAGGTCGTGCTGCCGATCTCGGGCTGGGACTCGAGCCAGGCCTGCAGGTCCTTCAGGACGCGCAGCCGTGCGGGGTCCTCGAAGGCGCCGCGCTGCTCGGCCTCGAGCATGATGTAGAACTGGTTGGCCCCGCCGAAGAGCGCGTTGATCGCCTCGTAGCCCCGGCGCACGGCGGCGTCCGGCGCGAAGTTCCGGATCACGGGCACGTTCACCTCGATGTACGCCGCGCTCGCCAACGAGGCGACGAAGAGCGCGCCCCCGAGGCCCAGCACGCGCCGCCGGTGCCGGACGTCGAAGCGCGCCAGGCGCGCCAGGCCGCGGTCGAGGCGGCGCTCGGCGGGGTTGGAGGCGGGACGCGGGTCGGGTCGTCCGCGTCCGAGCGCCAGCAGTGCCGGCACCACCGTGAGCGTCGTGGCGAGGGTCACCAGGGCACTGACCGCCGCCCAGAGCCCGAAGCCCCGGATCACGTGCAGCGGGCTGGCGGAGAGCGACAGGAATCCCGCCGCCGTGGTGAGCGCCGTGAAGGTGACGGGAAAGGCCACGCGCGTGAGGGCCCGGAACGCGCGCGGCGGGCCGCCTGCCCCGGCCTCGCGCTCGCTCTCGAAGCTCGCCGCCACGTGGGCCGCGTAGGCGAAGCCGAGGGCGAGGACCAGCGGCGGGATCAGGGTCGTGACGATGTCGAGGGTCGCGCCGGTCCAGCCCATCAGGCCGAGCGTGAAGAGCAGGCCCATGGCGACGCCCGCCACCGGCGCGAGGCCGATGCGGACGCTGCGGAAGAACGCGCAGGAGATCCCCGACATCAGCAGCGCGACCAGCGGCACCATCACGGCGAGCTCTCGCGTCAGGATCCGCGCGATCTCCGCCTTCAGGTGCGGCGTGCCGGCCATCCACACCCGCATGCCCGGGACGCGCGCCGCCTCCTCGCGGGCGATCTCGAGCAGCTGCAGGTCGAGCCCGGCCTTCAGGAAGGCCTCTTCCGTCATCGGGACGAAGGTCACCAGGATCGCTGCGGCCGAGCCGTCCTCCGACACCAGGGTCCCGGCGCGCAGAGAGTCGGCGCGGACCCGCCGTGCGAGCGCCGCGGCCCCGGCGTCGTCGCGCGGCAGCGCGTCCAGGTAGGCGCTGATCTCGAGATCCCCGTCCCGCGGGCGCAGGGCCAGGGCCGTGGCCAGGCTCTCCACGCCGTGGACGCCCGGGAGTCGGCTCAGGCGCTCCGTCGCGCCCACCAGCGCGCCGAGCCCCTCGACGCTGAACAGCGTCGGGGCCTGCAGCGCGACGACGACCAGGTCGTCGCTGCCGAAGCGCCGGATCAGCTCCTCGTAGAAGCGACGGCCCTCGTCGTCGTCGGGGAGCATCTCGTTGAGCGACGGATCGATCCGCAGCCGCGGCTCGCCGCTGAGCGGGTTCACGATGCCCGACACAGCCGCGAGGCCGAGGAGCAGGGCGGCGGCCAGGACGGTGCCGGGTCGCGCGACCACGACCCCGGCCAGGCGCGCCGCCGTCAATGGGCGCTCAGGATCCGCCCTTCGTAGAGGAGCGCACCGGCGGTGAAGTCGTCCTCGCTGAGGGGTGCGTCGAGCTCGACCTTCTCGATCTGGACGAGGGTGCGCGTCTCGCTGACGAGGTCGCGCATCTCGAAGCGGTGCGGCAGCCAGTGCTCGCCGTGCCGGCGGAAGCTCTCGACGGGCGAGCTCAGGACCTTGCGCAGGCGCCGCTCGTGCGCGAAGAACTCGAAGCGGGTCGGAAGGCAGCGCTCGCGGTCGACGCGGACCCGGATCCGCTCGTACTCCGAACGGTCCTCCTCGGCGGGGATCGCCTCCACCACCCAGACCTCGCCGCCGGGCGTCGGCTCGGTGCCGAGCAGGCTCAGCGTCGCGCGGGCCACGCCCCGGCCCAGACCCTCGAGATCCTCGTAGCTGAAGTCCGTGCCCAGCACGGGTCCGCGCAGGCGTCCGCCGCGCACCCGCTTGACCTTCGAGATCTCGGGCAGGAACACGAAGAGGTCCGGGTCGCCCTCCTGCTTCTCCACCATCAGCAGCGAGGTGCCGGCCGTCTGGACCGGGTCCGAGACCCGCAGCACCACGCGCTCGGTCCCCCCCGAGGCGCGGTACCACAGGAATTCGGCGCGCATGTCGGTGGTCTCACCGGCGCGGTCGCGAATCTCGACCGAGAAGGCGATGCGACCGGTCGTGCGCGGGAGGTTGCTCCCGATGCAGGACTCGATCTCCTCGATCGCCGGCTCCGCCTCGATCGCCACGCCCTCCGCGCGCACCGAGACCGGGCCGATCGACACCACCACGGCGGCAATCAGGGCGAGGATGTGCAAGCTGACGAGACCTCCGTCTGACCGGGGTATCGACCGTCTCTCGGTCGCTCTCAATGGGCCGCGGCCCCTTCCGCCTCGAGCGGCTTGTCGGCGACGAACCACGCGAAGGAGCTCCAGAGCTCGCTCGTGTCGCGCACCTGGAACCCCGCCTCGCGGAGGGCCGTCTCGAAGGCCCGGGAATCGAACCGGTCCCATTGGGGATGCTCGAGCAGTCTCCGGGCGATCGGGTGCTCGATGAAGGCGCGCAGCACCTCCTCCGCGTAGAAGCGACCGCCCGGCTTCAGGACCCGGCGGATCTCGGCGAGCGCGCGGCGCCAGTCCGGGACGTGGTGGATGATGCCGAAGTCGAACACCGCGTCGTAGCGGGCGTCCGGAGCGGGGATCGACGCGGCATCGCCGACCCAGAAGCGCACGCGCCCGCCTCGCGCGGCGTGGCCCTGCCGGGCGAGGGCGACCATGCGGGGATCGAGGTCGAAGGCGTCGACCCGCTCGGCGTGGAAGCGCTCCAGGATCAGCTGCGCGCCGACTCCCCGACCGCAGCCCACCTCGAGCGCGGTGCCGCCTTGCATCGGTCCGCCCATGGCGAGCAGGCGGCCGGCCTCGAAGCGCCGCTGGATGGCCGCCCGGACCGGGTTGTTCATCAGGGCGGTCTCGACCCGGTTGAGCAGCATGGCTCCTCCACTGCCGAAATGGCGCTCCGGAACGGACGTCCGGAGCGGAAATTGCCGTCTCCGCAAACGCCGGGGGACGCCCTGGGCGCGACGACAAGATGGTCGGGCGGGTTTCATCGAATCGCAACCGAGGCCGGCCGATTCGAAAACGGGGTGAAAAACCCGCGAGGATGGCGCGACGAATCCCCGCCAGGAACGAGGCGGTCCCGGTCCTCGACGCGGAGCGGCGCGGTACCTTGCGAGGCCGTGCACGGCTATCCGGACGTCAGGGAATGGCCTCCGCTCGGTTGGCGGAACCTCTCGAACGCAGCGCTGGTCCTGCTCGTTCCGGTGCCCGCAGTGTGGGCGGCGTGGGCGCTGTTCGGCGCCTTTCCGCCGGGCGCGATCCCGCCGGACCCCGGTCCCGGCGGCATCGCCAGCCGTTCGGATGCGGTCGCGTGGCTCCTCCATCACCCCCTGCTCGCCGCCAACCTCTTCTTCTTCGTGTTCGTGGACCTCGCCTTCTTCGCGATCGCGCTGGTCCAGCGCAGCAGCTGGCTCATCGATCCCTACTGGACGCTGCTCCCGGTGCTGCTGGCGGCCTTCTTCCTCGCGCATCCGCTGGCCGAACCCAACCTGCCGCGGGCTGCGCTGTGCGTCGCGGTGCTGCTCGTCTGGAGCGTGCGCCTCACGGGCAACTACTTCCGGCGCGAACGCTGGCGCTTCGGCCTGCGCGAGGACTGGCGCTACGCGAAGATGCGTCGCGAGCGGCCGGGCTTCTGGTGGGAGCAGTTCGTCGTGGTCCACCTCACCCAGCACATGATGCTGGTGGGCCTGAGCCTGCCGTTCTGGGCCGTCGCCTTTCGCGATCGCCCCTTGAGCCCGCTCGACGGGCTCTGCTTCGTCGGAGCGGTCGGGGGCATTCTCGTGGCCCACGTCGCGGATTCGCAGCTCGACCGCTTCATGCGCGAGAACGAGGCGCGGGTCGCGCGGGGAGAGCCGAAGCTCCCGCTGCTCGACACGGGGCTCTGGAGAGCCTCGCGCCACCCCAACTACTTCGGCGAGCAGCTCTTCTGGTGGTCGCTGGCGGGCTTCGGTGCGATCGTCGGAGAGCCCTGGGTGGCGATCGGGAGCTTCTTCAACTCCTGCGTGCTCGCGGGCGTCACGGTCATGACCGAGCGGCGCATGCTGGAGGTGCCGGAGCGGCGCGCGGAGTACGAGGCCTACCGCAGGCAAACCTCGGTCTGGATTCCCAGGCGCACGGGCTCCGGGCTGTGAGGGGCGAGCCGGTCGCCGCGACCCGCGTCAGCCGCCCGCGCGCTGTGCCTCCCGGCTCAGGCGCTCGACGATGCGCGCGGTGGACTGCAGCAGATTCCGCAGCAGCTTGTTGGCCAGGGACGGCGCCGATTCCGCCAGGCGCTCGAACCCGGCCCGGGACAGCACCCAGCAGGTGGCGGGGAGGTCGGCGCGCACGAATGCGCCCCGGGTGGCGCCGTCGATCAGGAAGGGCTCTCCGAAGCCCATGCCCGGGGACAGGGTCGAGAGGCGCCGCAAGCGTCCCGACGGGGTGTCGACCAGCACGCTCAGCTCGCCGCGCACCACGGCGAACAGCTCGTCGGCGGGGTCGCCCTTGCGCACCAGGAGCTTGCGGGCCGCGAACTCGCGGCGCTCCAGGTGGTCCGACACGATCCGGAGCTCGTCGGGATCGAAGCCGGAGAACAGGTGGTGCGCCTCGACGGGGAGCTCCTGGTTCGGGTCCAGATGCAGGCCCTCGGCCGCCAGCAGCCGGTCCTCGCACCACTCGAGCGCCAGATCCAGCTCCTCGAAGTGGATCAGCGGAACGCGTTGCGCCAGGGTTCGCCCCTCCTCGAGGAAGCGCCGCAGGCGGGGATGGCGCTGCAGGCCCACGAAGGCGAGGGCCGGTCCGGTCTTGGCGAAGTCCTCGAGCAGCTCGAGCAGCATCCGGTAGGCCGGCGGATCGACGTCGAAGACCCGGGTCAGATCGAGGATCAGGTGAGTCACGTCGGAGGGCTCGGCCACGAGCTGGCGGGCCGCAAGCTCCATTCCGGAGAAGCTCAGATCGCCCTGCAGCTCGTACCCCACCGCGCGGCGGCCGTGCTGGGCCAGCAGCTCGCGCTCCTCGTCGTTGCGCACGCGCTTCGAGCGGACGTGACGCAGGTCGTAGTGCGCGCGCACGGTCGAGAGCGCGGAGCGGGGCGCACGCAGGAAGTGCAGCTCCATGTCCTGCGAGAACGCGTCGCAGACGGCCACGCCGCGCACGCTGTTGCCGCGTGGATCGAGGGGCGGGGAGAAGACGCCGATTCCGAGCTGCCCCGGCAGCACGGCGAGGATGCCGCCCGCGACGCCGCTCTTGGCCGGCAGGCCGATCCGGTACACCCACTCGCCCGCGTAGTCGTACATCCCGCAGGTGGTCATCACGGAGAGCACCTCGTCCACGTTGCCGGGGTCGAGGGCGCGCTCCCGCGTCACCGGGTTCAGGCCCCCGGTAGCCAGGGTCGCGGCCATCACGCTCAGGTCGCGGCAGGTGACCTCGATCGAGCACTGGCGGAAGTACAGGTCGAGGGCGGGCTCCGGGTCGCCCTCGAGGATCTCGAAGTTGCGGAGCATGTGGCTGATGGCGCGGTTGCGGTGTCCCGTCTCGCGTTCCGAGCGGTACACCACCTCGTTGAGCGCGAGCTGCCGGCCCGCGTACATGGAGAAGAGGGCGAGGATGCGGTTCCAGCGGTCCTCCTGGGAGTGACCCGCGATGAGCGATGTGGACGTGATCGCGCCCGCGTTGATCATCGGGTTGAGCGGCCGACCCGTTCCGGGTGCGAGACTGATCTCGTTGAACGCGTCTCCCGTCGGCTCCACGCCGACCCGCGCGAGGACCGCGTCCTTGCCCCGGTCCTCCAGGGCGAGGCCGTAGGCGAAGGGCTTCGAGATGGACTGGATCGTGAAGGGCTGGCGGGTGTCTCCCACCTCGTAGACGTGGCCGTCCACGGTGGCGACGCAGATCCCGAACCAGCCCCGATCCGCCTTGGCGAGCTCCGGGATGTAGTCCGCGACGTCGCCCTCGTCGAGGTCGCGGAAGCGCTCTTGGAGCGCCCCGAGATAGCGCTCGACGGGCGAGATGCGGGGGTCGGACACGGAGCTCCTCTGCAACTCGGGCAGCAGCGACCCTGAGCACATGGGCAAGCAAGATCCCTGCCAGCGCCGAGGGGCGATGCCAGCGCCGCAGGGCCTCGCGCCTGGTCAAGGACGAGGCAGGTCGTGCCCGAGGTCGAGGCAGGCCCCGGAGCGGGACGGCGTGCGAAACGCGTCCGGGTGTTGCGGCCCGCGTGGCGAGCGCCGGGTCAGGGGCGGATCTCGTAGTAGTCGTTGAGGGGGTTCTGGAAGTCGTGCTTGCGGAAGCGCGTGAAGCCCGCCCCCTCCGACATCCGGCGCGCGACGTCCTCCGGGAATCCCAGCGTCCCTAGGCCGGCGCCCCCCGGCACCGAGAGCGCCGCGCGCATGCAGCAGACGACCGAGAAGCCGTAGAGCAGGCCCGACAGTGGCTGTGAGGCGAGGTTCTCGGCGAAGCTCGGATAGCCCCGGATGTCCGCGACGAACCAGGTGCCGTCGGGCTTGAGCGAGCGCCGGATCGCCCCGATCGCCTCGGCGGGATGCGTCATGTCGTGGATGCAGTCGAAGGTGGTGATGAAGTCGAAGCTCGCGTCCTCTGGGAGTCGCTCGTGGGTGGTCTCGTGGAAGCTCAGGTTGGAGACGCCGGCGCCGGCGCGATGGGTCTCGGCGCGCGCCAGGGCCATCCGCGAGTTGTCGTAGCCGTGGAACTCCGACGCGGGAAACGCCTTGGCCATCTCGACCAGCGCGACGCCGGCGCCGCAGCCGACGTCCGCCACCCTGGCCCCGGACTCGAGCTTCGCCAGCACCCCGTCCAGGCGCGGCAGGACCTCCGGGACGAGCCGGGTCCGGAAGAAGGGCGCGAGCGTGCGCTCGATGCCGATCGCCACGTCCTTGCCGAAGCTGTCGTAGGGTGCGCCCATGCCGCTGCGGAACGAGTCCTCGAGCTCGGGCACCGTCGCCAGCAGTCCCATGATGTTCCCGAAGATCCCCGCGCTGAAGAACGGGCTGTCCTCCCGGGCCAGGATCTGCTCCGCCTCGGGGCCGAGGTGGAAGCGCCCGTCGTCGTGGTCGAGGATCCCGGCCGCACTCTGCTGGCGGAGCCACTCGCGCACCCAGCGCTCGTCGAGCGCGGTCTTGCCCGCCAGCTCCTCGCTCGTCGAGGGACCGGCATCGGCCAGCGCGCGGTAGAGACCGAGCTTGTCTCCGAGGAAGCCCAGCGCACAGCTGAGCGCGCCCTCCGCCTTCCCGAAGATCGCTCCGACCCGCTCCTCCACCTTCGCCATGTCGAGCTCGCTCACGTCGCCTCCTGTTCCCAGCCCCCAGCCCCCTCCGCCTTCCACAGGGTAGAGGAACCGGCGGGGCCGACGTAGGCTGTCGGCGTGGAATCCCGCGTCTCTCTCGACGAGCTCGACGTCATCGGCCCCGATACCTACGCGGAGAGCGGCTATCCCCACGAGGCGTGGCGGCGGCTGCGCCGGGAATCCCCGATCCACTGGTTCGATCTCCCCGGCGGGGTCGGGTTCTGGGCGGTCACGCGTCGCGCGGATCTCGTCTGGATCTCCAAGCAGCCCGAGCGCTTCGTCAACGGGCCGCGCCTGGCGATCTTCGAACAGGGGGCACCGGTCGTGGGCGAGCGGCGCTTCGTGCGGCAGCTCCTCAACATGGACCCGCCCGAACACGGCGCCTTCCGGCGGGCGGCGAGTGGCTGGTTCACGCCGCGTGCGGTCCGGCGCCGTCGCCCCGAGGTGGAGCGCATCGCGCGGGATCTCCTGGACGAGATGGCCGGCGACGGTGAGCTGCGCGAGGGCGACTTCGTGGCCGACCTCGCGGCGCCGCTGACCCTGAGCGTGCTGGCCGACATGCTCGGCGTGCCGCGGGCGGACTGGAAGCAGATGTTCCGCTGGACCAACCAGATCGCCGGCGCGTCCGACCCGGAGTTCCGGCGCGCCGAGGGGCCGGGCTTCGCACCGGTCGAGGCAACGCGCAACGAGCTCTTCGCCTACTTCGCGAAGCTGGTCGAAGCCCGGCGGGCCGAGCCGCGGGACGACATCGTCAGCGTCCTGGCGAACTGCGAGGTGAACGGGGCGCCGATTGCGCCCCTCGAGCTGCTCTCCTATTTCCTGCTGCTCGTGGTGGCGGGCAACGAGACCACCCGCAACGCGGCCAGCGGCGGTCTGCTGGCCTTGATCGAGAATCCGCAGGAGATGGCGAAGCTGCAGGCGCGCCCCGACCGCGTCGACACCGCGGTCGAGGAGATCGTGCGTTGGACCTCGCCCGTGAACCAGTTCTGCCGCACGGCCGTCGAGGACCTCACCCTGTACGGCAAGGAGATCCGGGCCGGCGACGCCTTCTGCCTCTTCTACGCCTCGGCGAACCGCGACGAGGAGGTGTTCGACGAGCCCGACCGCTTCCGGGTCGACCGCCGCCCCAATCCCCACGTGGGCTTCGGGATCGGCGAGCACTTCTGTCTGGGCGCCAACCTCGCGCGCCTCGAGCTGCGGGTGATCTTCCGCGACCTGGCGGAGCGCCTCGAGCACGTCGAGCTGGCCGGGCCCGTCGAACGCATGCGTTCGAGCTTCCTGGGGGGCGTCAAGCGCATGCCGATCCGCTACCGGCTGCGTCCCGGAGACCGCGTCGCCGGCTGATCGCTCGCGTCAGCGAAATTCGGCCGCGCCGTACGCTCGAGCGTGCGATGATGCGGCCCGGACCGGGAGGATCGCCCATGCTGCCCGCGCCCGAGACCGGTTGCGTCTCGCTCCTGGTCGCGACGAAGAAGGGCGCCTTCTTTCTCGGCGCGGACGGGTCGCGTCGCCACTGGACCCTCCAGGGTCCCCACCTGCTCGGGCACATCGTGAACCACCTGGTGCTCGATCCCCGCGATCGGCGCACGCTTCTGATGGCGGCGCGCACCGGCCACCTGGGACCCACGATCTTCCGCAGCACGGACGAGGGGCGGAGCTGGAAGGAGGCGTCCAAGCCGCCCGCCTTCCCCAAGCTGCCGAAGGGCTGGGAAGCCGCGCCGAAGCAGGGCGAGCCGCCGCGTTGGCAGCAGGCCGGACGGCGCGTCTTCGAAGCCCTGCCGGGCGGGGGGCCGGACGCCGCCGTACCCGAGCCGCCGGGAGGGCGCGTCGTCGACTTCGTGCACTGGCTGACGCCGGGACACGCGAGCGAGCCCGGCGTCTGGTACGCGGGCTCCTCTCCCCAGGCGCTGTTCCGCAGCGAGGACGGTGGGGATCGCTGGGAGCCCGTGTCCGGCTTCAACGATCATCCCCAGTGGGCCACCTGGACGGCTGCGGGCCAGGACGGGACGCCGGACGGGTCGCTGCTCCACTCGATCGGGATCGACCCCCGCGATCCGGCGCATCTGTACATCGGCCTGTCGGGCGGCGGCGTGTTCGAGAGCGTCGACGGGGGCGCGGACTGGAAGCCCCTCAATGCGGGGAGCGGGGCGGACTTCCTGCCGGATCCCGACCCCGAGTTCGGCCAGGATCCCCACTGCGTGCGCCTGCACCCGCTGGCGCCGGACGTTCTCTACCAGCAGAACCACTGCGGCATCTATCGCATGGAGCGGCCGAAGGCGCGCTGGGAGCGCATCGGCGACAACATGCCGCGGGACGTGGGCGACATCGGCTTCGGGATCGCGCTCCACGCGCGCGATCCCGACACCGTCTGGGTGTTCCCGATGGACGGGACCGAGGTCTGGCCGCGCACCAGTCCCGGCGGACGACCCGCCGTCTACGTCACCCGCGACGCCGGGTCGAGCTGGCAGCGGCAGGACCGCGGTCTCCCGCCGGAGCAGGCGTGGTTCACGGTCTACCGCCAGGCGCTCGCGGCCGACGCACACGAGCCGGTCGGGGTCTACTTCGGCACCACCAGCGGGGAGGTGTGGGCCAGCGCGAACGAGGGCGAGACGTGGCACTGCGCCGCACGCCACCTGCCCCTGATCCAGGCGCTGGAGGTGGCGGAGTGGGGCGACTAGGCCCGTGAAGGTGTGCATCCCCCAGCCGCTGCTCTCCTACACCGCGCGGTGCAAGGAGGTGGAGGCCGAGGGCGCGACCCTCGCCGAGCTCCTCGCCGACCTGGACCGGCGCTATCCGGGCATCCGCTTCCGCATCGTCGACGAGCAGGACGGCATCCGGCCCCACATTCGTTTCTTCGTGAACCGCGAGCCGGTGCGCGCGCTCGACGTGGCCCTCGCACCGTGCGACGAGGTCCACATCCTCCAGGCGCTGAGCGGAGGCTGAGCGGGGTGGCGGAGGCGGCGGCCATCGACGCGCAGCCGGCGGAACAGCGCCGGCGCCTGAACGTCTTCGAACGCTGGCTGTCGCTGTGGGTGGTGCTGTGCATGGTGCTGGGCGTCGGGGTCGGGAAGCTCCTTCCCGGCGTCACGGACGCGCTGCGCAGGATGGAGTTCGGCGAGGGCAGCCAGATCAACGTCCCGATCGCGGTGCTGCTGTGGCTCATGGTCTATCCCATGATGCTGCGCATCGATCTCGCGAGCGTCCTCGAGGTGCGCCGGCGACCCCGCGGCATCCTGGTGACGCTCTTCGTCAACTGGCTCGTGAAGCCCTTCTCCATGGCGCTGCTGGGCTGGCTGTTCTTCAAGCATCTCTTCCGGCCCTGGCTCGACGGCCCGCTCGCGGACCAGTACATCGCGGGCGTGATCATCCTGGCCGCGGCTCCCTGCACGGCGATGGTCTTCGTGTGGTCCTATCTCACCGAGGGCGATCCGGCCTACACGCTGGTCCAGGTCTCGCTCAACGACCTGATCATGCTGGTGCTGTTCGCGCCGATCGTCACCTTCCTCGTGACCGGGGCCAGCGATCTCACGGTCCCGTTCGAGGTGCTGGTCTACTCGGTGCTCCTGTTCATCGTGGTTCCCCTGGCTCTCGGAAGCCTCAGCCGGGTCCTGCTGCTGCGACGCAAGGGCAGCGCGTGGTACGAGACGCGCTTCCTCGCCCGCTTCCACCCCGTCACCACGCTGGCACTGCTCGCCACCCTCGTCCTGATCTTCGCGTTCCAGGCGGAGAACCTGACGAGCCGCTTCTTCCACGTGGTCCTGATCGCCGTGCCGATCCTGGTCCAGGTCTACTTCAACTCGAGCCTCGCCTACGGGCTCATGAAGCTGGCCGGCGTGTCCCACAGCGTCGCGGCGCCCGGCGCGCTGATCGGCGCGAGCAACTTCTTCGAGCTGGCGGTGGCCACCGCCATCGCGCTCTACGGCCCCGGCTCCGGAGCGGCGCTCGCCACGGTCGTGGGCGTGCTGGTGGAAGTCCCCGTGATGCTCTCCGTTTGCGCCGTCTGCAACCGCACCCGCCACTGGTTCCCCGAGTCGGAGGGGGTCGGGACGCGGGAGGCGGCGGGCGAAGCGAGCTAGCCTCCCCGCGTGGCTTCGACGAGCCGACCGCCGGTCGATCACATCGCGCGCACCAGGGCGCTCTACAGCGCCCTCGGCTATCCCGCCTACGAGTGGGTGGAGAGCCAGGAGCCGCCGCCCTGGGCGCCGCCGCGCAAGCCGCTCGCGGAGAGCCGCCTCGGGCTCGTCGCCTCCGGCGGGATCTACGCGGCCGGTCAGGTCGCCTTCCACTTCAAGGACGACACCAGCTTCCGGATCATCGACACGGGCATCGACACCGGCGCGCTGCGCGCGACCCACTTCGCCTACGACCTCACCGACGCGCGCAGCGACATCAACGTGGTCTTTCCCCTCGACCCGCTGCGCGACCTGGTGGCGGAGGGCGTGATCGGGGAGCTCTCGCCTCGCGCGTATACCTTCATGGGCGGGATCTACTCCGCGCGCAAGGTGCGGGACCGCCTCGCTCCGGCGCTCGCGGAGCGGCTGGTCGAAGACGCGGTCGACCTGGCGCTGCTGGTGCCCGTCTGACCGGTCTGCCATCAGTCCGTGGGACTGATCGCACGCCAGGTGGAGGCCGCGGGGATTCCGACCCTGTGCATGACGAGCGCCGTGTCGATCACGCGCTCGGTCGGTCCGCCTCGGGCTGCCTTTCTCGACTTCCCCCTCGGCCACACGACCGGCAAGCCCCACGACCGGGTGCTCCAGCGGGCGATCCTGCGGCAAGCCCTCGCCGCCTTCGACTCGTTGAACGCGCCGGGGGGAGTCGTGCACCTCGACCACGCGTGGTCCGACGACGACGCCTGGAAGGACGAGGTCATGCGCGTCGACCCTGCCGTCGCGGGTCGCTCCGACGAGCGCGTGCCGCGGCACGCGACGCCGCAGTACCAGTGCGAGGCGGACCGCGAACTGGCGGAGGCCGCGCTCGCGCGCGGCGGCTGCGAGGGCTGCGTGGGGCTCGAGGAGTCGACCTGAGTCCAGCGCGTCCCGGTCTTCGGCGCCTGGGCTAGGCTGCGCGGCCGTGCCCGCCCCCGAGCCTTCCAGGCCTCGCCGACCGTGGTGGATCCCGCACTTCCTCGGCGGCATTCCGGTCGGCATCGAAGAGCCCCACCTGCGTCTGCTCGGCTTCGTGGCCTTCGCGATGCTCTTCGAGAACTACGACCTGGGTCTGATGTCCGCGGCCCTGCCGCAGATCGCCGCCGAGTACGGGCTCTCGAACGTCGCGAAGGGCGCCTTCATGGGGGCGATCGAGATGGGCGCCCTGGCCTCGTTCCTGGTGGTTCCGCTGGCCGACCGCATCGGGCGCCGCCGGGTGCTCCTGATCTCCATCCTGGGCATGAGCCTGGGTTCGTTCCTCACGGCGCTCGCGCCGAGCGCAACGGTCTTCGCAGCTTTCCAGGTGCTGACGCGGACCTTCGCCACCACGGCGACGGTGGTCTCCTTCGTCATGGTGGCGGAGGAGTTCCCCGCGCAGCATCGCGGCTGGGGGATCGGGATGCTCGGCGCGGTCGGCGCCACCGGCTTCGCGCTGAGCGCGGCCGCCTACTCCCAGGTGGAGCGACTGCCCTACGGCTGGCGCAGCATCTACGCGTTCGGCGGTGTCGCGATCCTGCTCCTGCCGCTGTTCCGGCGCCGCATCCAGGAGACGCGGCGCTTCGAGGGGCTCTCCGGTCCGGTGCCGACGGGGCCTCGGCTGCTCCTCGCTGCGCTCGAGCCCCTCGCGGAGCTGGCGCGACGCTATCCCCGGCGCGCGCTGCTGCTCGGGGGCGTGGCGCTGCTCTCGACGGCGGCGACGCGTCCGGCCTTCCGCTTCGTGTCGGACTTCCTCCAGACGACCCACGGATGGAGTCCGGCCCAGTACGCGTTGCTGACGGTGTTGGGCGGGATGCTCGGCATCATGGGCAATCCGATCGCGGGCCGCCTGGGGGACCGTTTCGGGCGGCGCCGCGTGGGTCTCGGCATGCTGCTGCCGTTCCCGATCGTGACCGCTCTCTTCTACCTGGGGCCCGCAAGCCTGGTCGTCCCACCCTGGATCGCCATGGTGTTCACCTCGATGGCGGCCGGCGTCGTGGTCCGGACCCTCGCCACCGAGCTCTTCTCGACGGATACCCGCGGCTCGGGCAGCGGCTGGATGCTGATGACCGAGACCCTGGGCGCGAGCGGAGGGCTCTTCCTGTACTCGGCCGTCGAGAGCGGGCTCGCGAGCTGGGGAGTGGCGATCTCGCTCGTGTCCGCGCTCGCCGTCGTCGCCGGATTGGTGATGCTGGGGCTGCCGGAAACCCACGGTCGCGAGCTCGAGGCGATCTCCGGTGAGGCGGCCGAGCCGGACGCCCTCGACGCCGCCCCTCAGCCCCGGGTCGAGGCGCCCCGGTAGCCGTTCGACACGGCGCCGTAGGAGGCGACGCAGAAGGGCACCGCGTACGTGAGCAGCAGCGTCCACCATCTCGATGCGTGCCACCCGCGCCGCCGCGGTTCTCGGATGCGTCGCACGACGCCCGGTCACGCGTTCAGGTAGCGCTCGAGCAGCGTGTGGAAGTGACGGATCTTCGACTCCTGGTAGCGGGACAGCGTCGTCGTGGGACGCACGCTCGCGTGGAGCCCGCGCTGGACCGCGGCCAGATTGGCGGTGTCCTGGTCGAAGACCCGGGCCAGGAAGCCCAGCTCCGGCGCATTCGTCCAGGATTCGTCGGCGCCGAGCCAGCGTACCGGGGCCGGTGCCGGCCGCTCTTCCCGAAATGGAGCGAGATACAGCACCTCCATCAGGCACCGGTCGGGATCGTTGCCGAGCGGTCGGAAGCGGTAGCAGATGCGATTGAAGGCACCCCAGGGATGGAAGTTGGGAAACACGGTGAAGTAGAAGGAGTCGACCAGCTCCGCATCGGAGAGCGTCTCGGCGCCGGGCACGACGCCCGCCAGCTTCGCCCGCGTCCCCATCGCCGCGAGCGTCCGCGCCGTCGTGCCCTCGGGCACCGCGACCAGCGGGTCCTGGTCGAGCTCTCGCATCGTCATCGCGTCCATCACGTCCTGCTCGCTGGGCTGCCACGACAGGTGCGGGCTCGGCGTGCCGTTGGCCGTGATGGCCCGCGAGTAGCGGTCCCAGACGTCGTACTGCGAGTTGGCGTCGCCGATACCCGGCAGGAGCTGGGGGTGGGTGGCGGCCACGTGATAGGCCTCCATGAAGGCCTCCTGGGCGACCTTCCAGTTGCAGTGCAGCGGCTTCGCGACGTGGGCCTGGGTGTAGCGGTGCTCGAGCGGCCAGCGCGTGAAGTGACGCGGCAGATCCCCCAGGTAGTCCTCGAGGGGCTCGGCCTCCCGGTCCGGGTTGACGAACACGAAGCCGCCCCAGGTTCCCACCTTCGCTTCGGGCAGTCCGTAGGCCTCGCGCCGGACGTGGGGGAAGTCCCAGGAGCAGGGGACGGACTCGAGCTCGCCGCGCAGGCTCCACGTCCAGCCGTGGAAGGGGCAGCGGAAGCGCTCGACCCGGCCCCCGCAATCGCGAAGCTGCCGACCCCGATGCAGGCAGGCGTTGTGGAAGGCACGGATCTCGCCCGGGGCCGAGCGCACGACCAGCAACGAGCTGTCGGCAATCTCGTACACCACGTGGTCGCCGACCTCCGGGATCACCTCCTCGCGACAGGCCATCTGCCAGACCTGTTTCCACAGCTTCTCCACCTCGAGATCGTGGAACGCCCGCGAGACGTAGCGCTCTCGCGGCACGGCGGGCGCGGCCAGATCCCGCGTCGACTGCTCCCGAAGGACGTCGGGCACGGTCTGGGTGTCGCGGTCGAGCAGCTCCTGGTACGAGAGGCCGGCGGAGCGCGTGGCTCCGCGCGTCTCCGGGGGGGAAGCCATGGGAGATCCTCCTCGTGCGGCCGTCCCGCCGCGCCACCGGGCGGCGGCGCGCCCATTCTAAGCGCATCGCGCGTGGGACCGGGACGCCGGGGATTCCCGCGGATCCGCTGTAGATTTCGGGGCGGAGGGGACATGCGGCGGGAGCACGAGGCGGCTCGGGGCACGCACGAGGCGGTAGCCGATCTGATCCTGGGCCCGGGCGGCTGCCGGCGCGTGCTCGACATCCCCTGCGGCTCCGGCGCGTTCCTGCGTCGCCTGGACCGCGCCGGCCTGGAGGTCCACGGCGCGGATCTCGTGAAGGGGCTCGAGGTTCCCGGGGCCCGGTTCCGTCAGGCGGACATGTCCTCGCCGCTGCCGTATCCGGACGGGAGCTTCGACGCGATCACCTGCATCGAGGGCCTCGAGCACATCGAGCGGCCCTTCGACTTCGTGCGCGAGTGTCACCGCATCCTGAGGCCGGGAGGAACGCTGGTGGTGTCGACCCCGAACGCGTCCTCCCTGCGCTCGCGCTGGCGCTGGCTTCTCACCGGCTTCCACAACAAGTGCAAGATCCCACTCGACGAGACCGACCCGAGCCCGCTCCACCACGTCAACATGATGTCGCTACCCGAGCTCCGCTATCTGCTCCATACCTGTGGCTTTCGCCTGGCGGCGCTCCGCACCAATCGCATCAAGCCCATCAGCTGGGTGTACGCGCCATGGGTGCCGTTGGCCTGGCTCGTCACCGCCCACGTGTTCCGCCGCGAGGAGAAGGATCCCGTGCGTCGCCGCCGCAACCGCGAGATCGCGCGCGATCTGTTCCGGCCCGCGGTGCTGTTCGGCGAGACCCTGATCGCGGCGGCCAGGCGCGCGGGGGCCCCGCTGCGCAAGGGAACGGCGTTCGCCCTCGACCCTGGACGCGACCCCGGTCGCGAGTCCGGACGCGAACCCGACTCGAGACCCGCATCGGAATCCGAATCGGAGCTCGAATCGCAGCTCGAGGGCGGCCCTCGGCGGTCGACGGGCGCCGCAGCCCCGGCCGTCGATTGAAGCCCCGACCGGCCGTATGCTGGCTCGGGATCGGGAGACCTGCGATGTTCGATTGGAGCGGGAGGAGGGCGCGTCGCGACCGGTGTCGTGCGGCCTTGCTCGCCGCGCTGGTCGCGGGCGGCTGTGAGTGGGATGCCTGGGTGCCCCCGCAGCGGCTGCCGCGCGACCCGGACGCCGATCGACGCAACGCGATTCCGCTCGTCCCCGGCGAGGTCCACACCGACCGGCTGCACTGCAAGGCCGGCGACTGTCGGGACTGGTTCGTGGTCGCGACCGAGCGCCCGGGCGAGCTGACGGTGGAGGTCCGTCCCGCTCCCGCCGACGAGCCCGCCTCGCTGCGCGTCGTCCTGTTCGGCCAGGGCGCGGGCGCGGCCGATCACACGAGCTGGGACGAGGCCCCGCCCCTGCGGGTCCGGACCGTGGCGCCGGCAGGGGCCTTCTTCGTGCTCGTCGAGGGCCACGGGGGGCGGCTCCCGTTCGAGATCGTCGCGCGCCACCGTCCCGAGAAACCCTGAGCGGACCCGGTATTGCGTCCTGCTCCCCTCGGGGAGCTCCGTCGCCCCGTCGTCCCTCCGTCGTCGCCCCCGTCGTCGAGGATGGAAATCGGAAGGGATCCTCCGATTCCGGCCCGGTTCCGCTCAGCTCGCAACCCGAATCTCCCGATACGCCCGTGGAACACCTGAAAGAGTCGGGAAGCGGAGGAGTCCGAACCGGCTGGAAGGGGCGATGGCCACTCTCCTGGTGATCGACGACTCCGAGGCCCTTCGCAACGAGATCCGCGGCGCCCTCTCGGGCACCGGTCTGTTCACGCGCATGCTCGAGGCCTCGAACGGGCTCCAGGGCCTCAAGCTCCTGATGGGCGAGCCCATCGACCTGGTGCTGTGTGACCTCGAGATGCCCGGGCTCGAGGGCGACAAGCTGATGCGCATCCGGGAGTCCGGAACCCGCGGCGCCAACATCCCCTTCGTGTTCCTGACCGGGAATGCGAGCGTCGCCCGCAAGGCCCAGCTCTTGCACGACGGGGCGTCGGACGCCATCAGCAAGCCCTTCCACCCAGCCGATCTCGTGGCACGGCTCGGGCTCCACCTCAAGGTGAAACGCCTCCAGGACGAGCTCATGGTGAAGAACGCCACGCTGGCGCGGCTCTCCACGGTCGACGGCCTGACCGGTCTGCGCACGCGCCGCTACATCGACGACTACCTCAACATCGAGGTGCTCCGCGCCCAGCGCTATCGGACGCCGCTCGCGGTGGTGATGGCGGATCTCGACCACTTCAAGCAGATCAACGACCGCTTCGGTCACCCCGCCGGCGACGCCGTGCTGCGCAGCGTGTCCGCGCGCCTGCTCTCCATGGTTCGAGCCACCGACACGGCCGGCCGCTACGGCGGCGAGGAGTTCCTCGTCATCCAGTCCCAGAACGGCGCGCGGGGAGCCGCCATCATGTCGGAGCGCCTGCGGATCCTGATCGAGGAAGAGCCCATCGAGATTCCGGCCGGCCCGCCGATCCGCGTCACCCTCAGCATCGGGATCGCGGAGTATGGGCCCGACGCCGACAACCCGGAGCTGCTGCTGGCGGCCGCCGACCGGGCGCTCTACGCCGCCAAGCAGGAGGGGCGGAACCGGATCGTGATCGCCGGTGAGCAGGGCTGAGGCCCCACGTCCGGGGCCGAGTCAGCGCGTTCCCTCCCCGCGGCCGCCTTCCGCCCGCGCGCGCCGGCTGCGCCAAGCGGCCAGGCGCTCGGCGATGGCGGCCTCCGCACCGCTCTGGCTGGGCTCGTAGAACGTCGGCGTCGCGCCGCCCTGCAGCCCCTCCGGCAGGTTGGGCGTCGCCACGAAGCCGTCCGGGGCATCGTGGGGATACTCGTAGTCCTCCCCGTAGCCGAGTCGCTTCATCAGCCCGGTGGGCGCGTTGCGCAGATGCAGAGGCACGGGCAGCGAGCCGTGTTCCCGCACGGCCTCGAGAGCCCGCGAGAGCCCGCGGTAGGCGGCATTGCTCTTGGGCGCGCAGGCGAGGAACGTGACGGCCTGCGCGAGCGGAATGCGTCCCTCCGGCATCCCGATGCGCTCCACGGCGAGGTGGGCCGCGGTGGCCAGCGAGAGCGCCGCGGGCTCCGCGTTGCCCACGTCCTCCGCGGCGAAGATCACCAGCCGGCGCGCCAGGAAGAGCGGGTCCTCGCCGGCCTCCAGCATCCGCGCCGCGTAGTAGAGGGCGGCGTCCGGATCGCTGGCGCGCAGGCTCTTGATCAGGGCGGACACGACGTTGTAGTGCTCCTCGCGATCGCGGTCGTGCAGCAGCAGCCTCCGGCCAGCCGCCTCGCGGACGGCCTCGAGGGAGAGCGGCTCCGTGGGCCGGGCGCCGCCGCGGTGGACCGCCATGGCGGTCTCCAGGAGCCCCAGCGCGCGCCGCGCATCCGCGTCCGCGGCGTGCACGATGGCCTCGACCACCTCGTCCGGAACCGGCGTCTCCGAGGCGCCCAGGCCCCGCTCCCGATCGCTCGCGGCGCGTCGCACCAGCGCGTCCAGGGCCCGGTCCGACAGCCGCTCCAGGGTGTAGACGCGGCAGCGCGAGAGCAGGGGGGCCACCACTTCGAAGGACGGGTTCTCGGTCGTGGCACCGACGAGTGTCACGGTGCCGTCCTCGACGTGGGGCAGGAGCGCATCCTGCTGGGCGCGGTTCAGGCGGTGGATCTCGTCGATGAACAGCAGCGTGAGCCGGCCGTGGGAGCGCTCGCGCCGCGCCTGCTCCACCGCGGCGCGAATCTCCTTGACGCCCGCGCTGACCGCCGAGAGCGGCGCGAAGCGCGTCCGGGGCCGCGCGGCGATCAGTCGGGCGAGAGTCGTCTTGCCGCTCCCCGGCGGACCCCAGAGCAGGAGCGAGGGCAGGCGGTCGCCCTGCATCAGCGTGCGCAGCGCTCCGCCGGGCCCGAGCAGCGCGTCCTGCCCGAGGACCTCGTCGAGCGTCCGCGGGCGCATGCGGTCCGCCAGCGGCGCGAAGGGGTCGACGGCGTGCGCCGACGGCCCCTCTCGCTCCGAGCCTCCCGCCGCCGGAGCGAAGAGCTCGAGGGAATCGTCCGGGGGCATGCGCGAAGCCTAGCAACGTGGGATCATGGGACGCCGATGGGGTACCGGCGCGTCGGCATCTGTGTGAAGCCCGACCAGCCGCAGCTCGCGGCCCTGGTGGAGGGCCTCGCCCAATGGCTCACGCAGCGCGGGCTCGAGGTGGCGCTCGACCCCCAGGCGGCCGGCTTCGTGGGCGCGCCCGAGACGCCGCGCGCTGACCTGGTTGCCAAGGTCGACCTCGCGATCGCGCTGGGCGGCGACGGGACGCTGCTGGCGGTGGCCCGCGCGATCGGCCGCCGCGCAGTGCCGATCCTGGGTGTGAACCTGGGCAGCCTGGGCTTTCTCGCCGAGATCGCGAGCGGCGAGCTGTACGAGACCCTCGATTCCGTGCTCGAGGACCGCTTCCAGCTCGAGTCGCGCATGCGGCTCGAGGTGGTCGCGCACCGGGACGGCGCCTGCGTCGGTCGCTACCTGGCGCTCAACGACGCGGTGATCGCCAAGACGGCGCTGTCGCGCATGATCGACCTGGAGACCCGCGCCGACGGCGCCGAGGTGACGACCTACCACGCGGACGGCCTGATCGTCGCCACGCCGACGGGCTCTTCGGCCTACTCGCTCTCCGCGGGAGGGCCGCTGCTCGTGCCGGGCCTCGGCGCGATCTTGCTGACGCCCATCTGTCCCCACACCCTGACCCAGCGGCCGCTGGTCGTGCCCGAGAGCTGCGAGATCGAGGTCCGCGTCCAGGACACGCGCGGGGGGGAGGTCCACCTGACCGTGGACGGCCAGGTGGGCTGCGAGCTCGCCGAAGGCGATCGGATCCGGGTGCGCGGCTCCCCGCACCCGGTGCAGCTGCTGGTGCCACCGGGGCGCAACCGCTTCCAGGTGATGCGGCACAAGCTGCGCTGGGGCGAGCGGTGATCGAGACCCTGCGGATCGTCAACCTGGCGCTGGTCGACGAGGCGCAGCTCGAGTTCGGTCCGGGGCTCAACGTCCTCACCGGTGAGACCGGTGCGGGAAAGTCGATCGTGCTGGGGGCGCTCGCGCTGCTGGCCGGCGCTCGGGCGTCCGCGCGCAGCGTGGGCTCCCGCGGCGACGAATCCGTGGTGGAGGCGGTCTTCCGCACCGACGGCGTTGCGGATCTCGAGCGCGAGCTGGCGCGTCGAGGGCTTGCGGGCGAGGACCACGAGCTCGTGGTGCGCCGCAGCCTCGGCCGCAACGGCCGCAGCCGGGCGAGGGTCTCCGGGCAGCTTCTGCCCGTCTCGCTGCTGGCGGAGCTGCTCGGGGGACGGCTCGAGATCTCGAGCCAGCACGATTCCCAGGGACTGCTTCGTCCCGAGGTGCACGGTCTGCTCCTCGATCACCTGGGAGAGCTGCTGCCGCTGCGCGGCGAGGTGGAGCAGGGCTTCCGTCGCCTGCGCGCGCTCGACGAGGAGCGCGCGCGCCTGCGCGCCGACGTGGCCGAGCGCATGCGACGCCGCGACTTCCTGGCCTTCCAGGTCGAGGAGATCGACGCGGCGGGTCTCGATCCCGGAGAGGTCGCCGGCCTGCGCGCGGAGCGAACGCGCCGCGCCCACGCCGAGCGCCTGCGCGCCGGGGGCCGTCGCGCGCTGGCGGAGCTGATCGGAGATCCTCTGGACGGAGACGCGCCGGGCGCCGCGGACCTGCTGGCCGGCGCGGCGCGGTCGATCGCCGAGCTCACCGGACTCGATCCGTCGCTCGCGCCGATCCGTGAACGCCTGGACGCCGCCACCGCCGACCTGCGCGACGCGGCCGCGGACGTGGAGCGCTACGTCGACGGCATCGAGGCGGATCCCGCGCGGCTGGCGGCCTGCGAAGAGCGGCTCCACGCCGTCGAGGCGCTGCAGCGCAAGTACGGGGAGAGCGTAGAGGCCGTGCTCGCATTCCGGGCGCGCGCCGCCGCGGAGCTCTCGGAGATCGACGGCGCCGACGAGCGCGGGGCCGAGCTCGACCGCGAACGCGGCGAGACGGCCGAGCATCTCGAGGATGCGGCCCGGCGCCTCTCACAGGGACGGGAGCGGGCGGGCAAGCGCCTGTCCGGGGCCGTCCAGTCCTCGTTGCGCGAGCTCGCCATGCCCCACGCCCGCTTCTCGGTGGCGCTTCGACCCGCCCCGGCGCCCGCCGAGGCGCCCTGCGGTCCCGGGGGGCGGGAGAGTCCCGAGTTCCAGTTCACCGCGAACCGGGGCGAGCCGCTGCAGCCGTTGCGCAAGGTGGCATCCGGCGGCGAGCTGTCCCGCGCCTTCCTCGCCATCAAGCAGGCCACCCGGGCGGGGGAGACCGGCATGGTGCTGGTCTTCGACGAGGTGGACGCGGGCATCGGGGGCGAGGCCGCGGATCGCGTGGGGCGGCGCCTGGCGGAGCTGGCGGCGAGCCACCAGGTGCTGTGCATCACCCACCTGCCCCAGATCGCGGCCTTCGCGTCGACGCACTTCCGGGTCGAGAAGCGCAGCGATCGCCGTCGCACCGTGGCGCGGGTCGAGCGCGTCGAGGGCGCCGCGCGGGTGGAGGAGATCGCCCGTATGGCGGGCGGCGAGGCGATCGGAGAGGCCACGCGGGAGCACGCCCGGTCTCTGCTGCAGTCCCGCGCCCCTGCACCCGATCCCTGCTAGCCGGTTGCGGGGCTTCCCGGCGGGGACGGCGGCTCAAGCCCCCGGCTCGACGCTCCGATTGAGAGAGGGAGCACGGTCCGGGCGTCCAGTGCGTCCGGTCACGTGTGGATCGAGGGACCCGGGACGATGGGAAACGATGGCCACGGCACGGTGCCGGGGAGAGAGCCCGCCGGTCCGGTTCCTTCCGGGGGCACCCTGCGTGTGGTGCGAGGCTTCTACGAGGACCTGGAGGTGGCGGTGGACCGGGACTGGCTGGTGATCGGTCGGGGCCGAGGCGCCGACGTGGTGATCGCCGAGCCGACCATGTCCCGCGCGCATGCCGCCATCGGATTCGATGGGGAGCGCTTCTTCGTGCAGGACCTGGGCAGCACCAACGGGACCCGCGTGAACGGGAGCCGCGAGCAGAAGGCGACGCTCAAGGACGGAGACGAGGTGCAGCTCGGCAAGCTCCTGCTGCGCATCGCATTGCCGTGTTGAAGCCGTGTTGAAGGTAGGGGGAACGCGGTTCGCGCCCCGGGAGGGCCGCGGATCGGAAACGGATCGAGATGGGGGCATTGAGGTCAGATGGACACCCTTTCGCTGATCGTCGTATCCGATGAGACGTCGCCGGTCCGGCGCTACGAGGTCCGCAAGCTGTGGATCAAGCGCGGGATCTGGGGCGCGGCGGGATTCGTCGTCGTGCTGCTCGGCCTGATGGTCGACTACGTCCGCCTGCGCGTCGACAACAGCGAGCTGGATGCGTTGCGGGTGGAGACCCGCGAGCGGCGCGAGCAGGTGAAGTCCTTCCAGGAGACCCTCTCCGGCATGGACGAGCGGCTGGCCAGACTCAACGAGTTCGAGCGCAAGATCCGCATCATCGCCAACCTGCCGGGAGCAGCCGGCACCGGTGGGGACGAGGTGACGGCCCTCGGCGCGGCGTCCGCGGGCGACGCCCCGGCCCCGCCCGGGCAGGGGGGCGAAGACGAATCTCTCGATGCCGACGCACCAGCTCTTCCCGCGGCCCAGCGCATTCCCCAGCCGCCGCCGGAGGCAGACGTCCAGCAGCGGGTGAGCCTGCTGCGCCAGGCGGCGGAGTACCTGGGCGTGGTGGCCGACGCGCAGTCGGCCTCGCTCGGAGAGCTGGTCGATGCGCTCGAGGCCAAGCGACACCACCTCTCGTCCTCGCCTTCCATCTGGCCCGCCAAGGGCTGGCTCACGTCGCGCTACGGCTACCGGGTCTCGCCCTTCACGGGACGGCGTCAGTTCCACGCAGGGATCGACATCGCCGGCGCGGTGGGGACCGACATCGTGGCCCCGGCCCGCGGCAAGGTGGTGTTCGCGGGCAAGCGCGGGCCGCTGGGCCTGTCGCTCATCATCGACCACGGCTACGGCGTGCGGACCCAGTACGGACACAACGCGGAGCTCTTCGTGAAGCGGGGTCAGGAGGTGGAGCGGGGTCAGCGCATCGCGTCGCTCGGCAACTCGGGCCGCAGCACCGGCCCCCACCTGCACTACGTGGTCGAGGTGGGCGGCAAGACCCGGAATCCGCTGGACTACATCTTCGACTGAGCCTCCGGTAGCCCATCGAGGCAGATTGCCGAGGAACATCGCGGGTTTGCCCGGCTTTCGTCGCTTCCGTACACTTCGCGCACCCCGCTCCCCCGGAGACGAGCCGCCCCGCCGATGCTCAGCCTTCTGCAAAAGATCTTCGGGAGCCACAACGACCGGGTCCTGAAGCGCATCTCGCCCCTCGTGGACGAGACCAACCGCCTGGAGGCGGGTCTGACGCGTCTCTCGGACGCCGACCTGCGCGGGCGGACGGCCGCGTTCCGGCAACGGCTCGAGAACGGCGAGGCGCTCGACGCGCTGCTCCCCGAAGCCTTCGCCACGGTGCGCGAGGCATCGAAGCGCACGCTGGGTCAGCGTCACTACGACGTGCAGCTCGTCGGTGGCGTGGTGCTGCACCGGGGCGGAATCGCGGAGATGCGCACGGGCGAGGGCAAGACCCTGGTCGCCACGCTGCCCTGCTACCTCAACGCCCTGACGGGCCGCGGCGTTCACGTCGTGACCGTCAACGACTACCTGGCCCGGCGGGACGCCGAGTGGATGGGGGAGGTGCACCGTTTCCTCGGGCTGAGAGTGGGCGTGATCACCCACGACCTCGACGAGCGGTCTCGCCAGGAGGCCTACGGGTCCGACATCGCCTACGTGACCAACAACGAGCTCGGCTTCGACTACCTGCGCGACAACATGAAGTTCACCACCGCGCAGTGCGTCCAGCGCGACCTCCACTACGCGATCGTCGACGAGGTGGACTCGATTCTCATCGACGAGGCGCGGACGCCCCTCATCATCTCGGGCCCGTCCGAGCAGAACACCCAGCTCTACGCCGTCGTGGATCGGATCATCCCGCAGCTCGGCCAGGGGACGAAGGGGGAGGTGAGCAAGGAGATCGAGGAGACCGGGGACTTCTGGGTGGACGAGAAGGCGCACAGCGCCACGCTCACCGAGGAGGGCGTCCACAAGGTCGAGAAGATGCTCCGCCTCGACAACCTCTACGATCCCCAGATGCTCCCCGTGCTCCACGCGGTGAACCAGGCGCTGGTGGCCCACACGCTCAAGAAGCGCGACGTCGACTACATGGTGCGACAGGGCGAGGACGGCCGGCCCGAGGTGGTGATCGTCGACGAATTCACCGGGCGCATGATGCCCGGCCGGCGCTGGTCCGACGGGCTCCACCAGGCCGTCGAGGCGAAGGAGGGGATCCCGGTTCGCAGCGAGAACCAGACCCTGGCCTCGATCACCTTCCAGAACTTCTTCCGCATGTACGACAAGCTGGCGGGCATGACGGGCACGGCCGACACCGAGGCGCCGGAGTTCGCCAAGATCTACGACCTCGACGTGACCATCGCGCCCACCAATCGACCCATGGTCCGCAAGGACATGCCCGATGTGGTGTTCAAGACCGAGCGCGAGAAGTTCAACGCCGTGGTCGACGACATCAAGGAGCGTCACGAGGCGGGCCAGCCCGTGCTGGTGGGTACGATCTCGATCAAGAACTCGGAGCTGCTCTCCCGCAAGCTCAAGAAGCAGGGCGTGCGCCACAACGTACTCAACGCCAAGCACCACGAGCGGGAAGCGGAGATCGTCGCTCAGGCGGGGCGCAAGGGCGCCGTCACCATCTCCACCAACATGGCCGGGCGCGGCACCGACATCGTGCTGGGCGGCAACGCGGAGATGATGGCGCTGGCCAAGTGCCAGGCAGACAAGCAGCACCCGGAGTACGCGGAGACGCTCGCGCACTTCGAATCCCGCTGCGCCGCCGAGCGCACCGACGTGCTGGAGGCCGGCGGTCTCCACATCCTGGGCACCGAGCGCCACGAGAGCCGGCGCATCGACAACCAGCTGCGCGGTCGCTCGGGGCGACAAGGCGATCCGGGCTCGAGCCAGTTCTTCCTCTCCCTCGAGGACGACCTGCTGCGGATCTTCGAGGCGGACCGGGTCAAGCAGTGGTGGGATCGCGTCGGCGTCGAGGAAGGCGAGGCGATCGAGAACAAGCTGCTCACGCGGGTGATCGAGAACGCCCAGAAGAAGGTCGAGGCGCGCAACTTCGACATCCGCAAGCACCTGCTCGACTACGACAACGTGATGAACCGCCAGCGGCAGGCCTTCTACAGCCGGCGCCAGGAGGCGATGGGCCGGGACGACGTCCACGACGAGATCCTGGACATGGCCCAGGGCGAGCTCGTCGCACTGCTGGAGACGCACTGGCCCGAACGCGGAGAGCCCGATGCGGAGGTGATGGCCGATCTCGCCCAGGCGATCGTGGCGCAGTTCGGCGTGGAGTTCGATCCCACCCAGCCGCCCTTCCACGAGAACGGGAAGTTCCCGAACGATCGGGACGTCTTCGGCGGCGCGGTGCTCGACGTCCTCACCGCCGTGCTCGAGGAGAAGAAGAAGGCGTGCGACGCCCGCTCGGAGCAGTACGCGAGCGACGGCTATCCGAGCTTCAACGACTGCGAACGCAGCATCCTCCTGCAGGTCCTCGACGGCCAGTGGAAGGACCACCTGCACAGCATGGACGGCCTGCGCGAGGGCATCTCGCTGCGCGGCTACGCCTCCCGCGATCCCAAGATCGAGTACCAGCGCGAGGGCTTCGCGCTGTTCGAGGACATGAACCGCCGCATCGATCAGCAGTCGCTCGAGGTGGTGTTCCGCTTTCCGTTGCCGCCCACGCCCGACGAGGCCCCGCGCACGCCTCCGCCGATGGCGCGGGCTCCCGCCGCGCGTCCGGCCGCAGCGGGTCCGGGGCCGCTGGCGCGGCCCGCGCCCTCCGCAGCGGCGGCCGGCGGGCCCGGCGCTTCCGGTCGAGGTGCGGGGGCGGGCTCCAAGACGGCCAAGGTCGGCCGCAACGATCCGTGCCCCTGCGGAAGCGGCAAGAAGTACAAGAAGTGCCACGGCGTGGCCTGAGCGCCAGCCCGGTCCGCCGTCCCTCATGAGCCGCCGAGTCCCTCGCGTTGCCGGCTTCCGCGCCGCCGGCGTCTCCTGCGGGATCAAGCCCCGCGGTCTCGACCTGGCGCTGGTGGCGAGCGACCGGCCCGCGGCGGCGGCGGGCGTGTTCACGCGGTCGACGGTGGTGGGCGCCCCCGTCGAGCTCTCGCGCTCCCGGGTCGCCCAGGGCTGGGCGCAGCTGGTGGTGGCGAACAGCGGCTGCTCGAACGTGGCCATGGGCGCGCGTGGCCGCCGCGACGCGGAGAACATGGCCGCCGCGGCGGCCCGGGCCGTCGGGGCGGAGCCCCGGCACGCGCTCGTGGCCTCCACCGGCGTGATCGGCGAGCCGCTCCCGATGGCACGGGTGCGTCGCGGCATCCGGGACGCCGCCGCGGCGCTGTCCCGGGACGGCCTCGGGCGGGCCGCCCGGGCGATCATGACGACCGACACGTTTCCGAAGCTGGCGACGGCCCATGCGAGAGTCGCCGGACACCGGGTCACCGTGGCGGGGATCGCCAAGGGCTCCGGCATGATCGAGCCGGACATGGCCACGATGCTGGGCTTCCTGTTCACGGACGCCGCCGTGAGCCCCCGCTTCCTGCGTCGCGTCCTGCGGTCGGCGGCCGACACCAGCTTCAACCGGGTCAGCGTGGACGGCGAGGGCTCGACGAGCGACAGCGTCCTGCTGCTCGCCAACGGCGCCGCAGGGAATTCCCTACTGCGAGGCCCGCGGAGCCCCGGCGCCCGTTCCTTCGCCGAAGCGGTATCGGAGGTCTCGACGGCTCTGGCCCGCGACCTGGCGCGCGACGGCGAGGGCGCCACGCGGCTCGTGACCGTTCGGGTCGAGGGTGCGCGCAGCGCCCGGGACGCGGAGCGCGCGGCGCGACGCATCGCCAACTCGCTGCTGGTCAAGACCGCCGTGTTCGGCGGAGACCCCAACTGGGGCCGAATCCTGCAGACCGTCGGCGCCGGACGGGTGGCGCTGCGCCTGGAGCGCAGCGTCGTTCGGCTGTGCGGCGTGACGGTGTTCCGCCAGGGCGCGTCGGCGGGACCGGCCGCGCGCCGCCGCGCGGCGGCGCGCCTGGCGCGGCCGGAGGTGGAGATCGAGGTGGACCTCGGGGTCGGGCGCGCCGGGGCGAGCCTGTGGACCTGCGATCTGAGCTACGACTACGTGCGCATCAATGCCGAGTACACGACCTGAGCGGGCGTCGCGGTCCGGGTCGGCCCGACGACCCGGGCCGGAGGCGTTCGCCCGGGCCGCTGCGCCGGCCGGAGGATTCTGCTAACCACTGGACAAACCACACGTTCCGAGGCCGCCCCTGCG
>JAAUYK010018221.1_pt1 | contig 28644 bp, 24 predicted proteins | sample 7278021 | NCBI WGS metagenome assembly JAAUYK01 (sample SAMN14350223, study PRJNA611818) | marine sediment metagenome | isolation source: surface marine sediment (1.8m) | place: French Polynesia: Moorea | collected 2018-08
TACATAGTATGATACACCGTCCCAAAAGTTTCTTTGAAACCATTACAAATCAACCCATGAACTATTCGCCGGCCTTTTGACGCCCCCTGTTAGGGTTCAAAAATTCAACATTCACGCTTTCGGTTGTGTGCCCTTTATTATTTAATTGGGCCACCCGCGCCGCAGATAGAAGCAATCCTTGACAGCTCCCACCGCAATGAAGTCGACATGATTCGACGGCACAAATGTTTTGAATAAAGAGGAAAGACCAAATGGGTCAAGTTTATTGCAAGCGCGGCAAGGCCTAATCGTCACCGCCGCAACCACCATAATGACCATCGAAATTATATTAAAAATCTAGCGGCCAATACGAGAGGCCGAATCATAACGCGAGCGCTAACTCACCTGCAACTTTAACCTATAACTCGATTTGCTCCCCCGGTTTTAGGACCGAAACTTTGGCGGGTGTTTCATTTTCAACGCGCTTGGCCCATTGATAGGGGTCCTGCTTAATGACGTCGAAGGTGTCATAATGAATCGGTATCACGCGGCTTGGCTCAATCAATTTAACAGCACGCAGGGCGTCTTCAGGTCCCATGGTGAAATTATCGCCAATCGGCAATATGGCCAGATCGATGCCTTCTTCACCAATCAACTTCATGTCGTAAAATAGGCCGGTATCGCAGGCATGGTATATTTTTTTGCCTTGGATATAAAAAAGAAAGCCGCAGGGATTGCCGCCATAACCACCGTCCGGCAGGGCCGAGCCATGATGCGCAATTGTCAGCTTAACGCGGCCCCAAGGGTAATCAAAGCCACCGCCGATATGCTGGGGATGAACGTTTTCCAGCCCCTGGCTGACCAACCAATTGTGGATTTCAAAATTACTGATAACGGTCGCGCCGGTACGTTTGGCGATGGAGATGGTGTCACCGATGTGGTCGCCATGACCGTGCGATACAAGAATATAGTCCGCACTGACCTGATCCGCTTTGACCGGTGCCAGCGGATTATCCGTAATGAACGGATCAACCAGGAGTTGCGCATCGCCGGTTTCAATCATAAAACAGGCATGGCTTAACCATGTTACGTTAATGATCATCACAATCCTCCCTTCTCTTGAAAAATGCGAAACATTAGCTTTGCCAATGCTTATACCATCCTCCGCCGATCTGCAACCATCGGTCGCATGGATGTCGTATCATTGCAACCATTAAAGACAATTTTGCTTCGATTGAAAGGAATAACATCCTGTTTGATTTTTAAACGATTAAAAGATGCTGGATTTTTTATGATTCATTAGGGTATGTATGATAATTTCGATCGGAGCTAATCGCCGGCGCAGTTCAAAACACCATCAGTGCCTCACATTATTGAGGCATCAGGCCATCTACTAGTGAACAGAATTGGAAGTAAAAATGAAAGATTGGATACCTTTCCAAGAAGGCATCTATCGGATTGAAAATGCTTTTTTAATTTCCACGGATCTAAAAGCCGTCAAACTGCAAGAACCTGTTATTGAAATCTATCAGGGTTTTGGCGGAAAACTGCAGATGAAGGGTCGCTGCATGGTGCGCAACGCATTGATCGTGGCGCTGCTGGAAGATTCAGACGACATTGACCTCCTGCTAGATTTAGGCGCAACGTTCAAATATCGGATGCCGCAACCAGAATTGAACGCCGGTAAGGTGTTCAATCCCGATATCAATTCCACCATGCAATTTTTCCCCTCCAAACCATGGAAGAATTTAACGGAAACTGAATATGACAATTTGCGGTCCAGGCTGCAAATTTTATCTTCGTAATATTTTTAATCTCCCTCCACCAATCGAAATTTAAAAAGCTCAGCATGCCAGCATTATTTGTACAAATGCTACGTCATGCGCTTAAGATGGTTCGTTTCTCAATGTTTGTTTGTAAAAACGCCACGCCTCTACCGATTTGGGATCCAGATTGGTTAGACCACTGGCTTGGGCCCATTCCATTGCCTGAACATATTCGCGCATCGTAATGCGGCGCCAAATCTGCGGATATTCAAAAGCTTTATAGTCAACACGGTATTGGGACATGATGTTCACGTAGGTCGCTGGTGGCAGATTCATCGCCACCCAGCGCACAAAGTGGTCGGTGCCGGCCACATTGTTGGGCATCACCAGATGGCGGATCATCACGCCACGCGTGGCAGTACCCCGCTGATCTGTTTGGTGGTCACCTACCTGACGAGCCATTTCAAGGACCGCCTTTTGGGAAGCCTCGGGGTAGTCTGAAGCCCCGCCCAAATAGGTAGCAGCCTTTTCATCGTTCATAAACTTCATATCCGGCAGATAAATATCGATGATGCCGTCTAACAACTGCAGCATCTCAACACGTTCATAGCCGCTGGTATTGTAAACCAGTGGCAAGTGCAATCCTTTGGCAAGCGCCAATCGAACCGCATTGAGGATATTGGGCATGACGTGTGTCGGCGTCACCAGATTAATATTAGAGCAGCCGATTTGCTGCAACTTCAGCATAATATCTGCCAGTTGATGGTCTTCGATGACCTTACCGCGCCCCTCATGGGCAATGGGCCAATTTTGACAAAAGACACAGCGTAAATTGCAGTTTGAAAAAAATATGGTTCCCGATCCGGCAGCCCCGACCAAAGATAATTCCTCACCATAATGCGGCTGGGCCGAATAAACCATCACCTTGGCGGGAGCGCGGCAAAATCCCTGCTCGCCCTTTAGTCGATTGACGCCGCATTCACGCGGGCACAATCGGCACTCCTGAAAAACCGCATAGGCTGATGCGGCCCGGTCGGCAAGCTCACCCTTGCGTGCTAAATTGGCATACGCTGGGGTTAATTTAGGTTTAGCAGCCCACAGTGGTGGTGGGTTACAGTACACCGCACCCCCCAAAAGCAGGAGGTGCTTGATGAATTCTCGCCGTGAAATTGTCATATGTAAATCTCCACGGGACAATCAGGTGCGGCTTTAAGGCCGGAAAGTTAGTGTGTGCGTATCTATTTCCGAAGGCAATGTTATCAACTTACAGGAGATTGGGCCGATTTCAGAGAGAATAGGATTGACATCTACCAATGACCCTACACCATCATCAACGGGAAGGTCAACACACGTTGCCTAATCCGTTTGGATCAATCCGCCAGTTGGGTATCTGCGTGGGTATAGGGCGGCACACAGCAACACAATATCTTAAGTTCATCTGAACCGGTATTGGTGATTTGATGCGGTGTTCCAGGCGCAATGCAGATGGTGTCGCCGGCAGCAACCTTGAAAATATTATTTGCCAATCGCATTTCGCCGCCACCGCTCAAGATATGGTATAATTCCTCGGAGCGGGCATGCTGGTGATAACGTGTCGTGAATCCGATGGGAACAATGGCCTCGGCTAGGCTTTGATGGGTATTGCCATGTACCTGGGGGTGCATGAGTTCGCGAATGATTGACCCATCTTTGGTCGTGTATGGCGGGATGTTTTGGTAGCTGGTTTTCAATATTTTCATCTTTATAAGCCCCTAGCGTCAAGGCACCATTAATAGAAAACAGAGTGCTTAACGTCGAATCGATTGGGCCACATCGTTGATACGTTCTCGAATGGATATTAAGTAGCGCGCCATTTTTCCCCGATGATCGGCCATGATTGAGTCGTGGCGTCCGCGCAACACAATCAAGGGATCAAAGGTACAGATGTTATCCATGTCTCTAAAAGCCACACGGACATTGTCCTCACCGCCTTTGGTATTGATATCCGGGTATAGATGCGCAAACATACGCAGAAAATCTCTCAGCACCAGCACAACACCTTGAGTGTAATAAATCCGGTCATCCAAATCGCGGTAGGCCACCTCTTCATCAGCCTGTACCAGAAGTCCCAGGGGCTGATCCAGAAACTGGCTGCCGATAATGTACATAAGCAGATTGTACATATCGTCGGATCGTAGATTGTAAATGGCATTTTCCTTTTGAACATCGGCCTCATACTGTTTGAGAAGTTCAAGTCCCTTGCGATATTCTTTTTCAGTGGAAGGAAACCACCAGCTATTGGCGCTAAACGCGAAATGCTTTTCACGCGCCTCTTTTAAAAATGAGTTTTCAGCATCCACCTTGCCGTATTTAGCCAAATTGGTAGAAAAAAAGTTAACCAGCATGCGGGTGGCAAAGATCGTTCCACGCTGACGGTTATTGCGGTTATCCAGCCAGCGCGTAGGTGAAATAATCAAATCATTGACCGACCAACCAAAAGCCGACGCCATTTCCCATTCCAAACGATTGCGCATGGCCTGTGATAGCGCCACACCTTTGCGAGGTTCGGAGATCTCTTCAGCCGGTGTTCGTAAAATTGACTGAATAGCGGGATCCAATTCCGGAAATTTGGTTTGATCAATCATGGTGTAGCCTTTGTAGACCAACCAATACACACTAGCCGTCAGCGGCCAGATCAAGATGAAACATAACAATATCAACACCAGCCGTTTGCCAAATAGCGTCATTTTGGGAATCCACCGACTTTCCATGTTCTTTCCTTTGTTTCTGAAAAAAATAACCCCACACCAAATCAATACGGGTATCGGGGGTTCAATGCAACCTATATCAGGTTTTAAGATTGTTGAAAGGGTAAACCCTCCCCGTGCCGGTGTCAACAGTTTCCCGTCTGATCTTTCTGACAATCCGAGTTTTGATTCCCGTTCCTTGCTTTCTCACTAATTAAACGGATCACAGCCACATTAACATGTCACTTTTGCGTGGCGGTGCAGCACTTGTTGCACCGCCAAATCAATACCGAATTGATCAGCTCGCATTGCTAAGACGATTCTAATTGAATGCTGTTTAGCCCAAATAAACACCTGGTGATCACAGGTTTTTCATGTTCACGACCTTCTCAATTTTTCTTCATACTATCTTCACATTTGATTGCTATTTTAGTAACAGTCAGCGAATCATTCGGGAGGCGTGACTTCCTGAAAAAAGACCGTTTGTCGAATAAAAGCCACTTAAATGGTCTATCTAGCGGCCACTACCGGGGGAAGATGGTTGCTATTTTTGGCGTTGAATTTCAAACGTTTGTTTGATACGAACGTTTGAAATTCAACGCTGAAAGAGATGGATAACCGATGGTCAAATCAAAGAATCATCCCAACAATCGCACCCGCGAACGAATTCTGGATAAAGCCGAAGCCCTTTTTGCATGCAAGGGCTACCATGCGGTCAGTATCAGAGAAATCACCAAATCTGCCGAATGTAACGTGTCGGCGGTTAATTACTATTTCGGCAATAAACAAAACCTCTATTGCGAGGTGTTTCAGCACCGTTGGTTGCCGCGTGCCAAACGTATTCATAACTGTTTTCGACAATTGCTTGCAGATAAACCCAACTGCAAACCAAACGATATTGTGCGCGCTTTGGCCCAAGCATTTCTGCAAGGCCCCCTCACCGATGCGGAACGGGTTCGCCATCACCAACTCATATCGGGCGAAATAGCGCAGCCAAGCCAGGCATTTAACTTGATCGCCAAACAAGCTTTGCACCCCCTTTTTAACAGCATACGGGGAGATTTAAACGCGGCTATGTCTGAAATTTTTGGTGACGATCAATTGACCTTAAGTATTTTCAGCATCTTTGCCATGATATTACACTTTAACTTTGCCCGTCACCTAATTACCAGCTTGAGTGGTCATCAATACGACACCGATTTTAAGAATCGACTCGTTGACCATATCGTGGAGTTTTCGATGTTTGGTTTGATCGGTAAAAACGGGGAGGATTGGAATGCGAGCACCACTTAAAAACGTCATCCACGTGTTTTGGTTAACACTTTCGATCCTCATGGTGGGATGTTTCAATCTGACGCCGGACTATCAGAGCCCGGATCTGAATACCGCCGTTCCGCCTACATATGAACAGACACCAGTGGAACTAACCCTGCCGCTCATCGAGGATCAGTGGTGGCAAGCATTCAACGACCCTAAGCTTAGCCGTTTGGTAGACGAAGCGCTGCAGAATAACTGGGATCTCAAACAGGCGGCCGCCCGTGTTTTGGAGGTGCGCGCATTATACATTCAAACCCGTGCCGACCTATTTCCCAACATCGATATCGATGCATTGGCGGAACGTCGCCGTTTCGGGGGCGGTAATATTGAACGCGCCCCAACCCTTAATAACTATGAACTATCCGCACCCGCCACCTTCGAAATCGATCTTTGGAGTAAATTGACCAGCCAGACCCGCGCGGCCTGGCTCGATCTTTTAACAGAGGAAGAAAACCGTAGAACAATTGCACAATCAGTAGTGGCGGAGACCATTTCCCTGTATTTGCAAACCGAATTTTTTGAACGGCGCCTGCAAATCGCCTATCAAACGGTGGATACCTTTGAACGCAGCCTGGAATTTGTCAACATCCGCTACCGCCGTGGCCTGACTTCCGAACTGGATGTCAGACAAGCACGCCGGGTACTGGCCGAGGCCCAAGGTTTGATTCCGGAAATCAAACAGGATCTGGGAACCACTCAACAGCAGTTGGCCATATTAATCGGACGCTATCCGACAACCGACCCCCCACGCCAACAACCGGACGATTACTACAAACAACTGCCGCCGGTGCCGCCGGGGATGCCTTCTGAATTGCTACTGCGCCGCCCTGATATCAGAGCCGCCGAAAACCGGTTAAAAGCACTTAATGAGCGCGTAGGCGCCGCCATCGCTGATCGATTCCCAGCAATAACCATCCTGGGAAATTATGGTTGGCGCAACGACGAATTTAACAATCTTTTTGATCATATCAGCAATATATGGAACCTCACGGGCACTGTGACACAACCTATATTTGATGCGGGCCGCCTCAAGGCTCGTCAACGCGCAGCTGAGGCCCGTTTTCAGCAGGGCGTTGCCGATTATGCCAATACGGTTCTGGCTGCCTTTTCAGAGGTCGAAGGTGCCTTGTTGACCCGCAAACGGCAACTGGAACGCCGCCAATGGGTGAACGATTTTCTAAGTGAGGCCCGCGCGACCCAACGCGTGGCGCAAAATCGTTACATCCGCGGTTTGGTAGATTATTTGGATGTTCTTGATGCGCAACGCACCCGTTTCCAAGCCGAAGACGATTTGGTTCAAGTCGATTTGACCCTCTTAACCAACCGAGTATCGCTTTACCGCGCTTTGGGCGGCAATTGGGCTGACCCCGGCAAGGTGCCCGTTCGCGATGATGGCATTTTCTTTAAATTTTAAAAAACAGCCTTATTGTATTTAAGACATTTATGCGAAGTGAGGAATTGATGAAAATGAGCTCATCCCGTAAGCGTTTTATGCACATTTTAGCCACATTGGGTCTTATTCTAATCGGTATTGTGGCGTTTATCTTATTGACGGCCAACAAACCACAGTTAAAAAAGACCCAACCGCCGACCCCTTTGCCCATGGTCAGAACCATAACGGTGGAAACCGGCACCCGCTATGTACCGATTAAGGGGGAAGGTACCGTACGACCTTTGCGCGAAATTCAATTGGTACCCCAGGTTAACGGCAAAATCGTCTTTATATCTCCCGGGTTAATTGACGGCGGAATTTTCCGCAAAGGCGAATTACTCCTGCGCATCGAACAGGAAGACTATCAATTGGCTGTGACCCTTGCGCAAGCACGCGTCAAAGATTCAGAAAGCGCTCTGAAAATCGCTCAGGAAGAGGCTGCGGCCGCACGTGAAGAGTGGGCTTTGCTCAGTAAAGAAGAAGCGGAGAACAACGCAACACCGCCGCCGCTAGTGGCTAAAGAGCCTCAACTAGCAGCGGCCCGTGCGAAATTGAAGGCCGAGCAGGCTGATTTGCGGCGTGCCTTGTTAAATCTGGAACGCACCGAGTTAAAAGCACCTTTCAACGGTCGTTGCAGTGAAGAAAATATTGATATCGGCCAATATGTCTCTACAGGCCAGGCACTGGCCACCCTATTTTCCACCGAAGCTGCCGAAATAATGGTGCCCCTGGAAGACGAAAGCCTATATTGGTTTTCTGTACCAGGATTCACTACCGCAGATAAACCGGGTTCGCCAGCCACCGTTCACACCCGTTTTGCCGGGCAGGACATGTCCTGGTCCGGTCAAGTTGTCCGGGCGGAAGGCAAACTCGATGAACGCACGCGGATGGTCAGTATTGTGGTTAGAGTGGAAAATCCCTATGGTACCCGTCCGCCACTGGCCAGTGGTATGTTTGTCACCATTGAAATTCAGGGGCGCCGGGTTGAAAATGCGACGATCATTCCGCGGCCGGCGCTGCGCCATAACAATATTGTTTGGGTGGTCGATCGCCAGGGTATTCTTAGATTTCGACCCGTAAAAGTGGCCCGACGCCTGCCGAATCAGGTCATCATCGAAAGCGGCTTGGAACAGGGCGAATTGATTGTCACATCAGCGCTCAATGCGGTTACGGACGGCATGCAAGTGCGCATCAATGCTGTTCAAGAGGAAAATGTCTCATGAAAACGGCGGTTTCCTGGTTTGCCGATAATCACGTTGCTGCCAATCTACTCATGCTCTTTCTACTGGCGGCCGGTATCATCACATGTCTCAATATGAAGATCGAGGTCTTTCCTGAAACAGATCTTGACATCATCAGGGTTACGACTGAATACCCCGGTGCCTCGCCCGCTGAAGTTGAAGAAGGCGTTATTCGGCATATCGAAGAAAAAATCGCCGGATTGGCCGGCATCGAACGCATCGACTCGACGGCCAGTGAAGGTTTTGGCAGCGTCACCATTGAGGTGATGAGCGACTGGGACATTAAAAAGCTCCTGGAAGAGGTCAAGGCCGAGGTCGATCGCATCAACACCTTACCGGATGAGGCCGAAACGCCCGAGATTCGCGAAATCACCCGGCGTAGTCGCGTTATTAATATCGCCGTATTTGGTGAAGCCCCTGAACAAACTATCAAAAGCATTGCCGAAAAAATCAAAGATGATGTCACCAACCTGCCGGGGGTTACCGTTGCTGAAATTGATAGTGTTAAAGAGGCTGAAATTCACATCGAGGTTTCCGAAGCAACTCTGCGCCGGTATCGTTTAACCCTTGAACAAGTTGCCGATGCTGTGCGCAAAGCCAGCCTGGATCTGCCCGCCGGCCGAATTAAGACCTCCGCCGGTGAAATTCTGATTCGTACCAAAGGGCGTCGCTACTTTGCGGCCGACTATCAGGATATCGCCGTGCTAACCCGACCCGATGGCAGTAAAGTTACGCTAGGCCAAATCGCTGAGCTAAGCGACGGGTTTGAAGACGTTGATTTAAGTGCCCGTTTCCAGGCCCAACTCGCTGCCCTGCTCACCGTTTACCGCGTCGCCGATCAGAATGCGCTTACCATCGCAACAGCCGTCAAACGCTATATTGAGGAGGTTAAACCAAGCCTACCCGCCGGGGTGGATGTCACTTATTATCGCGATCGCTCCCGTATTTTGAAAAGCCGTATGGAATTGCTGATTAGAAATATGGCCATCGGGTTGATATTGGTTAGTATGCTTTTATGGCTGGTTATGGACCGACGCCTGGCTTTCTGGGTAACGCTGGGCATACCGATATCTTTTGCAGCGGGTTTGATGACCCTGCCATACTTCGATGTCTCTATAAATATGATTTCGCTTTTCGCCTTTATCATGGTTCTGGGCATCGTCGTGGATGATGCCATCATCATTGGCGAAAATATTTATCGCAAGCAAGAATCGGGGCTGCCCCCTCTGAAAGCTTCTATTGAGGGTGCCCTGGAAGTCGGGCGCCCGGTAGTCTTTTCGGTATTAACCACCATGGTGGCATTCTATCCGTTGCTTTTAGCCGGTGGAACCATGGGCAAGTTAATGCGCAATATTCCCGTGGTTGTTATGGTGGTCTTGTTAGGATCTTTGATCGAATCGCTATTTATTCTGCCCGCACATTTAGCGCGTAGCGCCGCAAAGAAAAAAGCGCAGGGGCTTACAAAAGAAAAACAGAAGAAATCTGCCCTTTGGTTAAAATCGGTTATTGCTGGTCCCTATTCACGCTTGGTTAATTTTTGCGTTCACTGGCGCTATGCCACAGTTGCATTTGGTATTGCTCTGCTCATTATCAGTTTTGGTTTGTGGAAGGCCGGCTGGATAAAGTTCACCTTCTTTCCCCGGGTTGAGGGTGATACCATGCGCTGCTACATCACCATGCCCACCGGCACCCCCATGGATCGCACCAAAGAGGTGGCTGCCCATGTGGAGAGCGCCGCTTTGGAGCTGTTAGCGCAAGAAGATCTAAACCGCGATGCCGATGCGCCGCCATTGCTGGAATACAGTCTGGCAATGGTTGGCAGGCATTCGGGACGTGGGGCCACACGTGGTAGTGGCGGACACCTGGCGCAGGTGTGGGTGCAACTGCTGGAAAGTGAGCAGCGTGATATCAGTACCAATAAACTGGCACAAAAGTGGCGACAACGAATCGGTACCATACCGGATGCCGAGTCCATCAGTTTTCGCAGTGAGATTCACAGTGCCGGCAATCCCATTGAGGTGCACCTGGCATTGGATAACCACGATCAGTTGTTGGCCGCAGCCGAAGACTTAAAAAACGAACTCCGTGGGTATCCGGGTGTTTTCGATATCAGTGATAGCTTTTTACCCGGCAAGCCGGAGATGCAATTAAAGCTAAAGCCCGCTGCACGCAGTCTGGGATTAACGCTTAACGATTTAGCCCGCCAAGTCCGTCACGCTTTCTATGGAGCTGAAGCCTTGCGGCTGCAAAGGGATAAAGATGAAGTCAAGGTTAAGGTACGATTTCCTGAAAACGAGCGCAAATCGTTAGGATCTGTGGAGGAAATGCGCATTCGCACACCAAACGGCGAAGAGGTTCCCTTTACCCAAGTAGCGGAAGTGAACATGGAGCAAGGGTACACAACCATTGAACGTGCCCAGCGCTTACGTGTCATAAAAGTCACGGCGGATGTGGATGAAACCGTTACCAATGCCAACGAGGTGCGTACCGCTTTAATTGGCCAGGTCTTGCCTTATTTGCAAAGTCAATACTATGGATTGCGTTACCAAATTGAAGGCGAAGGCAAACAACAGAAGGAATCCTTTGCGGACGTATTCCGGGGCTTTGCCATTGCGATGTTTTGCATCTACGCCCTTCTGGCGATACCTTTTAAATCATTTACACAGCCGTTTATCGTAATGGCAGCCATCCCTTTTGGGTTTGTGGGGGCTGTGTTGGGACACTTGCTCATGGGGTTCAATTTGAGTATTTTAAGCCTTTTTGGGATGGTGGGCTTAGCCGGTGTGGTGGTCAACGATTCATTGGTACTGGTATATGCGGCGAACCGCCTGCGCAGCGAGGGTGCCGATGCTCACCGCGCCGTAACCCAGGCCGGGGGATTGCGCTTTCGTGCGATCCTGCTAACATCACTAACCACTTTTGTGGGCTTGACGCCGATGTTGTTGGAACAAAGCGTTCAGGCTAAGTTTCTCATACCAATGGCCATCAGCCTCGGTTTTGGTGTGCTTTTCTCAACCTTCGTTACACTGCTGTTTATACCCTGCGGTTATATGATTTTGGAAGATTTACACAATACCATCGCCGGAATTAAAAACCGACTTTTTACGCTGGCATCACGCCAATCCTAAACTCGCCCAAATCGGCTAGGCTTTGACATAGACGCCCTTTTGGGGGCTTTTGATGCGCCCCTGTTTTTTTAACTTATAAATGATGTTATGAATTTTCTTATCATCAAAACCGGTCTTTTGTTTAATCGTAGCCGTGGTGGCGCCCTTTTTGGAACGTGCAACAATGTGATACACAGACCCAATGGCTGTATCCGGTTTCCGCGGCCCCGCCGCTTGCTTAGCAGAAGTTTTTCTAGCAGTCTTTTTGGGGGCCGATTTTGCTTTAGCTTTCGCCTTGGGGGTCGCACCGGCCGCGGCCATTTTTTGCTGCTTGGCAAGATCATTCAGTCTATCGGACACGGCATCAATACCCTTGCTCAAGGTTTTGAGACCCTCCGACATGGTCTTAAATAGCATCTCTAATTCTTTCATTGCAGACCTCCTTATTTTTTTATTGTGCAAAAAGAGTCGTTTTTACTACCAAACAAATTTTCTTTCTTTTGTAAAGCTTTTCCTATCTAAGCACTCAAATGGGGAACGAATCGGGAAAGGAGTCAGTCAGCCGGCAATTTACAAGGTTAGGCGGGCAGATATGCGCTATCTTATTTCTTCGCACCGCAATGTCTGCTGGGGAAACATGTTAAGTATCGGCTTCAACTAACTCGGCTGTTTGCTCGGGTGGCAGTTCTTGAACTTTACGAAGCTTACGCTCAATCGCACGTGTGCGCACTGCCGCCCTATCAATCGTATGGCTGGCTTCTTGCAGTTTCTTCTTGGCTTTGGTTAATACATCGCCAAATTTACCAAACTCAGCTTTGACAACGCCTAGTAATTCCCACACCTCACTGGAACGTTTCTCTATCGCCAGCGTGCGGAAACCCATTTGTAAACTATTTAGCAAAGCAGATAGCGTCGTTGGGCCTGTCACTATTGTTCGATATTCACGCTGCAAGATATCACACAAACCCGGACGACGCAGCACTTCGGCATATAAACCCTCTACTGGTAGAAACATAATACCAAAGTCCGTGGTATTGGGAGGATCTATGTATTTCGCTTTTATTTGGCGTGCTTCAACCTTAATACGACTCTCCAAGCGTTTGATGTACTGTGCGGCCAAGTCTTTGTCCGCCGCTTCCTGGGCATCCAGCAGGTGTTGATAATCTTCTTGGGGAAATTTTGAATCAATCGGCATCCAGACCACTTTATGCGGGTTGGTATCTCTGCCCGGCAATTTGATGGCGTACTCGACCCGCTCACTGCTGCCTTGCTTTGTCTGGACATTGATCGCATATTGGTCCGCCGTCAAGATCTGCTCTAAAATATTGCCCAACTGAATTTCGCCCCACGTTCCCCGGGTTTTGACATTGGTTAGAACCTTCTTTAAATCACCGACACCGGCTGCCAGTGTTCGCATTTCGCCCAAACCCTTATAAACCTGTTCCAAACGATCGCTAACCTGCTTAAACGATTCTCCCAGACGTTTTTCTAAGGTTGAATGCAGTTTTTCATCCACAGTTGCCCGCATTTGTTCCAGCTTAATGTTATTTTCTTGTTGTAGTGCATAAAGACGGTTCTCAATTGTTTTTCGCATCGTTTCCAATTTATCTTCGTTTAGCTGTGTCAAATGGGCAAGCTGCCGACCAAACGAATCCAACTGGTCTTTCTGCATACCCGCGTTTTCCGTCAATCGTCGCAACAATGAATCGCTGACGGCTTGCATAGTTTGGCTGAGCTCGGCGCGCGCGCGTTGCGCGTTGGTACTCATTTCTTGCCGGCTCTGAGATATTTCATCTTTCAGCATCCGTTGCGTGTATATATAGCGGTTTTCAATTTCAGCCATGGCCTCGCGCAGTTCCCGCGCAACATCTTCGGGTAAGCGCCTTAGTTTTAAAAACAGTAAGAGCGCACCCAGCAATATCGCTGCCAGGTTGCCGATAAGCAGAATTTCAACCGTTGTCAGTACTATCGTTCCAATTACCATTGTATTAACGTCAAAAATAAGCGAGTGAGAATTTAATGCACCAGCCTTTTAGCATGGTTTAATGCATTTTGAAACACCGCCTGGTTCTCGCTTACCAGGATTAGCATTTCTATAACTGCGGTCTGAAACCGCAAATTATAAGGTGCGGACGGAAAGCGCCTGCTCCCTTGACAATTGACGCGGTCCTAGGTAGTCAAATTTACGAACCTCGCAGGGAAATGGACTGTGACCATTATCTGTGATTCGATGACAGCACATCGTTTGATCTATTCACGCAACTATCCTGCAAACTGTCGGTACCGGGAGCGACTATGAAGGTCTCAATTCGTTGGGCATTAATTCTTGGTTTTCTTATCGTAATTTGGGGAACTTACGGCATCACCACTACCTCCTTATACGTATCTTCTGAAAAAGTATTAAATCAGCATGCCCATGATATTATGCAAAACATTGCCGATTTGGTCATCGAGCAATCTAGTAATCACCTGGCCCATGCCCATGGTGCCGCTGTTCTGACGCGCAGACTCATTGGGGCCAATGTCGTTAGTGCGAGCCAAAACCGTTTGCACCTGTTGGAACGCTATTTTTACGATCAGTTGGCCATTTACCCACATTTTGCCGGAATTTACCTGGGCCGCCCAAACGGCGACTTTTTCTATGTTAGCCGCAATGCCGAACGTACGCCCAAAGGTTATCGCACCAAAATTATTACCCATCATGATGGCATCCGAAAAACCCGCCTTATATGGCGCAACCAGAACCTAAAAGCGGTGGCGGATGAAACTGACCCCGCAGATGCCTATGATCCCCGTATACGCCCATGGTATAAAAAGGCGCGGGCTGAAAAACAGATTGTCTGGACAGATCCATATATTTTTTACACCTCCCAAAAACCGGGTATTACCATCGCGGGACCGATATATGGCCAATCAGGCGATCTGGAAGGCATCGTCGGGGTCGACTTGGAAATCGATCAGCTCTCTTCTTTTATTGCCAGCCTGAATATCGGCAAAAATGGGCGTGCGTTTATGTTTAATCGCAATGGCGATGTTATTGCATTCCCGGATCTCAAAAAAATTCGAATTCAAAGTGATTCAACGCAAAACGGTTTCCGCTTGGTTAAGGTTCAAGAATTAGATGATATTTTATGTCGTAAAACCTTTCTGGCCGCGCAATTAAAATTTGGTAGCAACGACCGTTTTATAATGGAACGTCCCGCTTATGCGCGATTTGAGCATGACGGTCGCTACCATCGCTCGATGCTCATCCCTTTTGCCACCAAACAATGGCCTTGGATCATCGGCGTACATTTACCGGAAGACGACTATTTAGGGGCGCTTAAACAAAATCGTCGCCATAACATTCTGGTCACGCTGGCCATTTCTGTTTTTGCAACGATACTGGGACTTTTTTTATCCCGCAGCATTATTCGGCCCATCAGTAATCTTGAAAAGGAGGCCCGGGCAGTTAAAAACGATCAGCTTGATGCCCGTTTTAAAATTACCTCACAATACAAAGAAATCCAGGAAACAGCGGAAGCCTTTATTCGAATGAAAACCGCCATCCGTAAAAGCCGTAAAAAATATCAAGGCATATTCGAAAATATTCAAGACATCTATTACGAAGTCACCCTTGAGGGTAAAGTCCTGGAAATCAGTCCCTCGGTTGAAAAAATTACCGGTTTCCGGCGCGATGAATTTATTGGAAAGAATATTAATGATTTTTATGTTGAACCGAGCGCTCGCGAACGCTTTATCGCTAAAATAATGGCGGATGGAAAAGTCTCAGATTACGAGGTCCTGCTAAAGGCTGATGGCAGGCAGGTTTATTTTGCGCTAAACTCGGTGTTGGTAGTTGATGATCAGAACCAGCAGTATAAAATCATCGGCTCCATGCGCGATATATCAACACGCAAGCAGGCCGAGGAGATGATGCACAATCACCGCGAGCGCTTGGAGGAATTGGTCGAGCAGCGAACTGAGGATCTCACCGCGGCCAATGCAAAGCTGTTAAAGGAAATCGAACAGCGCCAGGCAACAGAATCTGCCCTGAGAGAAAAAGAGGAGAAATACCGCAATATTCTGGAAAACATCGAAGAGGGTTATTTTGAAACCGACCTGTCCGGTAATTTCACATTTGTCAACAAGGCCTCGGCTAAAATTCTCGGCTGGACGCGTGAAGAATTAGTGGGCATGAATAACCGTGACTATTCTGACCCCCGATCAGCCCAAAAAATATATCAAACCTTCAACGACGTCTACCGAACCGGAAAACCCCGTGACGTTACTGAATTTAAGGTTATTCGCAAAGATAACCAGGAGCGTAGTTTGGAGATATCGATTTCACTAATGCATGATGGCAATCAGCAAGCGATCGGTTTCAGGGGAATCGGGCGGGATGTGACCGACCGTATACGCGCTGTCGCGGACCGCAAAAAACTGGAAGAACAACTTCAGCAATCACAGCGGCTTGAAGCAATCGGAACACTGGCCGGCGGCATTGCGCATGATTTCAATAATTTGTTAATGGGCATTCAAGGCAACGTTTCACTGATGCTTCTGGAATATGATCAGAACAAGCCCCAGCATGAAAAACTAAAAAATATTGAAAACTGCGTTAAAAGCGGTGCACGACTAACCAAATTACTTCTGGGTTATGCGCGAGGCGGCAAATACGTGGTGACACCGACCAATGTCAATGAACTGATCCAAGAAACAGCGCACATGTTCGGCCGTACACGGAAAGAAATTTCCATTACGGAAACGTATCAGGAAGACTTGTGGACCGTGGAAGTCGATAAGGGCCAAATTGAACAGGTATTGATTAACCTATATTTGAATGCGTGGCATGCCATGGCAAACGGCGGTGAATTGTCTTTGCAAACAGCCAATATTAACCTTGATCGAAGATTCACCGCCGCATTTGAGGCCAAACCGGGAAGATATGTGAAAATATCCATCGCGGATACAGGCGTTGGTATTGGTGAAGCGATACGTCACCGGATATTTGAACCTTTTTTTACGACCAAGGAAATTGGGCACGGAACGGGCCTAGGATTGGCTTCCGCTTATGGGATCATACGCAACCACGATGGAATTATCCATTTCGACAGCAAAGTCGGACAGGGTACCACATTTTACATCTTTCTGCCGGCCTCAGACAAACCGGTTACGACCCAAACGATACGGTCAGCTAACCATAACCATCACATGTTGCTAGAAGACAAAAGCTAACATTCGAGCCGCAAACGGGCGTCCAGCTGCATTAAATGTGGCTGCAGAGGGAGGCCGGCCTTACGTATCAGGGCGTAACTGTTGACACTGCGGACAAAGATGGGTGCTGCGCTGTCCAACGATAATTCGCTCAAGAATTGTTTTGCAACGCGGGCAGGCGCGCCCATCCCGGCGAAAGACGTTTAGCTGATCGCGGTTGCGTCCGCGGTTGCGGGCAATTGAATAAAACGTGGTCTGTCCGGTACCCAGGGTAGTGCCTAAATTTTTTAATCCCCGACGCAGCACTTTGCGAATCGCCCGGAATAAATGCTGAATTTCCTTTTTGGAAAGGGATGATGCCCGCTGGCATGGGTGCAGGCGGGCGTCCCATAAGGCCTCATCGACATAAATGTTGCCGAGCCCGGCCAGAAAATTCTGATCCAACAGCAAGGGTTTCAAAAGGCGATGGCGGGTACACAGCATGGCTGCCAATTTCCGCGAGGTAAATGATTCGGCCAAGGGCTCCGGCCCCAGTTTGTTCAGAAGGTCTTGGGCGCTCTCCCGCAGATAAAACCGGCCGAATTTGCGGGTATCATGAAACCGCAGTTGCCGGCCATTATCCAAATCTAGGGTCACGTGTTCATGCTTGTCTCGTTTGGTTTTTAAGCTCAACAGGTGTAAACGCCCGGTCATGCGCAGGTGGATCAACAGTTGCCACCCATCTTCAAAATCTAAAATAATAAACTTGGCCCGCCGGTGAATCTTGGCAATGGTTCGTCCGGTAACCAGTCGGCAAAACGTTTTGGCGGTCATGCCATCGATGCTGCGTGACCAATCGACCCGTGCGCCTGTGATTTGGACACCAACAAGCCCGGCTTTTATCAGGTCATCAACCACAGTCTGGACTTCGGGTAATTCCGGCATTCGGCAAATAGTTTCCTAAACTAATCTGCTTCAGTTGCAGTCTTCATTTTTTGTGAGCTGTGGAATTGAAGCGCCGCGTGCCTCTCAAAGGCACGTACTTCGGCCAAATAAGATGCTTAAAATTGGCTAGCTTTTGACGGCGATACACAATCCATCGTAATTGGGAGAATGCTGCGGCCAAAATCCATACAGGTGGGCACTGCTCCAAGCAGAATCAGCATGGATTTTTCGATTAAAGCGATCGGCATCCGCAAAACCCGTATTATCCGCCACCAGCATCCGCCCAGTTTTCAGCAGGCGCCCACAATGCGGCAAGGCCTTGGCGTAATCCGCCTTTTCGATATCCATAAAAATAAAATCAAAAGACGTTTGCAGTTGCGGTAAAATCTCCAGGGCATCGCCTTCGCGAACATTTACCCATTGTCTCAAGCCGGCTTGCTGCAAATTGGACCGTGCCTGGGCGGCCATATCGGAATCCAATTCCAGACTGATGACCTGGCCATCAAACCTCCGACAGGCTTGGGCTAAAAAAATTGCTGAATAACCTGTGGCTGTTCCCAACTCTAAAATCCGGCGGGCTTGCACGGCCACGGCCAACACATAAAGCAATTGCCCCACCAACGGCCCAATGATGGGTATATCTTCGTGCTCCGCCTGGGCTTCAAGCTGCCGCATGAGATCATCGCGCGGCGGTAACAACTGTTTAAAGTAATCTTCCGGATGGGCAACTATTTCCGACATAATGAACCTCGCTGTGAAAGATTCCACACTTAGACCGTCTTTTTAAACCAATTATTGTACCAGCGCCATCAATCAGGCCAATTCCTGCAGCGCTTCGCGCATCAATCGCCCAATCGCCATCTGCTGCGGACATTGTTGCTCGGCCGCTGTAAAATCAGCGGTGGCCAGGCCTTGACGGACCCTGTGGGGCAGACGCTGGAAACACTGCCGGGCACGCTCGCGATCGCCGTAACTGCGGCTATACATCAGATAGCGCATCACGTCGCCGATCGGCAGATCCACCGCAACGGCAGGCTGGCAAATATGCGTGCATCCGGTACAATAGTCGGAGCACGTTTCCGCTGCATATTGCTTAAGCAGACGTTGGTCAACCTTTGATAGGTGGGTTTTGTTGACGGCCGCCCCGATATTGGTCATTAATAAATTAAGATTGGGCATTTGTGAACAGATACTGGCGATCTGTGGATTTTCCCAAACCGCTTTCAATTTAGCCTGCCCGTCGCTGAAACCTTTGCGCACAAATCGACCGGCGATCTGCAGTTCCGTTTCCGTGCTCGTTTTGACGGATCCGCCACCTTGCGTCTTCATGGCCGTCAGGCCAATGCCGGCCTCGGCACACGCATCCACGGCGGCCCGCATACGATCGGTATGCATCAAACGATAATTGTAGGTCATCATGATACCGTCAATCCATCCTAAACTGGGCGCATCCAATAGGCACGCTTCCATATTGCTGTGAGTGCTGAAACCGAAAAAGCGAATCTTGCCGCTGGACTTGGCTTTTTCGCCCCACTTTTTGACATCATCATCCATCTCGCTAATACTGCTGATGCCGTGGACAAAAAAGAGATCAATATAATCCGTCTGCATCCTCCGTAAAGACTGGTCCAATTCTTTCGACATACCATTGAGGGTCCAAGCACCGGATTTGGTGACCAAAAATATTTTTTTACGATCTTGCGGATTTTTGGCAAAGTACTTCCCAAATCCTTTTTCACTGCGCCCACCCCCGTATGAATGCGCTGTATCCCAATAGGTCACGCCCCAGCGGAGAGCTTGTTTCAACATGAGTTGGTTGGAGGGAATATCAAACATACCACCCAACGATAAAATGGAAACATTAACGCCGGTCTTGCCAAAAGGTCGCATGGCCACGGTTTTGCCGGAGCCTTGGACCATCAGTTCATCAGCCGCCGCCGAGGATCCGAAGGCTGTTGTCAAAGAAGCCGCTCCAGCCGCCCCTAAGGTTTTTAAAAAATGACGCCGGGAGTATTTTAAATTCTTTGTGCTCATCGTGCTTTCCTCCGTTAATATAAATTGCCAATCAATTAAGCCTGCCAGTTTATCATCCATGCGCCAAAACGCATCAAGGGTTATCGGCGCAGACAAAGTTCCTATTTTAACTTTGTAGCAACAATTGACGGTCGCGATGCCGTGATTCATTTTCCGCTGTGACCCGGATCGCCCGTTTTCCACGCACCGGACATTCATGTTCACATACCCCGCAACCGATACATCGATTCGGTTCCACAAAGGGGCGCTGTAAACGGATTTGAATCGCCACTTGATTTTCAGAGACCGGCAGCCGCGCCTGTTGCAAATTGGGCCGAATCCATAGCCGATTGGCCGTGTGGCGTTGGATGGCCCAGCGTTGATAATCTTGAGTATCCGGCCCAGCCAAAAAGTAATCGCCCGTATCCAGCCGCCAATCTTGAAAAGGGGTGCCATCAAACTCAATCTGATCTGCTGCAGCGAAACGGATTGTCAACATGTGGCTGTCGATCACCGTGTTGAAGGATACGCGTGTAAAAATCGCTTTGGGGCTTACGGGGCAATTCTCCTGACACACGATACACGGCTTGTCCATGGCCCAGGGAAGACAACGACCACGATCGACAAATGCGGTACCGATACGAATCGGCCCATGACGTTCAAAGCGTTTCTGGCCTAAACGCTCATCCAAACTGATGGGCCGTATCGCTGCGGTGGGACAAACATTGCCACAGGCAATGCATTTCAGCTGGCAGCCACTGCTACCGATACGAAAATTAGCCGCCGGGGTCCACAATCCCTCGATACCGCTGGCCAAGCCAGTCGGGTGCAGTATATTCGTGGGACAAATCCGCATACACTGCCCACATTTAATACATCGCGCCAGAAACTCTTTTTCAGCCAGAGCCCCGGGCGGTCGAATAAGGGTTGGTATCCAATTCGCCGCCAGATGCCCGTTTAAGCGCATGGCAGGTATTGCCGCTAGGCCGCTCAGACAGGCAATCGTGAATTCGCGTTTGGTGACATCCGGTCCGGTTATCTCACCGGCTGCCGATGGTGCGCTCCGATAGCCAATTAATCCATGCCGACATGAATCCATGCAGTTGAAACACAACACGCATTCACTGAAACGGACTTTGCTCGTCGGCGCACAGGCGCCGTCGCAATGCTGTTCACACAACTGGCAGTCGCGACAGGCATCATCGGCCTTGCCGATGCGCCAGATGGCATAGCGGCTCAAAACACCCAATAAGGCCCCCAGTGGACAAATAAAGCGACAATAAAACCGGGGTATTTTTAAATTTAAAAACACTGCCAGCAAGAAAATCAATCCGATCAATCCGATGCCGTCATAATATCGCAGCGCGGGTGAGATTTCTCTGAAGCCACCTCCGACTATAGGTAACACGACCAAATTAATAGACCGATACAGCAATGGCAACGGATCGAGCAATCCAATCTGCAGTGAGGCTGAAAAAAAACTGGGTGGTTGTCCCCCAAGTCCAATGACCATCCACACCCCCGCGGCGGCAAAAATAGAAATAACCGCTCGAAAAGACTGCCGCCATACAATGATAAGGCTTATCACCAGCACCAGGGCGATGATACCAGCAAAAACCCTGGATGCATTCTGCGGCAAATAAAGCAAATCAAATACCAAATCAAGGCTGGCCGAAGCCAGCAGGAAAATAAGGATCCAATATTTTATCGCCTGCCAGCGATGGTATCGGTTAAGGGACAATCGCTGGGCCACAGATCTGGAACGTTTGCCCAAATATCCGATAAATTGATGAATAGTCCCAAATGGACAAATCCATCCGCAAAAAAACCGCCCTAACAATAAGGTTAATGAAATCGTTACCAGGCCCCATACGAGCCCCTTGTACAGCGTTCGGGTGGTCAAAATCGTTCCTAAACCCACCAGCGGATCCAACTCGATGAGCCAGTTCACCGACCAGCCACGCAGCTGCCACCAACGATCGCCCAGGGTGGTAACAAGGCAAAACCAGACAAATAGCAGTAGAAAGAAGATCTGACTGATGCGACGGGCAGTTATAATTCGCATGGGTTCAGTGCACCATTATACAAATTTGATTATGTGTTCAGACGAACGATCACGCTAACTTCATTTAACAGGTGAACATTAAAAACCAATTAACTGATATCAACCATTTGCGGATTTAAGGATTGGTAATCAGCAGTTCCGATACCAGCTTCCTGAGCTTGGGCGATAAATGGTAGATCAGATAGATTTTTTCCCAATAGGGTGGCGCCAAAAGCGTCGGCAGCAACCTGATCCGTGCTGACAATCATGGTGTTAGTTGATTTTAAATCCGAAAGGGACCCGCCGGTGGGGCCATTGCGCATCATCGTCGTCGTTCCATCTAAAATGACGAGTGTGGGACGTACCATCATGGCTAATTCTTTAATGATGGTGTGAACCTCTTGGTGAAAAATGTTGCGACGCCCGCCCAGCAAGCCATACCAATTCTTCATTACCATGGAAGCACCGCTGCGATGATGATCTTTGACCGGGGTGATGCCGATGACCTTATTTACCTGCCGAAACGGTTCATATAAAAGCGGCCAGTCGCGAATCAGCCGGGCATTGGGCACGGTAATGGGACGAAATGATTGCTGACGAGGTACGATTAATTCCGCACCAGCCGAGCGAGCGGCTTCGGCAATGCCGGTCAAGGTAAAACAGCTGGTCGGATCATTAATGGGGTTGTCGGTGACAATGACATTAGCGGCGCCGGCCTGGAAGCAACGTCGGCACAGTTCCGTAACCAGTATCGGATGGGTGGTTGCTGATAGCATCGGTGGGGTGGCAAAAGCCGCATTGACTTTGAGCAACACCCGATCGCCGGATTTGATATAGGATTCCAGTCCACCAACGGCCTTAAGGGCATAGGCTAGACTTTTCTTACGATCAGCACCACGCGCCACACACATGCGCGGCTGTTGGCCGCTGACTGAAAAATCCGCCAGGCTGACGCTGGTTTGTCTAACCGCTTGGCTTGATGGACCGACGGTATCATAAAGTCCGTAACCTACAGCCCAAGTGGCGGCCAATGCGGCGCCCGCCTTGGTTGAGCGAATAATAAACTGGCGGCGATTGAGATCCGAAGGTTTGGGGTCATTTGTCATCGCCTGCCTCCGTCAATCGCTGATCAAGCTTTCGGGCTAACGCCAGGGCGAGGTCTAAATCAGCGGCCTCATGGATGCCGGCCAGGTAGCGCCCGCGCTTAAATACAATGTCAAAGGTGTCAAAAATCTCTACGATCCTGGCATGCGGCAGTTCCGCCATGGGTGGCTGGGCGATACCACCGAAGTTTAACAAAAATGCATGAAAGCCATCGGCCAATGCAGCCGCCTCATCAGAGTTCGCACGCTTTGAAAGAAATGCAGTGGCCGTGTGGGAACCCTGTTGGTAATCAGCAATCAGTACCTTATCAAACCGATCATACCCAAAAACATCGGCTGGAATCATTTTGATGCTATCTTGTTCAAGTCCTTCCGGCGGAAATAATGTTTGAAGCGTTACCCGGGATGCTTTTACACGTATTTTTTTGACAAAAGCCTGTGCGGCCACCTCCATGGCATCTACGGCATCTGTGGAGACGGCTGAGGCAATTGCCTCCACATAATAGGGCCCGTGAACCCAAAAAAGCGCATTAGGGGTACGGTACGCATATTGTCCCACATCGATCGGCTGGGCATCATCGCGCATCTGCGAACTGTAAACTGCATAGGCATTTTCACCGGTGGCCATGTCGTAAATATAGATTTCAATCCACCAGGAGCTGTCGTTTAAGCCTTTAAAACGCTGGGTTTTCAGGCTCTTGAAGTGAGCCGACAGGTACAATTCGGCTTTACCATTTATCTTATCCGATAGGGTATCCGGGCCAAACTGCTCGGCGGGAGTGATCGGTAGCAATTGGCCTTCAAGCGGAACGATGGCCTCAAAGGCGCGTGTCTCTGGACTTTGCAGGCCAGGCGAGTCTTGTTGACGCATAACATTGACAGCGGGATTGAGGTCGAACTGACGTATTAAAATCCCGGACGCGGTGACAACCAATACCAGGTAAATACATGCGCTAACAAGTGTTTGCGTTTTTGAGGTTTTGTTAATTAAAGATGTCACTGTAACTGTTTAAGCGCGAAGTTGGATTCGTTAGCCGTCTGCTTGACCATAAATTTAATAGCCCGTGAAAATCAACCTAGGTTCAGGCAGATTTTTATAGCAAAGATTTAAACCGTGTCCTTGGACACAGCGTACCCGGGTCAAGATATACACCGCAGTATAAAAGTGAAAGGCGCTTCTGTCAACGAATCGGCAGACGGTTGCTTGTATCCCGCATTTCGCCTGGGGGGGTTTGCCTGCAGTGTGCCGTGAACTTTCGGTATTTTGGTCTGATTTTACGATCGACCACACGCTGGTAGGCCGCCCGTCTTTTCTTGCCCGAAAATTAATGCGTTGCCTCCGAGCGGCGCTCTTTCCAGTGACCGATGGCATTGGCATAATAGAAAAGGATATCGCGGGCATCCGGATGGGCCATGTATTTGCCATTGGCTTCCTGAACCATTCGGCGCATCTTCATGGTATTCAAGGCCCGCGCAATGGTGTGCGCCCGCAAATTACGAGGGGTATCATAAACCGGTGCGCCCTGCTGATGCAGTTTTTGTAAATTGTGGTTCACACGTGCTTCAAGCTCTACAATATCAAGGGCAGAGTTGTGCAAATCCAAAAAAATGCTGGCCAGCAGAGAAACCGGCAGGACCGGGATAACGGTGGCAATGCCTTGCAACAGCTGGTAACAGAGCTTTTCAACTTCCGGAAACCGTTCCTTGCGCGCGCTGTTGCTGAAGATGACGTTATGTTGCACACAATATGCTTTGGCTGAAACCGGTTTTCCGAAGTTAACCGATGCATACCCGAAGCGCTGCCAACGGCTCAAAGCCATCAATACCGCACTGCGCCAAATAAACCGGATAGTGGTTCGAATGGCAAACCAGGCACTCCGTTTTTCAGCCTCAGGATCGAGCATCCGTAAAAGACTCCGGTCTTCAAGCACGCGATCATAATTGATACCAACGGGGATGAAGATAATATCCCGATCGCTATTCGGGTTGAATCCCCGCAGCATGTAATCAATGAAACCAAGCTTGGGCGGCCGTAAGCAACCATCGCGGCTCAAACCACCTTCCAAAAAGACAGCTTGGCACACCCCCTCTTTGGTCGCCATATGGACATAGCGTTCCAGGACCTTTCGATACAGAGGATTGCCTGAATTACGGCGTACAAAAAATGCGCCCATTGCGCGAATCAATGTTTGTAGCGGCCAAATCCGGGCCCACTCGCCGACGGCATATGATAAGGTTGTGCGCTCCGCGGCCAGAAATGCCACCAGAATATAATCCATGTTGCTGCGGTGATTCATAACAAATACCACCGTCGCATCCGGATCAACCCCTTGAAACTGGTTTTCATCTAAAATACCCACGCGCACCCGATAAAGCAGGCGGGCAATTCTCTTGGCAATCCAATAGCCGCAACGAAAGTAGAGATACGCATTGAATGAAGGCACGATTTCACGGGCATACCCAAACACCTGGCTTTGAACGATATCTCGCGGCGTATCAGTGTGTTCAGCATACCGCTGAATGGCGGCAATAACTTTAGGGTCATAGACCAGTCGATCGATGAGCACTTGCCGTTTGGTAAGCTGGAGGGGTTTGATCTTAATATCCAGGCGGGTACTGATGTCATCGATCAGTCGATTGACCCGTCGACGAATGAACCAGCGCGTGCTTGGAATGAGTATCCGATCAAGGACCGCCCAAATGCTGAAGCCCAGCAACAAAAGCAACAGCCACAAGGGTATCGCGATCAAATTAGTCATCAATCCGAATTTCCCACAGCATCGTTATAATTGAAGGGCGACTGCATTTCAGTGTTTGCCTGCAAAAAAATCTGGTTTTAACCCCTTTGAGCCCGGATGAATTTGATAATCAGAATAATCAAGGGAAGCAAGTGATAAAAAAGGTCAAAAATATCCATCGGCTTATGCAAGGTGCCGTTTTTTAACATCACCAGTTTTTCAACCACGTGCGGCATGGGACGAAACGGTGCCAGCAGCATCAGCACGGTCACAACGATCAGAATCGAATACGGTATCCGATCAAGAAAATCCCACATAAAATATTAGCTCTCCTTGCTGTTTAGCACCGATTTAGGGAAATGCTTCCATCACATCCCCGATAAATTGCCTGACGATAACAAGCAACAGCAGACTGGCAAGCCCGATCAGTAGACGTTTTACCCGTGGTTGCATTTACATTGTCCGTCCATCAATTTAAAAGGTGACCTGAATTTGGCACGGAATCATCTGTTTGGGGTCGGCCGGAATATGGACCTGCGATGTCCATATCTTCGCTCAGGCTTCATCAATTTTATATTTGCGATGATGGATGGTAATAAAAAACTGATCGTCTGAGGAGGTCATAATTTTTGATATCTTCATCAACGCGCGTTCGACAAATTTGATTCGATCATCGCCAAGCTGCATATATAAACTATCTTTATGAGTGAACAGTTTGGTGGGGTTTAAGTTTATCTGTTTTTGGGTATTCAGGTTCAGCAACACGTTGTCATTGGTAATCTCAACATCAAACACAAATAGAGCGGTGTCCTCGTAGCGAAAATAGACCTTTTCCATAATTTGTCCATTGGACTGCGTCAGATAGTAGCCATTTTGATCTTTCTGAATCGATGCATGAAAATAGTCTATTATTTTTTTATGCTGAAACTTACCATGCACGTTGTGCCAGCAGCCGTTTGTATCCAGCCAAAATACGGCTTTTTCCTTGGGTATAATGATTTCTTTAACCATGATGCCCTTTAATGCGTTTGTGGGTTAAATGGTATGTGGAAGATAAAAATTAGCTTACCGCCTCTTTAAACTTCGGGGCACAGTGATGCTATCCACCAGTATTAAACCACATTATAATGGTTGTTTGAAAGCTTGGTTAGATGATAGGCCGTTATACCAAAGCAGCGCTTATTTTTTCACCGGTGGCTCTAATGGCCTCCATATCACCCTGCTCAAGTTCCCAGGCGGTTATGGATAGCTCCGGCTCATCATCGGATCGCGGGACCAGGTGCAAATGATAATGCATGACAAGCTGATTGACGCCTTTGCCGTTAAGCTGCAAAGTCGCTACCCCCAACGGATTAAGCGCTTGCTTAATGGCCGTCGCCACCTTTTTGGATGCCAAATGAATCGCCGTTAAATCATCGGGTGAAATCTGCCAAAGATTTTCAGCGTGATTCTTGGGAATAATCAATGTGTGGCCCTTTGAAATCGGGTTAATATCCTCAAAGGCGAGTACCCGCTCATCTTCATAAACCTTGAAACATGGCAATTCACCTTTCACAATTTTGCAAAAAATACAGTCTTCCATGCCAGACCTCCTTTCACCTTGTAAATAAGTGGTCGATTGCCAAATAATATAGGATTGCTGCTTTAAAAACCGATTTGAGTTTAAAAACGCTTTAATCATTCAATTCGCCGCGCATGACTGTAACCGCTTCACCGCCCAGTAAAACGCGATCTTCAGCCATTCGTACCCAGACCTCCCCACCCCTTTCAGAGGCTTGAAATGCCTTGAAATCCGATTTTTGCATTCGGCGCTGCCAATAAGGCCCCAAACAGCAGTGGGCTGAACCCGTGACGGGATCCTCATCCACCCCGGCGGCTGGTGCAAAAAACCGTGAAATAAAATCAAATTCCGGGGAACTCGATCTGCTGGTGACGATCACACCCCGCACATCCAGCTGTTTGAGCGCCGTCATGTCGGGTTGCAACCTGCGAACGGTTTCTTCCGAATCCAATTCCAAGATATAGTCAAACCGGCTGCGGCCAGCATAAATCGGTTTGGCCTGCAATGCCTCAGCTAGTCCATTTGGAAGGGGTGCCGATTTATCGGGGGTAGCGGGAAAATCGAGTTCAATAATATTTTGACGCCGACGGGCGCTGAGCAAACCGCTGCGTGAATGAAAATGGATGGCTTGCGATGGTTCCAACATGCCAGTCTCCCATAAAATATGGGCACTGGCCAGAGTGGCATGGCCGCACAGATCGACCTCGGTCACCGGTGTAAACCATCGCAGGTTAAAACCGTCGTCCTGGGCGACCACAAATGCGGTTTCAGAAAGATTCATTTCACGGGCGACCAGCTGCATCCAGTTCTTACCAGCGGCGGCCTCCATAACACAGACTGCGGCCGGGTTGCCCTTAAATGCAACCGACGTAAAAGCATCAACCTGATAGATTGTTTGACCCATTTAATGCAACGCCTGCATCACAGCTTCAATCAAATGGTTTGATCGTGTTATCAGAGATCATCTGCGTGGCTTCCTTGGAATAGAAGGTTATCTTTACACATCAAATACACCAAAAAAAGTCAACCGCGCTCCACATGAACAATCAGGCCTAAAATAATCTCAAAACAATTCCTAAAATATGTCCCTGCCGCTTGACCTTCTCTCGAATCTTCTTAGAATACTTTCTATGCTTGTTTAGCTAACTAAGTTTAATACCGATATTAAATATGTATGGCCAAGTTAAGGCACGCATACAATAAAACATAAACCACTCTTGATAATAAACGCATGGAAAGAACTGATCGACATCGCTGGCCGAGCATTCTCTACTTTACTATTGCAGCGCTCATATTTTCCAGTTTCATGTATTACTTAGCGATCGGGGCTACCAACCCAACTCACCAAAGAGCACCATCAGCCCCCGGTTATACAAAGACCCCTTACGAGATAACCAAACTGGGAAGCAAAATTATCCTGCATGCTGATACCCTTACAAAGTTTGGCAAAACCAAACTAAAGTACCGGGGGGTTGACAGCGACTATCTATTGATTGA
>JAAUYK010065506.1_pt1 | contig 28613 bp, 23 predicted proteins | sample 7278021 | NCBI WGS metagenome assembly JAAUYK01 (sample SAMN14350223, study PRJNA611818) | marine sediment metagenome | isolation source: surface marine sediment (1.8m) | place: French Polynesia: Moorea | collected 2018-08
ACCTACAACGAGCCCGACTACTGGCACCATTGGCTGAGCATGGCCTCGACCACGGTCGCACCGGGTTTCCTGCATACGCTGATGTCCCATATGCATCCCCTGTTCGGCTACGGCCGCACCGGTGATCCGTCCAAGGTTGATAAGTTCTGGAAGACCGGCAAAGGCATGCGCGTCAATCCAAGTATGAAGAATAACATCGCCACAGCCGGCAGAAGCTAAAGGAGGTAACAATGGAAAGTATTCAGTGGTTTGTTTTGGGCATAATGTTCACGCTCTGCGTGTTCGGCTTCGCATATGCATCAATTCGCGTCAAGGCACCGTGGTATGCCTGGGCCGTGCTGATCGGCGGTGCCTTCATGGTGATGTTCGGTATCGCCTGGGCCGGCTCTTCCTTCCACGAGGACATCCCCACCTCCGGCGCTTTGGCACTGACGCTTTTTACCGGACCGGGGATCGTCGCCATGGTCCTGGCCTATCGTTACTGGGTGGCGCCGGGCCTGAAAGGGGGCTAAGCATGGCAACCGACAAAAAGCATAAAACCCTCTGGCAGCGGCTGGCGTTTCCGCTCGGGTTCGCGACCCTGGTGATAGCATTTATCATCGGGCAGATCGCGGCCAAGCCCGATTACCAGGCGCTGCTCCAGGCGCTGCTGGCCGACCACAAGCTCACGCGTGTGACGGAGGCCGAAGGGGGGCAGATCGTGTTTCGCGACGAGACCGAGGACAGCTATGTGGTCATTTCCGAAGCCGAGGGGTACGGCGGACCGTTGATCATCGGGATCAGGGCCAGCGCGGAAGGCAAGATCGCCGAAATCCTCAATCTGCGCAACAAGGAAACCCCGGCCTATTTCGAGAAACTGAAAAGGAATCAATTCTTCCGTCAGTTTGGCGGCAAAACGGTTTCCGCCGATTTTCTGCTGAACGAGGACATCAATGCCGTGTCGGGGGCGACCGTATCCTCTCAAGGCTTCACGACGGCAGTGCGCAATGCTATGCACATCGCGGCCACCGAGCATTTCAAGCTGAAACCCACCTGGAAGCAGCCGGCATGGAACTTCGGCGTGAAAGAGATCGGGCTGATTGCGGTTTTCGTCCTGGCCTTCATCGTGGCCTATGCCAAGGGAAAGCCCGCAAAATGGGGCCGGCTGGCGATGCCGTTTGTGGCACTGGGTTTCGTCGGCATCTACACGAACTCGTCCCTGTCGATCGGGCAGCTGTCCGGAATCGTGCTGGGCTATATTCCAGGCTTCAAGGAGAATACCCTGTGGTGGATCATAATGATCGGCGCGTTGGGCAGCGTGCTGATTCTGGGCAAAAATATCTATTGCGGGAATGTCTGCCCCTTCCAGTACGTGGAGCGGCTCCTGAATAAGATCAGCGGCATCAATTTGGCCGTCAAGCGCGGCGTGCAAAAGTCGGCGCGCACGGTTGTCGGCTTGATGACCTGGACCGCGCTCATGTTGATTTTTCTGTCCTCCCACCCCACGCTGGGTTCCTACGAACCCTTCAGCCTGATATTCTCGCTTACCGGGACGGGGGTGCATTGGTATATCCTACCGCTGTCGCTGATCGGTTCCTTCTTCGTATTGAATTTCTGGTGCCGGCTGTTTTGCCCCGTGGGCCATACGCTGAACAGCATAGTGCGGGGTCGGAAGCGGGTGCTGGGTGGGTCTAAAAAAGGTGCGGCCAAGCCGAAGGCAGAAGAAACGCTTCCGGCCGAACCGGAAGACAAAGGTGACTTATGGCAAAAAGAGAAGTAAAACCGTGGCACACCAAGGTAACGACCGCCCTCGCGGTCGTCACGCTGCTTTGCGTGTTCGCATTCTTTGCGCAAACGTTTAGGTCTTTCTTTCTGACCGACCACGATCCGGTACTGGTCGCCATTGAGCGCATAAAGGAAAAGGCCCAGGACAAGCAGGACTAGCCGTAGGCTCAATGGTGCGAGCTTTTTGTGCCCTATTACACACGCAGTGTTCAGGTTTCAGGATTTGGTATTCACTGACACCTGCCTGCCCACCGTAGCCTAATAGGCGAAGGCGGGACACCTGAAACCAGAGCTTAAGCCAAATAGCCATGTTTTCACTATCGGAATTCGCAACAGGACCTTAACGTATGTCCGCAACAGGATCTAATATCGGATTAAACCGCGCCCGGGAAGCTGCAAGTAAAAAAGCGGCGGCCATGGGCCATGGGCCCGTCTGGAAACTGCTGATGCGGTTTTCAGGTCCGGCGATATTGTCAATGGTTGTGGCGGCCAGCTATACCGTTATCGACGCCATTTTTATCGGACGTTTAGGGCCGGAGGCCCTGGGGGCCTTGCTGGTGGTCTTTCCGCCGATATTGATATGTATGGCCGTTAGTATGGGTACCGGTGTTGGGGCCGAATCGTTTATATCGCGTACTTTGGGTGCTGGGAACCATAAGCGCGCCAATCGATGCGCCTGCGTCGCCATTACTTTAGCGGTTCTGATCGGTGTGCTGACCGGCATTATCTACTTATCCAATTTAGAACCCATCCTGCATCTTTTCGGGGCTAGCGGGGATGTCCTGCCACTGGCAAAAAGATACATGTTCGTATTAGCCGCATTCGCCTTCCTGCACTCTGCTTTTATTGTTATCGGCAACATTTTGCGTGCTGAGGGCAGCCCTGTGATCGCCAGCGTTGCTGTGATCGTCGCGACCTTAACAAATATTATCCTGGATCCGATTCTTATTTTTGGTTTCGGACCCATCCCCCGCATGGAAATGGCCGGAGCGGCCATAGCCACCGTCATCGGCCACGCTGCAGGGTTAAGCGTATTCATCTACACCTTTTTATCCGGTCGCAGCGCCTATACATTTGGTCTGGCGAACTTTCTGCCCAGCAAACATATCCTAATTGAAATATACCGCGTTGGACTTGCCACCATTTTCCGGATGGTCGCCCTGGCAGCGGTGATGGCATTGGCAGCCACGATCGCTGCTTCTTTCGGTGTAATACCATTGGCCGTACTGGGAGTCGTCTTCCGACTGGCGCGTTTTGCATTTATGCCCACCATGGGATTGGGACAGGGAATGCTGCCGCTAATCGGATTCAACTTTGGCGCCAATCAAAAGGAGCGGGTTGGTGAAGTGGTCATCAAGGCGGGGTTGCTTGGTTTGGGCTGGGGATTGTTTTGCTGGCTGATATTTATGATTTTTCCGGCCCAGGTCATATCAACCTTCAATTCTGATCCGCGTTTTATCGCCGAAGGCGTGCGCACCCTGCGGATCTTTGTCCTGTTATTTTTCGCTATCCAGCTCCAGATCATCGTCAGTTTTTTCTTTCAGGGAATCGGCAAGGGAATACCGTCTTTTATCCTCTCTTGCGCGCGGCAAGTGATATTTTTAATCCCGGCGCTTCTGATACTGCCAAGGCTATTTGGCGTGGTTGGCCTCTGGATGGCATTTCCGGTGGCCGACGTTTTATCGATTCTACTGACGGTTGTCTGGATCGGTATTGAGCTCCGAAGTCAAGGCATGCCGCTTCAGGTGCGATACGCATAAAACAGAATTTAGGTATATATTAAAAATTTTTCTCAATATATTGTTATAAAAGGGAATTTTTTGATACGCGCTACAGTTTAATCCTAAACGCCGTTTGTTTATCCTAAATTTAGTACACAGGCATCAAATAGTAAATTACAGATAACAATAACAAAAAAATCGTAAGCGACATTTAAGATCACATATCTGAATAAAACATATAGCGCTTTTAGTTGTCGCAGATCGATTGGACGGAAAGGATCTTTAGGCAAAGCAATGGCAGTCATTCATCCAAGTCTGTTCTTAGTCATGGAGCGTTTTCCGGACCGAAAGGACGATTTACGGCAGCGATATCGTACTAGCGAATCCTTTCAATCCCTCTGCCAGAGCTACCAAAAATGTAATAAGGCTCTTGAGCACTGGAGCCAATCCAAACATGCCGAGGCGCCCAGCCGGCAGCGGGAATACTCGCAACTGATCACAGAATTGGAGCAGGAGATCATTCAGAGCCTGCAGGAGACATTTTAGCGTATTAAATAAAGAGAGCAAAGATCATCTGTCAAGCTGACTATAAAACCCGAGGCCAAAGAAACACTCTGGAGCAAGGTCCTGGCTGGGGGAAATTTCTATAATCAGATAACCTTTTAAGAACAAAAAGGAGATACCCAATGAAAGCATCTGATCTGTTTTTAAAATGCCTGGAAGCCGAGGGCGTTGATACGATTTTCGGCATTCCCGGTGAGGAAAATGCCGACTTCATGATATCCTTGCTCGACTCCAAAATTAAATTTGTTATTTGCCGGCATGAGCAGGCCGCAGCGTTTATGGCCGACATGTACGGCCGCATGACCGGCAAGCCCGGTGTGTGTCTGGCCACCCTGGGACCCGGTGCCACCAACCTGACTACCGGACTGGGCCAGGCCAATATGGACTGCTCGCCTGTGGTGGGCATTATCGGCCAGGCCGGAACCTATCGCCTGCACAAGGAGTCCCACCAGAACATGGATGCCGTTACCATGTTCAAGCCCCTGACCAAATGGACCACTACCGTCATGAAGCCGGACAATATTCCGGAAATCGTGCGCAAGGCCTTCAGAATAGCGACCAGTGAAAAACCCGGTGTAACGGTCATCGAGCTGCCCGAGGATGTTGCCCATGGCGAAAGCGATCTCGAGCCCATCCGCGGCAAAGCCGACGTCGAAAAGACCGGTGTCGATCCCAACCGGATTGTAGCGGCACTGAAACTGATTGCCGAAAGCAAATTTCCGGTCATGCTGGTGGGGCTGGGATGCGTGCGCGCCCGGGCCCGAACGGAAGTGGAGGCCTTTGCGGACAAATCCGGCATCTATGGGGCCGAGACATTCATGGGCAAAGGCGCCATATCAATTAAAAATGACCATGCCTTTGCCACCGTGGGGCTGGGAGCAAGGGATCTGGCCCTGGAAGGGTTCGAGAAAGCCGATCTGGTCATCACTCTGGGCTACGACATGGTGGAGTGGCATCCGGATCGCTGGAATGTGGGTGAACCCAAAAAAATTATCCATATCGACACCCAGCCGGCGGAAGTCGACTATCAATATAACATCGACGTGGAGATCATTGGCGATATTCGCAGCGCCTTGAGCGCCCTGACGGCCGGATTGACCGATGAACACACGGCGGCCCGCAGCGACAGCTATGTAGAGACCATGAGCGGAGTGCGCCAGACCATGATGGCCGAGCTCGCGGAGCACAATGATGACGACGGATTTCCCATGAAACCCCAACGCATCCTCAGCGATCTGCGTTCTGTGATGGGGGCTGATGACATTTTGATCAGCGACGTGGGTGCCCATAAAATGTGGGTCGCACGCCAGTACCCGGCCTACGAGCCGGGTACCTGCATTATCTCCAACGGTTTTTGCAGCATGTCCGGCTCCGTGCCGGGGGCCATGGCGGCCAAGCATGTCTATCCGGATCGCAATGTCGTGGCCCTGTGCGGAGACGGCGGGTTTATGATGAACGTGCAGGATTTGATTACGGCCGTGCGCTATGAGAAACCGATCACTGTCCTGCTGTGGGTGGACAACCAGTATGGCCTGATCAAATGGAAGCAGGAAGCCCGCTTCGACAAGCACTCAAACATCGATCTGGTAAACCCTGATTTTGTTAAACTGGCGGGTGCCTTCGGCTGGCAGCCCATCGAGGTCAAAGCGGCTGATAAGTTAGTGCCGGCCTTAAAAAAGGCTTTTAAAGAACAATCAAAACCCACCCTGGTGATCGTGCCGGTGGATTATGATGAAAATATGAAACTTACCAAACGCCTGGGAGAAATTATTGCCCATTAAAAAGGCCCCAGGAGCAATTTAGGAGGTAAAATACCATGGAAAAACCCAAACATCGTTCCGTTATGTTTTCGGCGGAAACCCGGATTCGTCTGGTGCCCATGCAGGTCAGCATCGTGCTCACCATCCTGTTTTTGGTTCTCGGTTTTGTTTTCAGTTATCATTTCTGGTGGCCGCTGATCGTTTTCCTGCCATTGGCCCTGCTGGGGCTTTACGATTATTCCCAGGACAAGCACAGCCTGCTGCGCAATTATCCAATCCTGGGGCGCATGCGGTTTTTCCTGGAAGCGTTGGGGGCACCGATTCACCAGTACTTTATCGAAAGCAACCAGGACGGGGCGCCCTTCAATCGGGACTGGCGCTCGCTCATGTACCAACGCGCCAAGGGCCTTGAGGCCAAAAAACCCTTCGGTACCGAAATGGACGTGTATGCGCCCAACTACGAGTGGCTCAATCATTCCCTGACGCCTCGGCCGGTAGCCGAAGATGATTTGCGGGTGACCATCGGCGGCCCCCAGTGCAGCAAGCCCTACTCGGCCTCGGTATTCAACATTTCAGCTATGAGTTTTGGTTCCCTGGGGCCCAACGCCATGCTGGCGCTGAACACCGGCGCTAAAAAGGGCAATTTCTACCACTGCACCGGCGAAGGCGGTATCAGCAGATACCACCGCCAGCCTGGAGGGGACCTCAACTGGCAGATCGGCAGCGGGTATTTTGGCTGCCGTAAGGATGATGGCAACTTTGATCCCGACCTGTTTGCCGAACAGAGCCAGGATGATCAGGTTAAAATGGTGGAAATCAAACTCTCCCAGGGGGCCAAACCCGGACACGGCGGCATTCTGCCCGGCGCCAAGGTCACGGCCGAGATCGCCGAGGCGCGCAAAGTCCCCATCGGCACGACCTGTGAATCACCAGCCTATCACAAGGAATTTTCAACCCCCATTGGCCTACTGGAGTTTGTGGCCAAATTGCGCGAGCTTTCCGGGGGAAAGCCCCTGGGGTTCAAACTCTGTGTCGGCCATCCGTGGGAATTCATGGCGATCTGCAAGGCCATGCTGAAAACCGACATCACTCCCGATTTTATCGTGGTCGACGGCGGCGAAGGCGGCACCGGGGCCGCACCCCTTGAACTGTCCGACCGTATGGGCACCCCGCTGCGCGAGGGGCTGGTTTTCGTCCAGAATGCCCTGGTGGGTGCGGGCGTGAGGGAAAAGATCCGCGTCGGCGTGAGCGGCAAGATGGTCTCACCCGGCCTGATCGCCGCGGGCATGGCTATCGGCGCCGACTATGCCAACTCGGCCCGTGGGTTTTTGTTCGCTTTGGGCTGTCTGCAAACCCAGCGCTGCCACTCCAACGAATGCCCGGTGGGCATCACCACCACGGATCCCAAGATGCAAAAGGCCCTGGTGGTCTCGGACAAGGCCCAACGGGTCTACCAGTACCACGAAGGTACCATTTCCGTCCTCAAGGAAATCATTGCCGCCGCTGGTCTCAGACATCCGTCCGAGCTCAGCCCGGAGCACATTATGATGCGCACGAGCTCAACCGAAGTCAAAAGCCTGGCCGAAGTTTATGATTTCCTCGAACCGGGTGAATTGGTCGCTGGCTCGGATCATCCCATATTTACCCAGTACTGGGAAAAAGCCACTGCCGATAGCTTTCATTCCACAGACTATAAGGGATAGGATTTAGATTACAAATCCATAAATAATGGAGGAAAAACCCATGCTGAAGCTAAAAGATAAAAACCTGTTCCGCCAGCAGTGCTACATCAATGGCCAATGGTTAGACGCTGACAGCGGCGAAAGCATCGATGTGACCAACCCGGCCACCGGCGAAAAACTGGGCACCGTTCCCAACATGGGCGCCGAAGAAACCCGGCGGGCCATCGAAGCCGCCGAGGAGGCATTTTTTTCCTGGCGCAAGACAACCGCTTACGAAAAGTCCCAGGTGCTGCGCCGCTGGTTTGATCTGATGATCGAGCACAGAGAGGATCTGTCGATTATCATGACGGCCGAACAGGGCAAACCCATCAACGAGTCCCGCGGCGAGATCAACTATGCCGCTTCCTACATCGAATGGTTTGCGGAGGAGGCCCGGCGGGTATACGGCGATACGGTGCCGGCCCATTCAAACGACAAACGCATCGTTCTTATCAAGCAGCCGGTGGGCGTAACCGCAGCCGTGACACCCTGGAATTTTCCGGCCGCTATGATCACCCGCAAATCGGCGCCGGCGCTTGCTGCCGGCTGCACTCAGGTGATCAAGCCGGCCACGGCCACACCCTTTTCCGCGCTGGCCTTGGCTGAGCTGGGCGAACGCGCGGGGCTTCCGCCCGGAGCGTTGAGCGTCGTCACCGGATCGGCGCGTGCCATCGGCGGTGAGCTGACCAGCAACCCCATTGTGCGCAAGCTGACCTTTACCGGCTCCACTGAAATCGGCAAAAAACTCATCGAACAGTGCGCCGCTACGGTTAAGAAAACGTCCATGGAGCTGGGCGGCAATGCCCCTTTTATCGTCTTTGATGATGCCGATCTGGATGCAGCCGTGCAGGGGGCGATTGAATCCAAGTTCCGCAACACCGGACAGACCTGCGTGTGCACCAACCGGCTGCTGGTACAGGATGGGGTCTACGACGCCTTTGCCGAAAAGCTGGTGGCTGCCGTCGGCAAAATGAAAGTCGGCAACGGCATGGAGGAAGACGTCGAGCAAGGCCCCCTGATCGATGTGGGCGCCATGGAGATCGTTGAAGAGCTCGTCCAGGATGCAGTGGACAAGGGCGGCAAGGTGCTGCTCGGCGGCAAGCGCCACGAGCTGGGCCAAAGTTTTTACGAGCCCACGGTAATGACCGATGTTACCACCGAGGCGCGGGTCGCCAAAGAAGAAACCTTCGGCCCCTTTGCGCCGCTGTTTCGTTTTAAAACCGAAAAAGAAGCCATCCGGATGGCCAACGACACCGAGTTCGGGCTGGCGTCATATTTTTACACCCGCGACGTGGGCCGCATCTTTCGCGTCTCCGAAGGGCTCGAGTACGGCATCGTGGGCATCAATGCCGGGTTGATTTCATCCGCCGTAGCGCCATTTGGCGGTGTTAAGGAATCCGGCTTCGGACGCGAGGGCTCCAAGTACGGCATGGAAGACTACATGGAAATCAAATACCTATGCATGGGCGGGATCAAGGAAACACCGCAAACTGGTTGATATCGGGTGCCAATTGACGGTTTGGCGCGAAAAGGAGAATAATCATGGAAGTTAAACCTGTACGTGTCGGCATCATGCTCGCCTTTCTGGCGATTCTGTGGTTTATCCCGCCGCCCTGGGGGATTACCGTTCAGGCCTGGCATTTGTTTTCCATCTTTATAACCTGTATTTTGGCGGTGGTCATCGGCGCCAACCCGATTCTGACCACGGCCATCATTGCGTGCGTAGCGGCAATTTTTCTGGGGGTGCTGGATCCGGTCAAGGCCTATTCGGGTTTTGGCAAGGGCTTTATCCTGCTGATCGTGGTGGCCTTTCTGGTGGCCAACGGGGTGATCAAGTCCGGGCTGGGCAACCGCATCGCCTATATGCTGGTCAGCAAATTCGGCAAATCCACGCTGCGGCTGGGCTACTGCATGGTGATCACCGACGCGGTGATCGCGCCGGCCTTTCCCAGCAACACGGCCCGCTCGGGGGTATTGTATCCGATTACCCTGGCGCTGGCGCGCGGCAGCGGCTCCAAAGTCGAAGACGGCACCCAGAAAAAAATGGGCAGCTATCTGATGATGAACTGTATTGCCGGGCTGACCCTGTCCTCGACCCTGTGGTTTACCGGTATGGCGGCCAATCCGGTGGGCGCCAAAATGGCGGCCGATGCCGGTATTGAAGGCATCAACTTCGGCTCCTGGTTTCTGGCGGCCAGTGTTCCCACCCTGGCTTCGCTGATTATCGTGCCGTTTTTGCTGTACAAACTGTTTTCTCCCGAAGTCAAAGAAACCCCTGAAGCCCCCCAGGCCGCTGCAGAGGAGCTCAAAAAAATGGGCCCCATGTCCAGGGATGAGTGGATCACGGGCATCACCTTTGTGGCCATGGTGATCCTATGGGCGCTGTCAGGTAAGCTGGGGGTGGATAAAACCGCCGTGGCCTTCGGAGGGCTGGCGGTCTTGATGGTGGCCGGCATATTCACCCTGGAAGATCTCAAAACCCAGGGCGATGCGTTGGGCACCTTTATCTGGTTTTCGATTCTGTACACCATGAGTAGCCAGTTAAACGAGCTGGGGTTTATGACGGCGGTGGGCAACCAGCTGTCGCAGGGTCTGCAGGGGCTGAGCTGGCCGGTGGTTTATGTGGCTATCGTGGTGTTGTATGTGGTGCTGCACTATGTTTTTGTCAGTCAAACCGCTCAGATGCTGGCGCTTTACAGCGTATTTTTAGGGGTGGCGGTGAACTCCGGTGTGCCGCCGCTGCTGATCGCATTCATGCTGCTGTTTGCCACCAATTTTTTTGCGGCCATCACCCCCCAGGGCTCCAGCGCCAATGTGCTGTGTGCCGGCAGCGGCTATCTGCAGCAGGGCGACATGTATCGCATGGGCGGCATTATCACGTTGACCAATCTAATTATCTTTCTGATCATTGGAACGCCCTGGATATTGCTGGTCATGAAGTAACCACGCATGGCGTTTGCTAACCGGTTCAACCGGAATCTGAGTTAACGCGGTTAAGGATCCTAATAAAAAAGGAACGAAAGTTACAGTCACAAAATATTTTGCTGAATTATAAAAAATCGTCATGGATATCAAACTGCCGCGTGTCATAATCATGCTCGTATTTTTAGCTATCCTGTGGTTTGTGCCGCCGCCCTGGGGCGTAACCCTTCAGGCCTGGCATCTGTTCGCCATTTTTATTACCTGTATATTGGCGGTGGTCATCGGCGCCAACCCGATTCTGACCACAGCCATCATTGCGGTGGTGGCGGCCATTCTTCTGGGGGTACTGGATCCGGTCAAGGCCTATTCGGGTTTCGGCAAGGGATTTATTCTGTTGATTGTGGTCGCCTTTCTGGTGGCCAGCGCCGTGATCAAATCCGGTTTAGGCAAGCGCATAGCCTATATGCTGATCAGCAAATTCGGCAAATCCACGCTGCGGCTGGGTTACTGCATGGTGTTTACCGATATGCTGATCGCTCCGGCATTTCCCAGTAATGTGGCGCGCTCGGGGGTTCTGTACCCGATCACTCTGGCGCTGGCCCGCGGAGGCGGCTCCAAAGTCGAAAACGGTACCGAAAAAAAGATGGGCAGTTACCTGATGATGAACTGCATGGCCGGGCTCTCCCTTTCATCGAGCCTATGGTTAACCGCAATGGTGGCCAATCCGATTGGCGCCAAAATGGCGGCCGACGCCGGGGTTGAAGGCATCAGCTTCGGGTCTTGGTTTCTGGCGGCCAGTGTGCCGGTGCTCGTAGGTTTTATGATCCTGCCCTTTTTGCTCTACAAACTGTTCGCCCCGGAAGTCAAAGAAACCCCTGAGGCCCCTAAAGCGGCTGCCGAAGAACTGCAAAAGATGGGGCCTATGTCCAGGGATGAGTGGATCACCGCCATCGTTTTTGCGACCATGGTGACCTTATGGGCTTTATCGGGGAAACTGGGGGTTGACAAGACCGCTGTGGCCTTCGGGGGGCTGGCTGTGTTGATGGTTGCCGGAATATTTACGATAGACGACCTCAAAGCCCAGGGAGGGGGGGCTCTGAGCACCTTTATCTGGTTTTCGATTTTGTATACCATGAGTAGCCAGTTAAACGAGTTGGGGTTTATGAAGGCGGTAGGCAACCAGCTGGCTTCGGATCTTCAGGGCTTGAGCTGGCCTGTGGTGTATGTGGCCATCGTGGTGTTGTATGTGGTACTGCACTATGTTTTTGTCAGCCAGACTGCCCAGATGCTGGCGCTTTATGGCGTATTCTTGGGGGTGGGGATTAATTCCGGGGTGCCGCCGATGCTTTTGGCCTTGATGCTGCTGTTTGCCACCAACTTTTTTTCCGCGATTACCCCTCAGGCAGCTGGTGCCAATGTGCTGTGTGCCGGCAGCGGTTATCTCAAGCAGGGAGACATGTACCGTATGGGCGGAATGATTACCTTAACCAACCTGCTGATCTTTTTGATCATCGGTACACCCTGGATATTGTTGGTGGTCATGTAATACCTAAATATTGCATGAAAATTAATGTAAAGTGATAATTATTACCCAAATAAATAATTATATATAGAGTATTATTAAAATTTTGCATATTAATACCTAAATTTTTAATTTAAGGAAATGAAACATGTTTAAAATTCGCAAAGGTTTGGATCTGCCCATCAGCGGCGCACCGGCCCAGGACATCGATAGCGGGCCGGCGGTGAGCCGTGTTGCTTTGTTGGGCGACGATTACATCGGCATGAAGCCCAAAATGGCGATTCAATTGGGCGATGCGGTCAAACTGGGGCAGGTGCTTTTTGAAGATAAAAAAACACCGGGGGTGCAATATACCTCCCCCGGCTGCGGCAAGGTGGTTGCCGTCAACCGCGGCGCCAAGCGCAAATTTGAGTCCATGGTCATCGAGCTCGATGGCGAGGAAGAAGAAACGTTCCCATCCTTCAGCGCCGAAGAACTGGACAATCTCGAGCGTGATAAAGTGCAAGAAGTGCTGATTCAATCCGGCCAGTGGACGGTATTGCGTACACGGCCTTACAGCAAGGTGCCGGCTCCCGATAGCACACCCCACTCCATTTTCGTGACCGCCATGGATACCAACCCACTGGCAGCCGATCCTACGCTTATCATCAAGGAGCAGGCCGAGGATTTTACCCATGGCTTGAAAATTCTGTCGCGGCTGACCGACGGCCCGCTGTATGTATGCAAGCGGCCCGGTGCCGATATCCCGGGTGATGGGATCGCCAATGTATCGATGCAGGCGTTCGCCGGTCCTCATCCGGCCGGCCTGGCCGGCACGCACATTCACTTTTTGGATCCGGTCAGCGATCAAAAGACGGTCTGGAGCATCAACTACCAGGATGTTATTGCCATCGGACGGTTGTTTACCACCGGACGGCTGTACCTGGAGCGGGTGATTTCCCTGGCAGGCCCAGCCGTAAAAAAACCGCGCTTGATCCGCACGCGGGTGGGCGCCGCCATCGATGAATTGGTGGCCGCTGAGTTGAGCCAGGATAACGTGCGCGTCATATCCGGTTCGGTGCTTTCGGGCCGGCAAGCCGCAGATGGCACTGCTTTTTTGGGACGCCCCCATTTGCAGTTGTCGGCCATTGCCGAAGGGCGCGAACGGGAATTTCTGGGCTGGGCGCTGGCCGGCTTTGACCGCTTTTCGATCAAGGCCCTGTACGCATCCGCAATATTTGGCCGCCGCCGCAAGCGTGCTTTCTCCAGCTCGGCTGAAGGCAACCGGCGCGCGATGATACCCATCGGCTCCTATGAGAAGGTAATGCCTCTGGATATCAACCCGCCCTATTTCTTGCGCGCCTTGATTATCGGGGACAGCGAAAAAGCTCAGGAATTGGGCTGCCTGGAATTCGATGAGGAAGATCTGGCCCTGTGTGCATTTGTCTGTCCCGGCAAATACAATTACGGACCGTTGTTGCGTAACGTTTTAACTCATATTGAAAAAGAAGGATAAAAGCGAACCATGAAGTCACTCAGACAGTTACTCGACAAAGCAAGGCCGGCCTTCGAAGAAGGCGGAAAGCTGGAAAGATTATATCCCCTTTTTGAAGCCACCGACACGTTTCTGTATTCCACCGACGAGGTCACCACTGTCGAGCCACACGTGCGCGACTCTGTGGATGTGAAACGCATCATGACACTGGTGGTCTATGCCCTCTTGCCATGCGTTTTCATGGCCATGTGGAATACCGGCAATCAGGCCAACATGGCGATGCAGGCCATGAACATTACTGCGGCGCCGGGCTGGCGCGGCGCCATCCTGACCGCTCTGGTCGGTTACGATCCCAACAGTTTTGTGGCCAACATCCTCCACGGGGCGCTGTACTTTATTCCGATTTATTTTGTCAGCGTTGCGGTGGGTGGATTCTGGGAAGTGTTGTTTGGGATCGTCCGCAAGGAAGATGTTAATGAAGGTTTATTAGTCAGCAGTTTGATTTTTCCGCTTTCGCTGCCGCCGACGATACCGTTATGGCAGGTGGCGCTGGGGATCAGCTTCGGTGTTGTGGTGGCCAAGGAGCTGTTTGGCGGCACCGGCAGAAACTTTGTTAATCCTGCCCTTGCCGGACGCGCCTTTCTGTATTTTGCCTACCCGGGCCAGAACAGCGGCGATGCGGTCTGGGTGGTGGTCGATGGATTCAGCGGGGCCACACCGCTGACCGCCCTGGGCACCACGAATATGAGCACCGGCATGGAGGCTATCAATGTGAGCTGGACCCAGGCATTTTTGGGCATCGAACCGGGGTCACTGGGGGAAACCTCCGCCCTGGCATGTCTGATCGGCGCCATTATTATTGCTTATACCGGGGTTGGCTCCTGGCGCATCATGTTGTCAATGCTGATCGGCGGTATGGGGTTTTCAGCGTTGCTGTGGGTCATCGGCAGTGATACCAATCCGATGTTTCTGATGCCGCCCTGGTGGCATCTGGTGGTGGGCAGTTTTGCCTTTGGTCTGGTTTTTTGTATCACCGATCCGGTCTCGGCAACCCTTACTAAAACAGGAAAATGGTTTTATGGCGCCATAGCCGGCATATTGACGATTCTCATCCGAGTGATCAACCCGGCCTACCCCGAAGGAGTCATGGTGGCCATATTGTTGGCCAATGTTTTTGCGCCAGTCATCGACTTCTTCGTTTTGCAAGCCAATATCAAAAGAAGGAAAATAAGAAATGGCACGTGAATCTGTTAGTAAAACGTTTATTGTGGCAATCGTCTTGGCCGCGATCTGTTCGTTGCTGGTCTCGGGAGCGGCAATTGGATTGCGCCCTATGCAGGAGGCCAACAAGGTTCGGGATCGTAAAAAAAATATCCTGATCGTGGCCGGACTCTACGATGCTCAGACCCCGGTGGAAGAAGCGTATAAACAGATCGAACCGCGCATTGTTGATTTGGCCACCGGAGACTATGTATCCGAAGATCAACAAATGGATCCGGAAACTTATGATCAAAGAGCGGCCGCCAAGGACCCTCAAATGAGTGACAAAATACCGCCGGAGAAGGATTTGGCGGGAATTGGGCGCCGGGAGAAGTATTCGTTGGTGTATCTGGTCAAAAAGGACGACCAGCTCGATCAGGTGATTGTGCCCATTGACGGCAAAGGTCTGTGGTCAACCCTTTATGGATTTCTGGCGCTGGATGGTGATCTGAACACGGTGCGGGGTATCACCTTCTACGAGCATGCCGAAACCCCGGGACTTGGCGGCGAAATCGACAACCCCGATTGGAAAGCCAAATGGACGGGAAAGAAGCTATACGATAAAGACGGCAGCTTGCAATTGCACGTCGTTAAGGGCGTAGCCGACAAAAACAATCCTCACCAGGTCGATGGGCTATCCGGTGCAACCCTGACCGCCAACGGCGTCACCAATTTAGTTAAATTCTGGCTGGGCGACGACGGTTTTAAAAAACTGCTGGAACGTCTGCAGGCCAAAGGAGCATAAAATGGCAGAACCGAAAATTAAAGAACTGTTGTGGGATCCTATTTTCAACCTCAATCCGGTTACCCTGGGGGTGCTGGGTATTTGCTCGGCCCTGGCGGTGACCGGCAAATTGCAAACCGCAGTCGTAATGACCATCTGCGTTACCGTTGTGGTGGCCTGTTCCAATTTCGCCATCAGTCTGATTCGCAATCAGGTGCCGGGCAGTATTCGCATCGGGGTGCAAATCACCATTATTGCATCCCTGGTGATCGTGGTGGCCCAGGTCCTGGAGGCCTTTCTGTTTGACGTCAGCAAACAGCTGTCGGTGTATGTCGGTCTGATCATCACCAACTGCATTGTCATGGGGCGTGCTGAAGCATTTGCGATGAAGAATGCGCCGGTGCCAAGCTTGCTGGACGGCATCGGCAACGGCCTGGGCTACGGTATGGTATTGATCGTTGTGGCCTTTTTCCGGGAGCTGCTCGGATCGGGCACACTATTCGGCTTCGAAATCCTTAAATCCGTTAACCAGGGCGGCTGGTACGTCAATAACGGCCTGATGGTGCTGCCGCCGAGCGCTTTTTTTCTGATCGCCTTTCTGATCTGGGCCATCAGAACCTGGAAACCCGAGCAAAACGAAGAGGACTAGTCCTATGGAACATTATCTGAGTCTTTTTATAAAATCCGTTTTCATCGAAAACATGGCGCTGGCATTTTTTCTGGGTATGTGCACCTTTCTGGCTGTATCCAAAAGTGTCAAGACTGCCATCGGATTGGGCGTGGCGGTGATTTTGATTCAAACGATCACAGTGCCGATCAACAATATCCTTTTTCAGTTTCTGCTAAAATCCGGCGCCTTGTCCTGGGCCGGTTTAGAGCATCTGGATTTAAGCTTCCTGGGTCTGCTGACCTATATCGGCGTTATTGCGGGCATGGTGCAAATCCTGGAGATGGTGCTGGATCGATTTATGCCCGCCCTGTATAACGCCTTGGGTATTTTTCTGCCCTTGATCACCGTTAACTGCGCCATTTTGGGCGGATCGCTGTTTATGGTCGAGCGTGATTATAATTTTGCGGAAAGTATTGTATACGGCATGGGTGCCGGAACCGGCTGGGCGCTGGCGCTGGTCTGTCTGGCCGGCATCCGGGAAAAGCTGGCCTACGGCAACCCGCCGGCCGGTATGCGGGGGCTGGCACTGACGTTTACGATCTCGGGCCTGATGGCAATGGCATTCATGGCCTTTTCGGGCATCAAGCTTTGAAAGGTTCAGGGTTCAGGGTTCAGGGTTCAAGGTTAAGGATTCAGATGATGCCTCATTCGTTAGCAACCGAAACCCATTAACCCGGACACGCGCACTAAAGGAATTGCAGGAAATATGACCAAAATTTTTACAAAGTCAGAACTAAAAAGAAAGATGGAGATTGGGATATGAACGAGCTATTTATTGCGGTGGGATTGTTCACCCTCATCGTTTTGATGCTGGTCAGTTTGATTATGTTCGCCAAGGCAAAACTGGTGCCCAGCGGCGATATTAAGATGGTGATCAACAAAGAGAAAGAGCTGATTGCCCAGCCCGGCGGTAAACTACTGGGAAGTCTGGCGGATCAGGGTATATTTGTCCCGTCGGCCTGCGGCGGCGGCGGCACCTGCGGTCAGTGTCTGGTAAAGGTGCACGAGGGGGGCGGCGACATCCTGCCCACCGAACTGGCGCACATTACCAAACGAGAGGCCCGCGAGGGGGATCGGTTGGCCTGTCAGGTGGCGGTCAAGCAGGACATGGACGTTGAAGTACCGCCCGAGGTGTTTGAGACCAAGAAATGGGTCTGCAAAGTCAAATCCAACGACAGCGTGGCCGACTTTATCAAAGAGCTTATTCTGGAGCTGCCCGAAGGCGAAGAGGTCGACTTCAAGGCCGGCGGCTATATCCAGATCGACGTCCCGCCCCATGAGCTCAGTTACAAGGAATTCGATATCCCGGAACAGTTTCGGCCGGAATGGGACAAGCGCAATCTGTGGGAGCTGACCTCCAAGATCACCGAACCCATCACCCGGGCATATTCAATGGCCAGCTGGCCGGGGGAAAAGGGCGTCATCATGCTCAACGTTCGGGTGGCGCTGCCGCCCGCACAAGGGATACCGACAGGAATTGCCTCATCCTACATTTTCAACCTCAAACCCGGCGATGAGGTGAACATATCCGGGCCTTACGGGGAGTTTTTTATCAACGAAACCGAAGCTGAAATGGTCTACATCGGCCGCGGAGCAGGTATGGCGCCTTTGCGCAGCCATATTTTTGAACTGCTCAAAGGCCAGGACAGCCAGCGCAAAATATCCTATTGGTACAATGCCCGCAACCTGGGCGAATGCTTCTATCTGGATGAATTCGCACAGCTGGCCGAAGAGCACGAGAACTTTTCATTTAAGCTGGCCCTGTCACGTCCGGCGCCTGAAGACAACTGGGACGGACTCACCGGCTATGTTCATCAGGTACTACACGACAGTTACCTGGAAGAACATCCGGCGCCGGAAGATATCGAGTACTATATGTGCGGGCCCCCGGTAATGAGTCAATCGATCATGGACATGCTGGACAATCTGGGGGTCGAGCGCGAAAATATCAACTTTGATGATTTTGGGACCTAATTGATTTTGCTCACCGCAGAGACGCAGAGTACGCAGAAAAAACATTTTATCTAAAAGGGAATAGATTTGGTTGAATTTTTGATCACATTTGTTGTTATCTTGTTTTTCGCTTTCAGCGTGACATTAGGAATTCGCTTGAAAAGACACAAATCCGTAGTAAATTGTCATTGTGAACCCCAAGCCGCCCGCAAAGCGGCAGAATCGCCTTGTCAATCATGCGGGGCAATCGATTCCTGTCATGAATCCGGATAAGTTAGGTGTCAGTACTTCAAATCTTCCCTGAAACCTGACACCTGCTTGCCGCGGCGTAGCTAGCTTGAGCGAAGCCGGGACACCTGAACCGCCAGCGGCGGAACTATAGAGAATGACACCTGAAACCAGATTCTAAAAATTATTTTCAACTCTGGCCGGCAGCGGAATCTGCCGGGCAATGATGGAGAGAAACAATGTTCAAAAGAAAAAAAAGCAAAAATAAGCCGCCTGAAATGCAACATGCGGTTACCACCGGATCGCAAAATTTGATGCGCAAAGTGCCGCGGGTAAAAGATATTATGACCGAAGAACCGGTGACTTTCACCCTGGGCACGACGGTTCACGATGCGGCTAAAAAGCTATTGCAAAAAAGCATTGTAGCCGCCCCGGTGGTCGACGCCGACGAGAATTTCGTCGGCATGTTTTCTCAGCAGGGCTGCATGGTCGGCCTGGTGGACGGCGTCTATCACGAAGTGCCCCAACCGATCCATATAGACGATTATCTGGAGCCCGAAGCGCATACCCTCACGGTCACCGAAACTGCGCCCATCATGACGGCTGTGGCCAAATTTGCCGGCAGTGAGCAGCTGGTCCTTAGCTTGCCGGTTCTGCGCGGTAAAAAAGTGGTCGGCATCCTCGCTCGCCAGGATGTGATCCGCACCTTCTTTGAAATGACCGCCGGGATTCCCGAAGCCGGAGCAGCCATTTTATATATCAGCGGGCTTGAAAAAGAACAGCAGGAGATTAAAAAGCTGCAATGAAAAGAGAATTAGGCTTTTTCTAATGGCTCTGTTTGGGCTCGTCTGGCTGTTGTTGGGGGTGTATTAACGTTTTACCAATCCATTTGCGTTCAATATCATTCGCACTTTTTTAAGGCTTGAAATCCTAATTATATTCGACTATTTAATAAAATCTGTAATCCGATTTCAACGGAGGAAATCTGTTTTTTTGCGTAATTAAAACAGAGTCACATCCGATGAACACCCAACAACCCAATTAAAACATGGAGAACCTTATGCAAAGCCTGCATACCCCGAAATCTCAACAGCGGCATCGCCGGCTCAGATCATTGTTCTTTCTGATGTTTGTCATGCTGTCCATCGGTCTGCTGCAAAGCTGCGCCGTCGGGCCGGACTACACAAAACCGGAATACCAGGTGCCGGATTACTGGCAAATCCGTCTGACAGACGGTCTGGCTGCCGGGGAAGCGCCCCTGGCTACCTGGTGGCAAACCCTCAATGACCCGATTCTCAACAGCCTGATGGAACGGGCTGTAGACGGCAACCTGGACCTGAAGGAGGCTTTTGCCCGTATCAAAGAAGCCCGGGCCATACGCGGCATTGCCACCGGGGAACGCTGGCCGGATGTCAACGCTGACGCTGAAGTGACCCGCCAACGCAACAGCGAAGACTTCTTCACGGTCGGCGTGGACAAAGACGGGAATCCGGACAGCGCTTCGGATACGATCCGCGGCGGCAACTTCAATGCCAACTGGGAGATCGATTTCTGGGGCCGGGTTTCACGCTCGATTGCCTCGGCCAACGCCAACTTCGAGGCCTCGATAGAAGATTATCGCGATGCTCTGGTGATCCTTTACGCCGAAATTGCGTCCAACTACGTGGAGCTGCGCACCTTACAGGAGCGAATTAAGGTAACCCAGTTTAATGTCGAAACCCAGCGGGGCACCCTGGGAATCACCAAGGCGCGCTTCAAGGCCGAGCTGACTTCCGAGCTCGACGTGCGCCAGGCCGAGCTCAACCTGGCACGCACCGAAAGCCGCATCCCGGCATTGCGGCAACTGGCTGCCCAGGCCATTCACCGGCTGGGGGTGCTGATCGGAACATTTCCGGGTGCGCTTTACGCCGAGCTCACACCGCAGAAGCCCATCCCGCAGCCGCCGCCCGAAGTGTTGATGGGCGCACCGGCGGACGCAATGCGCCAGCGCCCGGACATCCGCGCGGCCGAACGGCGCCTGGCGGCCCAGACCGAGCGCATCGGGATTGCCACGGCCGATCTGTATCCGACGTTTTTCCTCTTAGGCGATTTCGGCTACCTGGGGATTCGCAACGATCTCATCGACGGCAGCCGCAAGTCGTACTCTTTCGGCCCCACCCTGAGCTGGAATATTTTTGACGGCGGTCGCGTCCGCAACCGGATCAAGGCCGAAGACGCACGCACCGAGAAGGTTTTGGCCAGCTATGAGAACACTGTGCTCAAGGCACTTGAGGATGTGGAAAATGCGGCGGTCGCCTACACTGAGGAACTCCAGCGCCGGGATATGCTATATCGATCGGTGGTGGCAGCCGAAAAATCGGTCAAACTGGTCAGTGTGCAATACAAAACCGGTTTGACTGACTTTCAGAACGTGCTTGACATGGAGCGCTCACTGGCTGAGCAGGCGGATCGACATGTGGAGAGCGTGGGTCTCGTGACCCAGGATCTGATCTTGATCTACCGGGCATTAGGGGGCGGCTGGGAGCCGGATCCGCCGACGCTGCAAGGCGAAATCCAAAATGCTGCCATGCAAGGCGAGCCTATATTTTGAGACCCTGAACTTGGCACAGTCAGTTTAAAGTGTTCAAAATACTATTGATTTTGCGTTTTTGAACCATAACCTACTTAGATGCGATTTCATTTATTATCAACAAAGGCAGGTATACCATGAAGCGAGTGCTTGTTTTATTGACTATGCTGTTCTTAGCATACTGGACCCTGATGGGGTGCGAAGAAAAAACCAAGCCGGAAATCATTCGGCCCGTTAAAGCCATCAAACTAGAAAGTATTGCCGGTTTCGGCGGGAACAGATTTCCCGGCCGCGCTGAAGCCACCACCGAGCTCAACCTGGGTTTTGAGGTCTCTGGCACGATTAAAGAGCGGCCCGTCAATAAGGGCGACAATGTCAAAAAAGGGCAGCTTCTGGCACGGCTGGATCTGCGTGACTTCAGAAATGAAATCGCAGCCGTTGTCGCCGAGCGTGACCGCAACGTGGCCTATCGCGACCGCATTGCCGAGGCCCTTAAATCCAATGCGGTGTCCAGGCAGTCTCTGGACGACGCCGAGGCCCGGCTGGAGCAGTCCCGCGCGGCGGTGCGCATCAAGCGCAAAGCCCTGGAAGACGCCCATATTAAAGCGCCTTTTGACGGCACGGTTTCCTGGACCTATAAAGAGGCCGGCCAGCGTGTGCGGGCCAAGGAAAACGTCCTGCGCCTGCTGGATATTTCGCGCATCGAGTTCACCGTGGATGTGCCTGAAACTTTGATTGCCAACGCTTATAACGTCGAGGATGTTACCATTGTCTTCGATGCTTTCCCGGATCGCGAGATTGCAGCCCGCATCAAGGAAATCGGCACCGAGGCCTCAGCCGGCACCCGAACCTTTCCGGTGACGCTGATATTCGATCAACCCGAAGACATTGCCATCCTGCCGGGGATGGCCGGGACCGCCACCGGTGATCCCAATGCTGGACAGGCGGAAACTACCGAGCCTGAATTTCTATTGCCGCTGACCTCATTTTTTACCGCCGACGGTAAGACGCACAAGGTCTGGGTGATTGATGAAGCCACCATGATTGTCAAGGCGCACGAAGTGGTCAGAGGCAAGCTGGTAGCCGAAGGCCAATTGACCAAAGGCCTGCAGGAAGGCATGTGGGTGGCCACGGCCGGTGCCCATACGCTGCGAGAGGGGCAAAAAGTCAAATTTGCTGAGCCGACGCGGCGCCGAGAGTGACCTTTGAATGATTAGAAATGATTAGAATGGTTGCTGCCAGGTAACCAAGGAGGATACATGAGCATTACGGAATACGCCATTAAGAACAAGGCCGTCAGCTATTTATTTATTGCGATCGTGCTCTTTGGCGGCATTGGAGCTTATTTTGTACTGGGCCAGCTGGAAGACCCGGTCTTTACCATCAAAAAGGCCATTGTGGTGACCCAATATCCGGGTGCCAGTGCCTACGAGGTGGAACTGGAAGTGACCGACGTCATCGAAAAGGCCATCAAGGAAATTCCCGATGTCGAACATTTGTACTCGTTTTCACGACCGGGTGTGTCCATCATCAAGGTAGACATCGAGCAGCATATCTGGATGGACACCCTTCCCCAAATCTGGGATGAGATGCGTAAGAAAATTCGCGATAAATTGCCCGATTTGCCCCCCGGGGCCGGCAAGCCGGACATTTCGGATGATTTCAACTTTGTTTATGGTTTTGTTTTGGCCATTACCGGTGACGGTTTCAGCTATGCCGAGCTCGAAGAATGGGCCGATGACATCAAAAAGGAACTGGACCTGGTGGAGGGGGTATCACGGGTCGAGCTCTGGGGCGTGCAGGACAAGGTCATCTACATTGATGTGTCCGATCAGCAAATGGCCAACAGAGGACTGACCGCCGAGAATTTCATCGAAACGCTGGGCCGGCAAAACATGGTGGTGGATGCGGGCTCCATTGACGTCCAGAATCTGCGGTTTCGGGTGGCCCCCACTGGTGAGTTCAAAGCCCCGCAAGATATCGGCGAGCTCTTCTTGCACCCCCGGTTGCAGAGCCAGGTCGATCGAATTGCTGCCCCTGATACGACCGACCGGCAGGTCTCCCAGACCGGACGTCCCACTGGCGTTGGAGGCGTGCGCCCCGAAGTAGAGCTGATCCGCATCAACGATATTGCCACCGTCTCAGCCGGCTACCTGGAACCGCCCCAGTCAATGATGCGCACGGACGGACGGCCGGCGGTGGGTATCCAGATTGCGGCCCGTGAGGACGTCAATGTTGTGGACGTGGGCCGGCGGTTGGAAAAGCGCATCGAGGAAATCCTGCCGCACATGCCGGTGGGGCTTGAAATCACCAAGGTCGCCTGGCAGTCCGAGCTGGTTACCGAGTCCATCAGGAGCTTTTTTACCAACCTGGCCGGCTCGGTGGCGATCGTCCTGATTGTCTTAACTGTGCCCATGGGCTGGCGCATGGGCCTGATCATCGGCAGCGGCCTGATATTGACCATCCTGGGCACCTTCGTGGGCATGACCATATTCGGCTACCCCTTTCAACGCATGACCCTGGGGGCGCTGATCATTGCCATGGGGATGATGGTGGACAACTCCATTGTGGTAGCCGACGGCATTCAGGTGAAAATTAATTCTGGGATGGAACGGGTCAAGGCCGCCATCGAGGCGGGCAGCAAGCCGTCCATGGCACTGCTGGGCGCCACCATCATTGCGGTGATGGCCTTTTACCCCATTTTTGCCTCACGAGCGGATGCGGGCGAGTACTGCCGCTCCCTGTTTGTGGTGGTGGGCCTTTCGTTGTCACTTAGCTGGGTGCTGGCCCTTGTGCAGACGCCGCTGATGTGCCTGAGTATGCTGCCCGACGTCAAGACCACCGAGGGCGAGGAGCAAAAAGACCCCTTTGACACCAAATTCTTCAACGGCTACAAGGGGCTGCTGGAGACCGCCATCCGCTTTCGCTGGATTTTCATGGGGGTTATGGTGGCTTTACTGATCGGCGCCATCTATAGCTTCGGTTATGTCAAACAGATGTTTTTCCCCTATGCCTCACGCAACCAGATTATGGTGGACTTCTGGTTTGACGAGGGCACCCGCATCCAGACGGTTGCCGAACGGGTCAAAGCGGCCGAAGAGCAGCTGATGAACAATGAGCTGGTGACGACGGTCAGCTCATTTTTCGGCAAGGGGCCGCCGCGTCTGTATCTGCCGGTGGACCCGGAACTGCCCTATTATCAGAACTATGTCGAAATGATCGTAAATACCAAAAGCTATAAGGATATCGATCAGTTGATTGCCGAGTTTGAGCCCTGGGTCAAGGAAAACTATCCCGACATTACCACCCGGGTGCGAAAATACGGGGTCGGCCCCAGCGATACCTGGAAATTCGAATGGCAGATCACCGGGCCGGCCGAAGCCGATGTTGCCTTCTTGCGCGAGATCGGGGAAAAAGGAAAGGCCATATTGCGAAAAGAACCCCGGGCCAAGGAAATCAAGACCTCATTGATGAACCGCCGGGAAAAAATCGTGCCGGTCTACGACCAGCCCCGTGGGCGCTGGGCCCAGGTCAGCCGCGAAGACATTGGCCGGGCCACCCGCAAGGCCTACGACGGCCAGCAGGTGGGATTGTACCGCGAAGGCGATGACCTCTACCCCATCTTACTGCGGCACCCGCCCGAAGAACGCTATGCGGCTACGGACAATCTCGACGTGCTGCAGGTCAAACCAACCTTCTCGGCCCAGACCGTGCCGCTGGCCCAGGTTACCCAGAATATCCAGACTGAATATGAGGAGCCGTTCATCAATCGCTGGGATCGGCGCCGGACGGTCACCATTCAGGGCACCCCGGCCTGGTGGTCGACCTATCCGGATTTAAAAAAGCACGTCTGGCCCGAATTCAAAAAGCTGATGGACAGCTTGCCGCCTGGCTACGACATCTTCATGGACGGTGAAGACGAAAGCCAGCTCGACAATCAATCATCGCTGCAGCCCGGTATCCTGCCGGCGCTTATCATCATGTTGTTTGTCATGGTTGCGCTCTACAATGCCTTCCGTCCACCGCTGATTATTATTTGTACCATTCCGTTTGCGATCATCGGGGTCACCACCGGTCTGCTGGTCAGCGGCGAGGCCTTCGGGTTTCTGGCAACGCTAGGGGCCATGAGCTTGTCGGGTATGATGATCAAAAATGCCATCGTGCTGCTTGATACGGTGCAGGAGGAAATTGACGCCGGCAAGACCCGTTATGAAGCCATCGTCAGATCCGGCGTCACCCGTCTGCGACCGGTGTGCCTGGCGGCGGCTACCACCGTGCTGGCGCTGATCACCCTGGCGCCCGATGTGTTCTGGGCGGCCATGGCTTACACCATTATGTTTGGGCTGACCTTCGGGACCATGCTGACCATGTTCGTGGTGCCGGTGCTGTATTGTATCTTTTACAAGGTGAAATCACCGGAAAAGGCCTAACCCTGAAATAGGTGTCAGGTTTCGAGCCTTCTGTGCGCCATAGCGGCTTCGTACTCGCAGACGGGTATCGGTCGCCTCGTTCAAAGGTTCAGCGTTCATAGGTTCAGAGGTTAAATAACTGCATAAAAAGGCAACTGCGATCGAAGGACAGAGAATATCTGCCCTATTGTGACGAGGTCGGTCGAGTCGGGGACGAAACCTTTGAACCCCTGAACCCAGAACCTCTGAACATTAGTAACTGATAGCTGAAACCACCCAGTTTCTGAAAAATGCTGTTCTAAGGGCCTAAAGCCTATGACTATAACCAGGGGCCCCATCGATAGAATATCGCATTCCAAGCATCGGTTTTTGATCCTGCTGTGCCTGATCCTGGGATTGCTAGTACTGGTACCGATTATACAGCGGTTTGTCGCCATGAGGATTTTTATCGATGTTTTCCTCACAGCGATTGTCATTTCCATGGTCTACACTGTCAGCGATAAAAAAAGTCATGTCATCATTGGGCTGGTGCTGGCGATTGTCATGGTGGCGCTGCTGTGGCTGCAATATTTTCATCCCAGCCATTGGATTGCCGGCATCAGTATGCTGGCCGGCATCCTTTTTGGTGCCGTGGTGATCACCAGCATCGCGGGCTTCATATTCAAAACTACTGAAGTCAACCGGGAAGTCATCTATGCGGCCATTCTGTTGTACCTCATGGCGGCACTCACGTGGGCTTTTGCCTATACGTTGCTGGAATTAATCGATCCGGCATCTTTTAATATCGATCTGAAACGACCGGAAGGCTATGTATTGCTTTTTCAATATTACAGCTTTGTAACCATAACCACCCTGGGTTATGGTGACGTCACACCGGTCAGCGATGTGGCCAAAGCCCTTTCAGTGCTAGAGGCGGTTGTTGGTCAGCTTTATCTGGTCGTCGTGATTGCCTGGCTGGTAGGAATGTATGTATCTGCTAAATCAAAGCCGTAAGCAGTCAAAAAGATCAGGAAAAGCGCTAAAAATTGAGTATATTTCAAAAATTTACTAGAAATGATGGGGCAATGCACACCGTATCGACAAAATTGACGCTCTTTTGCCAGAATCGCAGACGGGTTTCAAACGCAGAGACCATCACAAGGGGATACAAATGGCCACGGATGATCGACCGAATCTGACGCGCCGCCAGTTCTTAACAGCATCGGCTGCTGGAGCTGTTGGCATGGGCATGGCGCCCTGGGGAACCAGCGCCTTTGCCTCCGAGACGCTGGCAAAAAAACCTTTACAAGCCCATTCGCCCGCTAAAGGGCTCTACAACATCCTGTTCATCCTCACCGATCAGGAACGTTACATCAATCCGGCAGAATACCCGCCCGGCTATGCCCTGCCGGGTCACGAGCGGCTGCGGAGCAAAGGGCTGATGTTTACCAAGCACCAAATAAGTTCGGCGGTTTGTACCTCATCGCGCTCGGTCATCTACACCGGTCAGCACATCCAGCATACCCGACTGTTCGACAATCTGGATTTTCCATGGTCAACCGGCCTCGATCCAAAGCTTGGAACGCTGGGCGACATGCTGGGTAAAGCCGGCTATTATGCCGCCTACAAGGGCAAGTGGCATTTGTCCGGGGAGTTGGGCACGCACAACGAGATGTCTTTGCCCCAGGAAAAGCTGACCCGGGTTATCGAGAGCTATGGTTTCAAGGATTACGTCGGCATTGGTGACGTCATCGGTATGACCCATGGCGGTTATTACAACGACGAATATATCGGCGCCCAGTACCGCCGCTGGCTGCGGCTGCACGGTCAACCCATGGCCCGGCAGGGAAAACCCTGGTTTATGGCCATCAATCTCGTTAACCCGCATGATGTTATGTTCTACAACACCGATGCTCCCGGACAGCACATTCAAGACACACCCAGGCCTTTGATGGCAATCGCCCGCGAACCGAAAATACCGCCTTACGAAAAACAATGGAAGGTACGCCTTCCCGCAAGCCGCCACGAACCTTTCGATAAGAAAGGGCGACCGCCGGCTCACCGGGAATACCAGTTGGCCCGCGGTGCGCTGGTGGGCAACTTTCCCAACGAGGATGTCCGCTGGCAGCGGCTGCTTAACTACTATTTCAACTGCATTCGCCATGTCGACCTGGTGGTTGAAAATATCCTTGATGAGCTGGAGTTGTTGGGGCTTGCCGAAAATACCATCGTTGTGCTGACCTCAGATCATGGTGAACTGGCCGGCGCTCACGGCTCCCATGGAAAAGGCGCCACAGCCTACAAAGAGCAAAACCACGTGCCGCTGATCATCGCTCACCCGGGATTTCCGGACACCCATGGCCAGCAGTGCAAGGCCCTGACGTCACATCTCGACCTTGTTCCCACATTGATCGGCTGGACAGGTGTGGATTCAGCTAAACGTGCCAGCATCACCCGGGATCTTCGTGGTAAAGACCTGACGCCGCTTTTGATAAAAGGGGCTTCAGCCGGCGTCAACGATGTGCGCAACGCGACGCTTTATTGCTTTAATATGTTTGGATATCTGGATAGCGATCTGTTAAGAAAGATCCAGGCCTACATTAACGCCGGCGGAGAGAAGACAAAGCTTGTAGATCAGGGCTTCAAACCCGATTTTACCAAGCGGGGAGCGATTCGCAGTGTGTTTGACGGACGCTATAAATACACGCGCTATTTTTCGCCTAAACAGCACAATCAGCCGCGTACCCTGAAAGGCATATTTGAGCTCAATGATGTTGAGCTCTTCGATCTCAAATCGGACCCTAATGAGATGCGAAATCTTGCCATTGAGCCGAAGAAAAATGGCGATCTGCTGCTGGCGATGAACTCTAAAATGAATGCCCTGATCGAAACCGAGGTAGGTGTACCTGACGATGGCCGCTTTTTGCCGGGTGAAAATGCCAACTGGGCCGCCACAAAGTATGACCCTTAGGGCCAAACAATATCAAGCGATGATAGCTTAAACGCAATGGTAAAATTGAAGGAGATAATTATGATTCGCCATATAATATTTTTTGCATTGATGTTTGCTTTGCTAACCGTTTTTGCTCAGACTTCATATTCGATTGATTTCAACAGCCTTGCCGATCAGTCGTCTTTTCGGTGTTCAGGTGGGGTCGTTGGTATCGGTGATTTGGATAGAGATGTTCGCGAAAAATGCGGCCCTCCTTTTCAGATCGGAAGCAGACAGGATTTCGGGCCTGTGTGGATATATTATGAAGAACAGGCCAATTATATGTACTATCTGCCTTTTTTGAATGGAAGATTACAACGCATTGTCAGCTCGCCCTGCAGCCCTGATGATCCGGATTGTTTGGATATAAGATAGGGCGAA
>JAAUYK010093700.1_pt1 | contig 28507 bp, 21 predicted proteins | sample 7278021 | NCBI WGS metagenome assembly JAAUYK01 (sample SAMN14350223, study PRJNA611818) | marine sediment metagenome | isolation source: surface marine sediment (1.8m) | place: French Polynesia: Moorea | collected 2018-08
CGATCGTCCTCGTAGGCGGTACGAGCGTGCAGGACGTGGTAGTTGTTGACGAACTGGATGTCGCCCGGCTCGAGGTCCATGAACACGTTGAAGCTGCGGTCCTGCGTCATGGCGTCGAGCCGCTGCATGGCCTGCTCGGCCCGCTCGTCGATGCGCGGCGCGCTGGCGTGTCGCTGTGACGCCAGGATGTAGGGCCGGATGTAGCGGACGAAGAGGCGGTCCTGCCACTCGGTGAAGACGGGAAGCGCATACCAGGGCTTGCCGCCCTCGGGCTCGCCTCCGCGGAAGTCGTAGGGCTGGGGCTCGTAGAGGGCCGCGGCGAGCTCGGGCTCCTCGCGCACCAGCTCGTTGTGGATCGCCACCGCGTTCGCGACGGTCGAGAGACCGCCGCGCTTCGCGCGCTGCAGGCACAGCAGCCCCACCAGGTCCGAGCCGTCCGAGTGGTAGGGGAAGGCGATGCGGCCGATCTCGTTGCCGCGAGAGTGGGGATCGTCCGGCGCGCGACCCTGATCGGTGACGTCACCGAGCACGTGGCCGTACTGGTTCTGGGGCCAGGGCGCTCCCAGGTGCATGCCGATGCCCCAGTAGAGCATCTCCATGGCTTCCCGGTCGTAGCGCTCCCGGTCGATGCCGCGCAGCAGCACGAAGCCGCGTCCGTCGATCAGCTCCCGCTCGATCTCGAGCAGGCGGTCGCGCAGCGTCGGAAGCGGGAACTCGTCCCGCCCGATGTCCAGGACGTCGCGACTCCTCTCGAAGGCGCGGCGGAGCGCGGCGTCGAGCTCCTCGCGCTCGGCCTCGTCGAGGCAGACCGTCCAGGTCGACGCGTCGGCGACGTCGTCGGCGCGCCACTCGCAGCGGGTCTCCAGGACGCGCGGGGTCGGGGGCATCGGGGAAACCTCCGTGGCTCGCGTCGGTCCCCGGGTCGGTCCCCGGGCGCCGCTCCAGCTTACGCCAGTTGGTTCCGCGCGGCGAGGAAGCCTAATTAGTACTACGGCGAGGGGGGGCCGGGAGACGCCGATGCTCGACAGCCTGATCCGCGGGGGAACCATCGTCGACGGCTCTGGGGAGGCCGGCTTCGAAGGCGACGTGGGGATCCGCGCGGGTCGGATCGTCGCCGTCGGCGAGGTGTCCGAGCCCGCCCGGCACGTGATCGACGCGGCCGGGCTGCTGGTGACGCCGGGCTGGGTCGACGTCCACACCCACTACGACGGCCAGGCCACCTGGGATCCCTTCCTCACCCCGTCGAGCTGGCACGGCGTGACGACGGTGGTGATGGGCAACTGCGGGGTCGGCTTCGCGCCCGCGCAGCCCGACCGACACGAGTGGCTGATCAGCCTGATGGAGGGCGTCGAGGACATTCCCGGCACCGCGCTCGCCGAGGGGATCCGCTGGGAGTGGGAGAGCTTTCCCGAGTACCTGGACGCGCTCGAGCGCCGTCGACACGCCATCGATCTCGCGGCGCAGGTTCCCCACGGCGCGCTGCGCGCCTTCGTGATGGGCGAGCGCGGCGCGGACCACACGGAGGTTCCGAGCGAGCGAGAGACCGTCGCCATGGGACGGCTGGCCCGCGAGGCCATCGCCGCCGGCGCGGTCGGCTTCACCAGCTCGCGCACCCGCAATCACCGCACTCGGGACGGCGCGCCCACTCCGAGCCTCACGGCCGGACCCGACGAGATGCTGGGGATCGCGGCGGAGATCGGTCGGGGCGGCCGCGGCGTGTTCGAGATCGTCTGCGACTTCGCCGATCTCGAGGGCGAGTTCGCCTTGCTGCGCCGCATGGTCGAGGTCTCGGGCCGCCCCATGTCGATCAGCGTCGCCCAGAGCGACCAGGCGCCGGATCAGTGGACGCGACTCCTCGGGCTGATCGGGGAGGCGGCCGACGCCGGGCTGCCGATGAAGGGCCAGGTGCCGCCCCGGGCCATCGGGCTCCTGCTGGGGCTCCAGGCGACCCTCAATCCCTTCTCCGGACATCCCGGCTATCGCGAAGTCGCGGAGCTGCCGCTGCCGGAGCGGGTCGCGCGACTGCGGGAGCCCGCGCGGCGCGCGCGCATCCTCGCCGAGGAGCCGCCTCCGGGCCTGCGCTTCCTGCTAGGCAGCTTCGAGCGTCTGTTCGTGCTGGGCGACCCGCCCGACTACGAGCCTTCCGCCGAGCAGAGCCTCGCCGCCGAGGCCCGGCGTCGCGGAATGGCGCCCGAGGCGCTCGTCTACGACCGGCTGCTCGAGGACGAGGGTCGCGCGCTGCTCTACCGCCCGTTCCTCAACTACACGGACTTCGACCTCGACGTGAGCCGCCGCATGCTGCTCGACCCCCACACCGTGCCCGGCCTCGGCGATGCGGGCGCGCACTGCGGCATGATCTGCGACGGTAGCTTTCCCACCTTCCTGCTCTGCCACTACGGCAAGGAGCGCCGGCGCGGCGAAGGGCTCGGCCTCGAGTGGCTCGTGAAGCGCCAGACGGCCGACACCGCGGCGCTGGTGGGCTTCCGGGACCGCGGGCGGATCGCTCCGGGCCTGCGGGCCGACCTCAACCTGATCGACTGGCCCGCGCTCGGGCTGCGCCCGCCCGAGATCGTCTTCGACCTGCCCGCGGGCGGCAGGCGGCTGATCCAGCAGGCGCGGGGCTACCGCATGACCCTGGTGGCGGGCGAGGTGATCTGCGAAGACGGGAAGCTCACCGGCGCGCTGCCGGGAAGGCTCGTCCGCGCGGGCGCCGCCTGATCGGCGCCGGATCGGGAGCGACCGGTCCCTTCGCCCGACGCCCTCGCGCGATCAGGTCGCGGGGCCGCAGGCGCCGGATGCGATGGCCCCGCCGGAGGCAGACGCCTCCGGCGCCTTCAGCCGGTACAGCAGGGCGTAGAGCACGGGCGCCAGGATCAGGGTCAGGAGCGTGCCGACCAGCAGGCCGCACAGCATCGCGGCCGCCATCGGTCCCCAGAAGACATCGGGAAACAGCGGCACCAGCCCGAGCCCGGTCGCGATGGCGCAGATCAGCACCGGCCGCGCGCGGGAGAGGGTCGCGTCGATCACGGCCTGGTAGCGGGTCTTCCCTGCCGCCACCTGGTGGTCGATGGTCTCGAGCAGCACCACCGAGTTGCGGATCATGATTCCCGACAGACTCAGCACGCCCAGGATGGCGACGAAGCCGAAGGGCTTGCCGAAGATCAGCAGACCCGCGGTGATGCCGATCATCGCGAAGGGCAGCGTCAGCAGGATCACCAGCGGTGGTCGGTAGGCGTTGAAGAGATACACCAGGATCGTGAGCATGATCACGGCCGCCGGGACCATGCCGGGGATCAACGAGCGCTTGGCCCGGATCGAGTCGCGGAACTCCCCATCCCACAGGACCCGGTAGCCACGGGGAAGCTCGATCCGGTTGACCGCCTCGAGCACCTCCGCGTGCAGGGAGGGGAAGGTCTGACCGAAGACCGGGGAGGCCTGCACGGCCACCTGTCGACGTCGGTCGTAGCGGGCGATGATCGGATCCTCCCACTCGGCCTGGACGCCGTTGATCACCTGGCCGAGCGGCACGGTCGCGGTCGAGTACTCGGGCCGCACCTGCACGCCCGGCAGGCGCGAGACGGCCCGGCGGCGCTCGCTCGACACGTTCCGCAGCACGATGGGGATGAGGTCGTCCCCCTCCCGGTAGAGCCCCACCTGGATGCCGTCCCGCAGGCGCTTGGTCGCGGAGCCCAGGTCCGGACGCGAGATCGACGCGTAGCGCGCCCGCTCCTGGTCGTAGGCCGGGACCACCTTCTTCACGGGCTGGCGCAGGTCGAGCCGCACGTCCGTAGCGCTCGGGCTCTGGCGGAGGATCCCCATGGCCTCCTCGCCGATGGCGCGCAGCGTAACGAGGTGCGCCTCCGACGGTCCCATGAAGCGGAGCTCGAACTTCCAGGTCGTGGCCGGCCCGACGCCGAGCTGGCGGAAGCGGACCATCGCCTGGGGGGCATGGTCCGCCACCCACGGCCGCAGCTCCTGGATCAGTCGCTCGACGTCCTCGGGCTGCTGCGTGTTGACGAGCAGCTGCGCGTACTCGGGGTAGGGGAACTCCCCGTCCACGGGCAGGTAGAAACGCGGCGGCCCCTGCCCGATGAAGGCGCTGACGTCCCGGACGTAGTCGAGGCTGCGCAGCTTGGCCTCGATGGGTGCCAGGCCTGCGGAGGTCTCGTCGATGCGCGTGCCCTGCCTTCCCCAGTAGTCGATCAGGAGCTGGGTGCGCTCGGCGTACGGGAAGAACTCCTGCCGCACGCTGCCGAAGCCCATCAGCGCGACGGCGAGGACGGCGGCACCCGTGCCCAGGAAGGAGATGCGATGCCCGATGCCGACCACCAGCAGCCTCCGGAACGCGCCCTTGAGCCTCCCCTCCGCCTCGCCGCCCTCGGAGCCCGCGCCCCCCGGCGCCGTGGGGAGGAAGGTGATGCACCGAACGGGCGTGAGCGTCATGGCGAAGATCCAGCTGATCCACAGCGACGCTCCCACCACCAGGAACAGCGAGCGGCAGAACTCGCCGGCACCCTCCGGCGAGAGGAAGATCGGGAAGAACGCGAAGGCAGCCACCGTGGTCGCCCAGAAGAGCGGCTTGGCGTTCTCGGAGGCCGCCTCCACCGCGGCGTCCACCTTGTCAACGCCCTTCTGGAGCTTCACCAGGTACAAGTCGGAGACGACGATGATGTCGTCCACGATCATACCCAGCGCGATGATGAGCGCGCCCAGCGAGATGCGGTGCAGGTCGATCCCCACTACCGCCATGAAGACGAAGACGCCCAGCACCGAGAGCAGCAGGCCAGAGCCCACGACGAGCCCCAGGCGCCAGCCGAGGGCCAGCGTCACGATGCCGAGCACGATCACCATGGCATCGCGCAGGGCGTGCATGAAGCTGTCGATGCCGTCCTCGACGAAGTGGGACTGCCACGAGATCGGCTGGATCTCGAGGCCGACCGGCAGCAGTGCCCGAAGCGCGTCGAGCCGCTCCTCGAGGGCATGGCCCGTGTCGATGATGTTGCCGCCGGCGATGTTGGCAATGGAGAGGGCGATGGCGGGCTCGCCGTTGAAGCGCATCATCCAGCGTGGGGGGTCTCTGTACCCGCGCCGCACGCTGCCGACGTCGCGAATCCGCAGCAGCTCGTCGCCGGAGGGCGCGCTATCGGTGCTGCCCTGACGCAGCTGCGACTGGGGAGCCGGTCCCGAGCGGGTTCCCGAGAGCCTCTGCGTGCGCTGGAGCCCGGCGATGGTCTCCTTGAGGGTCGGTCGCAGGGCGAGCTCGCCGATCTCCTCGGGCGCCCGGAACTCCCCCGTCGGCTCCACGCGCAGCTGCGCGTTGCCCACGTCCACGTAGCCCGCGTCCACCACCTGGTTCTGCTCGCCCAGCGTCTCGGTGAAGCTCTCCGCGGTGAGCCCCAGCTCTGCGAGCTGCTGCTCGGTCACGTCGATGAAGATGGTCTTGTCGAGGTTGCCCCAGAGCTCGACGCGCGAGACCCCCGGGACGAGCGACAGCTCCTTCTTCAGGAAGTCCGCGTAGTCCTCCAGCTGCTTCGGGGTGAAGCCGTCTCCGGTGAGCGCCAGCACGAAGCCGTACACGAAGCCGTAGTCGTCGCCGATGACGGGCTTCTCGACGCCGGGCGGGAGCCTGCTCTCGACGTCGCGGATCTTCTTGCGCATCTCGTCCCACACCTGGGGGAGCACGTCCGACCAGTAGGAGGCCTTGATGTCCACGCGCACGACGGAGAAACCGGCCCGTGAGATCGAGTAGAGCCGGTCGAGCTGGGGCATCTCCTGGAGCGCCTTCTCGATCCGGTCGGTGACCTCGAGCTCGACCTCCCGTGGGCTCGCGCCCGGGTAGGCAGTCGTGATCACGGCCCGCTTGATCGAGTAGTCGGGATCCTCGAGTCGGCCGAGGGAGAGGTAGGCGAAGCCCCCTGCGAGGATCAACAGCACCTCGATGAAGTGCATCAGGGCGCGATTCTCGACGGCGAAACGCGGCAGGCTCACGATGCGGCTCCCGGGTCCTCGACGACGCGCACCGCCTGTCCGTCCTGCAGGAAGTGCCCGCCCTCGACGACGAGCTTCTCTCCGGGCGCGAGCCCGTGTCGAACGAGTATGCCCACGTCGGTCAGATGGTCGGCTCGGACCTCGCGCCGGGCGACCGCGCCGCCCGCGGCGTCGAGCACCCACACGAAGCTTCCGTCGCGGTCGGAGTACACGCTGGACAGCGGGACCATCACGCCTTCGAGCTGCGGCGTGTCGGGCCGCAGCTCGAATTCCAACGACCCCGCCATGCCCGGCAGCAGCGCGCGATCCTCCGGCTGCTCGATCAGCAGGCTGACGGGGAAGGTCCGCGTCTCGTCGTCGGCCTCGCGGCCGACGTGCGCGACGCGGGCGGGAAAGGCGCGCCCGGGGAGGGCGTCGAAGTGGACCGTGACGCCGGCCACGTAGGGCAGCAGCGCCAGGGCGTACTCGGGCAGGTCGACCCACATCTCGATGCGCGAGGTGTCCAGCAGGCGAAGGATCGGCTCCCGTACCGCGACCTCCTGGAAGCTCTCCACGTAGGTGGCGGACACGACGCCGTCGAAGGGGGCGCGCAGCGTGGCGTCCTCCAGGTCCTTGGCGCGGATGGCGACCGCCGCCTCGGTCTCCTCGTAGTCCGCCTCGGCGTCGGTGACGTCCTGTGCGGAGACGGCGCCGGTCTTCGCCGCCTGCACGACGCGCCGGAACTGCTCCCGGGCCCGGTCGCGCGCGGCGCTGGTGCGCTGGAGCTCGGCCTGGAAGTCCCGCAGATCGAGCTGCGCGAGCACCTGGCCCTCTGCGATGCGGTCGCCCACGCCCACCGGTCGCTCCAGCATGCGCCCCGCCACCTCGAAGCCGAGATCCAGCGCCTCGACCGCCTCGGCCCGACCCGGAAGCGGCGCGCGCTGGATGTCGCTGGCGTCGGGAACGACCATCACGCGCACGGCTCGATGGGGGCGCTCCGGTGCCGGCTCGGGCGCACAGGCAGCGTGCAGCGCGGCCGCGAGGGCCAGTCGGAGCGGGAAGGGCAGGCGCGTCACGTCGGGGGCCCGCTCACTGCTCGAGGGAGGAGACGGTCACGTCGCCGGCCGACACGCTCCGCTCCTGGGGCATGGGCAGGCGCCAGGCTCCCCGGGTGACGTCGAGGATCTCGACCTGCTGTCCCTCGACGAGGGTGCGGCCGCCCGCCGTGGCGATCCACTCCCCGGGCTCGAGGCCCTCCTCGATGCGGATCCCGCTCTCGTTCTCCTCCCCGATCCTCACGCTTCGCCGCGACGCCTGCTTCGTCGCCGCGTCGACCACCCAGACGAAGTGCCCTTCGGCGGATTGCTCCGCGAGGATGGCCGTGGTCGGAGCGTAGAAGGCGGGCGGCCTGGCGCCTTCGGCCAGCACCACGCGGCCGACGGCGCGTCCGGTCATGCCCGAATCGATCTGCGTGCCCTCGGGCGGATCCATGGCCAGGGTCAGGGGATAGGTCCGCGTGGAGCCGGAGGCCTCGTCCCCGATCTCCACGATCTCGGCCTGCAGCTCGACGTCCGGGAACGCGTCGAAGCGCACCCGGATGTCCCGCACGAAGGGCGCGTAGCCGATCGCGGACTCCGGTATGTTGACGACCATCTCGATGCGCGACGCATTCAGGACGCGCAGCACGGGCTGCTTGGCGTCGACCACCTCGAAGTTGTCCAGGTAGCGGGCCGTCACGTCTCCGTCGAAGGGCGCGAGGATCCGGCTGTCCTCCAGCGCCTTGCGCCGCAGCTTGAGCGTGGCCTGTGCCGCGTACAGCGCGGATTCGGCGTCGGTCAGGGCCTGGTCCGAGACGGCCCGGACCCGGTGGGCCTCGGCGATCCGGTCGCGGTACGCGCGCGCCTGCTTCTCCTCCGCCTCGGCGGCGCGCAGGGCGTTCGCGAAGTCCCGCGGATCGAGCGCGGCCAGCAGCTCGCCCTCGCGTACCCGATCGCCGACGTCGACGAGGAGCTTCTGGAGGCGCCCCGGCACCTGGAAGGCGAGCTCGGCGCGCTGGGCGGCTCGGGATCGCCCGGTGAACACGCGTCTCGAGAGAGACTCCGGGTCGGGTACCTGCATGGCGCGCACCGGACGGATCGGCTCGGGAGCCGGAGGCGGCTCTCCACCGCACGCCGACACTGCGGCTCCCGCGAGCGCGGCGGAGAGGAGGCCGCGAGCCCTCGCCCGGGCATAGCGCCGGGGCCGGGCGACCGGAGAGCGATGGGGGGGACCACCGTTCATCGCGGCGGACGATAGCCCACGGTCCTGTCGATCGCGTCGATCCGAGCTGCGTTCCCGCCCGCGCAGACGGCCCGCGTGGCACCCCTCACGCGTCCCGCAGCAGTGCGCGGTAGAAGCGCACGGCGCGGACCAGGTTCTCGACGCTGACCCGTTCGTCGACACCGTGGGCGAGGCGCATGGCCTCCCTGCCCACCAGGAAGGGCAGGAAGCGGTACACGTTCGCGCCGAGCGGGAGGTAGTGACGCGCGTCGGTGCCGCCGAGGACCAGGAACGGGACGACGGTGGCGTCGGGGAAGACGCGACCGATGGCGCGCTGGAGCGTCGCGAAGGCGTCCGAATCGACCGGGGAGATGGGGCTCGGCTCGCGCACGTTGCCCGACGTCGTGATCTCGATCCGCTCGTCGTCGACGGTGCGTCGGACGTGCGCGAGCACTCCCTGCACCGTGTCGCCGGGCAGGATGCGGAAGTTCACCAGCGCCTCGGCACGGCGCGGCAGGACGTTGGCCTTGACGCCGCCCCGGAACACCGTGGCCGCCGTCGTGGTCCGCACCATCGCGGCGAGGCTCGGATCCCGCGTCATGAAGGCTTCGAGCGCTCCGCCGAACAGCCACAGATTGGCCAGCACGGTGCGCAGGGGAAGGCCGAGCTCCGGTGCCAGGAAGGCGAAGAAGAGCCGCGTCGGCTCGGTCAGCCGTGCGGGCATGGGATTGCGCTCGAGGGCTTGGACCGCTGCGGACAGCACGCCGACGGCAGTCTGCCGTGGCGGAACCGAGGAGTGGCCTCCCGCGAGCTCGGCCCGCAGCGACGCCGTCACCGCGCCCTTCTCCGCGACGCCGACGAGAGCCAGGGGACCGGGCAGCAGATCGACCATGCCCTCGCCCACGACACCGCCTTCGTCCAGCACCCACGCGAGCCGGACGCCCTGCGCGGCGAGCCGCGCCGCGATCGAACCGGCGCCCCGCTCGCCCCCCACCTCTTCGTCGTGGCCGAATGCGAGGTAGACGGTGCGGCGCGGCGTCTCTCCGCCGGCGAGCAGCGACTCGACGGCCTCGAGAATGCTGAAGAGGCTGCCCTTGTCGTCGATGGCCCCTCGTCCCCACACGAAGCCCTGACTCACCTGCCCGCCGAAGGGGGAGTGCGTCCAGTCCGACCGGCTCGCCTCCTCCACGGGTACCACGTCGAGGTGGGCTGCGAGCAGGACCGGGTCCAGCGAGGCGTCGTTGCCCTTCCAGGTGTAGAGGAGGCTGTAGCCGGCGATCCGCTCCCGTTCGAGGTGGAGGTGCACCCGGGGAAAGGCGCGCTCCAGGTAGGCGTGGAAGGCCCGGAAGGCGTCGCCGTCGAGCCGTTCCGGGTCCCGGTGGGAGACGGTCCGGAAGCGCAATCCCTCGGCGAGTCGTTGTACCAGGCCGCCGCGATCGACCGCCCCGAGGTCCGGGACCACACGCCGCTCGAGCTGACGCGAGCCGAGGCCCGCGGTCCGAACGACGAGGACGCCCCCCAGCAGCAGCAGCAGGGCTGCGGCGACGGTCAACCCGTGCCGCAAGTCAAGGTCCCGGTCTGCGGCGCGCCGCGCCAGCGACCGCGCGGGGCTTCCAGCGGTAGCGCTCGAGGTCCGTCTCGCCCCGCGGCCCGAACGCCACCCCTTCGCGTTCGAGGAGCTGTCGCTGCACGTCGTCCCAGCCCGGATCGGACCGCGGGCTCACCCGGCCGGCGGCGTTGATCACGCGGTGCCACGGAACCGCCTCGCCCTCGGGAAGGCTGTGCAGGGCGTATCCCACCTGACGGGCGTGTCCCGGAATCCCGGCGAGCTCCGCCACCTGAGCGTAGGTCGCGACGCGGCCGCGCGGGATGCGGCGCACGACGGCGTAGACCCGCGCGTAGGTGCCGTTCCCGCTCACGGGGTCATTCTCGCAGAGCCGAGGCTTCCGCGTCACGCCTCGCGTGCGGGGCGCCGCTCGCGCCCCCCCGGCCCTATCCGTATCCTCGGACTCTCGGACGCGCCAGAGGAGCCCCCATGTCCATCGTCCTCGTCGACAAGAGCGCCGGCATCGCCAGCGTGACGCTCAATCGGCCCGACGCCCTCAACGCGCTGAACGCCGAGCTGCGGGAGGCCATCGGCGCCACCTTCCGCGAGCTCGACGCCGACGACGACGTGCGGGTCGCGATCCTGACCGGGGCCGGCCGCGCCTTCTGCGCCGGGATCGACCTCAAGGAGCTCGGCGGTGCGCGCGACACCGCCAGCTCGGGAGCGTCGGACTACTCCATGATCTCCGCCCTGCACGCGTTCCGGTCCCCCCTGATCGGGGCGATCAACGGACACGCGATCACCGGCGGCTTCGAGCTGGCACTCGCGTGCGACGTGCTGATCGCGTCGACCAGCGCGGTGTTCGCCGACACCCACGCCCGGGTCGGCATCGTCCCGGGCTGGGGCCTGAGTCAGAAGCTCCCGCGGCTGATCGGGATCCAGCGCGCCAAGGAGATCTCCTTCACGGGCAACTTCGTTTCCGCCGAGCAGGCCGAGAGATGGGGGCTCGTGAATCGCGTCGTGGCCCCCGAGGAGCTCCTGCCCGCGTGCCGAAGCCTCGCGGAGGACATGCTCTCCTGCGACCCGCCCTCGCTGCGTCGCTACAAGCACATGATCGACGCGGGCTATCAAACGACCTTCGGCGAGGGCATGGGGCTCGAGGCCCGCATCTCGCGGGAGCACCTCGGGCAGGTGACGCCCGACGCCATCGCCGCGCGGCGCCGCGGGATCCAGGAGCGCGGCCGCTCCCAGCAGGGCGGCTAGCGGATCGCGATGGTCACGCTGTACGGGCCAACCCAGGCGCCCTTCACCGAGAAGGTTCGCCGTGCGCTGATCTTCAAGGGCGTCCCGTTCGAGCTGCGAGAGCCGCAGAGCCCCGAGGACTACAAGCGCTGGAGCCCCAAGACCGGCATGCTCCCGGTCCTGGACGTGGACGGCGAGCACATCCCGGACTCCACCGTCATCCTGTACCGCCTGGATCAGCTCTATCCCGATCCGCCGCTGCTCTCCGGGGACCCCAAGGTGTCCCAGCAGCAGCGCCAGCTCGAGGACTGGGCCGACGAGTCGTTCCTCTGGTACTTCATGAAGTACCGCCGCATGGTGGCTCGGAACACGCCTCCGCTGGTCGGCAACGACCGCGAGGAACCCGGGGCCGCGGAGCCGCGGCCGGTCCGCTCGGGCCTGGCGCGGCGCCTGCTCGCCTGGATCCGAGCCGCCGGCACCTGGGAGCGGCCCCTCACCGGACTGCACCGCGAGCTCGGCGACCGACTCGACGACCTGGTGAACTTCCTCGGTGCGCGGCCCTTCTTCTACGCGGACCAGCTCAGCATGGCCGACCTCGCCGTCTACTCGATGCTCTTCGTCATGCGCAACGATGCGATTCCGGGCGGGTCGGTGGTGCTCTCGCGTCGTCCCACCCTGGTCGAGTTCATGCTCCGGGTCGAAGCGGCGACCGGCGGCTGAGGGATCGCCTTGACGCGGGCGGAGAAGGCGGAACGCATCGCGCGGATCCTCGACGACTTCTATCCCCGCACCCCGATCCCGCTCCAACACCGCGATCCCTTCACTCTACTGGTGGCGGTGGTGCTGTCGGCCCAGTGCACGGACGCGCGGGTGAACCAGGTGACGCCGCAGCTCTTTGCCGCGGCGTCGACCCCGGAGGCCATGGCGCAGCTCGGCGTGGCGCGCATCCGCCGCCTGATTCGCACCTGCGGGCTGGCGCCCTCGAAGGCCCGGGCCCTGGCTGGACTGTCCCGCGCGCTGCTCGAAGAGCACGGCGGCCGCGTCCCCGCGGACTTCGAGGCGCTCGAAGCGCTGCCCGGAGTCGGCCACAAGACCGCCAGCGTGGTGATGGTGCAGGCCTTCGGCCAGCCCGCCTTCCCCGTGGATACCCACATCCACCGCCTGGCGGGCCGCTGGGGGCTGTCACGCGCCCGCAACGTGACCGAGACCGAGCGAGACCTGAAGAGGGTGTTTGCGCCCGAGCACTGGGGCAAGGTCCATCTCCAGCTCATCTACTTCGGCCGCGAGCACTGCCCGGCGCGCGGCCACGATCACGCCCGGTGCCCCATCTGCTCGTGGGCCGCGTCGAGGGCGCGCATCGCCCGCGAGCGCGCGCTCATTCCTCGGCATCGAGCGCCGCCAGATCGATCAGCCAGTGCCCGTCGTGGATCGTGACGGCGTCCGACTCCGCGAGCTCCTCGAATACGAGGGGGGGCATGCCTCGGGCCCGGAGTCGCTTTTCGAAGACCCCGGCGAAGTCGAAGGGAGAGAAGTACTTCACGGGCCTGGTCAGCGTCGCGGGAGCCACGTAGAAGTGGGTCACGCCGAAATCGCGCTGCAGCGCATGCAGGGGAGCCAGGTCGAGTCCGTAGTGGGCGTTGGCCACTGCGACCACGCGCCGCCGGGCCTCGTCGAGGAACCCCGTGTGGAACGCCTGATGGAGCTCGGCGTTGATGAGCACCGAGCGGCGCGAGACGTAGGGCGCGTGGTTCATGGCCGGCGTCGTAGGCAGCCCCGCGAGCAGGGAGCCCTCGGGCAGGCTGGCGATGGCCTCCATCACCTCGGCTTCGGCGCGGGCACTCGCGAGCCCGAGGCGCGGATGCGGCATGGAGAAGACCACGGCAGAGACGATCAGGACCCATGCGAGCTGCAGCGCGAGTGCCGCGCGGGCGCCACGCAGCTTCCATCCGGAAGCCGCGGTCGACACCAGAAGGATCGTCAGGAGCGGAAGGGTGTACAATGCGAAACGCTCCGGTACGAACAGGTAGGGGAAGGCCAATCGGGCGAGGCTGTGTCCGACCACGGCCGTGATCGCGAGGCTCGCCACCGCTGCGACGCCCGGTCGCGGACGCCGCACGTGCCCCACCCATCCCGCGAGCGTGAGCACCAGGATCCAATCGATGACGAGCCCCAGCCGTGGGACCTGCTCGGGCCGCGGCTCCAGCAGTGCCGATCGAAGCCCCGGCCACAGGGGTTCGCCGGAGCCGATCAGCGAGCGCCTCCAGAGCAGATCGAGACGCTCGCTGAAGTTGAGCGCGTACAGGTCGTCGCCGTAGCGACCCCCGGGCGCCGCCTCCGGATACTCGGCGTACCGGTCTGGCGTGACGACATCGCCGAAGCGTCTTCCCGCGACGACCGAGGGGAGCAGGAAGAGCGCACACAGGACGCCCGTGACGCCCAGCAGTGCGATGCGGCGGCGCCAGGACCACCCATCGCCCATCCCGGCGCCCGGCGCGAAGAGGGCCATCCACACGGCCAACAGGGCGCCGCAGATCGCCGGGGCCGGGGGGTAGAAGAGCGCGCTGGCGGCGACGAGTCCCGCGGCGAGGCGCACCCGATGCCAGCTGAGCGCGGCCAGCGTGCCGGCGACGAAGGGAAAGGCGAACGAACGGGGGAGGCCGCCCATCATCCGGCCGAGGACGAGATCGGTGCCGAGCAGCAATCCCAGCGCGATCCAGACAGCGGGCCTTCCGCCGATGCGGTAAGCGACGCAGCCCACGGCGATCAGCACGGCTACGAGCAGGAGATAGGGCAGCACCTTGCTGAGAGCCGCGGGATCGATGCCGATCCTCGCGAGGCCGCCGTAGAGCGCGACGTAGCCGACGGGCATGTTGGCCAGGTAGTAGTCGGCGAAGTAGTCGTCCGGGTGCAGATCCGCGCCGGTGTAGCGGTAGAAGGGGAAGATCTGCTGTCGCGCGTCGTCGTTGAACAGGAGGGGGTCGGCGGCGTTCCGAACGTGATCCACCAGGCCCGGCCCGAACACGAGGACCAGGGCCAGGAGGAGGCCCGCCCAGATGGCCCACTCTCTGCCCTTCACACCCGCCTCGTCACCGGCCTGCCAGGTCCAGGGTCTAGTGTCCTGTCCCAGAAGTTCGGCGTCGAAATACCATGGCGATTCGCGAAGCTCGAAGTGCACCGAGGAGGGCCCTTTCGCCCGCTGGCAAGGCGCGCGACTGAGGCATAGCCGAAGCTACGCCGCAGGGAGCCGGTCGACGCCGTCACCGGGAAGCCCAGCCGCGAGGCGGCTGGGCCCCGGAACGCAGCCAGGGGGCGAAAGGGCCCTCCGAATGCAGCCGAACTTCTGGGACAGGACACTAGCTGGGGTGCAGCGAGCGCCAGCCCATGTACGCGACGTAGAGGCCGAGCAGCCCGGCCGCCTCGTAGCGGATGATCTGGCGCATGTGGGTCATGGAGACGAGAAACAGGATCAGCGAGAGCAACGCCATCACCAGCAGGTCCAGGTGTCCGCCGGCGGGCACCGGGACCGGACGCACCAGCGAGGTGACGCCCATCACCAGCAGCAGGTTGAAGATGTTGGAGCCCACCACGTTGCCCATGGCCAGCTCCGCGTGGCCCCGCACCGTCGCGACGCCGGACGCGACCAGCTCGGGCAGGCTGGTTCCCACCGCGAGCAGCGTCAGCCCGATGACCACCTCGGACACGCCCAGCGCCCGCGCGATCTCCACTGCGGCGCCCACGGTCACTTCGGCGCCACCGATCAGCATGGCGAGGCCCAGGACCGTCACGGACAGGTTGCGCAGCACGGTTCGCCTCGAGCGTTCCTCTCCCGCCGGCGCAGTTCCGTTGGCACCGTTCTCGGAGCGCTGTCGTACGAAGTCGCCCACCGTGTAGTAGAGGAATACGAGGAACAGCATCAACAGCAGCATGCCGTCGCCCCGGTCGAAGTAGTCGGGTCCGAGGCCGAGGAGCGTGTCGAATCCCATGATGATCGCCGCCGTGGTGGCGAGCAGCATCATCGGCAGCTCGCGGGCGATGACCACGTCCTGGATCAGGATCGGACGCATGAGCGCCGTACAGCCCACGATGAGCCCGATGTTGGCCATGTTCGATCCGATGATGTTCCCGAAGGAGATGTCGCCCTTGTCGGACCAGGCCGCGATCACGTTGACCGCCATCTCGGGCGCGCTGGTCCCGAACGCGACGACCGTCAAGCCGATGGCGAGCGGCGAGACGCCCAGGGCCCTCGCAAGCCCCGTGGATCCACGTACGACGGTCTCACCGCCCAGCATCAGCAGTGCGAGCCCGACGCTCAGGGCCACGACGTCCAGGAACACGCCGCGATCCTACCGCTGCGGCGCTCGCGGCGCCCGGATTCCCGCGCCGATCCGGGATCGTCTCGCTATTCCCCGTAGCCCAGGCTCTCCAGGCGGATCCGGGTCTCCTCGTCCACGGGGAGCGGCGGGGCATCGGAGCCCTCGCGCTCCTCCTCGAGCCTCGCGTCGAGCAGCGCAGCCAGCTCCGAGACCAGCTCCGGGTGCGCCTGTTTCAGGTCCACGTCCCGCTCGGAGGGACCGTCGAGCCGGTAGAGCTGGACTCCCTCCACCTGCTCGACCGCATCCGGGGGAATCGAGGGTTGCTCGTCTTCCGCCACGTCGAGCAGCGGGTGGACCTCGCTCCGAACCAGCTGCCACTGGCCGCGCACGATGCTGCGCCGGACGACGCCGACCTGGACGTCGCGTTCGCTCGCGATCACGCGCGGCGCGAAGGCCTTGTGGGCCGGGTAGTAGGTCTCCATGTAGGCGACGCGCTCTCCCTCTCCAAAGAGCGCGCGCAGCCTCCTGCGCACACTGTCCTCGACCCGCGGCAACAGGCTCTCGCCGCTCGCGGAATCGGGGATGGGAATGCCCACCGCGTCCAGGACGGTCGGGAACAGGTCCACGTTGCGACCCAGGGTTCGCACCCGCAGCCCGGCGGCGATGCGGCCCGGAAGCCGCAGGATCAGCGGAACGCGCATGGTGGCCTCGTTGAGCAGGTGTCCGTGACCGACGTAGGACTGCTCTCCGAGGCTCTCTCCGTGATCCGCGTGGAAGATCACCAGCGTGTCGTCCCGCAGTCCCTGCTCGTCGACCGCCGCCAGCAGCCGCCCCACCTGCCGATCGTTCTCGCGGACGTCCGGGTCGTACATGGCGAGCTGCCGACCCAGGCGCTCCTCCTCCGGAATGCTCCAGTCGGGCTTGCTGTGAGGTCCGAAGAAGTGCACCCAGAGGAAGAAGGGCTCTGCGCGCGCTTCGCTGAGCCAGGCAATCGCGGCGTCCGCCACCTCCGCATCGGTACGGCGGCTGTCCATCATGGCCTTCACCATGGCGAACATCGCCTGGTCCGCCGGGTTCTCGCGGAACTCGCTCTCGAGCTTCGCACCGACGTGGTCCTCCGGAAGCTCGGGGTAGTGCCAGATCGGGGTGGTGAACTCGTCGTCGTAGTGGTCGAAGCCCTGGTCGAGCTGGTAGACGGCGTCTAGCGGAAAGGAGCCGATCACCGCCGCCGTGGTGTAGCCGTGGTCGTGCAGGATCTCGGCGAGCGTGACCTGCTCCAGCCCCAGCCGATTGGCGTTGGTCGACTTGAACCCGTGCCGCGTCGGGTAGAGGCCGGTCATCACGGTCGCCATGGAGGGCGTGGTCCAGGGCGTGTCCGTGAAGGCGTTCTCGAACAGCGCACCCTCGGAGGCGAGGCGGTCGATGTGCGGCGTGCGGTGGCCCTCGAAGCCGTAGGCGGACAGGCGGTCGGCGCGCAGCGTGTCCACGGTGACGAGCAGGACGTTCGACGGTGCGTGAGTGGATCCGCCACAGGCCAGCGCGAAGCCCAGCAGGCAGGCGGCGAGGCGCGGCATGCTCCCAGTCTACCTGCGCCCGGGCTCAGGTGCCGATGCGGTGCAGCCTCACCAGGGGGCCCTCCGGATCGCGCTCCCGGCGCAGGTCCACCTCGCCGTGCAGGGCCCACAGATCGTCTCCGGCCGGGTCCACGAGCACCTGGGCGACCTCCCAGCTGCGCGCTCCGACCCGCTTGAAATGCGTGCGTCGCGCCTGGCGCGCGTCCGGCGTGAGTACCATCTCCCCGTACTCGGCGAAGAAGGGAGCCAGAGCCGCTTCCAGCGCACTCGGCTCCCAGGGCTCCTGCGGGTCCTGCTCGGTGCCCACCCGCAGCCAGGCGACCGCCTCCGCGTACTCGCCCTGCGCCAGGGCGCGCACCAGCTCGTGCAGCTCGGCGCGGACGCGCGCGCGGAGCGCCCGTTCGTCGAGGGCCAGGTCGAAGGCGCGTCGTTTCTCGGAGTCCATCTCCCGATCCGGCTCCGCCGTGCCGTCGCGAAGTCCCTCCCAGGCTTCGATCAGGCTCGAGTCCACGTGGGCGAGCAGCGCGCGCAGGAAGGCGATGGCGTCGAAGACCTCCTCGGTCTTGGCGGCGTCGGGAATCGTCTTCACCAGCGTGTTGTGGACCTGGCTCAGGTAGCGCAGCAGCAGGCCCTCGCTGCGCGCCAGTCCGTACTCCTTCACGTAGTCGTGGAAGCTGCGATAGCCCTCGAACATCTCGCCAGCGATCGACTTGCGACGGATGTCCTGTTCGCGCACCCAGGGATGCTTCTCGGCGAAGATCAGGAAGCTCTCGTGGATGAAGTCCCCCTCCGGCATCGGGTGCTCGACCTCCTCGGCGCGACGCATGCGGTCCTCGTAGTCCACGCCTTCCGCCTTGAGCCGGGCCAGGAGCTCCCGCCGCAGCCTCCAGCGCTGTTCGAGCAGGATGGGGGTCGGATCCTCCTGGATCGCCTCCACCAGCGAGAGCAGCTCCAGGGGATAGCCGGGCGCCTCGGGGTCGAGGGCCGAGCTGGCCTCCACCAGATACAGGGAGAGCGTGTGGTGGAGGGAGAAGTCGCTCTGGAGGTCGGCGCGCACCCGCACCTCCGGTGGTCCGTACGGGACGTCCACCACCTCCACGATTCCCGCGTGGCGCAGGGAGCGGAACAGCAGCGCAGCGCGCCGCCGCAAACGCGCCCTGGCCCCCGGCTTCTCGTGGGAGCGCTCGATCAAGCGACACAGCTCCCGGTAGCCACAGCCCGGCTCGCTCGACGCCTCCTCTCGCTGGAGCAGGCTCACCACCATTCCGTGGGTCACGTCGAAGCGCGACTCGAGCATCTCCGGAGGCCGCTCGACGAGCCGGCGGAAGGTCTCCTCGTTCCAGGCGACGAAGCCGCGCGGAGGGGACTTCTTCCGGACCGCCTTGCGCTTCCCGCCCTCGGCAGCCTTTGCCGCGAGCCGCTTGTTCTCGATCACGTGTTCCGGCGCCTGGCACACGACGCTGCCCTGCTCGTCGAAGCCCTTGCGGCCGGCGCGTCCCGCGATCTGCTGGAACTCCCGCACCCGCAGCAGCGAGACCTTCTCGCCGTCGAACTTGAACAGGCGCGTGAACAACACGGTCCGGATCGGGACGTTGACGCCCACGCCGAGCGTATCGGTTCCGAAGATCACCTTGAGCAGACCCTGCTGGGCGAGCTGCTCGACCAGCAGCCGGTAGCGGGGCAGGAGGCCCGCGTGGTGCACGCCGATTCCATGACCCAGGAAGCGCCGCAGGTCCTTGCCGTAGGCCGTGTCGAAGCGGACGCTGCGGATTGCGGCGGCGATGCGCTCCCGCTCCTCCCGCGTACAGAAGTTCGCGGAGGTGAGGCCCTGGGCCCGGTCCCCGCACTCGCGTTGCGTGAAGCTGACGACGTAGACGGGCGCCCGTCCCCGCGTCAGGAGCTCCTCCAGCGTCTCGTGGAGCGGCGTCTCCCGGTACTCGTAGTCGAGGGGAACGGGGCGCTCGTCCGAGTGGACGTGGGCGACGGGGCGCCCGGTGAACGCCGCGAGCCGCTCCTCGATGGGAGCGGTGTTGCCGAGCGTGGCCGACATCAGCAGGAACCGGGTGCGGGGCAGCGTGATGAGCGGGATCTGCCAGGCCGCACCGCGCTCCCGGTCCGCGTAGTAGTGGAACTCGTCCAGCACGGCGTAGGGCAGGTCCAGCGCCTCTCCCCGCCGGAGCGCCATGTTGGCCAGCACCTCCGTGGTGCAACAGACCACCGGCGCGTCGTGATTGATGCTCGCGTCCCCCGTCAGCATGCCGACGTTCTCCGGGCCGAAGCGCTGGCACAGCTCGAAGAACTTCTCGCTGACCAGCGCCTTGATGGGAGCGGTGTAGAAGGAGCGGCGCCCTTCGCAGAGCGCCTTGAAGTGCAGCGCGAGGGCCACGAGGGACTTCCCCGATCCCGTCGGGGTGGAGAGGACCACGTGGCGCTCCGCGAGCAGCTCGAGGATCGCCTCCTCCTGGGTGGGGTAGGGCTCGAGGCCCGAGTCCGTCACGTAGGCCAGGAAGCGGTCGAGGATCTCGTCCGCGTCGCTGGTGCCGCCCGGCGGAATGCGGTCGCGCAGCAGGAGCGGCGCCGTCACGGAGACGGCGCCGTCCAGTGGATGCGCACTCTTCGGACACCCCAGCGGCGGGCGGCGTCGACGTCCTCTCCCATGTAGATGTCGATCTTCTTCTTCCAGCGCTTGGCCATCTTGTCGCGGACCACGTACTCGCCCTCGAGCCCTTCGATGCGCACGCGCGTGCCGTGACCCAGACCGAGCGGGATCAGGTCCCGCGACACCGCGATGGCCTTCATGCCGGGTCGCAGGATGTCGCCCCAGGCTCCGCGGCTGGGGTCGCCCTGGGTCTGGCCCGGCAGGGAGTTGTAGGCGCTGGCCGTCACCTCCAGCGTGCGCTCGTCGGCGCTCGAGCACGCCGCGGTCGCGGCGAGCAGTCCGAAGATCAGCAGTGCGCCCAATCGCCCCATCACGGCCTCAGCTCGAAGCTCTCCACGAGCCCTCGAAAGGTCTCCGCGAACGCCTCGCCCTCGTCGGCTTCCACCAGGCCCTGGAGGAGGTAGTAGTGGTCGCCATCGGTCGCTACGACCTGGCTGAGGTGCAGGGGGCGCTGCCGGTCGACGTCGCGCGCAGTGGCCACGATCTCGAAGGAGCGCAAGCCCCCGAGCGTGCCGGGCCGCTCCGACACGATCGAGACCGCCTCGACGCCGCTGGTCTCGCTGGCGCGTCGGCGGGAGAAGGAAGGCAGGTCGTCGATGCGCACATGGGCCAGGGAGACGCCGATCGAGACCAGCGGCGCGATGCGCTCTCCGCTCTCCGCCGGCTCGGCCTCGGACAGGACGAGCGCCTTCGGCGAGCTCGCTACGACCTGGAGTCCGGCGGGAACGCGGACCGAGAAGGGAAGCGCTCCGTCGATCGGCGGCGGGGCCCCGGGGATCCAGCGGAGCGTCGAGAGGGTCTCGACGAGCGCCTGCTGGTGCAGCGCCTCCAGCTCCCGGGGCGTCGTGGCCACGACCAGGACCGAGGAGGTCTCGTCGCCGAGCACCAGCACCCACTTGCGGAACGGGATGCCCTCGGCGGTCTGGGAGACGTGGAGCAGCACGCCCACGTGACCCCCGACCTCCACCGGACCGGCGCGGTGCACGGTGATGTCCTGCTCCGCGAGCGCCTTCTCGGTGAAGGACTCGCGCGTCCGCTCGAGGGGCAGGGGCAGCTCCGTGACGAGGACCGAGGTGAGGTCCGCGTCCCGCCCGATGCCCGGGAAGTCGTTTGCTACGCGGAACCCCGGAGGCACGTACAGGCTCACCCCGGTTCCTTCGATCGGAACGAGATCCGCAGGCGCTGCGGCGCCGAGCAGCAGTGCGGCCGTCGCGAAGGTCGCGCGCGTGTGCCAACCCATGGCCCGCGAGTCTACACGCCCTGATCAGAGGCGTCGGATCACGACGACGCGCCCCAGGAGCTCGGGCGGGGGGGCGCGGGTCACCTCGCACAGGTCGACGCGGGGTCCCACGCCCTGGACGAGACGCGTGCCCTGGCGCGTCTCGACGAAGCCCTTCGCGCGCACGGCGTCGCGGGCCCGTATCCGCGCGAGCAGCGCCGCGTCCTCCACACCCCGCTCGACGAGCAGCTCCTCGGCTTCGAAGGCCGCATGTCGGTGGGGTGCGGGCGCCCCCGCGTCGTCGCGACGGCGCGCCCGCAATCCCTCCGGATCCGGGGGGAAGAGCAGGTCCGGATCGACCCCCCCGTCCCGGGTGCGGACGATCGGCGCATCCGGCTCGATCTCGCGCAGGCGCGCCTCCAGGTCCGGAAGCGCCGCTTCGGGGACCAGATCGATCTTGTTGAGCAGCAGCAGGTCCGCCGACGAGACCTGCTGCTCGAAGGTGTCGTCGAGGTCACGTCCCGCGGCGAGCTGCTCGGCGTTCACCACGACGATGGCGACGTCGTCCTCGATCCAGTCGCGCACCGGATCGCGCCAGAAGTTGAGCTGGGTGTCGAAGGGCAGAGCGACGCCCGAGGTCTCCACGACGATGCGGTCCGGGCGCGCGTTCTCCCGGAGCGACTGGAGCGTCGCGACGAGCTCGTCCGAGAGCCGGCAGCAGACGCAGCCGCCGCTCAGCTCGACGTAGTCGCCGGGCTGCTCGCCGAGCAGCGCACGGTCGATGCCCAGCTCACCGAACTCGTTCGAGACGACCGCCAGGCGCAGCCCGCGCCGCAGGGCGTCGTCCAGGAGATGGCGCACGAGACTGGTCTTTCCGGAGCCCAGGAAGCCCGAGACCACCAGGGCCGGGATGCGATCAGACATCCGGATCGAAGGGATCCATGCGGAAGATCCAGTGCTGCGTGTAGTCGTCGGGAGCGCCCACAGCGTACTTGCGCGCCACGTCGGCCCAGAGGACGGCGAGCCGTTCGGGATCCTCGACGCGGACCGCGGTCCGGATGTAGAGGCGATCGTCGAAGCGCAGCAGCACGACCGGATCCTCCGCGATCGTGTGCGGCCAGCGCTTGGCGCGGACGAACCCCGACGGGACGTAGAGCGCGCCGTCGCGCACGATCAACCAGGTGTTGCGGGAGCGCGGCGGGTCGGAGGTCTGCAGCGCCGTCGTGGACCGGTCGGCCGCGAAGGACCAGTCCACGTCGGCATCGGTGATCACCTCTCCGTCCATCGCGCCGCCCGGGAAGGGCCCGATCGGTCCGTCGTGGAAGCGCGCGGCGATGGCCAGCGCGAGGGCGCCGACGGCGATCGCGGCCAGCAGCATCGCGACCCAGCGCAGGATGATCACGGCGAATTCCCTCCGACCTTGCGCGCGGCTTCGAGCGGCTCGTCGCGCAGCTCCGCATGGACTCCGAAGTCGTGCCAGAGATCGAGCGTCCGCACCGAGAGCAACGAGGTGCCTCCCCGGGCGGGAGCTTGCCTCTCGCCGGGCCCGCTGCCAAGTTCGCGGTGTGACGATCGCGATCACCGAGGCCCGGGTCCGCAGCATCCTGACCCGGACGTCCGGCTTCCTGCGCGGGGTCTGTTCCCACTCGCTCCAGCCGTATCGGGGCTGCAGCTACGGGCGTTCCCTGTGCGGAGTGGGGTGCTACGCGCAGCACAACCGGTTCCTCACGCGGGGCGCTGCCTGGGGTCGCTTTCTCGAGGCTCGGGTCAACGCGGCGGAGGCCTACCGCACGCAGTACGAGCGCGAGCGACGCTGGGCTCGCCGCGCCGGCGGGGCCTTCGCCGTCTTCATGTCGAGCTCGACGGATCCCTTCGTTCCCCACGAGCGCCGCTTTCGCGTCACGCAGCGCGTGCTCGAAGCCATGGGCGATCGACCTCCGGACCGGCTGATCGTCCAGACCCACAGCCACGGCGTGATCGCCGCGCAGGGGCAGCTCCGCGCGCTGGCCGGGCGTTGCGATCTGCGGGTCCACATCTCCATCGAGAGCGATCGGGAGTCGCTGCCGGGTCTTCCCAGACCCGCAAGCGCGGTCGCGCAGCGCTTCCACGCGGCGCGTTCGCTCGCCCGAGCCGGACTCCGTGTCGTGATCACCGTCGCGCCGCTGCTTCCCATCGAGGATCCGGAGGGGTTCTTCGCGCGGATCGCCGACTGCGCCGACGCCGTGGTGATCGACCACTACGTGGGCGGCGACGGCTCGAAGGGCGGCGCGCGCACGGCGCGCACGCCGCTGCCTCGCGCCATGGCGGCCGTCGAGCCGGACTCGACCTCGCTCGGCTACCGGGAGCGGATGCTCGAGGTGGCGCGCCGCGCGCTGCCCGGCCGCGTGGGCGTCGGCGCCGAGGGGTTCGCCGGAATCTACTCATGAGAGGTCGCGGCCGATCTCGGCCAAGGCCTCGAGGGAGCCCATCAGCTCGGCAGGCTCCGCGCCGGGGACCTGGGCCCGGGCGATCAGGTGGGTCATGCCGAGCCGCTCGCGGCAGCGCGCCAGACCCTCGCCGACGGCGCCCGCCTCGCCCACCAGCGCCCAGTCGTCGATCCCGCTCGGCGCCAGGCCGCGCAGGGTCGGGGAAGCGGCTCGGGCCAGGCTCCGGGCCTGGCGTTCCAGGGCCTCGCGCACCCGCTCCCGCGTCGCGGCGTCCGGGTGGACGAAGATCGTGCGCATGATAGGGACCGGCAGCGCGCCGTTCCGCAGCGCCTCGGGCAACGCCTCGCGATGCCGGGCGTAGTTGCTCTCGAGCCGCGCCCACGGCTCGATGGGTGAGGCCAGGTAGGGAAGCCCGAGGCGCCCGGCCTGGGCGAGGGCCTTCGGGCCGAAGGCCGCCACCCAGATCGGCGGGTGCGGCTTCTGCTCGGGCAGCGGCGAGAGCCGGACCGGCTGAACCGGGTCCGCGTCGTTCTCCCAGGCCACCGGCTCGCCCTGCCAGGCGCGCTGCATGGTCTGCAGCGCCGCTTCGAATCGATCGCGCTTCTCGCTGGCGGGCACGTCGAACGCGTTGAAGAGCGTCTTCCGGAAGCCGCGGCCGACCCCCAGGATGACGCGACCCCGCGACAGGCGGTCCAGCACCGCGACTTCGGCCGCCACGTGGAGGGGATGCCGAACCGTTAGCAGGAACGACGTGGTGGCGACGCACAGTCGCTGCGTGCGCGCCGCCACCGCGGAGAGCAGCAGCAGCGGCGCCGGAATCGAGCCCGCTCCGGTGAAGTGGCTCTCCGGGAGCCAGAACGAGCGGAAGCCCAGCTGTTCCGCCCGTTCCGCCTGGTCCGGAAGGGAGGCGCTCGCGCCCTCTGGATCGAAGGACCAGGGAGTGACGCCGACGTGGAGCCCCGAGCCCTCGGTCACCCGCGCACCCGCGCGCCGTCCGCGCCCGCCGCATCCATCGCGAGTCGGAGCTTCTCCAGCAGCTCCTCGGGCTCGTAGGGCTTGTGGAGGAAGACCGAGATCCCGTGGGCGCCGAAGCGTTCCGCAGCCATCTGCTCACCGTAGCCGCTGACGAGGATCACGGGAATGTCGGCCCGGATCTGCTTCAGCGCGCGCAGCGTCTCGATGCCGTCCAGGTCCGGCATCACCAGGTCGAGCACCACGGCGTCGATCTCCTGCGGCCGGCCGCGCAGCGCCTCGACCGCTGCACGTCCCCCCAACGCGGGGATCACCTCGAAGCCCGCCCTTCCGAGCAGGTGCTGGGCGAGCTCCACCACGGCCTCCTCGTCGTCCACCACCAGGATGCGGCCGCGCCGGAGGGACGCGTCGGCGACCGGAGCCCCCTCGCAGTCCGCCTCCAGCTCGCGTTCCGCCGCAGGAAGGACGACGCGAATGCAGGTTCCGCGGCCTCGCTCGCTGTCGATTTGGATCACGCCCCCGTGTCCGCGGACGATCCCCAGCACGGCGGCCAGGCCGAGACCACGGCCGTCGAACTTGGTGGTGAAGAAGGGCTCGAAGATACGCGATCGCGTGTCGGAATCCATGCCGCTGCCGGTGTCCGACACCTCCAGCGCGACGCACTCGCCGGTCGGGGGGGCCGCGGCCCCGAAGCCGTCCTCGAGGGCGGAAGCCTCGCCGGTCGTCGCGAACGTGCGCAATCGCACCTGGCCGGGGCGGCGTTCCAGCGACTCGGAGGCGTTCGTCACCAGGTTGAGGATCACCTGGCGGATCTGGGTCGGGTCTCCATGGATCGGCGGCAGCGCGCGCGAGAGATCGACCTCGAAGCGGCTCTTCTCGTAGAGCGACGCGCGCAGCAGCTCGAGCATCTCCTCCACCGTCCGGCTCAGGTCGAGCCGAACCCGCTTCGCCCGGGACCTCCCCGAGTAGGCGAGCATCTGCTGGACGAGGCTCGCGGCGTGCTCGGACGCGGCGCGGATCCGTTCCAGGCGCCGTCGGGCCGGCGCGTCGGGATCGAGCTCCTCCAGCACCAGGCGGCTGTTGCCCAGGACGACGGTCAGGAGATTGTTGAAGTCGTGCGCGATTCCGCCCGCCAGCACGCCCAGGCTCTCGAGCTTCTGCGCCTCCTGCATGTGGATCTCGAGTCGCTGCCGCTCCGCTTCGGCGGCTCGCCGCTCGCTCACGTCGCGGACGCCGCAGGCGCCGAGGACGTGGCCCTGGTAGACCACCTCCCTCGCCTCGACCTCCATGGGAAAGGTGCTGCCGTCCCGACGCATTCCGGTGGCCTCGTAGCGACCCTGGAAGCCGCTGCGCAGCAGCTCCCCGACGCGCCCGCGGTCGTCCGGCGCGACGAGACGCTCGCCCATCTGCGAGCCGATCAGCTCGGAGGCCGCGTAGCCGCACAGGCTCGCGAGCGCCGGGTTGACCTCGGCGATGCGCCCGCGCTCGTGGATCACCAGCCCTTCGAAGGAGAGCTCGGTCAGCCGCCGGAAGCGCTCCTCGCTCTCCCGCAGCGCGGACTCGGCGGCCTGCCGCTCCCGGACCTGCTGCTCGAGCCGTTCCACGGTGGTCGCGAGCTCTGCGGTCCGCTCCTCGACGCGCTGCTCGAGGTCGTCGCGCGCCCGGCTCAGGACCGCGCGCGTCCGCTCGGCGACTGCGGCGAGCTGGCTGGTGAAGGTGAGGGTCCCGAGCACGATCCAGACCGCGATCATCTCGGTCTCGAAGCGGCCCGCCTGCACCGTCAGTCCGCCGAGGACCTCGATGGCGGCGATGAGCCCGAGGCAGGCCGCGAGCAGGCGCTGGGTCCGCGAGGGGGAGGGAAACGGGCCGGCCCGAAGCGCCACCCGAGCGGCCGCGAGCAGCCAGACGGGGTCGGAGAGCATGCCGAGCACGCGCCCGGTCGCATCCCATTGCCCGGCGAAGAGCAGAGCACGGAACGCTCCCAGCCCGAGGGCCGCCGGCAGGATCCAGCCGGGCACGGCGCGCTCCGCGTAGACCAGGCTCCCGACCAGGATCAGGGCCGGGGCCGCCGTCGCGCACAGGGTGCTGAGCGCGATCGTCCAGGCGACCGGCTCGTAGCCGTGGTTCAGCACAGCGGCGGCGCCCAGCGCGATCCAGGCCCATATCCAGATCGTCGTCGGACCGATGTCCCGGCGTCGCTGGTACTGCAGCGCGTATCCCGCGATGAGCAGCAGCAGGACGATCAGGAAGAGATCGGTCATCGAGCGCTCACGATATCACCGCGCCGAGCTCGGCCGGCCCCACCGATTCCTTGCACGACCTCATACCATGCAATAGGAACTCCGCAGCGCCCACGGGCGACGGGAATCACCCTCGGGCGGGCCGGCGACGACCGCGACGTGCCCGCTCGCTACGGGCGGCGCTCGAACGACTGCGCGAGCTCGTACATGCCTCGCACCAGGCCGGCGATCTCGATCGGCGCATCCCAGGGCTCGCCCCGCAGCTCCCGGAAGGCGCGCTCGACGTTGAAGACGAGGCGCTGCGGCTCGGTCCAGTCCGCGTAGGGGCCGAGGTCGAGCTTGCGGGCGGTCTCGAGGGCGGACAGGCCCGCCTCGAAGCCGCGCTTCGATTCGTCACGGACGTACTCCAGGTAGGCGCGCATCTCGCGCGGTCCCTCGACGCCGCAGAGGGGGCCGTGCCCGGGGACGATCACTTCGGGCTCGAGCGCGACGACGCGATCGAGTGCGGAGAGCCACTGGTCCGTGGTTCCCTCCCAGCCGATGGGCGTGCACAGCCGAAACAGGATGTCTCCCGTGAACACGACCCGCTGGTCCGGCAGGTGCACGATCACGTCGCCTGCGGTGTGGGCGGGGCCGACGTAGAGGAGCTCGGCCCGGATCCCGTCCAGGTCGAGCGCGAGGCGCTCGTCGATGAGCGTCGTGGGCGGCCGGATCGCGATGTCCGAGAAATCCCAGTCGGACAGGGCGCGGGCGAAGGCGGCGACGGCGGGATCGTCCGCGTCGTCCGCGTTGCGCAGCGCCTGCATCAGCTCCGGGCTCTCCTGCGCCATCCCCTCGGCACACAGCCGATGGCCGATGATCTCGGCTTCCGGAAACAGCTGGTTGCCCCAGCAGTGATCGCCGTTGCGGTGGGTGTTCAGCACGCGTCGCGCCGGCCCCTGCCACACGCGCTCGTAGTGTCGGATCATCTCGCGGGTGTGGGGCAGGTCCCAGAAGGTGTCGACGACGAGTCCTCCGGCCCGGTTCACGAGTCCGGAGTTCGAGTAGCCGAGCCCCTTGTCCTCCTGCAGGCACGCGTAGACGTCGTCGCCGATCTCGCGCAGCTCCATGCGACCTCCCCTCAGTTCACCCGACGCGACCTGCCCTGCCAGTAGGGATCGCGCAGCTCGCGCTTCAGGACCTTGCCGCTCGGGTTGCGGGGCAGGGCGTCGACGAAGTCCACCGACCGCGGGCGCTTGTAGCTGGCGAGCTTGCTGCGACAGAACTCGACGATCTCGTCTCCCGTGGCCTTGGTTCCCTCGCGCAGCACCACGATCGCCTTCACCACCTCGCCCCACTGGTCGTCGGGCACGCCGATCGCGGCGGCGTCCGCCACCGACGGGTGCTCGAAGAGCACGTCCTCGATCTCGCGCGGATACACGTTCTCGCCGCCCGAGACGATCATGTCCTTCACGCGGTCCTGGATGTAGAGGTAACCGTCCTCGTCCATGATCCCCGCGTCCCCGGTGTGCATCCAGCCGCCGCGGAGCGCGGCCTCGCTCGCCTCCGGCAGGTTCCAGTAACCCCGCATGAGCTGGGGGCCCCTGACGAGGATCTCGCCGATCTCGCCGGGCCGCACCTCGCGGTCCTCGCCGTCGCAGACCCGGATCTGCGTGCCGAGGATAGGCCTCCCGGCGGAGAGCAGCAGCGCGGGCTCGTCCCGCAGCGCGCGCCCGTGGTCGTCCGGCCGCAGGCTCGTGGCCATGGCCGTCGTCTCGGTCATTCCGTAGGCCTGGAGGAAGTCGCACCCGAAGGTCTTTACGGCCTCGCGCAGGACCTGCTCGGAGATCGCCGAGGCGCCGTAGACGATCAGCCGCAGGTCCTCGTAGCGTCGCTCCCTCGCGTCCGGGACGGCGAGCATGCAGAACTGGATCATGACCGGGACGAGCAGCGCCGAGCCGATCCGCTCTTCGTCGAGTGCCCGCACCACGTCCGCCGGAGCGAAGTCCTCCTGGATGTAGAGCGTTCCCCCCGACTGGACCGTCACGAAGGACATGACGGCGGCGGCGGCGTGGTAGAGCGGCGCCACGATCAGCGCCCGCTCTCCGGGC
>JAAUYK010065802.1_pt1 | contig 28265 bp, 19 predicted proteins | sample 7278021 | NCBI WGS metagenome assembly JAAUYK01 (sample SAMN14350223, study PRJNA611818) | marine sediment metagenome | isolation source: surface marine sediment (1.8m) | place: French Polynesia: Moorea | collected 2018-08
AATTGACAGCAGTTACCGATCCGGTGAAATGAATCAACAGGCATACGAGAAAGCCATCCAGGAACTCGACCGGCGCTACGATGAAATGCTGGATCGATTAAATGGCACGTATCAAATATGATGGCCTGATAGAAAGTTCTTTATAGCGGAATTCAGGAACTGCGAATTATTTTATTAAAGTACCTGAATTTTGCACGAGCCGGAGGCTTTCATATGCAGGTCATTTAAGGGCGAGGCTATCCGCACCAGGCGGATGCCTCGGCCTTAATAATCCGCCTGAGGCGGACCGATGGATGCCTGAGGCTTGTCCGCCTATGACGGACTCGCCCGCTGGGTGAAGATTAATGAGATAAAATGATTTTCATCCTTTATACCTTTTTAGTATTTTGAATAAGTTCTATAATTTGTCTAGCTGGCTGTAATTTAATGCAATCTCAACTTCTCATTAATTTTCATGCAAGATTCAGGTATTATCAGTCAATATATCTCTGATGGAGCTTACGTTCAGCTCAATTTTGGGGAGTGCTGGCGTATTGTATAATTCATCTAATCTTATGCTCACCCATTCAGCCTTCCAGTATGCCATTACTCCAGTGCGCCATCACTCCAATGCAAGACCCCATTGGCGATACAATTGATTTGGGAACCAAAGCCGGATATGGTATAACATGACCCAATATGAACGACCTTCCCGACATACTCCAAAAGGACCTGGGACAAAAATGGGAGGCGTTTAGAGATTCATCCAAAAAAGCCGGTGTCCACCTTTCACGAGATCCGCAAATCTTAAGCGCCCTGCAGCGCGTGTTTGCATTCAGCAATTTCGTTGCCGATAGCTGCACACGCGATCCTGCTTTAATTTCCGATCTGATCGACAGCGACGATCTTCAGCGTCGCTATGCTTCAAAAGACTATGATCAAAAATTAAAATCGTCCCTTGTCAATGTAGAAGATGAGGCGGCGTTGAGCCGACACTTGCGTATCTTCCGGCTCAGGGAAATGCTGCGAATTGCATTCAGGGATCTCTGTGGCTGGAGCGACCTTGCCGAAACCGTCACCGATCTTTCCAGCATGGCAGATACCTGTCTTGAACAGACCGCTGCGACCCTGACCCGTTGGTTAATTGATCAATACGGCAAGCCGACCGCCAAGGATGGCTCCCGCCAGCGCCTGGTGGTTCTGGGTCTTGGTAAACTGGGGGCCTGTGAGTTAAACTTCTCTTCCGATATCGATTTAATCTTTACCTACCCAAAAGCCGGCCAAACACAGGGGAAATCAAAACCCATAACAAACGATGATTTTTTTACCCGCCTGGGCCGCCAGCTGATCCGGGTTCTCAGCCAACCCACTGTTGATGGGTTTGTGTTCCGTGCAGATCTGAGATTGCGGCCTTACGGTGAAAATGGCCCCCTCGTCATGCATTTTGAAGCGCTGGAAAACTATTATCAGGAGCAAGGGCGGGAATGGGAACGCTATGCCTTGATTCGCGCACGGGCGGTGGCCGGTGATAAAAAAGCCGGCCGGCAACTGCTCAGACAATTAAATCCCTTCATTTACCGTCGTTATTTGGATTATGGCGCCTTTGATTCCCTGCGCGAAATGAAGCAAATGATTTCCCTCGAGGTGCAGCGCAAAGGGATGAAGCACAATATTAAGCTGGGTTGGGGCGGTATTCGCGAAATTGAATTTTTCGGCCACATGTTTCAGCTGATTCGCGGCGGCGTCACGCCTGAACTTCAAGAGCGCAGTATTCAAAAAGTGCTCCGTATTTTGGTGCAAGAAAACCATATCCCGCCAGAAGTGGGTCATGAACTCGCAAGCGCTTACATTTTTCTCAGAGACACCGAACACCGCCTGCAAGAATTTGCCGATCAACAGACCCACGATTTACCCTCAGCGCCTGCTGACCAGGCCCGTCTGGCAGCCGCCATGGGATATAGCGATACCGCCCAATTTAGACAGCAGCTGGAAGCACATCGCCGCAACGTTCATCGTCAATTTCAGATGTTGCTGGAAGCTAAAGAATCTGAAACCGATACACAAAAAACCGATGAACAGCTACTGGGCGTCTGGCAGGGTCTGGTCAGCGATACACAGGCTGAAACCGTGCTCAAGGATGCCGGTTTCAGACAACCACAGGAAGTCTTGCGACACCTCAGCTATTTAGGCAATGCCCTGGGACCGGCTCAAATCGGATCAAAGGGGCAGCAACGACTTGAAAGATTAATTCCTCAAGTCCTCAAAACAGTTGGCCGCGCTAAACAACCCGAAAGGGTGTTGGGGCGAATTGTGGACCTGTTAAAATCGATCGGCGGGCGAATCAGCTATTTTGCACTGCTGCTTGAAAATCCGGATGTACTTACGCATCTGGTTCAGCTGACAGAGGCCAGTCCCTGGATCGCTTCTTTTCTGGCCTTACATCCGGTTCTTTTAGATGAACTTTTAGATCCGCGCACATTGTATCTTCCGCCTGATGTCAACCAGATAAGGGCCGACATAGAACGAAAAATGCGCAGCGGCTCCGCGGATGACCTTGAACATCAAATCGAGCAGATGTGCATTTTTAAAGAAATAAACGTGCTGCGGGTTGCGGCAGCTGATGTCACCGGAGCGCTGCCCTTGATGCGCGTCAGCGACCATTTGTCGGATATCGCCGAAACAGTGCTATCTGAAGTCGTTCAAATCGCCTATGCGCATTTGCTGGCCAAGCACGGTTCGCCAAGCTGCAAATTGGACGCCGAACTTGGCGATAGCGGCTTTGCAGTCATTGCCTATGGCAAGCTCGGTGGTTTGGAATTAGGCTATGGGTCCGATTTGGATCTGGTATTTTTGCATTCCGGTAGCCGTGAACCAACGCAGGGTGGCCAACAACCCATCGACAGCGCCCAATTTTTTAACCGTCTCGGTCAGCGAGTTATTCATATCCTGACCGCCCATACCCGCGCGGGCAAATTATATGAAATCGACATGCGCCTCCGACCCAGCGGAGGTGCCGGGGTGCTGGTCAGCCACGCGGAAGGATTTCGTGATTATCAGCAAAACCAGGCCTGGACCTGGGAACACCAGGCCCTAATCAAAGCGCGTCCCATTCTGGGAGATCCGCTGCTCACCGATAATTTCCAAAACACGCGCAAGTCGGTTCTGGCCCGGCAACGAAAAAAGGCCAAGCTGCAACAGGAGGTGACCCGCATGCGCAACCGCATGCGACAGGAACTGTTACAACCCAAAGCGGGAGAGTTTGATATCAAGCAGGATACGGGCGGTATGGTCGATATCGAATTTTTAGTCCAGTATCTGGTATTGCTAAAATCGCACGAATATCCGGCATTACTCGATTGGACCGATAATGTCCGTCTGATCCAGACGTTGATCTCAACCGGCGCTATCGATGAATATACGGCCCATGTTTTAAAACATGCCTATCTGATTTATCGGGCCGCAGCACATCAAGCCAGCCTGCAGGAAAAGCCGGCCAGGGTTTCTGAGCAAAAGTTTGGCTACCTGCGCAAGCGAGTTAGAAAAATCTGGGACTCCTTTTTAGGAACCCATTGATATGGGTCAGCGCTCAATAAACGTTTTTAGGCTGCGGCTGTATTTTGACCGTTGCAGTTTTTGAAGCGCCCGCGCCTCGATCTGGCGGATACGTTCGCGCGTAATATCAAACTCCAGGCTGATCTCATCCAGGGTGTGATCGGTCTTTTCACCAATGCCAAACCGCATTCGCAAAATCTTTTCTTCCCGCGGTGTCAGCACAGACAAAACTTTGCGCGTTTTCTCGGCCAGGTTGCGCTTGGCCGCATAGGTGAAGGGATCCCTTTCATCACAAACTTCAACGACATCACCCAGAAAACGTGTGGCCTGGGAATTCAAAGGCGCATCCAATGAAAGCGGCTCTCCGGCAATGGCCAATATTCGGTCCACTTCATCAAAAGGTATCCCGCTGCGGTCAGCAAGTTCTGCTAGGTTTTCCTCTCCATTGTTTCCGTCCGTCAGACTGCTTGCTGCTTTTTGAATTTTGCGGTACCGTTCCCTGATATGAATCGGAAGTCGAATCGTTCTGGCCTGGTTGTAGATGGCCCGCAAAATCGCCTGCCGGATCCACCAAACAGCACAGGTACTGAAACGCGTACCACGCCGATAATCATAGCGATTGGCTGCCCGAATCAAGCCGATGTTGCCCTCCTGGATCAAGTCAATCAAAGACAGTCCACGCTGAGCATAGCGTCTGGCAATGCTGACCACCAGACGCAAATTGGCATTTATCAGTTTGCTGCGAAGCGCACTAAGCCGTGCTCGGCAAAGTGCAATTTGGGTTAAGGAGCGATCCGGCTTTGAATCCTGAGAATCCGGTTCACGGTGCTGCTCACGAATGCTTGTCTCGATATCATCAAATACAGGCGGTTCAAAACGCCATTCCGTTAAGACATCAAACATTTGATCAAGCTGGCTGTTTAACAGCGCTTGCAGCGGCTTTTGCCGAACTGCTTTAAAGCCTGTGACAAGCAAATGGGACCGATTTGCCTTAACGGCAATATGTATCTGCTCAAGCTTTCGGATCGTCTTGCGAAAAGAATCAATCTTCTCCTTATCGCTCAGCCGATCTCCTCGTTTATGAACGTTGATCAAAATCTTGCTGGGTGCTCTTTGACTGTCTTCAATCTGACGGCCAAAGTTAATCAAATGGTCCACAGCGATTTCTGATTGCAAGATAACGCGCATCAGATCTAATTCCGCCTGTTCGATGGCTTTGGCAATGGCAAGCTCCTCTTCTGGATTAATACGCTTAAAACAACCGATGTGTTGATAGTAACGGGCTAAAGGTTTTGTCACCCAATCCGGCTCGCCAGATTCACTGGAATCATCGGTTGTCTTTGTCCGCCACATCCACTCTGGCGCGGCGTGCCGTCCGGCTGATGAGGAAAAATCCAGGTCGATCTTCATAGCCGAAAATTCCGATGACCCGGTAAAAGGCACATGCGGATCAACATAAGCGTTAAATTCGGGTTTTAGGGAATAAGCATTGCTCATAATGATACCCCTTCTTGAACATCACAGGGGCCCTGGCAGCCGATCGCTCATTGCTGCCTAACCTATGTGGCTCCTTATATGTGCTTGATGTTACAAATGGATTCCCAACTCCCCTATTCGCCACCAAATCGACAGGGGTTTGGCTTCACGACTAGAAGGAGGAGATGAGCTTCCCCCTGTGCGCCAAAGCGAATAAAAGGGAGTGGGAAAATTTTAAAATTCCACCAACAGTTGCCTGTCGAACAAATCCGACCGGGCCTGAAAAGGACAGGCCCGGTTCGGATTCATGTTTGGCCATTATGCCAGATGGATCACCACGTAACCGGACTGCATGCGTTTTACCAGCAAGTCAATTCCGTTGGTGCCTTTATCTTTTTGAATCAATTTATTAAACGTGCTGACGGATTCGACGTCCTGACGGTTGACCTCTAGAATAAGATCCCCTTTTTGGATACCGGCTTTATCGGCTTTGCTGTTGGCATTCACACCGACAACCACAACACCTTTGTCATCTGGTATATTAAACCGGCGGGCCATCTCCGGAGTCAGCTCCGCTACCTGAAACCCGTATTCGGTCTCTTTTTTCTGCTGAGGTGCGTCAGCCGCAGCGAGGGTTAATGGCCTTTTGCCTACTTTTACGGTAATCGTCTTTTCCTTACCGTCACGCAACACCTTAACAGTCGCCTTCTGACCGACGATCAGATTAGCAGATTTAGCCGTTAAGCCCCGACTGCTTTTGACCTTTTCACCGTTGAGGTCAACGATAATATCATGGGGTTTGATACCGGCCTCATCCGCCGGATCACCGGGGATCACACTGGCCACCAGCACGCCAGTCGCATCTTTGGCGCCGTAATATTCTGCCAGCTCTTTTTTCAGATCCTGAATGGTTATCCCCAACCAGCCACGGGTCACTTCGCCATCGGATTTGAGTTGTTTAATGATTCCGGTTGCCAGATCGATGGGAATGGCAAATCCGATACCCTGCCCACTGGCGATAATGGCAGTGTTGATGCCCACAACCTCTCCGTTCATATTGATCAGGGGACCGCCGCTATTGCCGGGATTGATGGAGGCATCGGTTTGAATGAAATCATCATAGGGGCCGGAACCGATCACGCGTCCTTTGGCACTGACAATACCCGCGGTAACGGTCTGTTCCAGACCGAACGGACTGCCAATGGCAGCCACCCATTCACCCACCTGTAGCTTGTCGGAGCTGCCAAGCTGTGCCGAAGGCAGGTCCCTGTCGGCATCGATTTTGATCAAAGCCAGATCCGTTTGCGGATCGCGCCCAACAATGTCGGCATCGAATTCACGCTTGTCTTTGAGCATCACTTTGATCTGATCTGCATCTTTGACCACGTGATTGTTGGTGACGATAAAACCATCGGTGTCGATGATAAACCCGGTGCCCAGACCCTTTTGTTTAAATTCATGCGGATTTCGCTGTTTGAATTCATGGGGATTTCTCCGACCGAAAAATTCATCAAAAAAGTCTTTGGACCGATCATCTCCCTGAAACGGCGAGCTGCCAAAATGATGAAGTTCAGCGCCGCCGCCCTTGACAGTCTTTTCCACACGGATGTGGACTACAGCCGGGCTGACTTCTTTGGCAAGCTCACTAAAATTTTCCGGAATCATCCGTACCGGAGCGTTTTTGGCTGCTGCTGCTATCTGCAGACCGGATCCCATAACCAGAAGGGCCGTTACGATAGCTGCAATTGATTGACGAATTGCTTTACGGGTTTTCATTGTGTTTACCTCCTCTTTCTTTTTTGCAAATTTGGTCTCATGTTGTTGTCGTGGATCATAGGACAACTGTTTAGCCACAAGATGACGTGAATATGACCAAAAAGTTATCTTTGACAACTTATCTGTGCTGGATTATCATGGGGTGCTGTGCCCGGCAGGATGGGCCTGCAATACGAAGTGACTGTTTGGAAAGGAAGGAAAATGAGAAAAAGATCACCGATTATATTTTTGATCGTTTCTGCCTTTTTCATGGTCTGCTGGTGGACTGCCCAGGATGCGACAGCCGCAGAGGGCTCATGTTACCTTAGGGCCAAAACCCAAGACGTTTTTGTGATTGTCTTTGATATCGACGATGAGGGTAATCAAGGCGCGCAGATCTGGCAGGGCAGAATTAATCATAACGAAAAAGTTAAGATCACAGCACCCCACGGGCGTTTTCGCTATGATTATAATGACCAGCCAGAAGAGGACCAGCCCCTTAGTGGCGGACATGATCGCTGGTGCAATAATTTGAACACTATCCTGGTGCCATAGAACAGAATGGAATCGATATGAACAAAATCTTTCGACACTTGGCTATTGTCGTTTGGGTCGCGCTGGCCGCCGGTTGTGCAGCTACCACCGATGTTGAAACCAAAGAAGGTGCCTGCTACCTCAAGGCCAGCGACCACGATGTTTATCTTAAGGTCTTTGATGTGGACAGCAACGGCAACATGGGCGCGCTCATCTGGCAAGGCAGAATACATCAAAGTCAGACCGCACGAATTAAAACAACCCACGCCCGTTTTCGCTTTTTTTATAATGCCGAACCGGGTGTTGAGCAGCCGTTCAGAAGCGGTGAGGATAAACGTTGTGATGATCTCGACGTTGTGGCCGTTCCCTGATCATCAATGCATCCGCTACCATTATTCTGAATTCCAGCGAAATCGAACTCACCATTGCCTGCGTATTGTAATTTCAATCCATTTGATTGCCGACCTGGTTTCTCAATTCCAATATTGGAATAAAACTTAAAAAATGAATGTTACATTTTTGTAATTATTTTCCCTGTTTTCTGCCAAATTTGTAACAACAAGACAGTCGCAATCTAAATTGTCTACCAGAAAAGCCCTTGTAATTATTATAAATTTTATGATTTTTGTGTTGTGGCATGCAAGTTGCTCAATAGAAACTGATCTGTTTATTCAAATCAGGATGACGACACGATGACATCAATGCACCAAGAAACCGCCAAGCAACTGCAGAAAAAAACGGAAAGGTTAATTGAACGCCTTTTAAAGGGCAAGGAACCCAACTTTTTAACGCAGCATACCCGATTGCTGGATGACTATTTTCTCCAGGCATTTGAAACCAGCAGCGTCGGTCCCCGCATGGATATCGGCAAAAATCCTTACGCCATCATAGCGCTGGGCGGTTACGGCCGAGAAGAACAATGCATCCGTTCTGATGTTGATTTGCTGTTTTTATTTAAAAAAAGAGTCCCTAAGGAGGCTGAAAATTTAGTCCAGGAAATCATTTATCCGCTCTGGGACATTGGTCTGGATGTCGGTTATGCCACTCGGTCATTGAAAGAGTGTCTGACACTGGCCGGCAAGGATTATGAAATCCTGACGCCAATATTGGATGCGAGGTTTATTTGCGGTTGGTCAATGCTCCACGCCAATATACTAGATGAGTTGCGCACCAAAATCATCATGCCTAAATCCCGCCGCATCATCAACTGGCTTGTTGAGCGCAATGAATTGCGGCACGCCCAATTCGGGGACTCGGCCTACCTGCTGGAGCCAAACCTGAAGGAGGGACAGGGAGGATTAAGAGATTATCATACCATGTTGTGGATTGCGCGTATCGCTTTTAACGCCAAACAATTCAGAGACCTCGAATATCTGGGCCTGCTTTCACATGAAGAGTTTCAGGCATTAAGCCAATCTGTATCCTTTGTCTGGAATGTGCGCAACCGTATCCATCACATTTGCGGTCGCAAATGCGACCAACTGCACTTTGAAAACCAGGTCAAGCTGGCCCGGGCGCTTAACTATAAAAACGACAATGGGCAGGAGCCGGTTGAAAGATTCATGGGTGACCTTCACGGCCAAATGGAAGCCTTAAAACAACAGCATCTGGTATTTTTGCATGAGCTCGGCTACGAGAAACCCCGTAAACGCAAACGAAAATCAAATAAAAAAAGCGGTGTCGAGGGCCTCAACGTTATCGATTGGGGAATGCTGAATTTTGAAGGGCCTGAAAAGATTTTGCAGTCGCCGGATCTTCTGATGAAAATATTTGAAGAAAGCGCGCGCTTGAAAATCCCACTGAGTGCGGAGGCCAAGCGATTGGTCAAGGAGTTTTCACATCTGGTCACCAAGGCTTACCGTGTTTCTGAGCCGGTCGTTAAATCATTTGAGCGCATCTTGGTAGCCCCGGCGCCAAAATTTAATGTCCTTAACGAAATGCTCAATACAGGATTTTTGGAAAAATTTCTCCCTGAAATGCGCGTGGTGCGCAATCGCATCCAGTATGATGAATATCATCTTTACCCGGTGGACAAGCACCTGCTGCGCACTGTGCAAACGGTTAAAAAGTTCGGTAGCGCTAAAGACAGCAGCCTGGAGCCATTGTGCGCGCAACTGTACCGTAAGCTCAAAAAGAAAAAAGTATTGCTGTGGGCGGCTTTGCTGCATGATATCGGCAAGGGTCAATCTGTTGAAGATCATTCTGCCAAAGGCGCCGAGGTCGTCCAGACCATTCTCAACGAGAAAAAGATGAAGCCTGCCGATGTAAAAACGGTCATGTTCCTGGTGCAGGAACACCTTATGCTGATAAAGACCGCCACCCGCAGAGACATCTATGATGAGGAGACGGCCATTTCCTGCGCCCGCAAGGTCAAAGATATTGAGCGGCTCAAAATGTTGTATTTGCTGACCGTCGGCGATTCAATTGCGACGGGTCCAAAAGCATGGAATGATTGGACGGCAGCGCTGTTGAGAGATTTTTTCCTCAAGGTATATAATGTGCTTGAAAAAGGCGAATTGGCCACCGCTGAGGCCGTTGAGGTCGTATCACAGAAAAAGAAGGATATCGTCACATCTGCCGCCGGTTCAAAAGCCGAAAAAAAGATGACAGCCCTGCTGGAGGTCATGTCACCGCGCTATCTGCTATATATGCCGGCCGATGAAATTCAACGGCATATGAAATTATACCGGAAGCTGTCCCGGAACAATTCTGACTTTCTGTGGAAAATCGATCAGGCACCTGATGCCAACACCCGTGCGGTAACAATTTGCGCCCCTGATCGTCCTGGTCTAATTTCCAAAATTGCCGGTGTTTTTACTCTTAACAACATCGACATTCTGGACGTGCAGGTGTTCACCTGGCGCAATAATATCGCCCTGGATATTTTTAAGGTCAAGCCCCCGCCCGATCCGATCCTGGAAGATGAAAAATGGAACCGAACTGCCGAGAACCTTTCAGCCGCACTGGCTGGCGAACTGGATCTGACCGTCGCCCTGAAAAAAAAAGTGCGGACCTATCGCAACGGGAACGCCGGCCTGGCGACAAAACCCCATCGCGTGACGTTGGATAATACCAGTTCCAGTTTTTTTACCATTATTGAAGTGTTTACCTATGATTTTCCAGGGTTGCTGTACAGTATCACCGATGCCATTTATCGCTGCGATCTGAACATCTGGGTCGCTAAAATCGCCACCAAAGCCGATCAAGTGGTGGACGTTTTTTATGTCAGAGACATCAACGGGCAGAAAGTCGATCTGCCGGAACAGGTCGAGGCTATCAAAGCCGCCCTAATGGAACGGCTGCCGGCGACACAACCGGACTTGGCCCACCCATAATTAAAAATGCAGATCCCATAACGACTTCAGAAACAGGTTATATTCAGAATGAATACGGATAAGGAGGATAATACTTAAAGATGAAATCAAAAAGTCTGCTGACAACTGTAATTTTACTCACAATTCCCTTTTCCTCGGCATTTGCGTCAGAGGGCCTCAATTCAGGGGACACGGCCTGGATGATCGTCTCAACAGCGCTGGTCATGATGATGACGCCGGCGGGCCTGGCCCTGTTTTATGGGGGTATGTCCAGGTATAAAAACCTGCTCAATACCTTTGCCATGACCTTTGTGGCGTATTGCCTGGCCAGCATTGTCTGGATGGTGTGGGGCTACAGCCTGGCCTTTGGACCCAGCAAAGCCGGCATTGTCGGGGGGTTGAGCCATCTTTTTCTGTCCGGTATCGAGGTGGGCAGCCTTTCGGGAAGCATTCCCACTTATGTGTTTGCACTCTTTCAGATGACCTTTGCCGGCATCACGGTTGCCCTGGTTCTGGGCTCGGTGGTTGATCGCATGAAATTTTCTTCGTGGATCATTTTTACGGTTTTGTGGGTCACGTTCATCTATTGCCCTGTCGCCCATTGGGCCTGGGGGGGCGGTTGGATGGGAAACATGGGCGCTTTAGACTTTGCGGGGGGAACCGTGGTTCATATCAACGCCGGGGTGGCCGGCCTGGTGCTGGCGCTGGTGCTTGGTAAACGCATCGGCTACGGCAAAGAGGCCATGTTTCCTTCCAGCATCTCGTTTACCGCCATCGGGGCGGCACTGTTATGGTTTGGCTGGTTCGGCTTTAATGCCGGCAGCCAGCTGGCCGCCGATGGCCTGGCCGGCTCGGCTTTTCTGGTGACCAATACGTCAGCGGCCATGGGCGCACTGGCCTGGATGTTTGCCGAATGGATGATCGACAAAAAACCCACGGTTCTGGGGCTGGCTTCGGGAATTGTGGCCGGGCTGGTGGCCATTACCCCGGCTGCTGGGTTCGTTAACCTGCCGGCAGCGCTGATTATCGGGCTTGTGGCCGGCCTCCTGGGCTTTTATTTTGTGGCTAAAGTCAAGCACAAACTGGGCTATGATGATTCCCTGGATGCATTCGGGGTTCATGGCATGTGCGGTCTCTGGGGTGCGCTGGCCACCGGTCTGTTTGCCAATCCAGCGGTAAACGAGGCTGGCAAGGGGTTATTTTATGGCAATCCCGGCCAACTCTGGATCCAGTTTGTTTCCATCGTCGGCACTGCTGCATTCAGCGCCATCGGCACCCTGATTGTGATTTATGTCACCAAATTATTAACCGGCGGTTTGCGTGTCACCGAAGAGACAGAGGTGGCCGGGCTCGACAGCTCCATCCATGGAGAAAGAGGTTTTGAAATTCTATAAACCGCATTGATGCACTCAGAAAAGAATAATTCATTAACGCCAAAGAGGAGATCAAAACATGAAAAAAGTTGAGGCGATCATCAAGCCCTTTAAACTCGATGACGTCAAAGAGGCCCTGAATAAAATCGGCATTCAGGGGATGACCGTGTCCGAGGTCAAAGGATACGGGCGTCAGAAAGGCCACAAGGAAATCTACCGCGGCGCCGAATACGCGGTTGATTTTATACCCAAAATCAAAATCGAAATCGTCACCGATGCCGACCAGGCCGATCAGGTCGTTGAAACCATCCGGGAGGCCGCCAACACCGGTAAAATCGGAGACGGTAAGATTTTTGTGATCCCAGTAGAGCAGGCGTTGAGGGTGCGAACCGGCGAGACCGGTTCAGACGCCCTCTAGTTTCCATCACAACAGAATGCCCCCATATCCGAAGCTGTATTGGTGGATGTATTCTGGATGCTAACACGATACAGGTTAAGCCCGTTGCCCGTTTGCCCGTTAGCCGGCGAAAAATAAGAACAGACAGGGTTTCCGATTTGAACGGGCACAACCGGCCTAACCGGACAACCTGAAAATGATAGCGAATAACTTTCAATCAGCCCATAGGTTCCATGAATTTAAACTAAAAATATATAACCAAAATACAAAGGAGGAATGGTCTAATGACACCCAAAGAAGTATTGGACATGGCAAAGGAAAACGGCGCGAAAGTCGTTGATCTGCGGTTTATGGATTTTCCGGGATTGTGGCAGCATTTTACGGTTCCGATCAGTGAGCTGGAAGAATCCAGTTTTGATGATGGATACGGTTTTGACGGCTCCAGTATTCGCGGCTGGCAGCCGATTCATGCCAGCGACATGCTGGTCGTCCCTGATCCGGCGACCGCCAAAATGGACCCATTTTATGAGGCGCCGACTCTGGTATTAATCTGCAACATCGTGGATCCGGTCACCCGGGAAGCCTATACCCGCGATCCCCGCAACATCGCCCAAAAAGCAGACGCCTATCTAAAAAGCAGCGGTATTGGCGATGTGGCTTATTTTGGCCCGGAGGCCGAATTTTTTATCTTTGATGATATTCGGTTCGAATCCACCCGCTATGCCGCTTTTTATGAAATCGATTCGGTAGAAGGCAACTGGAACACCGGCCGGGATGAAGGCCCCAACCTGGGTTACAAACCGCGCCACAAAGAAGGCTATTTTCCAGTACCGCCCATGGATAAATTCCAGGATCTGCGCACCGAGATGCTGCTGACACTTGAGAATCTGGGTATCGAGGTCGAAGCCCAGCATCATGAAGTGGCCACCGCCGGTCAGGCCGAAATTGACATGCGCTTCAAACCCCTGATGCAGATGTCGGATCAGCTCATGTGGTTTAAATATGTGCTCAAAAATGTGGCCTACCGCCACAATCATACCGTTACATTTATGCCCAAACCCCTGTTCGAGGACAACGGCACCGGAATGCATACCCACATCAGCATCTGGAAAGATAATCAACCGCTGTTTGCCGGTGATAAATATGCCGGCATATCCCAGGAAGCGTTGTACGGCATCGGTGGCATCCTCAAGCACTGCCGCGCATTGACCGCCTTTACCAACCCCACCACCAACTCATACAAAAGATTGGTGCCGGGTTTTGAGGCACCTGTGAACCTGGCATACTCCAGCCGCAACCGCAGTGCCGCGGTTCGCATCCCGATGTATTCGGAATCACCAAAGGCCAAACGCATCGAGTTTAGAACCCCGGATCCTTCCTGCAACGGCTACCTGGCGTTTTCAGCGATGCTGATGGCTGTCATAGACGGCATCCAGAATAAAATCGACCCGGGTGATCCGCTCGATAAAGATATCTACAATCTGCCGCCCGAAGAACTGGCCGAAATTCCGTCTGCACCCGGCTCGCTGGAAGAAGCCATTGATGCATTGAAGGCCGATCAGGAATTTTTGTTAAAGGGTGATGTGTTTACGCAGGATGCAATTGACATGTGGATCGAATACAAAACCGAGAACGAAATCAACGATGTCAAACTGCGGCCGCATCCCCACGAATTTTTCCTGTATTATGATATTTAAAATCCGGTTGACCCGTGGGCCGGCTATCCCGTTGTCGGTTAAAAATGAAGCCCCGCTTTAATAAGCGGGGCTTTTTAGCGGAAAACTCTGATAGTTAGAGGCCATTTCAAAACCTCTTTGAAGTCCATTTTGCGGACTTTTGCCCAAAAGCGCTTAGCGATGTGGAGCGCAAAATCTTGAACTGTCTGAGGCGCTAGCCCGAGTTTTCAAGATTTAGCGTAACGAGCTTAGCGCTTTGCAAAAGCCGCAAACCGGCGGATAAGAGGTTTTTTGAAATGGCTTTTAGGCAGGTGATTTTACCTATAGGATTTATAATCGACGCCGTATTTTTGAGCCTTATAAGCAAATTTTCTGACGGTCGTTTTTAGAATTTCAGCAGCCGTGGTGATGTTGCCCCGGGTGTTTTTGAGGGCATCGATGATCATCTCTTTTTCCAGGCGGGCAACAGCATCTTCCAAAGACAAAGCCGGCACTGTTCCCGATTCTTTGCCGGTTTGCAGGGTCGGTGGCAGGTGGTAGCTGTGAATCACCCCCTCTTCACACAGCAGCACCGCCCGCTCAATGCAGTTTTCAAGCTCTCTGACATTTCCCGGCCAGTGGTATTCCATGAGCATGTCAATTGCCGGTGTCGACAGCCTTTTGATATTTTTATGATTTTCCTTAGCATATCTTTCTAGAAAATAATCCGCCAACAGCAAGATATCGGTTTTGCGCTCGCGCAGCGGTGGCAGATAAATTGGAAACACATTTAAGCGATAGTAGAGATCACCCCTGAAGGTCTCCTCCTCAACCGCATCTTCCAGGTTTTTATTGGTGGCGGCAATGATGCGCACATCCGTTTTCAACGTCCGATGTCCGCCAACGCGCTCAAATTCCTTTTCCTGCAGTATTCTCAACAAATTGGCCTGCACATCCAAACCCAGAGATCCAATTTCATCCAGAAAGATGGTGCCTTTGTGGGCCAGTTCGAATTTGCCGATTTTTAGTTTGATGGCACCCGTAAAGGCACCTTTTTCATGACCAAACAGTTCACTTTCAATTAGATTTACCGGCAAAGCGGCACAGTTGACTTTGACAAATGGTGCTTTGGACCGGTGACTGTTATAGTGGATGGAATTGGCCACCAGCTCCTTTCCGGTTCCGCTTTCACCTCGAATTAGAACGGTGGCGTTGCTCTTGCAGACCTGAGAGATCATTTGAAAGACCTCCCGCATTTTATTGCTGTTGCCGACAATGTTGCCGATACTGTATTTGTCTTTGAGCACACTTTGGAGCCGACGGTTCTCCTCGTGCAACCGTTCCTTTTCCAAGCGGATAGTTTCCAACTTGATCACATGGCTGGCGATCATGGTGGCAATAACCTCAAGCAGTTTCTGGCCGCTTTTGAGCGCGTATGATTTCTGGTAAGGCCGATCAGCTGAGAGGGCACCGATGACCTGTTTGCCCTTTTTGATGGGAACACAAATGAAAGAATGCTCGCGACCCTGTTTCTTTTTGTGGCTGGCGGTGCGGTCCAAAAAATGCGGTTCTTCGCTGATTTTAGGGATCGAAACCGGTTTTCCGGTCTCAATCACTTTGCCGGTGATCCCCTCGCCCAGTTTGTATTTAACACGATTCATGGTGCTTTGCGTCAAACCGTGCGCCACCTCAATGTTAATCTCGTTGCGCAGCGGGTTTAAAATTGTTATAGTTCCCCGCACCATCTTCATGGAACTGGACAAGATGTCAAGCACCTTGTAAAGCGACGTTCTCAATTCCAGATGTTCATTGAGCGTCTTGGTAATCTCATACAGCAAAGTAACTTCTTCAATCGGTTTCATGGCTCAGCACTTTTCAATGTTTTGATATTACGATTTTGTATAGGCCAAATTTAAATAATACAATTTTGTAATAAATAGCAACCCTTTTCTGATACCTAAAATTTTTTAAACTCGTAGCACGCAACCCGAAACACGACACCCATGATATTACACATCGACATGGATGCCTTTTATGCTTCCGTGGAAAAACTGGATGACCCTCGGTTAAAGCATAAATGTGTCATTGTCGGCGGGACTTCCAACCGCGGTGTGGTTTCAGCCGCCAGCTATGAAGCCCGACGCTTCGGGGTTCATTCGGCCATGCCCATCTACCAGGCTAAACAGAAATGCCCCCATGGTGTTTTCCTGCCGCCGCGCATGGGCCGCTATAAAGAAGTATCAAAAAAGGTGATGACCCTGCTCAGGGAATTTTCTCCGTTAGTGGAGCCGGTGTCTATTGATGAAGCCTATGTGGATATCACCGGCAGCCAGCGCCTGTTCGGCACGCCTGAGGAAATCGCCCGGGAAATCAAAAGAAAAATCTACGACAGCTTGTATTTAACCTGCTCTGTGGGGGTGGCACCCAATAAATTTATAGCCAAGATCGCTTCCGACCTTGAAAAGCCCGACGGGCTGACACTGATTTTACCGGATCAGGTGGCGCAGTTTATTGAAGGGCTGGCGATCAAAAAAGTTCCGGGTGTCGGCAAAAAAATGGTGGGCCAGTTGGCGTCAATGGGCATTCGAACCCTGGGGGATGTTCAGCGGCTGCCGGAAAAATCCCTGCTAAAGCACTTGGGAAAATTCGGCCGGAAACTGCGCACGCTTTCTTTGGGCAGCGACGATTCTCCGGTAACACCGCATGCGCCCCATAAGTCCATCAGCAGTGAGCGCACACTGGCGGCTGACACCCATGATGTCAAGCTGCTGAAACGGTACCTTCTCAGTCAATCGGCAGAGGTGGCCCGACAGCTCAGGCAAGCCGGGGTGCGTGCCAGAACGATTGTCATTAAAATAAAAAATGCCGACTTTAAAACAGTCACCCGGAGAACGACCATCGCCATTCCCACCCAATCGTCTAAAACCATCTACAAACACGCTGCCCAATTACTGGATGATTTTAAAATTACTGAAAAAATCCGGCTGATTGGTGTTGGCACGACCGGATTTTCAGCAGTAACCGCATCGGTCCAAATGGGACTTTTTGACGAAAACGCCAAACCCTCTGACAATTGGGAAAAAGTCGATCAGGCCGTAGACTCGATCAGTCAGAAGTTTGGCAGAGACGCCATCGGGCGCGCCACCCTTAAAGATTAGCGATAAATGTTTGAACTGTATTTGAGGATTAATGCTATAAAAGCGTGCTTAAAATTTTGGCAATCCAAATAAAATGTTTGCCAAAATAATCCAATTTGAGGTATATTAGCAAATAAAACAAGCCGTTTTAATTTTACGTCCTTCATATCACATAAATTTTTTACACATATAAATTTAACTTTTCTCTAGCATTTCCTGTGCAACTTGGCTATTTCGATGGCCATATGTCATTCAATATATTGCTTTCCAGGCTGCAGAAGTACATAAAACAAATTAATTTCATTTGATATCAATGGCATGCGGATTGGCTTATCATCATGTCGTCCATTGAGATGGTGTGTCATATCTCAGCTAGCCGCTCCGACTTGTTCCACTGATTTTCGATAATATTTGTTTGTTTGGTGACCTACGGGCAGAGGAATTTGACGGTAGAGATGAAAAGGCAGGCAAAACAGATCCGTGACAGATCTTTTTGACTGCCTTTTTATTTTTTAGCCATCCAGAAGGGAATGGACGTGGTTAAAGGCGGCGATCTTATTTGAGTCCTGACAGTTGGTTCAGAAACAGATTGCGCCCAGCAGGCGTTTAAGATGTCAATTCATAGGAGGGGATTGATGAAGACAGAAGTCAACAGACGGTATGAGGATATGTTTGAATTCGTTCCCATCGGCTTTTTTACCTTTGATCAAGAGGGGCAGATCCTGGATGTTTGCTCGACCGGGGCAAGGCTTCTTGGCGAAGACCGCTTGGATTTATTAAATCAGAAGTTTGTTAAATTTATTGTCGATGGCTTCCAGGACGGTTTCCAACAGCACTTCAAAAAAGTTTTGAAATCCGGGAAACGGGATATTTATGATCTGCAATTGTCCGTCAACAATCACTCTTCTTTTTGGGTACAGCTGGAAAGTATCGTCGAGCCGGCTGTCGGAACAAAATTAAACGGACACCAATTCATCACCGCCATAACAAATATCACCCATCGTAAGCAGGCCGAATGCGCCTTGCAGGAAACCCGTGATGATTTGGAACGCCGTGTGAATGAGCGCACCGCCGAACTGGAAAAAATCAATGTGAGCTTAAAAAATCAAATATCAGAATGCGAACAGGCCAAGCTGGCTTTGTACGAATCCGAGCTCAAATATGCCACCCTGGTCGAGGACGCTTTGATCGGCGTCTATATCAGCCAGGACAATAGAATTGAATTTGCCAATGACAGATTTGCCGATATCTACGGCTATTCAAAGGACGAACTCATCGGCCGGAACACCCTGGATCTGGTCCACCCGGACGATCGGCAGCTGGTCGAACAACTAAGAGAAAAGCGCCTTAATGGAGAAAAAGTGCCGGTTGAATATGAAAGCAGAGGCCTGAAAAAAAACGGCGATACCATATGGGTCGCACGAAGCTTGTCCCAGATTACCTATAAAGGGCGCCCGGCCATTTCAGGAATTGTCTCCGACATCAGCAAGCGCCGCAGAGCTGAAGAGGCATTACGCAAATCAGATAAGGAATTGCGGGTTTTGTCCAACCAGCTTTTATCGGCTGAAGAAAAGGAAAGAAAAAGAATTGCCCGGGAGTTACATGACAGTATTGGGCAAGCTCTCAGCGCTATTAAATTCAGTGTGGAAAACGCGATGCGCGAACTGCGTTCCGTAGCCAATCCCGTGGACCTTGGATCTCTGGAGGCCGTTATCCCTTTGACGCAGAAAACCATTGAAGAAGTCCGCAGAATCGTAAAAGACCTACGCCCTTCCATTCTGGATGATTTGGGTATTCTGGCAACCATCAAATGGTTTTGCCGCGAATTTCAAAATGTTTACCCTATAATTCGGATTGAGACCAATATTGACATTGATGAAACCGACATCCCCCTATATCTGAAAACGACAATTTACCGTATTATGCAGGAGGCCTTGAATAATGTCGCCAAACACAGCAAGGCCAATGTCGTTTATCTGCAGCTACAAAAAGCCGATCCCGCTATCCATTTGACCATTCAGGATAACGGTCGCGGCTTTAATTTGCACCAGGCCATGGACATTCAAACTTCTTTGCGAGGATTTGGTCTTGCCAGTATGCGGGAGCGAGCCGAAATGTCCGGCGCACGTTTTGAGATTAGTTCAACAGCAGAGAAAGGTACAACCATACAGGTTGTCTGGGCCAACTAGATCTGAGATTTCGGATTTTGGATGTGGGATTTTAAAGATAACAAACTATTTGGTTATTTCTTGGATTTTTTTGCTGTCTTGATAGATGATACAAAAATAGCAACGAGTTCGTCATTTTCTTCCAGTAGATAATCAAGCAAAGCATCCTTAAAAATATTCATTTCCTTTATTATTTCTAACCAAAATAATGTTTCGTTAGCTTCTTCTTCCACCACAGAAAGTCTTGATATAAATTCAGCTTTTGATCTAGATCTACAAGCTGACCTGTAATTTGCTGCCACCGAGGTTCCAGAACGAAATATTTGATCACCAATTAATCTTCCTTCTCTATTGTTAGGCAATTTCCTGCAAAATTCGATAATCCCTTTGGCAAATTCTTTAGTTCTTCTCTTCAGCGAGTCTTTATCCAAGATTTATCTCCTTTCAAAAAATCCGCAATCCGAAATCCCCATTCTGAAACCCGAATAACGCTACACCAGTCCCTGCTCGATGGCAAATGTGGTCAGCGCAGCGGCATTGTGCAGGTCCAGTTTTTTCATCAGATTTGCCCGGTGTTTTTCTACCGTTTTTAAGCTGATGAAAAGATCGGATGCAATTTCCTTATTCTTATAACCTTCCGCTATCAGTTTTAGTATTTCCCGCTCTCGCGGTGAAAGTAGACTCAGCCTTGGGCTGGGTGTCCGGCTGTCTTTACCTTCCAGGTATCCTTCAATCACCTGCTCGGAAACACCGGGGCTCAAATATGTTTTGCCTTTCATGACGTTTTGGACGGCTAGCATGAGCTCTACATGGGTGGCATCTTTGAGGACATACCCGTCAGCTCCCGCCTGCAGGGTAGTCCGCAGATATTCTTCCGCTTTATGAACGGTCAGGGCAATGATCTTTATGGCGGGATGTTTCCGTTTGATTTCTCTGATGGCATCCATACCGGTCATACGCGGCATCGACAGATCCATCACCACCAGTTCCGGCACCAGCTTTTCAATCTGGCGTATTGCTTCGCGACCATCGGCGGCTTCACCGACGACTTCAAATTTTGGATCAGCAGAAAAAAGGGCCCGTAATCCTTCCCTGAGAATCGTATGATCTTCTACCAGAACAATTCTGATTGTCTTATCCATATCGCCTACCTGGATACCGTATTACCCTACCCCAATCAGTTGTGTATACCGTCTTTTTCAGACAATTATAAAGACTTTATAGACCTCAGTATACAGGCCGATTCAACCCAAAATACAGCTTTATTTTGCCCAATATACATTGTTTCGCCAATTTATCAAGCCGGCAATCTTTAGTACATATGAGATGCCATGGTGTCGACGGTTTGTCCGATATAGGAATCTGAGAACACCATCTTTTTGAGGGATAATCGACCAGTAACCTCACTCAACAGAGGAGCCAGTCCTGAATGTTTAGAATCCTAATCATTGATCCGAATATCCCGTTTAGAAAATCCCTCAGCAAAATCATCAATGATCGTTTTCCTCGTACTGAGATCCATGAAGCCTCGACCGGTGACCAGGGGCAGATCAGGCTGCAAATGACCACACCCGCATTGGTCTTTATCGATATTTATTTGCCCGATCAAAATGGCCTTGATTTAGCCAAGACTATCAAGGCTGTGTACCCGGAAATCATCATTGCTATTTTTGCCATGTACGATTCGCCGGAATATCAGGCGGCTGCAAATGATTCAGGTGTCGAATACTTGATTCCAAAAGATGATTGGACCGGCGCGGATATTCTTACGTTACTTGAATCGATTTTAGCGGATGCCGGCACATCCCGGCGTATCCATTTCAACAAAAAATGAACTGTGACTGCGTTTTATAAAAAACTTAGTAAAAATGAAAGGAGGTGGTCGAAAGCACCTAATGCATTTTAAATCAAACAATACGCCTGTAACACCTTAACCAAGGAGGAGTTCAAGATGAAAAATTGTTCACAATTAGGCCTTTTTACATTGGCAATCGCCCTGACCATGCTGTTAATCTTACCTGCCGCCCAGGCGGTGGATTTTAAAATTTCCGGCCAGATCAACCGCGCCGCCCTCTGGGGTGACAACGGCGAAGATGACGATATCAAATTTGTCGACAACGATAACTCGTCCACCCGCTTTCGTTTCACCGGCGGCAATGACTTTGATGATGCCTGGCGCGTCGGCATTGTCTGGGAAGTTGAAATGCAGTCCAACGCCTCAAACGATACCGACATCGATATCGGTGAAAACGATGATACCTCTGATGTGGATTTCAACGAGCGTAAAATTGAGTTTTATGTGAATCACAACACCTTCGGCCGGCTCTGGCTCGGTCAGGGAGACACGGCCTCCAACGGCACATCTGAAGTAGATCTGTCCGGCACTTCTGTGGTCAACTATTCTTCCATCGAAGATATGGCCGGTGGTTTCAATTTCCGCGATGATGATAATAATATTATCACATCCGTCGGCAGTGCTTTCAGCAATTTTGACGGCTTCAGCCGCCGGGACCGCGTGCGCTATGATACACCCAAATTCGGGCCGGTCTATTTCTCGGCCAGTTACATGAACGGCCAATCCTGGGACTTGGCCGGGCGCTTTGCCTATGAATGGGATGGATTTGGTAAACTGGCGGCCGCTGCCAGCTGGTTGCCCGCCGACACCAATCGCGATCCATTTAAGCAATACAGCGGCTCGATCTCTTTTCTGCACAATTCCGGAATCAACTTGACCGTTTCCGGTGCCAACCGCTATGATACATCCGGAGATGAGGAACCCTGGAACATTTACGGCAAAGTGGGTTATAAATTCGGCAAATGGGCTTTTTCGGTCGACTATACCTACTCTGAGGATGTGGATGTAGAAGATGATGAAGCCACCTCCGTCGGTGTTGCCGCGGTGTGGAACGTATGGGAAAGCGTCGAGCTTTACGGATCTTACCGCTGGCATGATCTGGACCGTGACGAAGACCAACGCGGCCCTGGAATTGGTAATGCCGAAGATCTCCATGCGGTCATGATCGGTGGCCGGGTAAAATTCTAGTCAGAAAGGTGAATATGGTTAACAACAATTCAATCCTGTGGATGCTTATATTGATGGGTCTGGCAATTGCCATCTTGATGGGCTGCGGGGCTAAAGGCCGGCCCGCTGAATTCAATCAAACAGCGGGTGAAATGAAAGAAGGCCCCGGCGTTCTCACCGGTGAAGAAGGCGCTCTGGTCGTCTATGACTCCAAACGCGGTGGGGCCTTCCCGCAATTTAAGGGCAATAAAACCATAGACGCTTCTGAAAAAGATGACAAAGATGAAGAATCGCAGCAAGCTTCTAAGAAAGCCGATCAAGATGCATCGACAGCATCGGACAGTTCTGCCGAGTCGCCGCAAATAGCTGCCGGACAGACATCCGCTGGAAAGCAGGTCACGCCGGAAGCAGCTCGGGAATTTCAGGAATTTCAGGAATGGAAAAAAGAGCAACAGGAATTCCGGGAATTTCAGGAATGGAAAAAAACATCACAGGGTGCGGCTGAATACAAGGAATTCCTGGAATGGAAAGAGTGGAAGTCCTACCAGGAATGGAAAAAACAACAGGGACAATAAGCTGTACTGCAAATCGTTTTTGCTGTTTTTCCTGAACAACCCGTCAGGGTCATTCAGGTGATCCACAATAGGGGTTTAGCCTATAGGCAGGGCCTGAAAAAGACCCTGCCTTACTTTTTACCGGTTAGATCCAACCTTCGGTCTTTGTATTCCAAAATTTTTTAGTTCATAAATTTTATACCGGCCGATCGTCTTTTGTCCCAATTTGGATACCGGCTTTAGTCGCATCATATAAAAACATCTTACAAAAAGATTTTGCCAACCCATTTACCTTTCGGATCGAGTACTTATTGTTGAATCTGAAAAATGACTAGTACCTGTGAAATGCGGCTATATTTCCCTTGACATACAACATATTGTATGAGATAAATGTTAACTGCACTAAATGATAGGCTAAGTCGGAAAACCGGGTGACCTTAGGCTCTGACCAGAGCTAAACCTAAACGGGTGATGTCCAGCCACATTTGTTACACCGAAACGATGTCCATTTAGCCGAGTCGCATCTTATCACAAGAATAAAACTCCTCACTGCCATACCGGGTAAGATAGCTATCGCTCCGATAGCTGGGGGTTTTTTATTCTTTTAGCAAAGAAGGCCATACCCAATTCCATCAAACATCATCTTTGAATCAGGAGCAGCGTAATGGGGCGTAAAGGCAAATTTTTAGTGACCAACGAAGGCAGTTTTGATCTAGGCACCTACACCTGGGACGATCAGCTGTTTAGCGACATTCTCATCCGTGAAAACCCAATCGACAGCGATCAGGCCATGGGAATCAGTCGCTCCCTACGCAAAGAAATATCGAATCTGGAAATCAGCACCATTCCGGTTTCGTTCATCGAAAAAATGATTGAAGCCAAGTTAATGGAATTCGGGCTGACAAAACCATCGCCGATTCGACTGGACAAATCGATTTTTATAAAAAACCGTCTGAACATCTCTGACAACGCCAAGCGAGTGTTAAAAAGGCGTTATTTGAAAAAGAACCGCAAAGGCAAAGTGATCGAAACCCCTGAGCAAATGTTTCGGCGGGTTGCCAGACACATTGCCAAAGCTGAAAAAAAATATGGCACGCCCTCTGCCGAGCAGGTCGAAAAGTGGGAGGAAATCTTTTACACCATGATGACCGATGGTCAGTTTCTACCCAATTCACCAACGCTGATGAATGCCGGACGCCGGTTGGGACAGCTGGCAGCCTGCTTTGTCCTGCCGGTGGAAGACAGCATGGAGGGCATTTTTGGGGCCTTGCATCATGCAGCCCTGATTCATAAATCCGGCGGTGGTACCGGGTTTGCATTTTCAAGGTTGCGCCCTAAAAACAGCACGGTTGGCACCACCGGCGGTGTGGCCTCGGGTCCAGTGTCATTTATGAAGATTTTTAACACCGCCACCGAGCAGGTCAAACAGGGCGGCACACGCCGCGGAGCCAACATGGCTATTTTACGGGTCGACCACCCGGATATTATGGAATTTATTTTCAGCAAAGAAGACAACAGCGAGCTCAATAATTTTAACATCTCCGTGGGGGTCTCTGATGATTTTATGGAAGCCATCGATAAACAGGAAGACTATGATCTGATCGATCCCCGCGATCAAAAAGCCGTCAATCGCTTAAATGCTGCTGAAGTCTATCAAACGCTGATAAAGCAGGCCTGGAAAAACGGCGATCCGGGTATCATATTTTTGGACCGCATCAACCGCGACAATCCCACACCGCAACTGGGTGATATCGAAAGCACCAACCCCTGTGGTGAGCAGCCATTGCTGCCCATGGAGGCCTGTAATCTGGGATCGATCAACCTGGCCAAATTTGTGCTCGAAAATGGTGATGGGCCGAAGATCGATTTCGAGGGTCTAAAGAAAGTTATCGGCTGGAGCGTCCGTTTTTTAGACAACACCATCGACAAATCCAAATATCCGCTGCCGGAAATCAATGAGATGGTTCACGGAAATCGCAAAATCGGCCTGGGGGTGATGGGGTTTGCCGATATGCTGTATCAGCTCAAAATTCCCTATAACTCTGAAGAAGCTTTGGAAACTGCCGAATCGGTCATGCGATTCATCCAGGAAAATGCCCACGAAGCTTCCCAGCATCTGGCCGAAGAGCGCGGCGCATTTCCCAATTGGGAAGGCAGCATCTACAAGGACCAGGGCATCAAACTGCGCAACGCCACCACAACCACCATTGCGCCCACAGGCACACTGAGCATTATCGCCGGCTGCTCAAGCGGCATTGAGCCCCTGTTTGCGCTAAGCTTCGTGCGCAACGTCATGGACAATGATAAACTGCTCGAAGTCAATCCGTATTTTGAAGAAGTGGCCAATGAGCAGCGCTTTTACAGCCGCGAATTAATGGATGAAATTGCCAAAAGAGGCAGTATCAGAAAAATTAAACAAATACCCAAAGAGGTCCGAAAGGTCTTTGTCACGGCCCATGATATTTCACCGGAATGGCATATTCGGATGCAAGCAGCATTTCAAAAATATACCGATAATGCCGTTTCCAAAACCGTCAACCTACCTCATGATGCCACCGAAGACGACGTTATGAAGGTCTACAACCTGGCCTATGAGCTGGGCTGTAAGGGGGTCACCATCTATCGGGACGGCAGCAAAGAAAACCAGGTGCTGTCCTTTTCTCGCAACGAAAAGCTGAACAGCAAATTCCTGACCGCCGTCAAAGAACGACCTGATACGCTTGAAGGCTTTACGACCAAAATGAAAACCGGATACGGCCATCTTTATGTAACTGTTACTGAATATGACAGCCAGCCTTTTGAAGTGTTTGCCACCATCGGTAAATCCGGTCGCTCGACCACCGCTAAAACAGAGGCCATTGGGCGTCTGGCATCTTTGGCGCTTAGATCAGGTGTTAAAGTCAATGACATCGTGGACCAGTTAAAAGGAATCGGGGGGGAACATCCGATTTTCCAGAACGGTGGTTTGGTGCTGTCCATACCCGATGCCATCGCCCGGGTGCTGGAAAACAGATATATGTCCGGCAATGCCGTTAGAAGTCGCAAAACCGAGCACAGCCTTTTGGGTGAAAAATGCCCTGAATGCGGCCAGACCGTCAGCTTTGAGGAAGGATGTATACTTTGCCACTTCTGTGGGTTCAATAAATGCGGCTAAAATGGGTATTAGAGGCTTCATCTTTTGCCCGCTGACTGCGTTATATTCCAGTTTAAAATACTCGCGTACTCCGTGTACGCTCCGTTATTAAACTGAAATACGCCTTGTCATCGAACAAAATCTAAAACCTCTAATACCCATTTTACTTTAACTTTTCTTCAGAAAATTTCACGCCGTTTGAACACCTTAATACATGAAATCAAGATGTAAAATCCCGCAGCATGCGGGAGCCCTCAAACAATATCTAAATCTTTAAGGCCATTTCTACTTTTTTCCTCCAAAATCTAAAGCCCCTGATACCCGTTTTACTTTTATAATTCATGATGGGATACATAGTTCAAGATACAGAATCAGGCACCTTAAATTAAAAGGTAGATATAGCTAAAGCTTTAAAACCATTTCAACCCTATTAAAACGGCAGCGCCATTAAGAGGCGCTGCCGTTTGGTTATGAGGGCAAAGAGGGATTATTTTTTGACAACGTTCATACCGTCTGGGGTGTCCTGGACCTGATAGCCCAGGGCTTCGATCTCGGCGCGCAGCTGATCGGAAGTTGCAAAATCCTTTTCTTGCCGGGCCTGCTGGCGGGCAGCAACCAGTTTTTCAACTGCCTCGGGTAGGGCTTCGGCTTGATCAAGTTGATCCAAGCCCAATCCCATCACCCGATCAAAATCCATTATCGTGCGGTACTTTTGAGCATCACTGATTTTGCTTTTTAGCATTTCCTGAATCACGGCCATCGCCCGGGGCATATTCAAATCATCATTGATGATTTCAGTAAATTTATTTTTAAATTCAGTGTTAATACCAGTTTCAGAGTCGATGCCGGCAGCGGCTATTTGGCGCACCTGATTTTGGACATGCAGCAGGCCATTACGGGCGGCTTCGATGCCCTCATCGCTGTATTCCATGGGTTTGCGGTAATGGGTTAAAAATGATGCAAAGCGATAAACCAACGGATTGATATCCTTTTTCAGAAACGCATTTTCAAGTGTCAGAAAATTTCCCTCGCTTTTGGCCATTTTTTTCCCACCCTGAATGATCAGAAAAGCGCCGTGCATCCAGAAATTGAAAAAAGGTTTGCCCGTGGCCGCTTCAGATTGAGCAATTTCATTGGTGTGGTGAACATCAATATGATCGGTGCCGCCGCAGTGAATGTCCAACTGCTCACCTAAAAATTTCATGCTCATGGCTGAGCATTCCAGATGCCAGCCGGGAAAGCCCACGCCCCATGGGGAGTCCCATTCCATCTGCCGTTTTGAACCCTGCGGGGAAAATTTCCAGAGGGCAAAATCCGTGGGATTGCGTTTTTCCGGGTTGCGTTCGACCCGAGCGCCTTCCTTAAGGGCCTCAAGATCCTGATGGGACAGTTTGGTGTAATCCTTAAATTTGGATGTATCAAAATATAGGCCGTCAGCGGTTTGGTAGGTGTAGCCCTTTTCTTCCAGAGTCTTAATGAGGGCAATCTGCTCGGGTATGGTATCGGTGGCTTTTACCCAGATGTCCGGCGCCAAAATATTGAGGTGTTCAATGTCCTTTTTAAATGACTGGGTGTAATATTCGGCAATATCCCAGGCGCTCTTGCCTTCGCGGGCAGCGCCCGCTTCCATTTTGTCTTCACCCATATCGCGATCACCGGTTAAGTGGCCTACATCGGTGATATTCATGACATGCTTGACCGCATACCCATTGTAGAGCAGCACCCGCTTTAAAATGTCTTCAAAAATATAGGTCCGCAAGTTACCGATATGGGCGTAATTATACACTGTCGGGCCGCAGGTATACAACCCAACGGCACCGGTATCAATTGGTTCAAAAAGCTGTTTTTTACGCGTCAGTGAATTGTATAGATATACATGCATGGCATTTGAACTGAAATGAGTAAAAAGTAGTTGTTCGCATGTTTGAGAAAGCTACTTAGCAAAAAACACGATTCGGATTCAATAAAATTCATCGTTTCAATGAGAAAATCTTGGTTGAATCAAACTAAAATGTTGATTGATTATTAACATAATACATCTATTCAACGATGGAACCAGAAAGGCACAAAAGGAAAATTAAAATCTCAGGACACAATTTACAAAGACAACGGAGTATGCTAAACATCATTTTTTGTGTTTTTGCGTGCAGACCTTTAGCGTCTATAAATAGCATAAATAAACCATTTAGCACACATAGGAGTATCAAACATGACCG
>JAAUYK010035455.1_pt1 | contig 28219 bp, 26 predicted proteins | sample 7278021 | NCBI WGS metagenome assembly JAAUYK01 (sample SAMN14350223, study PRJNA611818) | marine sediment metagenome | isolation source: surface marine sediment (1.8m) | place: French Polynesia: Moorea | collected 2018-08
TAATTATAGCACAAGACAATAGGAAGTGGACGCTTTGCGATTTATTCATTGGTCGGGCATTCATCCCTAAGTTATAGAACGTTAGGGAATTCTGCCCGACATTCGGTTAAAAAAGTTTCTGAAGTAATAGGGTAAATAGTTGGCAACAAAATCGATTAAGCTTCGGGTTTCAGTAGGGTTTACCCAAGGAGTAAAGTAGTTCTGTACTATATTTATTGTGAACATAAAAACGACTAAAGGGATAAAAAGCCGCTTTATTCTTTCCTTAGAGTACTGACGAAGAGATCTCCGTGATAAAGAAATACCGGCACTGTACCCTGCTATCAGAAACAGTAGAGGCATATGCCAGGCTCCAACTTCTATGAGATAGATCTGTAATAACTGGGCGTTTACGCTGGTTGTAGATACATCGGAAAATGGAGGGATAAACATCATCAACCAAACGACATGAAAGGGAATAAGATTAATGATTATTAAGCTTCTAAGCCAGTCAAAGTCGTAGAGTCGTTTTATCATAAGCATTAAATTTGTAAAAAGTATACAAAAGGAGAGAAGTCAGCACAGCCAGCAAAAAAGCTCTTGTCTTGATCATTTAGCTTTATAGAAAACTTGTCAATATCAGGAGTCTCAAACACTGATTCTTTCCTTTAAAAAAATCCAAATCCAAACTCCGAACTCCGAACTCCGAACTCCGAACTCCGAACTCCGAAATCAGTCTGGTTAGTGTTCGTCACATAAACAGGCCAATAACCGCTAAAATCAAAATTAGGTTAGGATTAAGGAGAAAGATTTGTGAGTCGTCAATCAGCCCCAAGTTTGCAACCCTTATTGGGTGGTATTATTGCTGCGTTATTAGTAGTAATTAGTTTCAACTCATTTGTTGTGATTAACCCTGGACAAGCAGGGGTTTTAAGTGTTTTAGGAAAAGCTCAAAATGGAGCATTATTAGAAGGATTACATTTTAAACCCCCTTTAGTGTCTGCCGTGGATGTTTATGATGTTACTGTACAGAAGTTTGAAGTTCCGGCACAGAGTGCAACCAAAGATTTGCAAGATTTAAGCGCAAGTTTTGCCATCAACTTTCGTCTTGATCCTGTGCAAGTTGTAGAAATTAGACGTACCCAAGGAACCCTACAAAATATTGTTTCTAAAATTGTTGCCCCTCAAACCCAAGAATCATTTAAAATAGCAGCAGCAAAACGGACCGTAGAACAGGCCATTACCCAAAGAAGTGAACTAAAAGAAGACTTTGATAATGCCCTCAATTCTCGCTTAGAAAAATACGGTATTATTGTCCTAGATACCAGTGTTATCGATCTCAATTTTTCCCCTGAATTTGCCAAAGCAGTAGAAGATAAGCAGATCGCTGAACAAAAAGCACAACGGGCTGTTTATATTGCCCAAGAAGCCGAACAAGAGGCGCAAGCTGATGTTAACCGCGCTAAAGGTAAAGCCGAAGCTCAACGATTGTTAGCAGAAACTTTAAAAGCTCAAGGGGGTGAATTAGTGCTACAAAAAGAAGCGATCGAAGCCTGGAAAACTGGTGGCGCACAAATGCCGAAAGTTTTAGTCATGGGGGGAGATAGTAATAGTAGTGTTCCATTTCTTTTCAATTTAAAAGACTTAGCTAGTGAGTAAACAGTGAGCAGTAATCAGTTATCAGTGATCAGTTTTTTGAATTATGACGCAAGTAAACATCATAAATAAACTGTGAATGTGTCGGGTGGGCAATATTCAGAAAAATACTCTAATAACTATCTAGAAAATACCTGAAAAATTGCCCACCAAATTTTCATTTTACTTCACAATAGATAATTGATAAAAATTAAAACAAATTAAATTCTAAATTATAAATTTACTTTCATTTTCTATGAAAAATTTTGCTATTAATGTAGATAATATTAGCTTTAGTTGGCACGAAAAAGCCCCCGTTTTAAACTCTTGCTCATTGGCCGTCCCAGAAGGAGAATTTTGGATGCTTTTGGGAGCAAACGGTAGTGGTAAGTCAACCCTGTTGAGATTATTAACTAATTTACTAACCCCCCAAAATGGAACCATTACCATGACTCCTCCAGTGGGTTTTGTCTTCCAAAACCCCGATCGCCAGTTAGTAATGCCCACAGTTGGGGCCGATATTGCCTTTGGTTTAGTAGAAGAACAATTACCCCCTCTAGAGGTACGTTATCGTGTACGAGAGGCTCTAAGTGCAGTTAACCTATTAGAATTAGAGAGAAGACCTATTTACGCCCTCAGTGGTGGACAAAAACAGCGTATCGCTATTGCCGGAGCGATCGCTCGTCATTGTTCGGTATTGTTATTAGATGAACCCACAGCACTACTCGATCCTGATACGCAAATCGAATTAGTGGAACAAGTGCAAAATTTAGTCAAGAGTCGAGGCATTACAGCCCTATGGGTGACACATCGTTTAGAAGAATTAAACTACTGTGATGGGGCTTTTTTATTGGAAGGAGGAAAGGTTGTACAACAGGGAGATCCCCAACTTATTAAAGCAAAAATTTCTCATTAAAATTCCTTGTCTATGTCAGAAAAAGAACCAACACCATCATCTGTTGAGGAATCAGTAACCTCTACGAATATCCGAAGGGAAGCAAGAGAAAAAAGAGTCCAAACTGTTCTAAAATTTTTAAAAATGTTGGGGCTACCAGTTTCGGTAACTGGAGTCACAGGGACAATTATATTACTGCAAAATGGTCAATACAAATTAGCTGTTATTACAATTGTGATTAGTGTATTGGCTTTAGTTATAGCGATATGGGGAAATTTTTTCTTACGAGTAATAAATCGTACTTTAGACTTAATAGAAGAAGAGTTAGAGAACATAGAAGAACCCATAGCACAATGGATTGTTAAGCAATTCAAAACTATTCCTGTACGGTTATGGTGGCAATTCAATCTAAAGTTCAAGGATCGATATTATGAGAGTTTAATTGATACCTTTAGAGAACTAAAAATAGAAGGGTTTAGGATTGGTTTACCAGCATTAGATTTAGAAGATATTTTTGTTTCTTTGCGAGTTAAAACAGGAACACCTGATAAAATTCGAGGCAGAATTATTACAAGACAATCAGATAATGAACAAAGAGAAATTTGGGAATTTTTAAAGAATAATCAGGGGAAATTTCGAGCCTATCGCCGTTTAGCTGTGATTGCTTCTCCCGGCTCAGGAAAAACCACTCTTCTCAAGCATTTAACCCTAACCTATGCCAAAAAGCAACATAACAAATATCAAGCACCCAATTTCATTCCTGTATTATTATATCTGCGAGATATTCGTCATCAACTTGTCACAGAAAATCCTCCTTCACTGTCACAATTGATTCGAGAACATATTGAAAATCTGCCCTCAGAACCTCCTTTAACCTTACCCCCTAATTGGATTGAGGATCAGTTAAGATTAGGAAAATGCCTAGTCATGCTCGATGGACTTGATGAGGTTGCCAACGCCCATGAAAGAAATGCGGTAAGTGCCTGGGTTAACCAGCAGATGAAGGTGTATCGGCAAACAGTTTTCATAGTCACTTCTCGGCCTCATGGGTTCCAAAGTGCGCCAATAGAGCGAGTGGGAACTGTCTTAGAAGTGCTTCCCTTCAACCCACAGCAGGTAGAAGACTTTATTCGTAGTCTGTATCAGCAAAATGAAATTATGAGAACCGGACGGGAAACCCCTGCGGTACTCAGAGAAGCAGAAACCTTATCTGATGATTTAATTACCCGAATTCAAGAGAAACCTGCGATCGCCGATATGGCCAGAAATCCTCTTCTAGTGACCATGATTGCTACAGTACATTATTGTGGCAGTGCTTTGCCCGGTCGTCGTGTGGAACTGTATCAGAAAATTTGTGATTTACTATTGGGTGCGCGACAACAAGCGAAAAAAATAAAAGTGCCATTGACGGGGGAACAAAATAAGTCTGTCTTGCAAGTTTTGGCCTTATCTTTAATGCAAGCAAAAACCCGCGAATTTTCTTTAGAGTTAGGAACAGAAATCATACAAGAAGAACTAGGAAAGGTTGCTGGAAATACCTTAACAGGGAAAGAATTTCTCAAACAAATTAAAGAAATAAGTGGCTTATTAGTGGAAAAAGAACTGAAAACTTATGAATTTGCTCACTTAAGTTTCCAAGAATACCTCGCTGCCTCAGAAATTAAAGAATTGCAACAAGAATCTATATTAATTGACAACTTTCAAGATCCTTGGTGGGCCGAAACAATTCGTCTCTATGCTGCCCAAACTAATGCCACTTCTTTGATTCAAGCAGGGATTAAAACCCCAACAGTTCACTCATTAGTGTTAGCTTTAGACTGTAAGGAAGAACGTTTAAAAGTTGACCCAGAAATCAGAGAACAATTAGACACCATTTTAGAACAAGGGTTAGAATCTAATAACCCTGAAATTGCCACCTTGGCTGCACAAGTTAAATTATCACGACGACTGAGTAATTTAACGACTATGGACGATAATCTTTATATTGATTCTTTCTACATTACCTGTGCAGAGTATCAACTTTTCATGGATGACGATGACTTATTCTATTCAGGAGAGCATTTTGCCCCTGGAAGTGCTAAACAACCCATTACCGAAGTCAGTTGGCTGAATGGGATGCGTTTTTGTCTCTGGTTAACTGCTAAAGCACCATCCTTGACTCGTAAGAGTGCGTCTGAGTCTACTGTTTTCTTTTTCAGACTGCCAACCTTGGAGGAAGTGCAAAATTATCACCCCAGAGAACATGAAGACTTAGGCTGTTTAACCCTAGAGGAAACTGGGGACAGTCATCAGCAAAATCAGGGTATTCGTCTCGTTAAAACCCCAATACGACCTTCTCTGTATGGAGTGGAAACATTCAGTTTCAATGGATTTGAAGGTGTTACCGCTAACGCACAAGGACAAGAAAGTCAACGTCGGCGTGAAATTTATTGGTATTTTACTGAGAATTTAGGAAAAGAGGTCGATTTGGAGCTAGTATATATTCCTGGGGGAGCCTTTACAATGGGTTCTCCTGAAACTGAAAAAGGAAGTCTTAATCGTGAACGTCCTCAACATCAAGTTACTGTTTCTCCATTCTTTATGGGGAAATATCCTGTAACTCAGGCACAATGGAGAGCGATCGCTTCTCGAACAGATTTAAAGGTAGAAATCGACTTAAAACCTAATCCCTCTTATTTTAAAGGGGATGAGCGCCCTGTGGAAACAGTTTATTGGTATGAAGCGGTAGAGTTTTGTCAAAGATTATCTAAGCTAACAGGAAGAGACTATAGACTACCCAGTGAAGCCGAATGGGAATATGCTTGTCGAGCCGTGAGAAAACCCCTAAACCTAGAACAAGGCGAATCTTATCCTCCGTTTCATTTTGGAGATACCATCACCGATCAATTAGCTAATTATTCTGCTTCTAATACTTACGCCAATGAACCCAAGGGAAAAGATAGAAGAGAAACTACCCCTGTTGGTCAATTCCCCCCCAATGCTTTTGGATTATACGATATGCACGGAAATGTTTGGGAATGGTGTTTAGATCCTTGGCATGATGATTACAACGGCGCACCCTCTGATGGTAGCGTCTGGGGTGGGCAAAACCGAACTAATAACTCTACTTCTGTTCATCGTTTATTTGTAAACAATATTCAAAAACAATTGACAAAAGAACGATATTATGCAGGTCGCGGCGGTTCGTTCAACAATGGTCCGCGCTATTGCCGGTCTGCGTCTCGCGACTACGACGGCGCGTGCGTTAACGTCCTCGGTTTTCGTGTTGTGTGTGTTCTCCCCAGGACTGGAAATCAGTGAAAAGTTATCAGTTATCAGTTATCAGTGAGGAATTATGAATAGTATAGTAGATGATAGCAATTTTCATTTGCATAGATTACAAACTCAAAGAAAAATACTCCCCACACTTCCCACCCCTCCTACACTCCCCACCCTCACTAAACCAAGTTCCTTGTATTACCAGACTAGATAGGGTAATTTCTGTGCCGTCTCTTTAATCTGGTTAGGGTTTTGAATTAACTGTCCACAACTGTCCCATGTACCTTCAAGAAGCATCATTCGGGAACCTTCTCCCATAGAAATGTCTCCTAACCAATCATCGCATTTGACTTGCTTAGCTGCTAAATCTAGGGTAATTTCAGCCTGGGGGTTATTTTTTAGTTGGCTTTGTAAACTTTTGACAGCTTCAGGTGATGCAGTCACACAGGGAACCCCATTAGCGATACAGTTACCAAAAAATATTTCAGCAAAACTTTCGCCGATAATGGCTTTAATTCCCCAACGTATAATAGCTTGAGGTGCGTGTTCCCTAGATGAGCCACAGCCAAAATTCGCATTGACGACCAAAATGTTAGCCCCTTGATATTGAGGCTGATCAAAAGGGTGTTCCCCTTTCAGTTGACTGCGATCATCAGCAAACACCTGTTCTCCTAAACCGTCAAAGGTGACACAACGTAAAAACCTTGCGGGTACAATGCGATCTGTATCGATATCATCTCCTGTTAGGGGAATACCTCGCCCTGAAATTAACTTGACTTGGTTCATTAAGACTTGCCTGTTCCTTAACTTTAGCTCTATTTCTATGATAAGCCTTAAGTTCCTGACCAACAGCAAAGGTTAGGGAAAATTAATTTCTAATTATATTTTTTGAATTATCTTAACCAAAATAATCTCTCAAAGCATAAGCGACTTGTTCTTGTTCTTCGGGAGAAATATCGGGGAACATTGGTAAGGATAAAACTTCATTTGCTGCTTGTTCTGTAACAGGAAAAGCTCCCTTTTGATAACCTAAATTTTGATAAACTTTTTGTAAATGTAAAGGAATGGGATAATAAATCATGGAAATAATACCATTTTCCTGTAGCTTCGCTCTCAAGTCATCCCTTGTTGTTTTTTCTTGATTAGTCTTATTTTTTACTAAGATCGTGTATTGATTCCAAACATGATAACCTCCCTGAATTTCTTGGGGAAGTTGTATCTCTGAAATACCAGCTAATAATTGATGGTATCGTTGAGCAATTTCTCGTCTTTGTTTATTCCACTGATCGAGATAACGTAACTTAACTTGTAAAATAGCTGCTTGGATACTATCAAGACGACTATTAATACCAACAACATCGTGATAATATCGTTGTGCCGAGCCATGTTCTTTAATGACTCGAATGCTTTCAGCGATCGCAGGATCATTAGTTGTCACTGCACCACCATCGCCACAAGTTCCTAAATTTTTAGTGGGAAAGAAGCTAAAACAACCAACATGACCAATATTTCCCGTGATATCCTCTTGCCATTTTGCCCCTGTACTTTGAGCGCAGTCTTCGATCACGTACAAATTATGTTTTTCAGCAACATCCATTAAATCAGCCATATTAACCGGTTGGCCAAAGAGATGAACCGGTATAATAGCTTTGGTTTGGGGGGTAATAGCTGCTTCTATGGCTTCAATATCGATGTTAAAGGTATCCCGTTCGATATCCACAAAAACAGGTTTTGCCCCCACTAAACTAACGGTTTCTGCCGTAGCAATAAAAGTGAAGGATGTGGTAATCACTTCATCCCCTGCACCAATATTTAAAGCACGTAAGGCTAAATAAAGCGCATCGGTTCCTGAGTTACAACCAATACAATAAGAACTACCCACATATTCAGCTAGTTGTTGTTCAAAGTCGCTAACAATTGCACCACCGATATAACGACCGGAACGGACAACTTCGAGGACAGCACGATCAATTTCTTCACTAATAAGCTTATATTGACGGACTAAATCTACAGGGGGGATGGTATTCACTGGCATTTTAACAGCATTTTTTAACTGAGTTTATCAAAGGGATGGTTAAAGAAGCAAGTAACAGGGAGATGAGGTTGACTGGGTGATTGGGTGACGGGGAGATAGGGAGATGGGGAAACGGGGAGACGGGGAGACGGGGAGACTGGGGGAGTAAAATATTAATATTGTTTCTAATCTTCCCACACTTCCCACACTCCTCATATCACCTATTATTAACCTTTCGGGGCAAACTTCAAAGAAACGCCATTCATGCAATAACGTTGTCCTGTGGGTTTTGGTCCATCCCCAAATACATGGCCTAAATGACCACCACAACGGCTACAATGTACCTCAACTCTTGTCATAAATAAAGTACGATCAACTGACGTTTCAATGGCACCTTCAATGGGTTGATAAAAGCTTGGCCAACCTGTTCCACTGTTATATTTAGTGTCAGAGGTAAATAAGGGTTGTCCACAACCGGAACAGTTATAGGTTCCTTCTCCATATTCTTTATCGAGAGGACTGGTTCCTGCTCTTTCTGTACCATGTTTCCGCAAAACATTAAACTGTTCTGGGGTTAACATTTCTTTCCATTCTTGTTCGGTTTTGTTAACTTCAAATTTTTTTTCTGAGGTTTTCATGATCTTTTTTTCTAAATAATTAACAACAAATGTCTAGTTTTTTAAACAGTAATCCATTGATCACTGTTCACTGCTAACTGTAAACTGTTCTTACTATTCTATCTCAATGCTAGTAGGTGATTCTTCTTCAGAGGGTTGAGAAGAAAGGGGTTTGCGATAGTCCATATAAAGGCGATCGCGCCAGAGGAAGAAAGCATCATAAGCAGTATTATCTGCTAACCCAGGAATTCCTTTCCCTTTGAGGTTATCAGGAATATCTAAATAGTCACCGCCAGGTTGTTTTAAAATAATACTTAATCCTGCTACGGCTAAATCAGCTAACGTGATTTCATCTCCCACTAAATAGGGTTGATGCTCTAAAATAAGACTGAGTGCTTCTAAGTCTTGTTTCAATGCTTTGGTAGCTTCTTTAACTGCATCAGGTCCAACCCCAACTCCTGTTCCTAAAGCACTCAAAAGATCCCCAGGAACCGCACTAATAATATTTTTTACCAAGTCAGGTACTTCTTTTGGTAAAACAGAACTACGAAAATTTGGGTTTTGATTTAACGCCCCAATTAAGGCGAGTCTTCCTTTAGTTCCGATAGATTCATCTGCCCATTCTTCTATTAATAAACATTGTCCCCGTTTAAGAGGATCAGCAGGAATTATGGGTTTTTCTGGGTATTTTCTATCTAAATAAAAGGCAATTTCAGTAGAGTCAGCAACAATAGTTTCTCCATCTTTTAAGACAGGAACTTGTCTTTGTCCTGACATTTTATATAAGTCTAATTGTCCCACTCCTGGGGTAACTTCAATTTTCCGATATTCTAACCCTTTATAATCAAGAATTAAGCGCACTTTCTCGGAATATTGAGAAACCTCAAACTGATACAGTTCTAACATTAGGTGTCCTCTCTCCAATTGTCGTTATCAATCTGTTTATACTGTAACGTTTTTTTACAATTCTATCACCAAAAATACTATTTTGTTGCAAATCTGCTATGTAATATTATGTTTTTAAGCAAAAAGGACTAATACTAAATTCGGTTCTCAGGTGAGATTAAGATTCACCCATTAGGATGACTCATTAGGGGGGCGCATGATTCATCAATGTAGCCCTAAACTATAACGTAGGCCAATGAAGAGGATATCATGGTGAATCTTACCTTACCCAGATGGTTACAGCCAACTTTCGACCTTAATAAGCGATCGCAAATTACTGGTGATCGTTGCTTCAAAGAAAAGCTCGTTGATCCTTTTCCCCCTGAAGAAAAAGATTTATCCCAACCAACTCCTTCATTGAGTTATTTAGATGATTATATTCACCAATATTTTTGATTTTGGTTCTCTGGAATTAAGCGTGATCGCACCTTAAATTTAATTGAAGGGGCGATTTATCTTATTTTTTGCTTATCTTGTCTTAGTATATCAAGAATAATGACCAGCATCATCTTTTTACAGAAAAGTCAGCAACAAATTGAGCAATGGGAAGTTGGCGAGCAATTTATTGTAGTATCATAAGAAGATAGAAGATTGTATATACATTATAATTATAGCTAATTATAGCTAATTATAGCTAAACAAATGAAAATAACAGAAATATTTACCACTGATCATCATTTTGAACAAGCTAGGTTTACAATTCTTTTACCACTTAATAAATGATTGCAGTTTAACTTTAATTAGCACTCAAGAAAATAGCGATCGCTATCTATTAGTAAAGGGAGATCGCCACATTTCTCAACTTAAGAATTAGCTTCTACCGAGGATATTGAGTCATTAATTCTCGAACTTGTTCAGCATGATAAGAACTACGGGTTAAGGGAGAGGAAACCACTTGTAAAAAGCCGATAGATTCCCCAAATGTTTGCCACGCTGCAAAGGTTTCGGGGGGAACAAACTCTTTTACCCCTAAATGTTTAGCAGAGGGTTGCAAATACTGTCCTATGGTCAAAATATCACAATCAACGGCCCGTAAATCTTCCATAACTTGACGCACTTCTGCATCTGTTTCTCCTAACCCCACCATAATACCGGACTTGGTATAGAGTTTCGGGGCTAAGGTTTTGGCCTGTTGCAATAAAGTAAGTGATCGCTGATAATCTCCTTGAGGACGAACCCGACGATAAAAACGGGGAACTGTTTCCGTATTATGGTTGAGAACTTCGGGTTTAGCTGCTAATATAATTCCTAATGGGTCCCAGTTACCGCATAAATCGGGAATTAACACCTCAATGGTGGTTTTTGGGGAAACTTGACGAATACCTTCGATACAACGTACAAATTGAGAAGCCCCTCCATCCGGTAAATCATCACGGTTAACGGAGGTAATGACGACGTGATTGAGACGTAAACGACGTACTGCTTCAGCTAGGTTTAAGGGTTCCTGGGGGTCTAGGGGTTGGGGTTTCTTTTCAAAATCAATATCACAGTAAGGACAAGCGCGAGTACAAGCTGGCCCCATAATCAAAAAGGTTGCTGTCCCTGCATGGAAACATTCCCCAATATTAGGACAAGAAGCTTCTTCACAGACTGTATTTAAGCCTAAATCTCTTAATATCTCTTTAACGCTACCAACCCTTTGCCATTGAGGGGCTTTTACCCGTAACCACTGCGGTTTAACCGTCATCTTTACCTAATCTCTATATCTAATCATTTAAACTTATCTTATCATTTACTAGACAGAGAGTCTCCCCACCCATACCTGTTTCAACAGAGATTGAAAGTTAACCCATTATTATTGCGATGTGACTGCTATCACAGGGAATTATTGAGGATACTATTATCATGTTATTGATCGTGATTATAAACTTAAGTAAAGATTAAGAGTGTATTATTAAATGTTTACTTTTGACAATGTTTAACCTTTTCTCTGTACGAGCAAAATTAACTTTATCTATAACATTGATTATCTTAGGAATAACTGGTGGATTAACCTTTCTCTCTGTTCACAAAGATCAAAAGTCTCACGAACATGATATGACAGAAAAAGGGGAATTATTTTTAGATTCTATCGATGTTTTATTGCGTAACTCTCTCTATTCTTTGGATGTAAATACGGTTGTTAGATCAGTAGAACAATTCAGAGAACATCAAACTTTGATCGAAACGGTCTGTGTTTTTGATGCTGATGGTAGACTGTTAATAGAATCAACACAAGGCAATTTAACCTTAGAAGCTCAACCCGATATTTTTGGAGTAGAAATTATCAATCATCAAGGATACATTTATCAACAATATGATGATTATTTGTTGGCAGCTAAACCAATTAGATTTGGAGAAAAAACGGTAGGTGGTATTGCAATTAAACTTTCAAAAAATAATTTGCAAGAAAAAATTAATACTGTGCGCGTTCAGGGTTTATTAATTGCTATTTTTGCTGTTTCTGGTGGTGTTATTATTACTTTGTTTATTAGTTATTCTGTAACTGTTCCTCTCAATCAGTTAGTTAAAGCAACTAAACGTATTACTGAAGGGGATCTCAGTTATCGAATTGATTTAAAGAATAAGAGTGAGTTCTCTTTGTTGGCTAAAGAATTCAATAAAATGAGTGATTGGCTAGAAGAAACATTACAAAAATATCAAGAAAGTAATACACAATTGCAACATGATTTGTTCCACGATAACTTAACTGGGTTGTCTAATCGTGTTCATATTATTCAGGAAATTGAGAAGGCAATTAACAGGAAAAAAGGTAATAATGATTATAATTTTTCTCTTCTTTTTTTAGACTGCGATCGCTTTAAAGTGATTAATGATAGTTTGGGTCATGATGTAGGAGACCAAGTTTTAGTTAATCTTGCTGAAAGACTCAATTTATGTATTAGAAAGGATGATATTGCTGCCCGTTTAGGAGGAGACGAATTTGTTATTTTGATTAACAATATCAGTGATGTTGAGCAAGTAACACAAATTGCTGATCGCATTTTAGAAAAGATGAGTCAACCTTTAATATTAGATAATCAACAATTAGTAATTACCATGAGTATTGGGGTTGTCATGAGTCAGGAAAACTATAAAGATGCCGATGATTTGCTAAGGGATGCAGATGTTACAATGTATCATGCTAAACAAAAAGGAAAGGCTCAATATGCTATTTTTAAGCCGATCATGCACACCGAAGCATTAGAAAGATTAAAAGTAGAAAATGGACTGAGAAAAGCCTTAGAAAAAAAAGAATTTCATCTTTATTATCAACCTATAATTTCTCTTACAACATCTCAATTAATTGGCTTTGAAGCATTATTAAGATGGCACCATCCCACTCAAGGTTGGATTTCTCCGGGTAGCTTTATTCCTGTTGCGGAAGAAACAGGGTTAATTGTTCCTTTGGGAGAGTGGGTTTTGCAAGAAGCTTGTCGTCAAATTAGTGTCTGGCAAAGTCATTTTACTTTCTCTAAACCCTTAAAAATTAGTGTTAATATTTCCAGTTATCAACTTAATCAATCTGAGTTTGTTGCACAAGTACAAAGAGTTTTAAAAGAGACTGAAATTAAAGCTAGTCAATTAAATTTAGAAATAACAGAAACCGTAATTATGGATAATATTGAATCTGTTTGTTTTAAGTTACAGTGCTTACAAAAACTCGGAGTTAAAGTATCTATTGATGATTTTGGTACGGGTTATTCTTCCCTTAATTATCTACAACAATTACCTATAGATATTTTAAAAATAGATCGTAGTTTTGTGAGTAGACTAGAATCTCATCCTACTGAGTTTCGGATCATTGAAGCTATTATTAAACTCGGTAATATATTAGGGATGGAAACCTTAGCAGAAGGAATTGAAACTTTAGAGCAATATAACTTAATTAAATCTTTAGGAGTTAATTATGCTCAAGGATATCTATTTTCTAAACCTCTAAATGTGAACTCGGTTGAACAAATTCTTTACTCTTTATTTGAATCTGCTTCTTTAGCTTGGAAAAGTGATGATTACCTTCCTTCAATATTTCGGTAAAACCATTAGCTTATTAACAGTACCAATACTGATTAGTTGTCAGCAAAAATCTCTTGAGACTCCTACCCCAAATCTTACTTTCAAACCTTCCTCTAGCTCTGTTATTTTAGGAGAAATTTCTGATGATCCAACGGAAGTTTTTGAAAGCTTTCAACCATTAGCTGATTATCTAACTAAACAATTAAGTGGAGAGGAAAATATAACCGCAAAAGTTGAAGTTGCTCCGAATATGGAGACGATGGCAAAATGGCTAAAATCTGGCAAAGTAGAATTATATTTTGATAGTCCTTATCCTGCTTTTTTAGTTAGTGAAGCATCCGATGCTGAAGTAATTTTAAGTCGCTGGAAAGGAGGGGTTTCTGCTTATAATAGTGTGATTATTACCCTTCGTGATCAAGGGATGAAAGAGATCAATGATCTACGGGGGAAAACTATTGCTTTTGAAGAAAATTTTTCCACATCAGGATATATGCTTCCCTATAGTTATTTAAAACAACAAGGGTTAAATTTGATAGAAAAAACCTCTGATAATCAATGGATTTCTGAAAATGAAATTGGTTATGTTTTTAGTGGCAATGATAATAATTCTTTACAATGGTTAGTTAGTGGCCGTGTTGCTGCAATGGCTATGGGTTCGGTTGATTTTGAAAAATTGCCAGCAGAAACCCGCGAACAATTTATCATTATTGGTGAAACAAGATCAGTTCCTCGTCATATGGTTGTTATTTCTCCTACTTTATCTAAACATAAAATAAGGAAGCTGAAAAAAATTCTTTTAGAAATGAATGAAAGCAAGTCAGGAGCAAATATTTTAGAGCAATTTGAGGAAAGCACAAAATTTGCTGAAATACCCAAACATAAAAGCGATATTTTTCAAGAAATTCGTCCTCTTATCAATGCTAATCTTAAAAACATTGAGGAGTAATTAATCAATTTAACTGGTAACTGATAACTGATAACCAATAACTGATAATATAGTGTGAAAAATTCTAAGGATTTATATGGCTTTTACTCAAAATCCGATCAAGTTTGGAACCGATGGCTGGCGTGGGGTAATAGCAGCCGACTTTACCTTTGAAAGAGTGGCACTGCTGGCTCCTTTGTGCGCTAAGATTTTAGAAGAAAATTACGGCACTTCTAGCAGCGAGCGCAAAATTATTGTTGGTTATGATCGCCGTTTCTTGGCAGAAGAGTTTGCTGAGGTGACTGCCAACGCAATCATCGAAGCAGGTTACGATGTTATTTTATCGGAGTCTTATGCCCCTACTCCGGCTTTTAGTTGGGCAGCCAAAGTGCAAAACGCATTAGGGGCGATCGTTTTAACAGCTAGTCATAACCCGGCCAAGTATCTAGGGTTAAAGGTGAAAGGGGCTTTCGGGGGATCAGTAGCACCAGCAATTACCCAACAAATAGAGGAATTGCTTCCTAACCCACCTCAGTTTTCCGCCTCCCCTGGCAGTTTAAGCCATTTTGACCCCTGGGAAAGCTACTGTCAAGGCCTACGTCAAAAAGTAGATATCAACGCCATTCAAGGGGCAATTAAAGCGGGGAAATTAAGAGTTTTTGCCGATGTGATGCACGGGGCTGCGGCCAGTGGTTTGGAAAGGCTGTTGGGTTGCCCTATCGAAGAGATTAATGGCGATCGCGATCCCTTGTTTGAAGGGGGCGCGCCTGAACCGTTACCCCGTTATCTCAGTAAGTTATTCCATACCATAAAAACCGCTATAAGTCAAGGGGATAATAGTTTAAGAGTAGGGTTAGTTTTTGACGGAGATAGCGATCGCATTGCTGCGGTGGATGGACAGGGAAACTTCCTTAGTTCTCAGATTTTAATTCCCATCTTAATCGATCATTTAGCTAAGCGAAAAGGGTTTACAGGAGAGATTATTAAAACGGTCAGTGGTTCTGATTTAATTCCCCGTTTAGCTGACGTTTATAATTTGCCTATTCATGAGACTCCTATTGGTTATAAATATATCGCTGATCGGATGTTAAATGCTGAGGTTTTAATTGGTGGTGAAGAATCAGGAGGAATTGGTTACGGAACCCATATTCCTGAAAGGGATGCCCTTTTGTCTGCATTATATGTTTTAGAAGCAGTTGTGGAAAGTGGTAAAGATTTAGGTCAATACTATAGTCAACTACAAGAAAAAACAGACTTTTTTAATGCTTATGACCGCATCGATCTGCCCTTAGCTAATATGGAAGTTAGGGCGAAATTATTACACCATTTAGAGACGAAACCATTAACAGAGATTGCTGGTCAAAATGTAGAAATTTGTGATACAAAAGACGGTTATAAACATCGTTTAACCGATGGAAGTTGGTTACTAATTCGCTTTAGTGGAACGGAACCTGTTTTAAGATTATACTGCGAATCTTTGACCATGAAACAAGTTCATCAAACTTTAAACTGGGCAAAAAATTGGGCTAATTCTATTTAAGCTTTTCAGGTTTTTAACTATTAGGGATAATTACTAAATTATCCCTATAAATCTATTTAAAATTCGTCGTTAATGACGGAGTTTTCAGCAGTCCAAACCACATTATCACCTTGTCCCCAGAAACCGTCGTATTTAGTTAATTTTAAATCTCCATACACTTTAGTTTGACAAGCTAAACGAAGATTTTTTTCTAAAGAATGGGGAGGTAGAGAACGTCTTGTTTTATCTTTCCAGTTAGCTTCAGACACTGTACCTTCTATTTCTAAAGAACAAGTACCACAGGTTCCAATACCCCGACAATTGATAATTTTCGCTTGACCATTATAGAGATCAATATTGTTCTTAAGAAGAACACGGCGTAAATTTTCCCCTTGATTACAGGTTATAATTTTTCCTTGTGCTGTAATTTTAAACATAGAATGATAAACTATTATGTTTTTATCCTAATTATACCCTATTTTAATCAATAAAAATCAACATCGTCGGGTGGGCAAATCAAAACTTATAGTCGTTTCAAATAAGTTTGAAACAGAGTAGTGTGAGCAGGATGCTCACTATGTTTACAATATAGTAGCCACGTTTTGTCTCATTTATATTTGAATTAACTATATCTAAATCTATTGTAATACTAGAAATTTTTGACCACCTAAAAAACTTAAATCAATCATCTTTTAAGTAATAAAGATAATACAATTAAAATAATTACTATAACCCCAAGACTCAGTAACATTTTTGTAGTTCTATTGCTTTTAGTTAAAATTTCTGAATAAGATAATTGATGATTTTGAATCAGCACAAAAGAATGAGGACTAAACATAAAAGGTAGGAAACGACTCAAAAGTAAACGAGCAAAAAAGTTAACACTCCATAATCTTTTTTGTAAAATATCTTGATTATATTGCCAAGGATAACTAATCTGAACTAAACGAATTAATGCTTTAATATCTTTCTGTCGTCGCTTTTGATAAATGGGAAGTGCTTGAGAAAGATTATCTTGAGTTTCTGTTAATATTTCCTGGAAAATATAAACATCTTCTAATGCAGAATTAACCCCTTGTGCAAGATCAGGAGGAAAACAATGGACAGCATCCCCTAATAAGATAACAGCAGTTCCCTGATTATTATCAGGTTTTCCCCAGATTTTATAGACTCCCGAACAATATTGAGGGATGGGAAATGTTCCTCCTTGACTAAAGGTAAATCTTTCTATTTCTTCATGAGAAAGAATTTTTTCTATAGGAATTTGAGGAAAAGCTTTTTGAAAATATTGTCCAACATCTTCGGGTGTTTTTAATTGCCAAATGTGATGATCTGCATAAGTAATAATATTAGCCGTTCTGGTTTTATTAGGATTTTTAAAGGGTAATAAACCCAAAGAAATAGCCTTATTTTTTTCTTTAAAACTTGAACGAATAGCATAGGCAATTGTTGATGTGCTGATATCGTTTTCTTCTTCTGACAAGGGAAATTGAGGGGGCAAAGTAAGCACTTTATACCTCATTCCAGAACTAGGAGAAGGAAACCTTTGCATCTCAAATAAGTGGGATTTATCTTCACTTTTTTGAAGAGTTTGACGGACAAGAGAATTTAATCCATCACCTCCTATTAATAAAGTAGGAGTCAAGGTTATTGGTTGATTATCTTCACTTTGAGTAATGATTTTTAAATGGTTTTTGATAATTTTAATTTCCAGACAATTGGTGTTAAATAAGACTTGAATACTATCTTGCCAATACTGTTTTATTTCTTGATAAAATAATTGTATCAACTCAGATCTAGGTAAGAAATAGGCTGTTTTTCTCTCAGGATCAATAATCGGTAGTTTTTTGGTTTTGCGTGTTGTGTCGGGTTTAATTACTGTTAAGTAAAAGTCTGTATTGGCAACACTCAAATCAGCTACTTTATCTGTAAGATTTAATGAATCTGTTAATTTTTGTCCTCTACCATCAATTTGATAACTAAAAGATTTATCGGGTTCATAATAATCAGAAGAGGGTATTTTCTCAATGACTGTAATATTTTTCCAGCCTCTTTTTGCTAACATTAATGCTGTACCTAAACCTGTAGGTCCGCCACCAATAATAACAACACTTTTTTTGTCAAAGTTACTCATAATCGATAATATTTATTCCCTAAAATACAGTTAACTATAACATATTATTAAAAGCCCGTCGTTAACGCCGGTGTCTTATTCTTTTAAATTTTTTATGCTATTATCTATAATAGTAAGGTATTATGGGAGTTTTCTGTGTCTTCAAAACCCAAAAAGTCTTTAGATATAATTAGATTGGGCCAGTTTATGAAATGGCAAAACTTAGTACAGAGTGGTGGTGAAGCAAAAATAAGAATTCAAGGGGGAGAAGTGATGGTTAATGGTTGTGTTGAGACAAGAAGGGGACGACAATTAATCAGTGGAGATAAAGTAACTTTTAATGGTAAGCATTACGAAGTCAATTTATAGTAAGCTGTTAAGCAGTTAAATCACTCCGCAGTGACTGACAATGAGACAGTGAGGGGGTTTTAAGGTTTGTTTACTAATTTGTCAATACGTTGTTTAAATTCCTATTAGCTTAAGGGTTCGCCTCGTTTTTCTAAGAGAAATTTGTTAATAACTTAAATATTAAATATTTCTTTGTTATACTACTGCAATAAGTAGTTATATGATCTAAAAATATGTCTAATTTAGGTTCTATTTTGAATAAGTTTCTATTTAAAAATAAGGTTAACTTTCGGGACATTAGAGATATTTAAAAATGGCTATTCATAGGGCTATTATTATTTTTCTGTGTGAGTATTTTTAGTCAATATACTTTACAAGCTCAGAATAATTCTAACTATGCTATTAGTATGCAAGCTGACTTTAATCGGCCAGAATTTTATCCCCTTAACCAATCAATAAACCGTGACCAATATCAACCAGTCGCTGAATGGACAGGGCGATTAATTTTACCAACTCAAGAAGAAATCGTTGCTAAACAATCACAATGGGTAGAAAAAGATTGGGTTAAAATTGAACTACATAATACCCCACAAACCTTTCAACAATTAAGAGGAAAAATTGTAACTTTAACTTGGCAAGAGACACCCCAAGTGAATTATGTAGAGAAAGTTACTACAGATATAAAATTCAACGATAGAGCCAGAAAAGCTTATCAAAAGGGAGATGTTGTCCCTTCTCGTCTCAATGGAAGGAAACAAGTCGGCCCTTTACAATCCTTAGCCGGCGCACGTCAATACGATGATTTAATAGTAAAATTAACAGGAAATGTAGAACCTGTTTTAAACGATGATTTATTGACAGAAAAAGTAGAAGAAACACTGATTAAAATTGAAAGAGAACCTATACAAATAACTGGTCGCTATTATGGATTAGTAAAAATAGAAGGAGAAGCTAAAAACATTAATAGAAAACCCTCAGAAGATTGTCCAGGAGAAAAACCATGTTCAGGAGAATATTATCAAGTTCGTCACTACAATAGAGTTTCACAACGCTTTGATGGCCCTGTTGAAACAATCAGAATTCCCCAGCAACCTCGAGGTAATAATGGACGGTTTATTTCCACCCCTCGTTATCTGGAAAACGCCGAAACTGGAAAAGAGGGATGGTATATTTATGGGGCTCAAGATAAACAAGGAATTTTTACCGTACAGTCCTTAAAACCAAGAGCTTTAGTGCAACTAAAACCCGAAAGAGTTGAATTAAATCTACAGCCTGGACAACGTTATATTGCCCGAGAAAATTGGCAAAATACTCCAGAAAGAAAAGGGTCTTTTCAAAGTGTTTTAATTGCGCCTTCTGACCAGAATAGAGAACAAGCAATAAATGAATGGAAAGAAGGAGACTATGGCTTAGTAATTCATGCTTTTGGAGGAATTGGAGGAGATAATGGGGAAAGAATATCTGGTGGAACAGTAACCGGACATTTTTCTTATGGAGTGGCAAAAGTTGTTAAAGACTTTTTTACATCGGAGTTACAATTTGACATTATTTATTATCAAGTTTATGCCCAAAATCCACAAGGGATAATCTCTGGAAAGATTGACTGGTCAGCTTATTCAGGAGATTTACAAAGAGGATGGGTTGCTTCTCGCCCCTTGTCTGATGTTATTGTTAAGTTAGATGTTTTATCCGATTTTACAATAGCTAATCAAACCCTTTCTTTTGGGAGACAGCTATTAGAATCTATAGAAATAATGATGGCACGTTATCGCACAGGAGATGGCACTGGAGTTTCTTCTGTTACTCCTTCTACCTCTTGTGTTCAAGACTCTAGTCAGGCACTATATATTGCCATGCAAAAGTTAAAACAACAGGTCATTTCTTCTCCTGAATTAATGAATTGGTTAAAAGAAAATCCCTCACAAATAGAAAATTCATTATTTGGGCAACTCAAACAACTGCTTCAAAACTTAAATAAAATTTTAGTTCCCTCTGGGGTTATTCGGGCTGACTGGCAGCAAAACGCCGAAGTTTTAGCAGGAGTAGCCGGGGGAGAACGTTTAACCACAGGTGAAACTATCTTATCTGGACTGCGAAGTTGGCGAACTATGTTGCCCCGTCGCGCCCATGATGAAATGAGTTCTATTTTTTTACACAATAATGCCAGTTTATGGTTTTTGAGAACTAATCAAATTCTAGGCTGGGATGCAACTATTTTGCCCCTAGCTCCCACTTTCCTTTTTGGTCAAATTCCCTTATTTTCAACTGTATTCACGAGAGTCATTTCAGCCCTGACTTATCCTCTTTCTCCTGAAGATTGGTATCTTAGTTTAGGACTTTTATTAAGTTATGGCATAATTGTTCTTTCTCTTGGCTTTAAAAGCGGTTTTTTGACCTGGAAATTAGTTGATATTTCCCCTAAAAAATGTTTTCAAATTCTACAACTTTTCTTTTTGCCAGCCTTCATAGAAGAATTGGTGTTTCGGGTTATTTTACTCCCCCATTCCTTTGAAGGAGTTTATGGCATAGAATGGCTGTTTTGGGTAACTTTAAGTCTAAGTTCATTTATCGTTTATCATCCCCTCAACGCTTTATTATTCTATCCCCAAGGGAGAAATGTATTTAGAAAACCAATCTTCTTATTCTTTGCTGGGTTATTAGGGATTATTTGTGCTATCAGTTACACAATAACCGCTTCTTTATGGCCTCCCGTGGTCATTCATTGGTTGATTGTGGTGATTTGGTTATTTTTCCTGAGTGGAGAACAAAAATTGACGATAAATTAATAACAATTAACAACAATTAACTTTCTTGAGTTGCTGTAACGGAAGACTTATGCTTTGCAGATAATAAGGTCGTCCACTTAGTTGTCAAGAGTCGGGGAACTAACAAACAAAATAGACTATTTAACAGTAACATCACCCATAATTGGAGATTGCTCATTTCCATAAGATAAAAGCCTCTTCTTTTGTTTATTTTTTCGCATCCCTAATTATGCCTAATATTGTTGAAAAAAGAAATAGCATTAAGTTTTAAATTTCTTGTTAGACAGATAAGTTTTTCTCAAGTTACAAAATATTAAGGTTTTATACCTCTGGAATTCAATAAAACTTTACGTTTTTTTCTAGCAATTTCTTGTAAGTCAATAATTCGATCAGTTTCATCAACTATTTCCCCGGTTAATACTTCTAAAACATCCTCTAAGGTTACTACTCCTGCAACTCCACCATATTCATCTAAAACAACCATTAAATGCTCACAAGTATCTTGAAAAGTCTTGAGTAACTTATCCGCTTTAATGGTTTCAGGAACATAATAAACTTGACGAAGTAACTGATTAATTTTCTTATTTTCTTTTCCTCTAATAATAGCTGTAAGTAATTCATCTTTAAGACAATATCCAATTACTTTATCGATAGATTCTTCAATAACTAAAATGCGACTATGTTCAGAATTAATAATTTCTTCTTGAGACTCTATTAAAGTTAATTCTCCTGGTAAAAAAGTGACAATTACTCTAGGAGTCATTAACTCGCTTGCGGTTAAATCATTGAGTTGAAATACTCGTTGAATCATTTCTGCTTCATCGTCTTCGATCACTCCTTCTTTATGACCAATCATAGTTAAAAAACGGATTTCTGTTTCATTGGTAGTCGGTAATTTTCCCTGTTTAGTAAAAGGAGAAGTTATTTGTTCCATTAACCAAACTAGAGGGGTAAAAATGACTGTCAAAAATTGTACAGGAATGGCAACAGATAGAGCGATGGGTTCAGAATACCTTTCCCCAATAGTTTTCGGAATAATCTCACCGCAGACAATAATTAGAAAAGTTAAAACGCTAGAAAATAATCCTAACCAAGCATCTCCTAAAACACTAGCAGCCAAGCTACCAATAACAATACTGCCTACAATATTAAAAATGTTATTTAGGATAACAATAGTAGCAATAGGACGGTTCATTTTACTGCGAATTGACTGTAAAACTATTGCTGTTTTTTTCTTAGACTGTGCTAACTGTTTAACTCGAACCCGTGAAACAGAAAATAAAGCAGTTTCTGCACAAGCACAAATTGCTGAACCAGTTAAGACAATTAAAACCACAAAAATAATATTAAACATAATAATTTTATTTTAAAGCATTTTCCATAATTTTATCTCGAATCATTAAAGCTGTTGCAGGAGCTAATAAAATACCGTTACGATAATGACCAGTAGCTAATAATACACCAGGATAGTTAGGAACTTCTTTAATAATAGGTGCTGCTTCTCCATCGGGACGAGGACGTTTTCCCGACCAAGTATTAACAATTTTTCCTTTTCTCAATTCAGGAAAGACAGAAAAAACTTGTTTTTTTGCCTGTTCTAAAAACTCAATATTTGGCTTTACCTCTCCCCTTTGATTAGGAAATTCTAAGGTTGCACCTATCCAATATTCTTGATTATTAATAGGAACAATATGGATGTCTTCCCCAGTAATCACAGGTTGAAAATTTACATTTCCTAAAGTATGATTCAACTTAATTTGTAATGCTTGTCCAAGAACAGGTTTAATTTTAACCATAGGTTGCAGGTGATCAATCAAAGGAGTCGAACCCAAACCAGCACAAATAATTAACCAATCCGTTTCTAGGGTCTGGTATGACGTTTTTATATGGTACGATTGACCATTATTTGCACTATCTATACCCATTGAAGTAATATTTTCAACTTTGACTCCAAACTGACAATTTACACCGTTTTGAGAGGCAGCTAAAACAAGAGATTCAGTTAAAATAGTCGGGTTAATTTGTTTATCATTAGGGGAATAAATTGCCCCAATCACACGATCATTTTGTACTTGAGGACAGCGTTTTAATAACTCATTTCGATCCCAAATTTCCAGAGGGTATCCGTTATCATGACGAAATTTTTGTAATTTATCCCATCTTTCTAAGGGATCATCAGCAAACCGTAACATTAAAATACCCTGATGGTTAACAGGAATTTTCTTACCTGTTAACCCTTCTAACTCAGGAATTAAAGTTGTATAACGTTCTAAACTAAGCTGCCTAAGTTTCCAACCCCTTCCCCTTTTTTTCTGGCTAATAATAGCCATTAAAACCCCTAAAGCTGCCCCTGTTGAACCAGAAGCAGGTTTTTTTTCATCAATTAGGGTAATATCTAAACCCTTAATTAAACTTAGTTCGTAGGCAATAGACGATCCAATTACACCGGCACCAATAATAGTAATACGAGTCATATAATTAATAATCTAAAAGCTGAAATAAGTAGAGGGCATAATAATTATGCCCCCCAAAATATTACATTTAAAATGACCTTAACTACTGGGAAGTAAATCTAAGAACCCTTGTAAATGCTCAACTGCTTCACGATATTGGCGTTGTGCAGCCACTGCATTACGTTCCTTAGCTGCAGCATCCAAGCGTTCAAAGTCGCTGAATAAAGCCTTAGATAAATTTCTCGCTTCCTTTTGATCTTTTGGTAACAAAGAACGAGTTAAACTACTCATTTCTTGACGAAGACCCCCTAAAGGCCCGTGAATATAAGTACGGGTATCGATCCAATTTTGATCCGCAATAAAACCTTTGAGAATGTTTAAATTTTCCTTTGCTTCCTCAATGGGTTCAACCAGAATCTGTAATTGTTCAATTTTTTCGGGAGAATAGGTAGTGGGAATAGAGGCTTTCGGACCCCCACAACTAACACAGAAGATGGCCACAGCCACCAATAATAAAGAGAGAATAGACCGAATACGTGGCATATTTCTAAGTTTTGTTAATGATATTAAGTAGACTCCTCCGTTAATTCTCTCAAGAATTGAGTAAATTGGTCAATGTTTTTATTAGAAAAAATGTACTAATTAAGCAAGTCTGTCCAGGTTTGTATAGGTTTTACTTACATCTTGCATCAGAACAGGAATACTTAATAATTAGAGGCAGAAGGCAGGGTGCAGGAAGCAGGAGGGAATAAAAAAGTTGAAAAATAAGATTATTTAGCTTTTAAATGTCTTATAACTTACTATATAACGTGATATATAAGTATTAATCCTTCTGCCTCCTGCCTTTCAACTCCTGCCTCAAAGAAAACTAGGCTTTTATTTGAAGGTGCAAGATGTCGGTTTTAGGAAGCAGACTGATTAAGTGTAGGATCATTAAACTTCTTCACTTGTTGACGAACCAAATGGCAAAAATGAGCAATAGGAGGAATAGTAATGCGATCGCTGGTAGAAACTAAAACCACTTGACGAGTTAATTGTTGAAGAGGTTTTGGGTTAGACTCATCTACAATAGGAAGCAAAGGACGCACCGATAAACTCTCATCTTTACTGCTTTCTATTAAAGCAGTTTCTGGTAACAAAGCGACGATTTCTCCTTGTCTAACCACCCCTCGAAAAGCATCTAGGGTATTCAATTCCATCACTGCATTGATAGTTAAATTGTGCATTGAACACCATTCCTGTAGCAATCTTTGCATTCCATAACCATCTTTAAAAACTACTTGCGGATACTTCATTAATTCTGTATAGGGAACTTCTTTATAGCTAGTTAAAGGATGATCCGCAGCCATTAAAACATCAATCTTCTCTTCATATAATAAATCAACAGTCATCTCAGAGCTAGTGGTTAAAAAACGATTATTCATGACGATCGCAATATCCACTAAACCATCTCTTAACACCTTTAATGTGCGATCGCTACCTAAGGCCGTCACCCTTAATTGTACTTGAGGATAATCTACACAAAATTTTTGTAAAATTGGCGGTAAGAAATGGGAGCAAACCGAATGAATGGCTGCTACGCATAATTCTGGTTGTTTTCCTGCTTGTAAATCTTTGATTTCTTGCCCAACCGTTGCCCATTCTTGACAAATTTTTCTCGCTCTTGGCAACAATTTTTCCCCTGCTACCGTCAATCTTGCTTGAGCTGAGCGGTGAAACAATAAAGCCCCTAAGTTCGCTTCTAGGGCTTGTATTTGTCGGCTGATAGTGGATTGGGTAATGCTACACTTAGTTGCTGCCTGTCCAAAACTACCCGTCTCTGCGATCACCAAGAATGCTTGTAGTTGCTCAATTCGCATTGATAAGGCTTTAGGTATCTTCAACTCTTGATAATATCTTATTTTGGCAGTTTATTTCGTAGAATTTGATACTAAACTAATGAATAGTTGATTATTTTTTTTCTATGCAGTTTTTATTAGTATTTTTAGGAGGGGGTTTAGGGAGTTGTTGTCGTTATCTTATTAGTAAAATAATTAACGAACAAATAGAAACAATTTTCCCGTGGGGAACCTTAACAGTTAATTTAATCGGTTGTTTAATTATTGGTATTATAATTGGTTTAATTGAAAAATTCCCAATCCATCCTTATTGGATACTATTTCTAGTAACAGGATTTTGTGGAGGTTTTACTACTTTTTCTTCTTTTTCTTTAGAAAATAATTTACTCTTAAGAGATCAAAAACACACCTTATTATTAGTTTATACAATGTTTAGTTTATTGTGGGGATTTGCTGCTACTTTTCTCGGACTAATACTTATCAAAAGATTTTAGTTATATAGCTCATCATTAATCAGTTGACTGTTGAAGTTATCAAACTTTCTTTTGCCAAATTGTCCACAAGTACCCCAAGATAAAAGGTAACCATAAAACTAATCTTTCTTGACTATTTAAAAACCAACTTGTATCTCCTAATGCTTGACGATATTGTAAAACAAAATAAATAAAACTCGATAAACTAATTAAACGAACTCCTAAATTTTGATTGACTACAGCAAAAGGAATAATCCAAGTAAAATACCAAGCATGAATAACAGGAGAAACTATATATAAGAAAAAAAAGTATCCTAAACTAAATTGGCGAAAAGTTCTTGTTTGAGTTAATAACCAAATGATAGCAATAACTAAGGGAATAGCATAAATCCAATTCCATTGATGGGAATTTTGCCAAACTAAAGCTAATAAATAGGGAAAAAATTCGGCACTTTTTCCATAGGAAACGAAGTTAGAACTAGTAGGAATCAAAGGACATTCTTCTAGAGAACAAAAAGGAATTGCACTTAAAACTAATGGCAATAATCCACTCATTAATACTAAACTGGCGAATAAAAAATTAATCCGACGAAAAGCTTGATAAACTAAAAAGCCTAAAATCGGCAAAGATATCCATTTTACTGCAATACTAATCCCGACGAAAACACCAGATGAAACCCATCTCCAAGAAAAATCATGATTGTGATTAGAATCAAAAATTAACCAAGAAATTACTAAAGGCAAAATAAACCAACTATCATAGTGAGACCCTCCAGCAAAAGAATAAATCACTAAAGGATTCCAAGCATAAAGTAGGGTTCTTCTCTCACCAAAACGACGAGCTAACAACCAACAAATAAACAAATCAGCAACAATAAATCCCAATTTGAAAATCATTACACTGGGACTAATTGTCGCTAAAAAACGAAATCCCCATTGTGCAATAGGGGGATAGATAGCAGAGGTATCAAGATGATTAATTAGAGACCACCATTCTGTTCGATAGGGTATTAATTCAACTGCATCGGGAGCAAAATGATAGGGACTAATTCCTAATGTTTGTAAATATCCTTCCCAAAGATATCTCCAAATATCATCACCTGGATACATGGGAAGTAGCAATAAACGAGTCAATATTGTAACTGTCCAAAACCAAACCTTTGAAAGATTAGTAATTCCCCAAGACAAAAAAAATCCCAATCCCATAATTCCTATCCCTTGCAAAAATGGAGGAACAGTTTCTATTTTGAGAAAATCCCCATTAGGAATAATTAAAATTGTTCCTAAAAGCAAAAAAATAGACGAAAAGAATAATAAAAATTTAGATGAATTAAAGTTCAGTTTATCTCTTAAATATAAATTTCCTAGGGTCGTCAAAATAATAATTCCGGCTTTAATACTTCCAGAAATCGTTCCCGAAATTTTTGATTTCCCTCCTTTTCGAGGATAGTAATTTACAGGAATTTCACAAATATTTAGATTAGATTGAACGGCTTTTACTTGCATTTCCACCGTCCAACCAAATCCCCTATCTTCCATGGAAAAACTTTCTAATGCAGAACGGCGAATTAAGCGTAAAGGCCCTAAATCATGGTACGAATAACCCCATCCTAATTGAATCAGAAAACTAGCCAATCGGTTACCAAATTTTTGTACCGGTGTCATGACTTGACAACCCTTCACTGTGGCAGTGCGATCGCCTAAAATAAGGTCATAGGTTTTTTGTTTGGGCCAAAATTCCTCAAGTTGTGTTATGTCATCACTCCCATCTCCATCACAGAACAAAATCCACTCAATTTCAGGTGGTAAATTCTGTAAACCTGTCCAACAAGCTTGTCCGTATCCAACAATTGGTTCAGAGATGACTTCAACTCCTGCTTTTTCCGCTAAAGTTGCACTGCGATCACTGCTACCATTATCAATAATCCGAATTTTCTGCAATCCTAAATCATGTAGAGAGTTAATAACATTAATGATAGTTGCTTCTTCATTACGAACGGGGATAATAACTAGAATATTAACTAACCCTTTAGCTTTCTGGGAATTTGAATTAATGTTACTCATCTTATTTTTTTTATTTAGTTTTAAGTATAATGCTATAAAATAATGATTATTTTATCATTTTCTCAACTAAAATTAAGATTTTTCGTTTTAACAAAATTATTGGCAGAAGTCCCCAGCTATAAATTCTCAAAGAAATATTGATATGTTAGGTGGGGATGAATGACAATCAAAAAAATAAACAACACAACCTCCGAGCCATCTTATCTTTGTGCTATAATATTAGCAATCGTGCAAGTAGATGATAATGTACAAGGCATATAAATTTAGAATCTATCCTGATACTAAGCAACAGCAAGCATTAGCGAAGGCTTTTGGTTGTTGTAGATGGTATTGGAATTATTCTTTAGATTTATGCCAGAAAACTTATCAAAAGACGGGTAAA
>JAAUYK010026619.1_pt1 | contig 28197 bp, 23 predicted proteins | sample 7278021 | NCBI WGS metagenome assembly JAAUYK01 (sample SAMN14350223, study PRJNA611818) | marine sediment metagenome | isolation source: surface marine sediment (1.8m) | place: French Polynesia: Moorea | collected 2018-08
CCGAAGATACTGAAGACACGGAGGCCGCGGAGCCAGTCGCCAACGCGACCGACGACACGACGGACGAAGCGGCCGAGCTTGCCGCCTCGGAGCCGGAAGCGCCCGGCGAAGAGACGCCTGCGGAACCAAACGTCGAGCTCGCGGATAGCTCGGAATCCGACGGCAACCTGGATGCGGCGGCGGAGGAGCAGAGCTTCGCCGCCCAGGTCCAGGCGGCGATCTCCCGAACGATCGACCGCGTTGTGGCCTACTTCTCCGATTCCGAAGAAGAACGCTAACCTGGGCACCGGCCCCCAAAACGAGACCATCGGAAGTTGGACCTTGACCCCTCTCCCCGTTCCTGGGAGAGGGGTCGCTCCCAGGAGCACCAGGGAAATAACTTCATGAAGCGACCGGACCCAAAGCCGCGCAGCGGCCCCCTCCAGGCACTGGCGATTGTCGTTCTGACTTTGCTGGCCATCGCAGCGCCGGTCGCGCTGTTTTCGCTGCACGTCGTGGCAGACGACGGAGACGGTGACGGCGACGGCGGCAATGGCAACGATGGGGGCGACAGCGACAGTGATGGCGGCGACAGCGACAGTGATGGCGGCGACGGCGCCGGTGATGGCGGCGACGGCGACGGTGATGGCGGCGACGGCAACGGCGATGACGGCGGTGACGACGGGGGTGACGACGGCGGCGACGAGGGAAACGGCAACGGCGATGACGGCGACGACGGCGGCGACGATGACGACGGCGACGACGACGACGGTGACGATGACGATGGCGGCGACAACGACGGCGATGACGGGGATGAGGGCGACGATGACGCAGCCTCGTTCGGAGGAGCCGAGCAAGATTCCGGCGAGGGCCGGGACTTCGAACTGCGCGAAATCGTCGCCTTAAACCTGGATCCCTTGGCCATTCGCGATCTCGAGCGGCTTGGCTTCGGGGTCATCGAGGGCGCGGACCTGACGGCCCTGACCGGACGGATCGATCGCCTCAGATTGCCTCCCGGACTCAGCGAGGTGCAGGCCTTGCAGCTTGCAGAGCGGACAGCGCCCGCGGCAAGCTTCGACATCAACACGCTTTACAGCCCACGCAATGAGGCCGCCTGCGACAGCAACTGCCTGGCGCAGGAGTTGATGAGCTGGAACCGCTCGGCGGCCAAATGCGGCGACGGCCTGCGTATCGGCATGATCGACACCGCCGTCGCGCCCGAGCATGAGTCGCTGCGCGCGGCGGCAATGACTGCGCGCAGCTTTCGCGGCATTGACAGGCGCCCCTCCTCCCCCGAGCACGGCACATCCGTCGCCAGCCTGTTCGTCGGAGCGGCCGAGAGCGGCGTCACCGGCCTGCTGCCGCGGGCCCAGCTCTTCGCCGCCGATGCCTTCCATGCCCGCGATGACGGCGATCGTGCCGATACCCTCGATCTGGTCCGCGCCCTGGATTGGCTGATCGCCGAGCAGGTCACGGTCGTCAACATGAGCTTCTCCGGCCGCGGCAACAAACTCCTCGCCACCGCGATCGACGAAAGCGCCCAAAGAGGCATCATCCTGGTCGGCGCGGCTGGCGAACAGCGCGACGGCAAGGCCAGGACCTTCCCGGCCGCCTACGATGCGGTGGTCGCGGTGACCGCGATCGACAGCCGCTTGCGCCCTTACCGAGCCGCGGCCCGCGGCCCCCACCTTGCCTTTGCCGCGCCCGGCGTCGAGGTGCCCTTGGCCAAGGCCGGCGGCGGCAAGATCGTCCAGACCGGAACGTCCTTCGCCGCGCCCTTCGTCAGCGCGGCCTTCGCGCTGCTGCGCGGTTCGGATCTTGGGGACGACAGCGAATCGGCCCACGCGCTGCTCCGCGCCAGCGCGCGCGACCTGGGACCGCCGGGTCGGGATCCGATTTTCGGATGGGGATTGGTTCGGCTGCCAAAGTCCGTGAGCTGCGGTCGATGATGGGTCCTACCGAGCGGCGCGAGGGCCAAAATCTGCGAGCGTCCGAGGCGCCTCAGGGTACAAGTAGATAGGTGCCGCGCCGCGAGATCCTTTTCCCCCCGGATGGATCTGCAGCGCGGCACCCGTGCCCCCCGGTGTCGCAAGGGGTAGGCAGGCAGGCCCTTGACCTGGCTCGCCGCCCGCCGATCGGCGGGCAGGAAACCGGAAGTCGGCAGGCGGATCTGCTTCGATCCGCCTGGGGGCAGGAAAGCAGTTCCGCAGCATGGCCTCGGTGAGTTTTGCCACAGCGCTGCAAGACTAAGCGCCGCCGCGCCTTCGGGTTGGATCCTTTGCTTAATCTCGTGAGAGGCTTTGCCGAGCGACGTCCCGCGAAACGCGCTAGACTTGCGCCGAATTTGCCACGGGAGGGCCAGCAGCCTTAGGCCCGGAAAAAGAGCGTGGCCTTCGCGCATTCGGTTGGAGAACGAGATGGCGAAGCTTGGCATCGAGCGGCAGGCCCGCGATCCGGACAACATCGCGGTCGACGAGGTCGTGGCCCGGGCACGCCGCGCCCAGGCCGACTTCGCGGCCGGCGCGGACCAGCGACGTTTGGACCTGGCCGCCCAGGCGGCCGCCTGGGCCGTGATGGAGCCGGATCGCAACCGCGAACTCGCGTCGCTTGCCGTCGAAACCACCGGCCTCGGGAAGGTCGAGGACAAGGTCCGCAAGAACCACCGCAAGACGCTCGGCCTGCTGCGCGACCTGAAAGGCCTGCGGACCTGCGGGGTGGTTCGCGAGCTGCCCGAGCGCGGCCTGATCGAGATCGCCCGTCCCATCGGGGTGGTCGGCGCCGTCGTGCCCTCGACCAACCCGGTCGCGACCCCGGTGAACAACGTCGTCAATGCGCTGAAATGCGGCAATGCCATCGTGCTGGCGCCTAGCCCCAAGGGGACGGAGGTCTGCGCCCGGCTGCTCGGCTACGTCCATGCCGAGCTGGACAAGGTGGGTTTGTCGCACGATCTGGTCCAGATGCTGCCGCCGCCCGCGAGCAAGGCCAAGAGCCAGCGCCTGATGGAGGCCGCCGACCTGGTCATCGTCACCGGGTCCCAGGCCAACGTCCGCGCCGCCTACCGCTCGGGCACACCGGCCATCGGGGTCGGGGCCGGCAACGCCACGGTTATCGTCGACGAGACCGCAGACCTGGCCGCCGCCGCGGCCGGAATCGCCGCTTCCAAGACCTTCGACAACGCGACCTCCTGTTCCTCGGAGAACGCGGTGATCGTCGTCGACGCGGTACGGGAGCCTTTCCTCGAGGCGCTTGCGACCGAGGGTGGCGTCGTTCTGAACAGCGAGGAACGGCAAGCGCTGGTCGCCGCGCTCTGGCCGGATGGCGGCGGACTGAACCGCAAGCTTCTGGCCAAGGATATCGACGCGGTGATTCGCGAGGCCGGACTGAGCCGGCTGGATGCGGAGACGACCCGCTTCGTCGTCGCCGAGGAAAGCGCCGTCGGCCCTGAGAACCCGATGTCCGGCGAGAAGCTATCGCTGGCCTTGGCGCTCTACGGTGCCACGGACTTCGGCGCCGCCAAGACGCTGGCCGGACGGATCCTCAGCCATCAGGGCAGCGGACACTCCGTCGGGCTCTACAGCAGCTCGGCGGAGCGGGCCCTCGAACTCGGCCACGAGCTGCCGACCTGCCGGGTGATCGTGAACCAGGCCCACTGCTTCGCGACCGGCGGCGCCTTCGACAACGGCCTGCCCTTCTCGCTCTCGATGGGCTGCGGCAGTTGGGGCGGCAACTCGATCGACGAGAACCTGCACTGGCGCCATTTCCTCAACATCACCCGCGTGGTGCGCCGCATCCCGGCCGAAGAGCCGGCGCTGGAGGATATCTTCGGCGACTATTGGCGCGAGGTCGGACGGTGAACTGGCGGCCGGATGCCCCGGCCGCGGCCACCCTGCGCGAGCTGATCGACCGCCGGTCCGCGGAGAGCCCGGAGGCCCGCTTTCTGATCTGCCCGGAAAGCGGCCGGCGGGTCGACTTCGCGGCGCTGCGCGATGCGACGGCTGCCACGGCGCGATGCCTGGCGGCCTTGGGAGTCCGGCCCGGCGAGAGCGTTGCCTTGGCGCTCGACAACGGCTACGCCGCCGCTCTCGCGGTCCTGGGCTGCCTCTACGGCGGCTATCGCGCGACCCCGGTCAACCTGGCCGCCGGCCCCGAGACCCTGGCCTTCGTCCTGGCTCATTCCGAGGCCCGCGTGGTCCTTGTCGGCGACGCACAGGAAGCCCTGATCCGGGCAGCCCTGGACGGGCGCGCGGATCCGCCGACCCTGGTCTCCTGCGATCCTGACCGGGGGCCGCTCTGGCCGGACGACCTGATCGAAGCGGCGTTGCCGGCGGCGCCGGATGCCGAGGCCGAAGGGCTGCTGATCTACACCTCGGGCACGACCGGCCGACCCAAGGGCGTGCTGCTGACCCAGCGCAGCCTTCTGGCAGGAGGCCGCAACGTCGTCGAGGCGCACCGGCTGACCGCGGCCGACCGGGCGCTCTGCGTCCTGCCCCTCTACCATATCAACGGCCTCTGCGTGACCTTGATGGCACCCTTGGTTTCCGGGGGCTCGGTGCTGATGCCGCGGCGGTTCTCCGCCACCCGGTTCTGGGATCAGGTCTGCACGGAGGACTGCACCTGGGTCAGCCTGGTCCCGACGCTCTTCGCCTACCTGCTGAACCTGCCCGAGGCCGAGGACCCGCCGAGAGACAGGCTGGAGCGGCTGCGCTTCGCACGTTCGGCCTCGGCACCGCTGGCACCGGAGACCCAGGAAGCTTTCGAGTCCCGCTATGGCCTGCCGGTGATCGAGACCCTTGGCCTGACCGAGACCGCGGCGCAGGTGCTGTCGAACCCCCTGCCACCGGGCCGACGGCAGACCGGTTCGCCCGGCACGGGCTGGGGCAACGAGGTCCGGATCGCCGACCCGCAGCAGGGCGAAGTGCCGCCCGGCGTGGCCGGCGAGATCCTGGTCCGCGGCCCCAACGTGATGAAGGGCTACTTCAAGGATCCGGCGGCCACTGCAGTTGCACTCACCGAGGCCGGCTGGCTGCGGACCGGCGACCTGGGCCGCATGGACGAGGCAGGCTACGTCTTCGTCACCGGCCGGCTGAAGGAACTCATCATCAAGGGCGGCGAGAACATCGCCCCGCGAGAGATCGACGAGGCGCTGCTGGCTCAGCCGACGGTCCTGGAGGCCGCCGCCTTCGCTCGCCCCTGCCCCGACTACGGCCAGAGGGTCGAGGCCTGCGTGGCCCTGAAGCCCGGCACTGTCTGCTCGGAGGCCGAGCTGATCGCCGGCTGCATCGCACGGGTCGGGCGTTTCAAGGCGCCGGAGCGGGTCCATATCCTGGATAGCCTGCCGAAGGGTCCCTCCGGCAAGATCCAACGATTGAAGCTTCTGGCGCTGGTCGACGGCGGGACCGCATCCACGCCCTGAAGCATGGTGCAGATGCACCGAGGGCGCCGGCTCGTCCTGCCGACGCCCTCGGAATTCGATCGCAGCTTCAGGGTTTCAGGCGACCTGGCCTTCGGCCTGAGGCTGCGCGTCGTCGCGCGGCTGGGTGATCCGCGAGGCGGGCAGGGTCACGCTGGCAATGAAGGGCTGGCCATTGCCGCCGTGCAACCGGAGCGCCCCGTCGTGCGCCTTGGCCAGGGCCGCGGCCAGGGGCAGGCGCATGGGATTGCGGTTCACCTCGCCCTTGAGCTTCGCGGAGACCTCGGAAGCACCGAAGGGCTGCAGCAGCTTCGCCAGGTCTTCTGCCTCGAGGTCGAGTTCGGCTCCCTTGACGATCACCAGCAGCCCGCCGTCGTCGGAGGGCTTGAGACCCAGCAGCAGCTCTTCGCCGTCGGCCATGTCGTTCGCCTGGCCGAGCATGTTGACCAGCATCTCCAGGATCTGTTCCTCGCGCGCCCAGATCACCGGTCGTTCCGACGGTAAGCTGATCGCCACCTTCGGCGCGGCGTCGCCGTAGTGCTTCTGGATCTCCTCGACCGCCCGCTCCGCAATGCCGCAGATGTCGAGCCGCTGCTCCTTGCCGTCGCTCCGGCCGGAGCTGGCCTGCACGTAAGCGTTCGAGGACTCGATCAGGTCGTAGAGGCGGCCCACCTGGTCGCGCACCATCTTGGCCGGGGAGACATCGCCGTCCTCCTCGCCGTCGTCGGCCATGACCAGGGGCGAGATCCGGTTGTTGACCTCGTCAACCAGCTGACGCAGTTCTTCGCTGTAGCGGGCGAAGAAGGATGTCGCTTCCTGGCTCTGCTGATCGGCGACGTTCTTGGCGTCCTGCAGTTCCTCAAAGGCGGCCTGCAACCTCTGCCGCAGATCGAACTTGCCTAGGCAGCGGTCGAGCACCGCGAAGAGCTTGTCGAGCGCCAGCGGCTTGGTCAGGTAGTCGAAGGCGCCCGAGCGCAAGGCGGTGATCGCCGATTCCTTGTCGGCGTTGCCGGTGATCACCACGCAGTAGATCTCCGGGCGGTATTCCTTCAGGTAGGGGATCAGGTCCAGGCCGTTGGTCCGGCCGAGGCGGATGTCCAGCAGGGCCACCTGGGCGTCGAAGGTCTGGATGATCTGCTGCGCCTCCTGCTCGTTCTTCGCGGTCTCGACTTCGTAGCCGGTCGCCCGCAGCACTTCGGCGATGCCTTCGACCAGGTCGACGTCGTCGTCGACCGCCAGGATCCGGCCGGTCCGCTGGTGCGCCTTGAAACCGCCGGCGGGCGGTTGCTGCGACGCCGGGACGCCAGCCGGCGCTGGGGTCTCGGCCTGGGCCATGGGGGCCTCCATCGGGGCCGGAGACGGCGCGGGCGGCGGCGCGACCGAAGGAGCCTCGACCGGGTCCAGTAGGCTTTCCTCCTGCGTCGGGATCATGGGCTCGGGCTCAGCCATCAGCGGCTCGGCCATTTCGGGCTCAGCCATCGCCGGCTCTGTCATCTCGGGCTCTGCCATCGCCGGCTCGATCATTTCGGGCTCGGCCATCTCGGGCTCAGCCATCAGCGGCTCGGCCATCGGCGGCACCCCGTAGGGCTCGGCCGGCACCGCGTCCACCGGCTCTTCCTCGGCCAGCATGAAGGGTTCGGCCTGGTGCTCCGTTTCCGGCTCGGACAGCGGCTCGGATTCGGCCGGTCTGTCGAAGACGGCGGCCTGTTCCCCCGCGCCGGGCTCCGCCTCGTAGAGCGTCGCATCGCCAGTTTCGGAGCCCATCGCCGCCATCGGAGCCTCGGGCTCCATGGCCGGCTCCATCGGCGCCGGATCGGCTGCAGGCGCCTCGGCCAGGCCTTCTTCATCGGCAATCAGCGCCTCGTCGGCGTCGGACGCCTCCGGCGTGTAGCCGCCGCGCTCGATGTTGAAGCGGGGCCGGTCCTCGGAGCGCTCGGGCTTGGCCATGAACAGGTCCTCGGCGACGTCCTGCTGCGGCTGCGGCAGGGCGTCGAGCCCGGTCGTCATGTGGTCAAGGTGCTGCAGCAGCGAGACGGTGTCGAAGGGCTTGGTCAGGATGCCCGTGACCTCCATGGAGCGGAAGGCATCCAAGGCCTCGGCGTTCTCGGTGGCCTGCCCGGTGACGATCACGGTCGGGATGTCGTGGCCCCGGTTTCGGAGCTGGAGATAGACTTCCAGACCGCTGATGACCGGCAGCTTGAGATCGAGCACCAGATAGTCGACGCCGCCGCTCATCACAGTCTTCAGGGCCTCGCCGCCGGTCCGGGCGACGCAGACCTTGTAGCCGTCATCCATCAGCACGTCCTTGATCGCGCCGCTGAACTCGGGATCATCGTCGGCAATCAGCACCATGCCCTTGGAATGGATGCGCTCCATGGCTTCCAGCACGTCGTCGATGTTAATCGGCTTGTGCAGGATGCCGCAGGCGCCTTCCTGGACCGCCTGGTCGAGCAGCTGCTCGACGCTGTAGCCGGTCATCATGATGACCTTGGCCGCCGGGCGGATCTTCCGGATCTCCATGAAGCTCTCGACGCCGTTCATGCCCGGCATCATCACGTCCATGAAGGAGATGTCGAACTCCTTCTCCCGGAAGATACGGATCGCCTGCTGGCCGTTGTAGGCGACCTCGACCTCGTGACCCTTCATCCGAAGGACGTCGGCCAAGCCGTCGGCGATGTCCTTGTGATCGTCGACGACAAAGATCCGGAGGGGCTTTGTCTGGGTGCTCATCATCCAGCCCTTTCGTGTTCGTACCGCTCTGTTCTCCAGGAGCCGCCGGGCCGACCTCTAGGCGGCCTGCTCCTGGACCTGCTTGATCGGCATCCAGAGCCGCACCTGCGTGCCGCTGTCCTGGGTGCTGGTGACTTCGACGTCGCCGCCATGCTGTTCCATGATCTGCTTGACGGTCGGCAGACCCAGCCCGACGGCGCCGCTCTTGGTGCTGAACAGCGGCTCGAAGACCTGGGGCAATGTTTCCGGCGCAATGCCGGGACCATTGTCGGCAACGACTATCTCGAAATATTCGCCCGCGACCCGACTCGTGATCTCGAGCTGGGGCTGCCCATTCAACGCGCCGTTCTCGGCGGCCTCGACCATGGCCTCGCAGGCATTGTTGAGAAGGTTGGACAGCGCCCTGCGCAGCCGCTCCGGGTCGAAAGCGGCAACCAAACCGCCCGTGCCCGACAGCAGCTTGGCGCTGATCGGGGGTGGCAGATCCTGCTCGCCCAGGAAGGTCTGAAGCCAGTCATCGACCGCTTGGTTCTCGAGTTTCAGAGCGGTCGCACGCGTGTAGTCCAAGAGCTCGTTGATGATGTTGTCGCAGCGGCTGACGCTTCGGTCCACGCGCTCCAAGGCGCTCTCGACGCCGAGACCCTGGCCTTCGGTGCGGCCGCGGACCAGATAGATCGCGGTGCGGATGGCACCCAAGGGGTTGCGCAGTTCGTGACTGACCGTCGCGGTCAGGTGACCGATCGCCGCCAGCCGCTCCTGACGCATCAGCTCGGACTGCGCAGCCTGCAATTCGGCGGTGCGCTGCTCGACCCGGCGTTCCAGCTCCTGGTTCAGCCCCAGGATGTCGGCATTGGCGCGCTGGAGCTCCGCGGTCCGCTCCTCGATTCGCTGTTCCAGGGTCTCGTTCATCTTGGCCATGCCGTCGTTCGCCGCGTGGACCTGATCGATCACCTTGGACAGCTGCGCGGTGCGCTCCTCGACCCGCTGCTCCAGTTCCTGGTTCAGGCGGGCCATGTTCTCGTTGACCTGCGATAGCTTGTCGTTTGCGGCGTTCAGTTCCAGGGTGCGCTGCTCGACCCGGCGCTCGAGCTGGCCGTTGAGCTGGGCGACCTCCGCCTCGGCCTCGGCCAGCGACTGGTGGGCCCGCTGCAGGTTCTCGATCTGGGTGTTGCGCTCCCTGATGTCCTGACGGACGAAGAAGCCGAGAATCAACGTGATGAGCACCAGGCCGACCAGGAGCGCCTTCTCGGCTGTGTCCAGGAAGGCCTTGATGCCGTTTCGGATCTCGGTGAAGTCGGCTTCGATCTCGACCGCGCCGCGGAAGATGCCGTTCTTCATGAAGGGCTGGTAGATCCGCCCCATGGAGCGGCTGCGCCCGGAAGCATCGACCGCGTCCGTCAGAATGGTGACCGGCTGGCCGCGACGGACGTCACGCAGGAAGAAGTCGGCATCGAAGGTCAAGCCCAGATCCTCCGGCCGGGCCGCCAGGGCGACCAGGCCGTCCTGGTCGAACATGCGGAAGTTCTGAACTTGATCGCTTCTGGTGATGAAGGCGATGACCTGCTCGTCCCGGGCCGTGACCGCTCCCTGGTTCAGCAGGGCGTCGACATCGTCGATATGGCTGTTCAGGTAGTCGCCCCAGAACAAGGCCTGGTGATCCGCCTGGCTCTGCAAGAGCTGCTGGATCAGGAACTGCTCGCCTCGGCCGAGGCCGACCGCCGCCAGGACGCCGACGACAACAAAAAGCACCGCCAGTCTGACGTCCTTCAATCTCAGCTTAGCGAACATGCTCGGACTTTCTCGATCGCGATGCGGAACACGGCCTTGCGGCCGCTCCCAACTGGAACGGAAGACGACCTCCGGGAGCCGCCGAACTCCAACGCCTCACGCCCGAAAAGTCATCCACGTCAAGTACCCGACTAATAGTAAAGTTAGTGTTTATTCGAGAACAAATTGATAAACAGAAAGTTGACGGCAGGGTCACAACCCTGATCTTTCATACAGCTACAAAGTTGATTTTTGGTTGTTGGCGAAGGTTACAGTAACCTTAACTTCGCAACCCGCCCGTTCGGAGCCCCAGTGGGACCGAGCTCGGGGGACCGGATTTGGTTCCAGCAAACCCGTAATCCTCCTCCGGATCGCAGCTTGCGGCCTTTCGACTCGCGCGCTCTGGGCCAGCCCAACTCAAGTAAAGACGACTTGCAGCTGAACTATTGATCTGTCCAGACGACTTGGAGACCGATCCTGGGTGCCCGCCTTCGGGCGCGAAACGATCCGGCTCTAGAGGGCCTCGAAGAGCTCGGTGGCGCTGTCGATCGTCTGCAGGAGTGAGAGATTGAGATCGGAGATCTGGCCGAGCTGGCCGTCGTTGACATCCTGGCCGTTCGCCACACCCTCGACGATCGGGACGACATTGGTCCAGATCTTCATCGCCTTCTGCAGCTCGATCCGGATCGCCGGCGTCGGCGCCTGACGCAGCCTGAGCTGCAGGTCGCCGTCCAGAAGGCCCTTGAGGACGCGGTCGAAGTGGCTGCTGCTGCGCGCCAGAGCCTTGCGGTTCTTCTCGACGGAGTGGCCGTAGGCGACCAGCAGGAACTCCTTCGCGAGCTTCTGCGACAACATGCTTTGGCGGGTCGAGTAGTCGATCGCCAGCAGGTTGATGGAGAAGACGATCATGCCCTTCTGCGCTTCCTGGCGAAGGGCCTTCACCAGCTCGTCGACGACGCTGTAGAGAGGCTCGGTCATCTCAGCCACGGCGACCACCTCCTCGGCGGACATCTCGTCGCCCGCCACGCCCCGGGCGAGCAACTGCGCGACCGAGGCCCAGATCTGTTCGACGCGGTCGACGTGCCGGATCAACTCTGGATCCGACAGGGGCTTCAGCCGCAGTTCGTCATCGCCGTTGCGCAGACCTTTCGAGATGCGCTGGAACATGGCATGGCTGGCTTGAAGGCGCTTGAGGTTCGTCGCCTTGTCGATGCCCATGGCAACGAGGATCGCTTCCTTGCCGATCTGCTGCGCCAGGGTGCGCTGCTGGCCGGCCATGTTGACCGCATGCTCGAAGTCGATCCGGCTTTTCGCCAGCGTCTGGCTGCTGCCGACGACGGTCGAGAGAGCGAAGAGGGCGGCGAACAAGGTTAAGGCTGGAAGGCGAATCTTCCCGTACCGCGTGAGCTCAAGCAACATGGTGTCCGTCCCCGTGGCGTCGACGAGCGGGCCAAAGCTGGTACGGCAGTCGCCTAACTGGCAGATCAGCGAAGCACCCCGGAGGAGCGGCCGCTGGGACGCCTGTTCTTGCGATGAGCGTACGGAACTGCCGCATTTCCGGCTCGCCTCAAGTGCGACAGTAAATAGCCCGATTTATATGAAGCGAATATTAAAAAGCAACTTTATAAATAACAAGTCTTTATATTGGTTAAGATGTTACGATTATTTTCACAGTAAAGATGAATACAAGCCGACAAAAGGGCGTATGCGGCCCGCGACCCGGCCCTATGGCAAAGACCCGTCGCTTTGTCATAGAGTCCGAGCGATGGAGACGGTAGCCAAACGCGCCTTTATGGCACTGGGCCTCGGCAGCGCCCTGATCCTTGGTCTTGTGTTCGCGACGACCGTCCGCGCTCCTGCCCAGGACTCCCCGGACGTCGAGCGCCAACGCCAGGAGATGGTCCGCATCATCCAGGCGGAGACCCGTGCGACCTCACTCGAGACCGGCATCTCGGCATTGCAGCCCAAGGTTCTCGAAGCCATGGCCCAGGTGCCGCGCCATGCCTTCCTGCCCGACCAGTTGCGCCCCTTCGCCTATCTGCCGACGCCTTTGCCGGTGACCGAGGACCAAAACATCGCTGCCCCCTTCCTGGTCGCCCTGATGACGCACCTTGCGGACATCCAACCCGAGGACAGGGTCTTCGAGACCGGGACCGGCGCGGGCTACCATGCCGCCGTCTTGGCCGAGCTGGCGTCCGAGGTCTTCAGCGTGGAAGTGATCGAGTTCCTGGCAGATCGCGCGCAAAAGATCCTCGACGACCACGGGTACGGCCGTGTGCAGGTTCGCGCCGGCGATGGCTACTATGGCTGGGCGGAAGCCGGGCCCTTCGACGTCATCATCCTAAAGGAAGCGGTGAATCACCTTCCCGACCCTCTGCTCCGACAGCTGCGGCCCGGCGGCCGCATGGTGGTGCCGCTCGGTCCCTCCGAGGGCAACCAGGTCCTGACCCTGGTCGAGAAGACCGAAGAGGGCCGCCTGCGCTCCCGTGGCATCCTGCCCGTCAAATTCTCACCGCTCCAAGGCGGAGAGCGGCTCTAGATCAAGAGTTCGAGCATGATTCGCACATCACACCGAGGCGGCGTGACGCGATCATGCTCTAGGAGCCGCCCTTGACAAGGCGTTTAGTTATGAGCCGCTTGCCGCGTGGGCGGCACGTCTGCCATCTTTCGGCAATGACAGCATCAGCACTGGCCCGGCATCCCGACTCCTATCCCAGCGCCGCCCTGGTGACCGGCGGCGCCCAGCGCATTGGCCTGGCGATCAGTCGGAGCCTGGCGGCCGCCGGCTGGGACTTGGCAATCCACCACAACCGCTCCGAAGCAGAGGCGCAGGCCCTCGTGGCGGAGATCGAGGACGCCGGGGGACGGGCTGTCGCCGTCGCGGCCAACCTCGCCGAGGAAACGGAGACCGCCGCCCTGGTGCCACGCGCCGTGGAGGCCCTCGGCCCGCTGGGCCTGCTCGTCAACAACGCCGCGGTCTACGAGTTCGACCGCGTCGACACGGCGACGCGCGCCAACTGGGACTTCCACATGGAGATCAACCTGCGCGCGCCCTTTCGTCTGACTCAGGCCTTCGCAGAGCAGCTGCCGGAACAAGCCGGAGGCCTGGTGATCAACATCCTGGACGAGCGGGTCCTGAACCTGACACCGAACTTCGCCACCTACACCGTCTCAAAGAGCGGGCTCTGGACGCTGACCCGTTCGCTCGCCCTGGCCTTGGCGCCCAGAATCCGGGTCAACGGCATCGGTCCCGGCTACGCCATGCCCGAGCACGGGCAGGACCGCGCCGACTTCGAACGCCTCGCCGGCCGGATGCCGCTCGGGCGCGGGACGGACCCGGAGGAGATCTGCACGGCGCTGCAGTTCCTGATCACCACCAAGTCGGTGACCGGCCAGATGATCGCGCTCGACGGCGGGCAGCACTTGGGCTGGCTGGTACCGGGAATTCAATCGCCATGAGCCGAAGCAAGACCTGCACGCCGCCTCGACCGGCCGGCGCGCCGCCCGAGCCGACTGAGGCCAAGGGTCAGCGGATCTTTATCCGCGACCTGCAGCTACCCTGCCGCATCGGCGTGACCAAGTCGGAACGGCGAAACCGGCAACGCCTGGCGATCAACCTCGACCTGGAGATCGAACCGCGTCGGGTCCGTAAGGACCGGATCAGCGAGGTCGTCGACTACACCGATATCATCGCCGAGGTCCGCAGCATCGCCCTGGAAAGCGAGTTCCGTCTGCTGGAGTCCCTGGCCGAGCAGCTGGCGCAAGCCTGCTTCTTTCACCCGCGGATCGTCAGGGTCCGGGTCCGCGTCGAGAAACTGGATCTGGTCTCCGAAGCGGCCGGGGTCGGAATCGAGATCGACAGGCGCCGACCCGCAAAGGTCTAGGAGCTTAGGGAAAGCTGGCTATGGCACCGGCGAGATCGCCTATAGCCTGTGGTCTAGCCGAAGCGGACAGCCATAGGTCGAGAAGTTGTGCACAGCCAAAGCAGTGGCGGCCGACGGCGAACCAAAAAAGCACCGAAAAGCGTCCTGTAACAGAACGTTAAGACTTGACAGGCCTAAAGTTGATAAGATTCAGAAGCTTGCTTGAAATGCTCATATTTTAGGCAATTCGTTGAAAGGCTTGGTTTATCTGGGAAGCGGTAGGCTGCCCAACAACTTAGGCACAGTTTTATCCACAGTTTCGGTGGACGGCTGATCCAGGGGTCGCGGGAACCGCACCACTTGGCGACACTAGGTGGGCTGGCCGGCTCCTTGCCCGGCCGTTGACGCTGCCCTTTCCGCTTGCCAGAACAGGGCCGTGGCCAGCTTGAAACCTCAGCGACGAGTAAAGGATCCCACGGCGGGCGGCAAGCGAGCCGCCATGGGCCCGGAAGACGAGCCCGTCACCGAGGAACTCGGCGGCGAGGCGCAGTCCCTGGGCCGCGGGATCGAAGCCATCTCAGCCGCAGTCAAGACGCTGCCGAATGGTCCCGGCGTCTACCGCATGCTCGACCGACGTGGCAAGGCGCTCTACGTCGGCAAGGCGCGCAACCTGAAGAAGCGCGTGGCCACCTACACCCAGATCAACAAGCTGCCCTACCGGCTGCAGCGCATGGTCGCCGAAACCGCCCTGCTGGAGGTCGTGACGACCCACAGCGAGGTCGAAGCCCTGCTGCTGGAGAGTAACCTGATCAAGCGGCTGATGCCGCGTTACAACGTCCTGCTGCGCGACGACAAGTCCTTCCCCTACATCCTGATCACCGGCGACAACGAGGTGCCGCAGATCACCAAGCACCGGGGCGCCCACAGCCGGCCCGGCGCCTACTTCGGGCCCTTCGCCTCGGCCGGTGCGGTCAACCGGACGATCACCGCGCTGGAGAAGGCCTTCCTGCTGCGCTCTTGCTCGGACGCCGTCTACGCGACGCGCAGCCGGCCCTGTCTGATGTACCAGATCAAGCGCTGCGCCGCGCCCTGCGTCGGCCGCATCGGGCCCGAGGCCTACGGTCGGCTGGTCGCCCAGGCCAAGGACTTCCTCACCGGCCGCAGCCGCGACGTCCAGACCCGGCTCGCCGAGGAGATGCAGGAGGCCTCGGAACGCCTGGACTTCGAGAGCGCGGCGCTGATCCGCGACCGGATCCGGGCGCTGTCGCACATCCAATCCCATCAGGACATCAACGTACCCGGGATCGACGACGCCGACGTCATCGCCGCACAGCAGGAAGCGGGTCGGACCTGTGTGCAGGTCTTCTTTTTCCGGGCCGGCCGCAACTACGGCAACCGCGCTTATTTTCCGAGCCACGATCGGAAACTGGGCCTCCAGGCCGTGCTGTCGTCTTTCATCGCCCAGTTCTACGACAACAAGCCGACACCGCCTCTCGTCCTGGTCAGCCATGCGCCGGACGACCGCGCGCTCCTGGCCGAGGCCCTGAGCCAGCGCGCGGATCGCAAGGTGAGCCTTCTGGTGCCGCAGCGCGGGGCCAAGCGGAAGCTGATCGAGCACGCCTTGAGCAACGCCCGCGACGCGCTGGGGCGGCGCTTGGCGGAAAGCGCCAGTCAGCGTCAGTTGCTGGAAAAACTGTCGGAGACCCTGGCCCTGGAGACCCTGCCGGAACGGATCGAGGTCTACGACAACAGCCACCTGGGCGGCACCAAGCCCTATGGTGCCATGATCGTCGCCGGCACCGAGGGCCTGATAAAGGCGAGCTACCGCAAGTTCCGTATCAAGGGCGCGCCGGCGCCGGGCGACGACTACGCTATGATGCGCGAGGTTCTGCGGCGGCGCTTCGAACGGGCGATGAAGGAAGATCCGGACCGCAGCGGCGAGCTCTGGCCCGATCTGGTGATCCTGGACGGCGGCCGGGGCCAGCTCAACGCCGGGCTCGAGGTCTTCGCCGACCTCGGTGTCACCGACGTTGCGATGGTCGCCGTCGCCAAGGGACCGGAGCGCAACGCCGGTCGAGAGCGGATCTTCCTGCCCGAGCGCCAGCCGTTGCTGCTGGAACCCCGCGATCCGGTGCTGTACTTCATCCAGCGCCTGCGCGACGAGGCCCATCGCTTCGCCATCGGCAGCCATCGGGCCGGACGCGCCAAGGCGATCGGCCAGTCGCCGCTGGACGAGATCCCCGGCATCGGCGCCAAGCGCAAGAAGGCGCTGCTCCTGCATTTCGGCTCGGCCAAGGCGGTGTCCCGCGCCGGGCTGGCCGATCTGGAGGCGGTCTCCGGTATTTCCGCCGCGGTGGCACGGCGGATCCATGATTTCTTCAGGAGTTCATCCTGAGGACCACGCCAAAACCCCGGATTTGTGCTAGAAAATTGGCAGCGGATGGCAAGAGAACCGAAAGTTAAGAGGAGAAAGTGCAGAATAAGGCCATGACCAGCCTGCCGAACATGTTGACCCTGTCGCGGATCGGCATCATTCCACTGCTGATCCTGCTGTTCTACCTGGACCGCCCTCTGGCGTCCTGGGGCGCGCTCGCTCTGTTCGCGATCGCCGGGATCACTGACTACTTCGACGGCTACTTCGCGCGGCACCGCAAGCAGGTCTCGGCCTTCGGTCGCTTTCTCGACCCGATCGCCGACAAGCTGCTGGTCGCCGCGGTCTTGCTGATGCTGGTCGCGACGCAGCGGGTCGAGGGCTTGGTCGTGCTGCCGGCCCTGGTCATCCTCTGCCGCGAAATCCTGGTCTCGGGCCTGCGCGAGTACCTTGCCGAGATCAAGGTCTCGGTCCCGGTCAGCCGCCTCGCCAAGTGGAAGACCGGAATCCAGATGCTCGCCCTGGGCTTCCTGATCGTCGGAGCGGACGGCCCCGACGTCCTGCCGACCCAAATGATCGGCGAGTGGGGCCTCTGGATCGCTGCCGCCCTGACCCTGGTCACCGGCTACGACTACCTGCGCCACGGCCTGAAGCACATGCCGCTGGAGGACTAGATCAAACTGCGCTCAATTGGAATCAATTGAGCGCAGATTATCTGATCTACCTCATACAGATATAGCAGCATTGCGTTCGAATGAACGCAGGCTGCTCTAGCGGCCCCAGCCATGCTGCCGTTCCGGGGCTTCCGCCTATCGAGGGTCTTGGCTCGGGACGATTGACACCCGGGTCCCGCCTGGCCTTCTCTGGGGGCCGGACCGTGGTCGGTTTGGGAGTTCGGGATGAAGGTCTTCGGCCTGGCGGGCTGGAGCGGCAGTGGCAAGACCACCCTGGTGGTGCGCCTGATTCCGGCGCTGGTCCGGCGTGGCCTGCGGGTCTCGACGATGAAGCACGCCCACCACAATTTCGACGTCGATAAGCCAGGCAAAGATTCCTATGAGCATCGGGCGGCGGGAGCCAGCGAAGTCCTGGTCACTTCGGGCCGGCGCTGGGCCCTGATGCATGAGCTACGCGACGCACCGGAGCCCAGCGTCGAGGAGCTGATCCACCATATGACTGCGGTCGACCTGCTGCTCATCGAAGGCTTCAAGCGCCAGACCCACGACAAGCTCGAGGTCCATCGGCCGGCCCTTGGCAAGCCCCTGCTCTGCAGCGAGGATCCGCACATCGTTGCGGTGGCCAGCGATTCACCTCTGCCCGAAGCCGGACGGCCGTTGCTCGACCTCAACGATGTCGAGGCCATCGCGGACTTCGTGGTCCGGCATTGCGGCCTGGCCCGGCCCGGCATCGGCGCCTAAGGGATCTCGGCATGGCCCAGTTGAGTGACGACTGCTTCGCCCACGGCGGCCGCCTGATGAGCACGGCGGAAGCCTTGGCCCTGCTGGCGGAGAAAACCGCCACCGTCACCACTCCGCTCCGCCGGCCCCTGGGCGAGGCGCTGGGCTGCATCCTGGCCGAGGACATCCTGGCCGGCCACGATCTGCCACCCGCCGACAACTCCGCCGTCGACGGCTATGCGGTCTATTACGACGACCTGGAGGCCGAGGCGGAGACCCGGCTGCCGATCGCGGGCCGGATAACCGCGGGCCACCCGCCCGAAGCGCCCCTGGCCCGCGGCCGGGCCGCGCGAATCTTCACCGGGGCCCAGATGCCGCCCGGCCCCGACACCGTCATGATGCAGGAGGACTGCCGCGAGGAGGACGGCACGGTGATCATCCGCCCGGGAATCAAGCCGGGCGCGAACCGGCGGCTGCGCGGCGAGGACTTCAAGTCCGGCGATCTGGTGCTGGCCAAGGGCAGCCGCCTGCGGGCCCAGGATCTGGGCCAGGCGGCAGCGGCCGGACGCAGGGAACTCCTGGTCTACCGGCCGCTCCGAGTGGCGCTGTTCTCGACCGGAGACGAGCTGCGCGAGCCGGGCTCGGGCCTCGACCCCGGCGCCATCTACGATTCCAATCGCTTCGCCCTGCTCGGCCTGCTCAAGGGCCTGGGCTGCGAGGTCCGGGATCTCGGCATCCTCAAGGACCGGCCCGCCGTGGTCGAAGCGGCCCTGGCCGAGGCGGAGGCCGGCCACGACCTGATCGTCACTTCTGGCGGCGTCTCCGTCGGCGAGGAGGACCACGTCAAGCGGGCGGTCGAGGCGCTCGGCCACCTGCACCTCTGGCGACTGGCGATCAAGCCCGGCCGCCCGATCGCCTTCGGCCAGGTCGGGCGGGTGCCCTTCGTCGGGCTGCCCGGCAACCCGGTGGCCGTGATGGTCACCTTCATGAACGTGGTCCGCCCCATGATCCTGCGCCTGATGGGCGCCACCGAGGTCTCGCCCCGCCGCTTCTCGGTCCGCACCGGCTTCCACCACCGCAAGAAGAAGGACCGCCGGGAATGGCTGCGGGTGCGCCTCGAAGCCGACGGCGAGGGCGGCTGGGTGGCGCAGAAATTCCCGCGGGAGGGTGCCGGGATCCTGTCCTCCATGGTAGAATCCGACGGTTTGGTCGAACTGCCAGAAGACCTGACGGACCTGGCCCCCGGGACCAGCGTCGATTTCCTGCCCTTTAGCGAGGTGTCGTGATGAAGTTGTTGTATTTCGCCTGGCTCAAGACCAGGACGGGGGTCGGCGAGGAGGAGGTCTCGCCCCCGCCCGAGGTCACAACGGTCCGCGAGCTGCTCGACTGGATCAGGTCGCGCGGCGGCGGCTATGCCGAGGCCCTCTCGGACCTTTCGGTGATCAAGGTCGCGATTAACCAGGAATTCGCCCGGCCCGACGACCCGGTTGCGCCTGGCGACGAGGTCGCGCTGTTCCCGCCGGTGACTGGAGGCTGAGACCATGATCAGGGTCCAGCGGGAGGACTTCGACCTCGGTGCCGAGCTGGCCGCGCTCACCGTCGGCAACCCCAAGGTCGGCGGCCTGGCGGTCTTCGTCGGCCTGGTCCGCGATCTCTCCGGCGGCAGCGAGGTCGGGGCGATGACCCTGGAGCACTATCCCGGAATGACCGAGCGGATGCTGAAAAAAATCGAGGCCGAGGCCAGAGAGCGCTGGCCCCTGGAGGCGAGCTTGGTGGTCCATCGCTACGGCCGCCTCGAGCCGGGCGACCAGATCGTCCTGGTCGCGACCGCCAGCGCCCATCGCGAGGCGGCCTTCGAGGCCTGCCAGTTCCTGATCGACTGGCTGAAGACCAAGGCACCCTTCTGGAAGCTGGAGGAGACCGCCGAGGGCAGCCGTTGGGTCGAGGCCCGGGACAGCGATGACCAGGCCGCGACACGCTGGGCGACACCAAAGTCCGAGGCCGCGGAGTAGGGGCTCTCGCCTTTCTGACCGCCACAAAAGCGCCGCAGAACCTTGAGTCCCCACGGGATTCAAGGATTGGTAAGATCCTTCCTATAGCAATGGTGTTAACCCCAAGGTGCTCATTCGACGACGGGCACCGGCGGGCTTGGTTGGGAGGCGGACGATTGCCGCCGGACCTCGGGGGGAGGGCTCGCGCCGTTGATGGCCGCAGGATCTCCCGGATCCCGGCGGCCTTCCTTCGCCACGCGAGACGAGGACAGCGATGCCTGGCACCTCCAGGTCGAAACCCTTTCTGGCCGAGCAAGGCCGAAGCACTCCGGCTCAGCGCCACGGAGTCCGGACGCCTGTCCCTCATGCAAGGTGGGCCTGCCGGACATGACCTCGCAAACCATCGATGTCCTGCTGATCGAAGACAACCCGGCGGATGCCCGCCTGCTCGAGAGTGCCCTGGAAGGCAGCCAGTTCCGCACCCACAAGGCCCGGGACCTGGAGAGCGCGCTGGGTCATCTTTTCGGCTCTTCGATCGACGTGGTGCTGTCGGATCTCTCCCTGCCCGACGCCTCCGGGCTGGAGTGTATTCATCTGCTGACCGCGGCGGCACCGACTGTCCCGATCGTCGTAGTCACCGGGTCGAAGGACGAGGAAACCGGCCTGTCGGCCCTGCGCGCCGGCGCTCAGGACTACATTATCAAGGACCATGCAAAGGGCGCGCTGCTGCCCCGCGCGCTGCGCTACGCGATCGAGCGCAAGCAAGCCGAACAGCGGATGGTCGAGCTGGCCCAGCAGGACGCCCTCACCGGCCTTGCCAACCGGGTGCAGTTTCGCGCCTTCCTCGACAAGGCGGTCGCCAGGGCCGAGCGGCAGGATCGCTCGGTGGCGCTTATGTTCGTCGACCTCGATCGCTTCAAGATGGTCAATGACACGCACGGCCAGGAGATCGGCGATCAGGTTCTGAAGACCGTGGCCCAGCGCATGTCGGAGTGCTTGAGGGAGAGTGACCTGGCGGCACGGATCGGGGCCGACGAATTCGCCATCATCATGGAATCCGTCGACCAACCGCAGAACGTGAGCAACGCCGCCCAGCGGGTCCTGGACGCCGTGTCCCGCCCCTTCGACCTCGGCGCCAAGCAGATCCACGTCACGACCAGCATCGGCATCGCGATCTATCCGTCGGACGCGGCGAACTCGGAAAGCCTGATGTCGAGCGCCCATACCGCGATGGCTCAGGCCAAGGAGCGGGGCAAGAACACATACCAGTTCTACACCCGCGAAATGCACCTGCGCGCGCTGAAGCAGCTCGAGCTCGAGCGGACCCTGCGAGGCGCTCTGGAGCGGCACGAGTTCGTGCTTCACTACCAGCCCCAGGTCGATATGCGCCAGGGCCGGATCATCGGCTTCGAAGCGCTGCTGCGCTGGCAACACCCGGAGCGCGGCCTCGTGTCGCCGGGCGAGTTCATGGATTTCTGCGAGGAGTCGGGCCTCATCGTCCCGCTCGGCAAATGGGTGCTCCGCACCGCCTGCGAGCAGCAGCGTCGCTGGCAGGCGCTCGGGCTACCGCCCGTGCACATCGCATTCAACGTTTCCGCGCGCCAGCTTCAGGACGGCGACCTGGTCCGCGTCTTCAAGGATATCGTCAAGGACACCGGGGCCGATCCCAAGATGCTCGAGGTCGAGCTGACCGAGAGCGCCATGTTGAAGGACCCGGAGTCGGTCGGGCGGCTGTTGCAGGGCTTTGCCGACATGGGCATGGGCATCGCGCTCGACGACTTCGGCACCGGCTATTCGTCACTGACTCACCTGCGCCGCTTTCCGGTGACGACCATCAAGATCGACCGCGCCTTCGTCACCAACCTCTGCGGATCCCAGGACGATGCCGCCATCGTCAGCGCCATCGTGGGCATGGGTCGCAGTCTGCGCTTGCACACCCTTGCCGAGGGCATTGAGACCTCGGAACAGCTCGCCTTCCTGCGCCAGCTCAACTGCGACTTCATGCAAGGCTACTACTTCAGCAAGCCGCTGCCGGTCGAGGCGATCACCAGCGAGCTCTTCGAGCGCAATCTCTACGACCTGGAGCCCGCGCCTCAGGCTTCGGCCGCCGGCGCCGACTGATCCCGGAAACAAGTCGGGGCCCGCGAAGGGCCCCGACTCGATTCAGCGACTGGAAAAGCGGGTCAGACCGCGGCCAGGGCGGGCTCCCGCCGGTTGACCAGATCATCGTAGGCCATCAAGAGCTCGCGGGTGACCTCTCCGACCTGGAAGCGATAGGGTCCGATCTCGCGGACCGGGGTCACCTCGACCGCCGTGCCGGTCAGGAAGAACTCCTGCGTGCGGCCCAGCTCCTCCGGCATGATCGTCCGCTCGACCACCTTGTAGCCTCGCGCCTGCGCCAGCTCGATCACCGTGCGCCGGGTGATCCCGTCCAGGAAGCAATCCGGCGTGGGCGTATGCAGCACGCCGTCCTGGACCAGGAAGACGTTGGCGCCGGTGGCCTCGGCAATCTGTCCGCGATAGTCCAGCATCAGGGCATCGTCGTAGCCCCGCGCCTCGGCATCGTGCTTGGACAGGGTGCAAATCATGTAGAGCCCGGCAGCCTTGGCATGCACCGGCGCGGTATCCGGGGCCGGCCGCCGGTAGAGACCGAAATCCATGCGGATGCCCTCAAGACGCGCCTCCGGGGTGAAGTAAGCCGGCCACTCCCAGGCGGCCACCGCGACGTGGATGCGGGTCTTCTGCGCCGAGACGCCCATCATCTCGCTGCCACGCCAGGCGATCGGTCGAACGTAGCCGTCATGGATCCGGTTCGCCGCGATGACTTGCATGGTCGCCGCATTGATCTCGGCGACGCTGTAGGGCAGCTTCATATCCATGATCTCGGCGGAATTGCGCAGGCGCTCGTGATGCTCGGTCATCTTGAAGACCTCGCCGCCGTAGACGCGCTCGCCCTCGAAAACGCTGCTGCCGTAGTGCAGGGCGTGGGTCAGGAGATGTTGCTCGCAGTCACGCCACGGCACCAGTTCGCCGTCGAGCCAGATCACCCCGTCACGATCATCGAAAGGTTGCATGGACATTGCTCTTCAGCCTCGCTACCACTGGCCCGGCACGGGGATTCGGCGGCGTCCTTCGCCCGGCTCCGTCATAATCTGTGCCTGCGACCGAGGTTATGGTTACTTTCTGTCAAAGTCTCGATTGAAAACGTAACATTCTTATCCCACATATGTCAACATGGCTGACATAAAAACAGGATTCAACCCCCTTTTTCTCCGCGAGGAGGAACTGCGCCAGGCGATGGAGCTGCTGTTCTTCGCCTACCGTGACTTTACCGGGGAACCGGACCAGATCCTGGTCGAGTACGGCTTCGGCCGGGCCCACCACCGGGTGATCTACTTCGTCGGCCGGCATCCCGGGATCACGGTAAGCGAGCTTCTGGCGATCCTGCGCATCACCAAGCAATCCCTGTCGCGGGTCCTCGGCCAGCTGGTGCGCGAGGGCTTCGTGGTTCAGCGTCCGGGGGTCCGCGACCGCCGGCAGCGCCTGCTCGAGTTGACGGAAAAGGGCTGGGAGTTGGAGCGACGGCTGAGCGAGCGGCAGCGCAGCCGGATCGCCCGGGCCTATCGCGAGGCCGGCGTCGAGGCGGTCGAGGGCTTTCGCCAGGTCCTCCTGGGCATGATCGATTCGCCGGACCGCAAGCGCTTCGAAAGACAGGGCGACAAGCCGGCCGCCACGGCAGGCGGCCAGATGAAGGTCGGCTCGGACTGAGACGGATCCCCGCGTCAAGGAACCGCGCCGCCAAGCAGCCAGACTCTAGGCGACCTCGCGAGGCAACCTTATAATCGCGCCATGCAGGACGAAGCTCCCCACATTCTGGTCGTCGACGACGACGACCGCCTGCGCAGCCTGCTACGACGCTACCTGACCGAGCAAGGCTTCCGCGTGACCACCGCGGGCGACGTCGCCCAGGCGCGGAACAAGCTGCGTTCGCTCGCCTTCGACCTCCTGGTCCTCGACATCATGATGCCGGGGGAAAGCGGCTTGGACCTGACCCGGTGCCTGCGCCGCAACAGCGAGGTCCCCATCCTGCTGCTGACCGCTATGGGTGAAACCGTCGACCGGATCGACGGCCTGGAATGCGGGGCCGACGACTACCTCACCAAACCCTTCGAGCCGCGCGAATTGGTGCTGCGGATCAAGGCGGTCCTGCGGCGCGTGCCGCAGGAAGGCGAGGTGGTCCACAAAGAGGTCCATTTCGGCGTCTACAGCTTCGACCTGGAGCGCGAGGAACTGCGCCGGGGCGAAGCCTTTGTCCGCCTGACCGCGGCCGAGACCGGCCTGCTCAAGGCCCTCGCCCGGCGGCCGGGGGTTCCGGTCAGCCGGGAGGACCTGACCGGCGGCGAGGCCGGGCCCAGCAACACCCGCGCCGTGGACGTGCAGGTCACCCGTTTGCGTCGTAAGATCGAATCCAACCCCCGCTTCCCTCGCTACCTGCAGACGGTGCGCGGCACCGGCTACGTCCTGGTTCCAGACTGAGATGGCCCTTTCCGGCACCGCAGCGCCCCGCCGCTTTTGGCTGAAGCGCATTTTCCTGCCTCGCTCCCTGCTGGGCCGGGTCTTGCTGATCATGGTGACGCCGGTGATCCTGATGCAGGGCATCACGGTTTGGGTCTTCTACGACCGCCACTGGGACACCATCACCCGGCGCCTAGCCCTGGGCATCGCCGGCGACATCGTGACCGCGGTCGAGCTGCTGCAGCGCAGCGACTCCCAGGATCAGGTCGAGGAGGTGTTTCGCCTGGCCAAATGGTCGATGAAGCTGGATCTGGCCTTGCTCGGTGACGAGCCGCTGCCAGTCCCGCCGGAGCCCTGGTTCATCTCGCTGCTGGACCGCAAGCTCACCTGGGCGCTGGAGGACCGCCTCTCCTATCCCTTCGCGGTCGACAGCGACGCCGGCCCCGACCTGGTCGAGATTCACGTCAAGCTGGCCGACAACCTGCTGCGGGTCCAGGTCGACCGCGGCCGTCTGTTCAGCTCGACCACCTATCTCTTCATCGTCTGGATGATCGGCACCTCGGTGCTGCTGTTCGGCGTTGCTATCGTATTCATGCGCGGCGAGGTCCATCCGATCCGGCGCCTCGCTCTGGCGGCCGACAGCTTCGGCAAGGGCCGCGACGTCCCGAACTTCCGGCCCGAGGGCGCGAAGGAAGTGCGCCTTGCCGCCGCAGCCTTCCTGCAGATGCGCGCCCGGATCAAGCGCCAGATGCGCCAGCGGACCGAGATGCTGGCCGGGGTCAGTCACGACCTGCGAACCCCGATCACGCGCATGAAGCTCGAGCTGGAGATGCTGGGCGACAGCCCCGAGGCCGAGAACCTGACCTCAGACCTTGTCGAGATGGAGCGCATGGTCGAAGGCTATCTCGCCTTCGCCCGCGGCGAGGGCACCGAAGACGTGCAGGAGACCGATCTTTCCGAGCTGCTGCGCGACGTCGTCTCGCAGGCCCAGCGCGCCGGCAGCCCGATCGAGACCGAAATTGCCGACGGCCTGGTCATGCCGCTGCGCCCGGAAGCCATGCGTCGCTGCCTCAGCAACCTGATCAACAACGCCCAGCGCTACGCCGAGAAGGTGCGGGTCGCCGCCACGCCCGGTTTCCAGGCCGTCGAGATCACGATCGACGACGACGGCCCGGGGATCCCCGAGGCGGAGCGCGAGGAGGTCTTCAGACCCTTCTATCGTCGCGAGACCTCCCGAAATCCGACGACCGGCGGCGTCGGCCTGGGCTTGACCATCGCGCGCGACGTCGCGCGCAGCCATGGCGGCGAACTGAGCCTGGGCGAAAGCGACCTCGGTGGCCTGCGCGCCTACGTCCGCCTGCCGGTCTAGCGGTCCGGGGCCACAAGTTCCTTCAAGACCGCCGGCGGCCGAACCGCGGCTCTAGCAGATCTAGCCCCCGGCCTGATTCGAGCCCATGTCGCCCGAGCAAGTTGTTGCCTTCCTGGTCTTCGCCTTCGTCGCCGCGGTCACGCCGGGGCCCAGCAACGTGCTGCTGACCGCGACCGGCGCCAACGTCGGCCTCTTGCGCGGCTTGCCCTGCCTCTTCGGCGTCGCCCTGGGCATGGGCCTGATGATGTCGGTCGTCGCCTTCGGCCTAGGCGGGCTGGTCCTCGGCACGCCGCAGGTCCTGCAGGCGCTCAACTGGGTCGGGGCCGCCTTCCTGCTCTGGCTGTCCTGGAGAATCGCGACCGCCAAGGGCGGCGGCCCCACGAGCGAGGAGAAGCCCGTCGGCTTTCTCGGCGCCGCCGGCTTCCAGTGGGTCAACCCGAAGTCCTGGCTGGTCAGCGCCAGCGCGGCCGGCACCTACCTGCAGGCGGAGGCGGGCAGCGCCCTGCTGCAGGCTCTGTCCTTCGGTACGCTCTTCGTCCTCGCCGCCTTGCCCAGCTGCCTCGCCTGGCTCGCCTTCGGAGTCGTCATGCAGCGCTTGCTGCGCTCGGAACGTGCGGCCCGGATCTTCAACCTCGCGATGGGCGCGCTTCTGGCCGGATCGGTGGTGATGATCCTCCGCTAACCGAACCCCTGCCCCAGCCTCCGCAAGCGGCGCGCCGACCGATTTCTTCTCTGGCCGCCGGCCGCACCGAGCCCCTAGTCTGGTCGATGAAAACCAGGACGCAGGAGGACGGGGCCTTGCCTGACCAGGATGTCTATGAAGTCTTCGCGCTCAAGTATGCCCAGCGCAGCGACCGCACACGCAACGAATCCTTCGTATTCGCGGACGCGCACGACAGCCCGCACCCGATCGACTACTACATCTGGGTCGCGCGCAGCGAAGACCGCCTGCTGGTGATCGACACCGGCTTCGATCCCGAGGAAGCGGCCAGACGCGACCGCCAGCTGACCCAGCGGCCGCGCGACATGCTGGCCATGCTGGACATCGACGCCGGCGCGGTCAGCGACGTGATCATCACCCACATGCACTACGACCATGCCGGCTCGCTCCAGGACTTCCCGGCTGCCCGCTTCCACCTGCAGGCGGCGGAAATGGCCTACGTCACCGGGCCCTGCATGTGCCATGACGACCTGAGCCACCCCTTCACCGTCGACCACGTCCTGGAGATGGTCCGCAACCTCTATTCGGGACGGGTGGCCTTCGCCGAAGGCGACGCCGAGATCGCCCCCAACCTGAGCGTCCACAAGCTCGGCGGGCACACTGGCGGCCTGCAATGCGTTCGGGTCCTGACCCGCCGCGGCTGGGTGGTCTTGGCTTCCGACGGCTCGCATTTCTACGAGAACTTCGAGCGGCGCAAGCTCTTCCCCATCGTGCTCGACGCCGAGGCCATGATCCGGGGCTTCGAGCGTCTGGAGGCGCTCGCCGAGAGCCGCGACCACGTCGTCCCGGGCCACGATCCTCTGGTCGCCCAGCGCTACCCGGCCCTCGACAGCCGATTCGAGGATCGGATTCATCGGCTCGACGTCGGGCCGGCCGATCGATGACGGATCGCCAGCGGATCGGCTTCGTCGGCCTCGGAAACATGGGCGCGCCCATGGCGCGCCGCCTCGCGCAGGGTGGCTTCGCCGTCCTGGCCTACGACATCCGGGCAGAGATCGCGGCGGCCCTGTCCGGCGAGGAGGCCGGGATCGAGGCGGCGGCCGCGCTCGGCGCCCTCGGCGAGGCCTGCGAGGTCGTGATCACCATGCTTCCCGACGCGGCGGCGGTGCGCGAGGTCGTGCTGGGCGCGCCGGGTCGAGAGGGTCTCGCCGGCAGCCTGGCGCGCGGCAGCGTGGTCATCGACATGAGCTCCTCCGCGCCCGCCGCGACCCTCGTGCTGGGCGAAGACCTCCAGGCCCGAGGGATCTACCTGGTCGATGCGCCGGTGTCCGGCGGCGTGCCCCGCGCAGGGGATGGCAGCCTGACGATCATGGCCGGCGGTCCGGCGGAACGCATCGAAAGTCTGGCGCCGGTCTTCGCCTGCCTGGGACAGGTGCAGCGGACCGGTGCCCTGGGCTCGGGCCATGCCATGAAGGCGCTCAACAACTACGTCTCGGCAGCCGGTCTGCTCGCCGTCTGCGAAGCTCTGATCATCGCCCGGCGCTTCGGGCTGGATCCAAAGGTTGCCAACGACGTTCTGAAATCCTCGACCGGTCGGAACAACACCACCGACCGCAAGGTCGAGCCCTTCATGCTGAACCGGTCCTTCGACTCCGGCTTCGCCTTGGCCCTGCTGCGCAAGGACGTCGGCATGGCGCAGGATCTGGCGGGCGAGCTGGCGCTGGACGCGCCCTGGCTTCGGGCATGCAAGGGCTTGCTGGACGAGGCCGCCGGAGCCCTCGGCGAGACAGCAGACCACACCGAGGCCTTCGTCTTCCTGGAACGCCGCCTGGCCGGCGAGGCGGGCGGGGAAGAAACCCCCTGACCCCTCGGGCCCGGTCAGAACAGCTTGCCGCCGTCGGGGACCTTCAGGTCGGGCGCGATCATGACGACCCCGCCCCGGTCATCGGGAAAGCCCAGGACCAGGATCTCGGACATGAACTTGCCGATCTGCTTGGGCGGGAAGTTGACCACCGCGGCCACTTGGCGGCCCGGCAGCTCTTCGATCTTGTAGTGCTCGGTGATCTGGGCCGAGGTCTTCTTGGTGCCCAACTCGGGCCCGAAGTCGACCCAGAGCTTGATCGCCGGACGCCGTGCCTCGGGATAGG